>ENA-ORUX01000101-ORUX01000101.1-human-gut-metagenome-genome-assembly--contig:-NODE-101-length-83246-cov-8.931327_pt1 | contig 83246 bp, 71 predicted proteins | sample MGYA00242087_ERZ509225 | MGnify/ENA primary metagenome ERZ509225 (study PRJEB26280, sample SAMEA2338864) | human gut metagenome | biome: human gut; feature: human-associated habitat; material: faeces... | reverse complement strand
TGATGCTTCCTAATGCTTTTTTACCTAATGGTTTAACTGGTTGTTGAGCAGCAATATGTGCTTTAATATCAGTTCCCATTGGAACAAAGTATCTATCAGGTGTTCCAGATAAGTTTTCTTTACCTGGTTCATTGATAAATGGGAATTGTCCATCAAAGATATCATTAAAGAAAATTTTACCTACAGTAGTAATTAAATAACTGTTATTTTGAGCTTCTGTAAATGTTGCATTGTGTAATGCAGATGCTTTAATAGCAACTCTTGTATGAAGATTTACAGTTTTAGCAAAATATGCATGATCAACTTCATTTCTATCAGCAAAGACAGTACCTTCACCAATTGCTCCAACATCTTCTAATGTTAAGTAGTAGTTACCTAACACCATGTCTTGGGATGGAGTAACGATAGGTTTACCATCTTTAGGACCTAAGATATTTGTTGATCCTAACATTAATTGTCTTGCTTCTTGAATTGCTTCTTCACCTAATGGTACATGGACAGCCATTTGGTCCCCATCGAAATCGGCATTGAACGCTGGAGTTACTAATGGGTGAAGACGAATAGCACGTCCTTCTACTAATTTAGGTTCGAATGCTTGGATACCTAATCTATGAAGAGTTGGCGCACGGTTTAATAATACTGGATGTGCTTTGATAACTTCTTCAACGATTGGCCAAATTTTATCATCCATTTTATCAATTAATCTTTCAGCTGCTTTAATATTTGTAGCAATTTCTTGATCAACTAAACCATGGATAACAAATGGTTTAAATAAGCTTAATGCCATTTCACGTGGAATACCACATTGGTACATTTTCAAATCTGGTCCAACGGCAATTACAGAACGACCAGAGAAGTCAACACGCTTACCTAATAAGTTCTGACGGAAACGACCTTGTTTACCTTTTAATGAATGAGATAATGATTTTAATGCACGTCCACCAGCACCTGTAATTGGTTTTGAACGACGACCATTGTCAATTAAAGCATCTACAGATTCCTGTAACATACGCTTTTCGTTTTGAACGATAATATTTGGAGTACCCAAATCTAACAACTTACGTAAACGATTGTTACGAGTGATAACACGACGATATAAGTCGTTCAAATCACTTGTCGCAAAACGACCACCATCCAATTGAAGCATTGGACGTAAATCAGGTGGTATTACCGGAATGTTAGTCAGAATCATCCATTCTGGTAAGTTTTCACTATTACGGAATGCATTGATTGTATCCAAACGTTTGATTAATTTCTTACGTTTTTCACCTTGTGCTTTTTCAAGCGCATCCTGTACTTCTTGATATTCAGATTCTAAATCAACATCTTGTAATAAACGTAGTACAGCTTCAGCACCTGTTTGAGCTGTAAATCCTGTTGAACCATAAATAGCTTGGTTTTCACGGAATTCACGTTCAGAAAGAATTTGTTTATAAGCTAAACCAGATTCTTTTGGATCCGTAACAATATAGCTTACGAAATATACAACTTCTTCCAATTGTTTTGGTGTTACATCCAACAACAATGCCATACGGCTAGGAATACCACGTAAGTACCAAATATGAGCTACTGGTGCAGCTAAGTGGATGTGACCCATACGCTCACGTCTTACGCTTGCTTTTGTGATTTCTACACCACAACGGTCACATACAACACCTTTAAAACGTACTTTTTTATATTTACCACAAGCACATTCCCAGTCCTTAGTTGGACCGAAAATGCGTTCGCAGAATAAACCATCACGTTCTGCTTTTTGTGAACGATAGTTAATTGTCTCAGGCTTTGTTACTTCACCATGACTCCATTTTAAAATCGTTTCTGGACTCGCTAAGCGAACCTGAATCGAGGCAAAATTGTTAATACTCATATTTTATACTACGCCTCCTCTTCTTCGTTATTTTCTTCTTCAATATCGTCTACTAGCTCTTCCTTTTGTGTTTGTTCTGGTAAAGGTTGAGCTGGATGAACGTCCTGGTCATCATCATCTAATGTGATGTCAACCTCGTTATTGTTTTCATCTAACAAACGAATATCGATTGCTAAACCTTGTAATTCGTGCATCAATACACGGAATGATTCTGGAACACCTGGTTCTGGAAGATCTTTACCTTTAATGATGGCTTCATAAGTCTTGATACGACCTTGAATATCATCCGATTTGATTGTCAAGATTTCTTGTAATGTGTGGGCAGCACCATATGCTTCCAATGCCCAAACTTCCATTTCTCCAAATCTCTGACCACCATTTTGAGCTTTACCACCCAATGGCTGCTGAGTAACTAAAGAATATGGACCAGTAGCACGAGCGTGTAGTTTATCGTCAACCATGTGGGCCAACTTGATCATGTACATTACACCGACACTAATACGTTCATCGAACGGTTGTCCAGTTTGTCCATCATATAATACCTGTTTTCCATCGACAGTCATGCTTGCTTCGCGCATTACATCTTGTAAGTCTTCATTTGATAAACCATCAAATACAGAAGTAGAGAATTTAACACCTAATTTACGAGCAGCGTAACCTAAGTGGATTTCTAAAATCTGTCCGATGTTCATACGTGAAGGTACACCGAATGGGTTCAACAAGATATCAACTGGATGTCCATCAGCCATAAATGGCATATCTTCGATAGGTAAAATCTTAGAGATGACACCTTTGTTACCGTGACGACCAGACATCTTATCACCTTCAGAAATCTTACGTTTCTGAACGATATATACTTTAACACGCATATTTACTCCAGGAGGAAGATCCGATCCATCTCCACGTTTAAATACACGAATAGAATGAACAATACCAGCACCACCATGAGGTACTTTCAATGAATTGTCACGAACTTCACGTGATTTTTCACCAAAGATTGCTAATAATAGTTTTTCTTCAGGACTAACTTCACTTTGTCCTTTTGGAGTAACCTTACCAACTAAGATATCTCCTTCTTTAACTTCGGCACCAACCATGATGATACCATTTGAATCTAACTTACGAACTGCTGCTTCACCAACGTTAGGAATATCACGAGTGATTTCTTCTGGACCTAACTTAGTTTCACGACAGTCAATATCATATTCTTCTACGTGGATTGAAGTATATACATCATCACTAACCATACGTTCTGACATGATGATGGCATCCTCGTAGTTATATCCATGCCATGTTGTATATGCAATAACAACGTTTTGACCTAAAGCCAATTCTCCATTTTGCATACTTGGACCATCAGCTAAGATATCGCCTTTTTCAACCTTTTCACCAACTTCTACAATTGGACGTTGGTTGATACAAGTGCTTGCGTTTGAACGAGCAAACTTACGTAACTGATAAGTGTGGTTTTCACCTTCATTATCTTTGACTACAATACGCAAACCATCTACATATTCAACTACACCATCTTGTTTTGCGACGATACCAACACCTGAGTCCTTAGCAATTTTATATTCAATACCAGTACCTACATAAGGTGAATGAGGAACTAATAATGGAACGGCCTGACGCTGCATGTTGGCACCCATTAAGGCACGAGACGCATCATCGTTTTCCAAGAATGGGACACAGGCAGTCGCTACAGATACGATCTGTTTTGGACTGACATCGGCAAGTTCTACTTCGTTACGATCAGCGATGATAGTTTCACCAGCCTTACGAGCTACGACACGTTCATTTACTAAATGACCATCACGAACCTCATTGGCCTGTGCGATTACATAATCTGCTTCTTCATCAGCACTTAAGTAAACTGTATCTTCACTAACAGTACCATCCGCATTTACCTTACGGTAAGGCGTTTGAATAAATCCATATTCATTGATACGAGCATATGTAGTTAAGTTATTGATCAAACCGATGTTTGGCCCTTCTGGCGTTTCGATTGGACAAATACGACCATAGTGAGAGTTGTGAACGTCACGTACTTCGAAACTTGCACGATCACGACTGATACCACCTGGACCTAAGGCTGAAATACGACGTTTATTTGTCAATTCAGCTAGAGGGTTTTGTTGATCCATGAACTGTGATAACTGTGAACTAGAGAAGAATTCTTTAATTGCAGCTGTCAAAGGACGAATGTTTGTCAATTTTCTAGGAGTTAAGCTATCCATTTCTTGAATTGACATACGTTCTTTAACGACACGTTCCATACGAGATAAACCAATACGGAACTGGTTCTGAATCAATTCACCAACAGAACGAATACGACGGTTACCTAACATATCGATATCATCTGTTGTTCCTACACCTTCCATAACATTTAAGCTATATGAGAAGAATGCATACATATCTGAAACTGTAATTGTGTGTTTATTTGCGAATGGGTCATTTCCAGCAACACGGACTTCATCCCCATTATCGTCAATAATATATAATTCTTGGACACATGCACCAATCAACCATGCTGTGATATCTTCACTTAAAGCACGTTGTTTAACTTGTGTTTCAACATCACTATCGATGGCATCTGGAGTTACACCAACCATATAACGGTTCGCAACTAATTCCATATCTGCATCAACAATATCTTCACCTTGAGCATTTGTTAAACGTCCAAGAGCATATAAACGTTGACCATAGTTAAATACAGAATCCATATTTTCGGCTGTTAATTTAACTGGTTGTGCAAACAATCCTGCAAAAATATCAACATTTTCAACAACCTTTTGGATTGCTAAAACATCTTTTTCAGTTAATACTGTACCAGCATCTAAATAAGCATCTTCTGTTTCAACATCACTAGCTAATACACGACCAATTAATCCTGTAGTCCAGCTTGTTGGAATTGAAACGATATCTTCTTCATGGAATTCTGAGCGGAATGGATAAGCGACACAATAAGTACCCTTAGCCAATTCTTCACGTAATGCATTTCTTTCATCACGGTGAACCATAGTACCTTTTTCCATGAATACGTTGCCATTTACATCAACAATATCATGAGCAAGGCTCATACCATACATACGATCGATCGCATTTAATTTCTTACGTAATTTATAACGACCAGCTTTTGTCAAGTCATAACGACGGTGATCAAAGAATTTAGCTTGCATCAAAGTGATTGATCCATCTAATGTAGGGATTTCATCACTTCTTTGATTTTCATAGAAAGAAAGTAAAGCTTCCTGAGTTGTTTTTACTTTATCGTTCAATAAAGTGTTTTCAATTTCTTCATATTTACCGAAGAAAGCAGTATACAACAACAAATACATATTCATGTATTCGCGATCTTCTGCATCTGTAGCTACATCAGACCAGTTACGTCCCATTGCACGAAGGAATGTTTCCATCATTGATGTATCGTGAGTATCTTCGTTCACTCCGATATTCAAAGACATACCAATCGCCTTGAATAAAATACTGAATAATACTTTACGGCGACGGTCAATAGAAACATTAATTAAACGTCCGTTTGTAGTTTTCTTTTGTTCAGTCATGAACTCTAACCAAGTACCACGACTTGGAATTAATTCACAACTATAGTTTTGTTTACCAGTTTTTTCATCATAACTGTCCGCAAAATATGCTCCTGGAGAACGTACGATCTGACTAACGATTACACGTTCTGCACCATTGATGATGAATGTACCAGTTTCTGTCATTAAAGGGAAATCCCCTAAATATACTTCTTCACTCTTAGTTACAACTTCCCCAGTTTCTGAGTCTGTAACTTCCAATTCCATATCTGCATATAGAGGTGCTGCAAAGTTGCATTCTCTATACATAGATTCTTCTGCGTTATATTTTGGTTCTTCAAAATGATAACGAAGGAAATTTAAGCGAATGTTTTTTCCATAGTTTTCAATTGGATAGATTTCTTCAAATACTTCTTGGATACCTTGTTGCGTAAACCATTTAAATGAATCTGTCTGGATTTCGACAAGATTAGGTAACTCTAATTTACCACTAACCTTTGAGTAATCTCGGCGGGAAGATTTTTTTCCACACGAGACAATACGATATGCTTTGTTGTTGTCCATGCATGCCATCCTTTCGTTCGAATTTGTACTATACTAGGTGGTTTTCATCTGAAAACACACACTATTATGCAATTTATTATACTACTAGTAAAACCACCAAATGTCAATAAAAACTTGACAAAATTTAAAAAATGAGTTATAAATATTGCCTATCCTTTTTAAGCACCTGCACAAAGTAGGTGCTTTTTCATTTGTCCATTTTGACATCCCCTTTAATTGTGCATACAATATAAACGTTTAAAGGAGTTCCGAATGAAAAAATTTTTAACCCTAATTATAACTTGTTTTTTATCGCTTAGCCTTGCAGGATGTTCAAACTCAAAAAACAATGATGACATCCTTACATTCTTTGATGCATTAGGTAATACATTAAATCTAAAAAGTGTCCAAATCAATGGAACATTGGATATGAAAGATTCAAAAATGAATATTGATGCACAAATTCTTCAAAAAGAAGATCTACAAGTTGCTACTTCAATAGGTTTAGTTGCAGGCGATCATGTGAAAAATAATTTTTTAAACTTTTACATTAAAGATGGAAAAACATATTTAAATTCTATGGGTACAAAAACCCAAAGTACAGTCGATAAGATCGGACTTAAAAAGAATTCAAAATTAAATACATACAACCCATTTCTAGATTTAACTGACGATCAATTATGCGAATTATTTGATTCCTCTAAAAAAGAAAATGATACATATACATTTAAAGTCAACACATCTAAATTAGCCACCCTTCTAGACAATATGGGGTCTATAAAACTAGATGATGCAACGCTTGAAGCAACTATCAAAAGCAAAAAAATCTCACACCTGATTTTAAGCTTTACAGGTAAACAAACCGTAGATAAAGCAAGTGCAGATATTGATATTTCAATCGAACTTAGCATCAAAAAATTAAATAAAATCAATTTTCCAAATGATTTAGATTCATATACAAAAGAAACTGCAGAAGATTAATTCCTCTGCAGTCTTTTATTTATTCGCTTTTTTTTCGATCTCTTTTTGTTTTTGCATAACCTCATTAATTTTTTCTTGAATTAAATGAGCATATGCATCAGCGCCCTCTTCAATCGGATGAATTCCATCTGCTTCTAATAAATCTGTATGCTTAGAAATATAAGAGTTCCAATCTATAATTGTGACATTTGAATGTTTTTTAGCCAATTCATTCAGATATTTATTGTTGCTAGCTTCCCATTCAACTCCAGGCGCATACACATTGACCCAGAATATAGACTTATCTTTACCAATTATTTCTAACAGTTGTTCAACTGTATTCTCATCCAAAACACCATTTGTTCCAAGCGAAATCACAACTGTATTATGAATATTTCCTTGAGACTGATACCAACTTAAAATGTCTAGAGCATGATATATTTGTCTTGAAACAGCTGCATCTATTGTTGCATCCGGATAAATATCTTGAATATTTGTATATGCCGACAACATGACAGAATCCCCTAAACAAAACAATCCTTTATCCGATACTTTCTGTGAGTTTCCACTCGAAGCATAGTCGTCAACTTTGCCTTTTTCAACACTACCATCCGATTTTGCGTTTCTCTTATTTGCCTCTATTGCCTTTTCATTTTCTGCTATACGCTTCTGCAATTCCGATGAATCTATCTCTTTTGAAGTTGCTAAGGCGACAACGCCTGTGGTTTGAAATACAAACCCCACAATTCCACAAGCCAACACGGCTTTTTGAAATTTAGGCTTAATTTGTTTATATTTAAATACCTTCAAGAAATAGTTTGACCATACAACCAACAAAATCAATATCACAAGCTCAAACAAATACATCACAAAATTTGTATTCCAATCTTTATATTGAAATAAATAAATAACTGGATATTGCCATAAATAAATTTCATAACTATGTTGACCAATCCACTTTAACACTGGAACATCCAATGAAATTGAACTATCTGCCGTTTTTTCGACTATATACAAAGATAAAACTGTCATTAATGCGAGTACAAACAAATAGACAACTGGCATTCGCCCATCAAAAATAAAGCATGAAATCACAAACACTCCAAGCAACCCAATTGAGGTATAAAAATTCTTTTTAGTTGCTTCCCCTTTTGTATACATCCAACCTAGAAGCATGCCCGCAAACAACGAATAAATTCGCGTATCTGTTCCATAATATAATCGTGTAACATTCACTCTACATAAATATAGAATTGGCATCACAAGCGCAAAGCCAACTGTTACACCAAGCATAGTTTTAATTGTGAATGATTCTCCTTTTTTATCTTTCAATTTATACATTCCAAACAATAATAATGGAAAAATCACATAGAACTGCATCTCTATAGATAAAAACCATAAATGCGAGAATGGCGAAGTATTCGCAATGCGCGTAAAATAATCAATACTTTGCGAAATTTGCCACCAGTTATTGAAACCAGCCAAAATACTAAAAGCTTGCATTTTCATGTTGTACAATGCGTCCTTAGCCAAAATAAAATAGATTCCCAATGTAGTAAATACCATTACAAGTAATGGTGGGTATATTCTTTTGATTCTGGCAAGATAGTAATCACGCAATGAAAACTCTTTTTGATTCATCTTCTTCTTTGCTGATACCACCAACAAGAATCCAGTTAATACAAAGAATAACACAACTCCTAAGTATCCACCCCTAAAAACACTTGGAAACATATGGAATAGTGTAATCGCAATAATCGCAACCCCACGCAATCCGTCCATTCCCCTTAAACGTCCGTCTTCTTTTTTCATATCTACATATCCCCTTAGATGCTTACTTTAAGCACCATCTATTTTAGCACAATCAAATCTTAATAATTATTAATAAATATATAATTTTTTAATATCCCTTTTTCAAAAAATACAATATAATATATTAAGATTCTGAAAGGAAAATAACATGCAAAGTATTAAGACAATTTATAAAATCGGACCAGGTCCAAGCAGTTCACACACATTTGGTCCAATGATGGCTTCTAAATATATCAATGAACAGTATCCAGAAGCTACAAACTTCAAAATCACATTATTTGGTTCCTTAGCGCTTACGGGAAAAGGGCACCTTACAGACAAAATCATATTAAAAACGTTAGGCACTAGTAAATGCGAAATCATTTTTGATATGAAAACCCCTGTTGAACACCCAAACACAATGATCATTGAAGTTTTTGACAAGGATACAAAAATTGCAGAACATACATTCGTATCTATTGGTGGTGGAAAAATCGAAATCGATGGAAAAAAAGGAAATGTAGACCCAGAAATTTATCCACACACAAAGATGGATGACATTCAAGTTTATTGTAATGAACGTCATTTACGTTTAGACCAATATATCGATGAAGTGGAAGATTCTGATTTTGACTCTTACATGAATCAAATCTTTAAACAAATGTTGAAAACAGTAAATACCGGATTAAAGAAGACTGGTGTTTTACCTGGAAGCTTGAAAATTGACCGTGTAGCGCATGCCTTACATCAGTCGGCACAAAGCTGTAATGATATCCAAGACAAAAACAGTTTATTATTAAGTAGTTATGCCTATGCAGCCAATGAACAAAACGCAAGCGGAGGCATTGTCGTAACAGCTCCAACCATGGGTAGCTGTGGCGTTCTACCTAGTCTTGTATATCATTTCTATCATGATCAAAATTATCCTAAAAAGACAATTATCCAAGGACTTAAAGTCGCTGGATTGATTGGAAATCTAATTCAGACAAACGCAACCATCTCAGGTGCCAAAGCTGGATGCCAAGCAGAAGTTGGTGCAGCCTGCTCTATGGGCGCTGCTTTTGTCGCTTATTGTCAACTTCAAAATAACGAACAAATCGAATGTGCTGCTGAAATTGGATTAGAACACCATCTAGGACTTACATGCGATCCAGTTGGCGGATACGTAATGATTCCTTGTATTGAAAGAAATGCAGTAGCTGCCCAAAGAAGTGTAGATGCCGCAAGACTTGCCAAATATTTACGTAACGTAAAAAAGAATCGTGTTAGTTTTGATATGGTTGTTCAAACCATGAATCTAACAGGAAAGAAACTTCCAATTGAACTAAAAGAAAGTGCACTTGGCGGATTAGCCGTAGTCGTACCAGAAAAAGCTTAAAGGCCTAATTCATGTGAATTAGACCTTTTTTTCTATTTATCACGAACGAAGCACTCTAATACTTTATAGCCTTTACGCTCTAAATCTGCTTGTAAATCATCTGGTTGGGTAGTATCACAACGAATGACTAGATTGGCAATTCCATCTTCAAAAGAATACACACCAATATGATTGATATTCACTTTATTCTCAACAAAGATTTCCGACAACTTACCAATGGCACCAATCTCATCTTTTACGGAAACCGTAATTCTTGAACCCACTTCATCCCATCCAAGAACATTCAAGAAACATTTAAACACATCATTCTGCGTTACAATACCTGTAACTTCGCCAGAAGCATTTGTGACCGGCAAACATCCAATGTTGTTTTTCAACATTTTCTGTGTTGCATATTCCATCAATTCATTTTCATCGACAGAAATGACTTTTTTTACCATCACTGTGCTTACAGTCGTTTTTGACAATAAATAATTTAATTCATATATGCTTAAGCTTGTCGCATTCGTTGTACCCGAATTAGAAATCATACCTTCTGTAATCAATCCAACAAGTTTTCCTTTTTCAACAACAGGAACACGGTGAATTCCCTTTTCCTTCATTAAATCAATGATTTGTGAAATCGTTGCATCTGGTTCAGCACATATAACATTTTTTGTCATATAATCCTTAACTTTAAACATACTTTATTATCCTCCTAGATATGCCTTTTGAACATCCGAACTCTTTGCCAATTCCTCACCAGTACCTGACATTACAACTTTACCTGTTTCTAAAACATAGGCACGATGCGCAATTGATAATGCCATCTTAGCATTTTGTTCAACTAATAAAACCGTAGTACCTGCTTTATTGATTTCTTCGATGATGTTAAATATCTCCTTAACTAAAATAGGAGCTAACCCCATACTCGGTTCATCTAAAAGCAACAATTTAGGTTTTGCCATTAGTGCTCGCCCCATAGCTAACATCTGCTGCTCACCACCAGATAAAGTAGAAGCATCCTGATTCATACGTTCTTTTAAGATAGGAAACTGCTCACAAACCTTTTCATAATCACGTTTGATTCCATCCTTATCTTTTCGTAAAAAAGCTCCCATCATCAAGTTTTCATATACGCTCATTCCTGTAAAAATACGACGGCCTTCTGGCACCTGTGTTAAACCCATTTCAACAATATGTTTAGGATTTGCCTTCATAATTGACTCATTTAAAAACATGACATCGCCACTCGTCTTTTTTACAATGCCACTAATGGACTGCATCATTGTTGTTTTTCCAGCTCCATTAGCACCAATCAACGCAACAATCTCGCCTTCATTTACTTCTAAACTGATACCTTTTAAAGCTTCAATTACACCATAATGTACGTGAAGATCTTTTATTTCTAACATTGCCATACTAGATCTCCTCTCCTAAATATGCCTTAACTACAAACTCATTTTGTTTAATTTCTTCAGGCGTACCATTCGCTATCATTTTACCATAGTTCAAAACATAAATACGCTCACAAATCTTCATAACTAAAGACATATCATGTTCAATCAGGATTACAGTTAATTTATATTTTTCTCGAATATGATCAATCAATTCTGTTAACTCTTTTGTTTCCTGCGGATTCATACCTGCCGCTGGCTCATCTAAATAAAGAATTTTTGGTTGAATTGCCAAGGCACGTGCAATCTCTAATCTTCTTTGTTTACCATATGGAAGATTTGTCGCCAATTCATTTCTTAAAGAATACAATCCCACTTCTTTTAATAATTCTTCCGCCTTTTCTTCGACCCACTTCTCTTCTTTATAATACGTAGGCAAGCGCAAAATTGCAGCTAATGTTCCATAACGAATATTTTTATGCATCGCAACTTTAACATTTTCTAAGACTGTCATTGATTTAAATAAACGAATATTTTGAAAAGTTCGTGCAACTCCTAGATTTGTGATTTTATAAGGCTTCAATCCACCAATCTGAATACTTTTATCCTGATCCATTAACTCAATCAAACCACTACTTGGTTCATATACACCTGTCAACAAGTTGAATAATGTAGTTTTACCAGCACCATTCGGTCCAATCAAACCAATAAGTTCCCCTTCATTGATTGTCATTGATACATTAGAGACTGCACAAAGACCACCAAAATTCTTTGTCAGATTTTTAACATTTAAAATAGTTTTCATGCAGATTTCTCCTTTCGCTTATCAAATAACTTTTTAAAAGATAATTCCTTAGTTCCTAAGATACCTGTCGGTTTAAAAATCATAATTCCAACTAGTGCCAAACCATAAATAATCATTCGTATTTCTGAGAAGTTTGCCAAAACGACATTGATAATACCAATCGCAACAGCTGCTAAAACACTTGATGTCATAGAGCCCATACCGCCAAATACGACCATAACTAAGATGTCAATTGACTTATTAAAAGTAAATTGATCCGGTTTGATAACATAGAAATTACATGCGAACAATGCACCAGCTAATGAAGCTAATAATGCCCCAATCACAAATGCAATTACTTTATACTTTGTCGTATTGATACCCATTGCCTCACTAGCAATTTCATCTTCACGAATCGATAAACAGGCTCTTCCTGGAGCGGAATGTGTAAAGTTACAAACAACTAGAATCGCAATAACGGCACATACAAACAACAATGGAAATGTAGTTAATTTAGGAATTCCATTTAATCCTGCCGCTCCATTTGTGATTTCCATATTTTGCACTAGGATACGTACAATTTCCGCAAAACCCAAAGTCGCAATCGCCAAATAATCCCCTTTCAAACGCAATGTTGGAATAGAGACAATCAAAGCTACAATGGTTGAAAGTGCAAAGCCAATCAATACTCCAATAGCTAAGCCCGTCATATTTGGCATCATTTTTACCATAATACCAGCACAATAAGCTCCAATACACATAAATCCAGCATGTCCTAATGAAAACTGGCCACATACACCAATAACTAAATTTAATGAAACAGCTAAAATAATATTAATAAAGATATTATATAGAGTGATGGAATAATAAGATCCAATAATTCCAACCTTCATTAAAATGGTTAGAACTATAAAAGATACAACAGAAAGTAAAAGCCAAGCAAGATTTGCCTTATTCAATAATTCTTTACGCATGACTTACACCTTCTCTCTAACGTTTTTACCTAATAAACCAGCTGGTTTTAAGATCAAAATCAAAATCAATATAATGTAGACAATCGCATCTTTATACAAAGAACTACCATAAGCGGTAACCATAGTTTCAGCAATCCCAATAAATAATCCACCAATCATAGCACCTGGAATACTTCCAATACCACCAAATACTGCAGCAATAAATGCTTTTAATCCTGGTGTCATCCCCATCAAAGGATTGATTGAATTATAATAAATTCCAACTAAAACGCCGGCAACACCTGCTAAAGCTGACCCTAAAAGGAATGTAAATGAAATTGTTTTATCCACATCGATACCCATTAAACGTGCAGCATCTTCATCAACACTTACAGCACGCATAGCACGTCCCATTTTTGTCTTTTGAACAATGAACTGCAAAACAACCATTAAAATAACAGTAATGACAAAAATATAGACTTGTTGCATCGTAATTGTGACAGGTCCTAAATGAAATGATGCACTCGTTAATAATTTAGGATACGTTCTTACTTCACTACCCATGATATATTGTGTTGCATACTCCAAGACATAACTTACACCAATTGCTGTAATCAATGCGGTAATTCGAGTCGCATGACGAAGTGGTTTATATGCGATGCGCTCAATCAATACACCTACAACACCACAGAAAATCATTGAAATTAATAGTGCAGGAATAAACCCTAAACCACAATATGTTGTTATTAGAAATGCACAATAAGCACCTAACATATAGATATCTCCATGTGCAAAGTTGATCAATTTAATAATTCCATAAACCATGGTATATCCTAAGGCAATCAATGCGTAAATACTTCCTAAGGATAGACCATTGACTAGTTGTTGTAAAAAAGCTGTCATATTAACCTCCTTATTAAAAAAGAGGGGGAATTGTTCCCCCTTTGAACAAAGACTTATTTATTTGGATCTACTGAAACGGCTTCCGTCTGAACACCATCTACTAAGTTAACAACTAATACAGACTTTTTAGGTGAATGTGTCTTATCAAATGTGAATGAACCAGTTAAACCATCAAATTTAGTATCCGCAATAGCCTTTTGTAGATCAGCACCAGTCTTACCTGCTTTTTCTAAAGCTTGTAAACCTAAATTAGTAGCATCGTAAGTTAATGCAGAGAACATATTTGGAGCTTCTCCATATTCTTTAGTATATGCATCTACAAATGCAGTTAATTCATCACTTGCGTTAACTGTAGTATAAGCAGTTGAATAGTAGCAGTTATTTAAATTTTCACTACCAGCAAGTTCTACTAATTTTTCTGATTCAAATCCATCAGCACCTAAAATTGTGCAATCCATACCAGCTTCACGAGCTTGTTTAATAATTAATCCAGCTTCTGAATAGTAACCAGCAATGAATAATACATCTGCACCTTTATCTTTTACTTTTGTGATGATACCGGCAAAGTCAGTATCTTTAGCGTTATAGCTTTCTGTAGCTACAACTTCTCCACCCAAATCTTCAAATTTTTGTGTAAATACTTTAGTAAGACCCTTTCCATAATCACTAACTTCGTTAATGATAACAGCTTTTTTCTTACCTAAGTTTTCATATCCAAATTTAGCCATTGCCTTACCTTGATATGAATCTTCGAAACAAATACGGAACGCATATTCATAAGGAGAATCCCCATTCATTGTTGCATCTACCTGAGTAGCAGATGGTGAAATGACTGGAACTTGGTTTTGATCCGCTACTGGATATGTTGCAATAGAAGCCCCAGAAGTTGCAGGTCCAACCTCAAAAGCTACACCATCTTCAGTCATCAATTTTGTAGCTGCTGAAGTAGCTTCACTAGCATCTCCTTTATTGTCCATTTTGACAGCTTTAATTTTATATTTTGAATCCTTGTTTGCGTTATATTCCTTGATAGCAAGCGAAGCCCCTTTATACTCAGCTTGACCATAAGAAGCTACAGCACCAGACAATTCATAGTTCAAACCAATCTTGACTGTATCTCCTTCTTTTAATTCAGTTGCAGCAGTTCCACTTCCTGAACTACATCCGACTAACATGCTTAATGCGACAGCACTAGAAGCAAACGTTTTTAATAATTTACCTTTCATAATCTATACCTCCCTCGAGTTGTACAGATATAGTAGCGCAAGCGGAAAACGTTTTCAAGTCTTTTTTACATGTTTTTACACTTAATTTACATCAATATTTACAATTTACATTACTTTCAAAAGCTTTCTTTGCACAAAAAAAATAGCTAAAGTTATCAAAACCTTAGCTATTCAATCAACTATTAATACATTCCCTGAGGCATTGCAGGTGCTGGTTCTTCTTTATCAATTTTAGCGACTCCAGCTTCTGTTGTTAAGAACAAAGCTGAAATACTAGAAGCATTCATCAATGCATTACGAGTTACTTTTGTAGGATCAATGATACCAGATTCAATCATATCTACCCATTCACCATGTTTTGCATCGAATCCTACATTTTCACCTGCTTCTTTTTGTCTTTCAACAATCTCTTCACTGTTATATCCAGCATTATCAGCAATCTGTGCAATTGGAGCTAACAATGCATCAAATACAACTTTAATACCTTTTTGTACATCAACTACATCCGATTTTACTTCATCTTTCAAAGCAACATATGCCTTTACTAAACAAGCTCCACCACCAACTACAATACCTTCACTAACAGCAGCACGAGTTGAGTTCAACGCATCTTCAATACGAAGTTTCTTTTCTTTCAATTCACTTTCAGTTGCAGCACCCACTTTAATGATCGCAACACCATTTGATAATTTACCTAAACGCTCTGCCATACGTTTCTTATCATAATCACTTGTAGTGTTTTCCATTTGTGCTTCAATTTCAGCTACACGAGCAGCTACATCTTCTTTACTTCCAGCTCCACCAATCATTGTCGTATTATCTTTTGTGACAACAATCTTTTTAACTGTACCCAAATCCGATAACTGCATATCTTTTAATTCCATATTCAAATCTTTTGAATAGAATTTAGCACCTGTCATAATCGCAATATCTTGCAACATTTCTTTTTGGTTGTCACCAAAGCCTGGAGCTTTAGTCGCAACTACATTGAATGTTCCACGAAGTTTATTTAATGCCAAAGTAGAAACTACTTCATTTTCTAAATCTTCCGCAATAATCAATAACGCACGATTTGCCTGAACCAATTGTTCAAGTAAAGGTAAGATTTCCTGAATGTTTGTAATCTTTTGATCCGTTACTAATACATAAGCATTTTCCATTGTAGCTTCCATTTTTTCACGATCACTCACCATATATGGAGAAACATAGCCCTTGTCATACTGCATACCTTCACTAATTTCAAGTTCTGTTTCAAATCCCTTTGAATCATCTGTTGAAATAACACCATCACGACCGACTTTTTCCATCGCATCCGCAATAATCTTACCAATTTCTTCCGATCCAGATGAAATTGTCGCAACATTGGCAATATCTTTACTGCTTTCTACTTTCTTAGATACGGACAAGATATACTCGCTCACAGCCTTAGCTGCTTTTTCGATACCTTCACGCATCAACACGGGATTTGCTCCACGATCCACTTGACGTAAACCATTTTCAATCATACTTTGAGCTAAAATTGTAGCTGTTGTTGTTCCATCTCCAGCTGTATCATTTGTCTTATTGGCAACTTCATATACCAATTTAGCACCCATATTTTCAAACTTATCTTCCAATTCAATTTCTTTAGCAATACTTACACCATCGTTTGTGATCAATGGGGATCCATATTCCTTTTCAAGAACAACATTACGTCCTTTAGGACCTAAAGTAACACGAACTGCATTTGCTAATGTGTTAACACCTCTTAACATGGATTCACGAGCATCTTTTGAAAAACGTACTTCTTTAGCCATAATTCATTACCTCCTACTACTTACTTACTGCAATGATATCTTCATCTTTGATGACAATGAATTCTTCATCATCAATCTTCATTGTAGTTCCTGAATATTCTTTATATAAAACTTTATCTCCACAAGCATATCCAGCATCTTTAACATCTGCACCAATACTTGCGACAACTGCAAGCTTTGACTTTTCTTTTCCACTTGTCAAAATGATTCCACTTGCCGTAGTTTTTTCTTCTTTCTCTTTCTTTAATAAAACATAATCATGTAAAGGTTGTAACATAATTCATCCTCCTTTTAGCACTTAACTGTTCTAACTGCTAAATACTATTATACTCATTTTTAGCACTGATGCAACAATTTTGCTAAAATTTAATAAAAGAAAATGGCGAGGATTACTCGCCATATACATGAATTCTATTAATTGCTCTTTCCAATGATAACTGAGCTCTTTTTAGATTTGTATCTGAATCTTTTTTCTCTAAACGCGCTTTAGCACGTTCCATTGATTTTTTTGCACGCTCAAGATCGATATCTTTTTTTCCTTCGATCGCATCAGCTAGAATCATGCCTTCATTTTTGTTGAATTGTAAAAAGCCACCAGAAATCGCAAAGATTTCTTCTTCATCATTTTCGTTTTTCAAAACAAGCTTACAAGGTACCAAAGATGCAAAGATAGGCATGTGATTTGGTAAAATTGTTGTTTCTCCAACCACCGTCTTTACATGGATACTTTTGACTTCCTGCTTTAAATATTCGCCTTTTGGTGTTACTACTTTAAAAGCAATCATGACTATTCACCAGCCATTTTTTTAGCTTTTTCCTGTGCTTCTTCAATTGTTCCAACAAACATGAATGCTTGTTCTGGAAGATCATCAAATTCACCTGCTAATAAGCGTTCGAAACTGCGAATTGTATCTTCCAAAGGTACATATTTTCCAGGAATACCAGAGAATACTTCGGCAACATTAAATGGTTGCGACAAGAAGTTACGAACACGACGTGCACGGTTAACAACTTTCTTATCTTCTTCACTTAATTCATCCATACCTAAGATGGCAATGATATCCTGTAAATCTTTATATCTCTGTAGAATATTTTGAACTCCACGAGCTACTTTATAGTGCTTTTCACCAACTACAAGTGGATCCAAAATACGTGAACTTGATTCAAGTGGATCTACGGCAGGATAAATACCTAATGCCGCAATGTCACGGTCTAATACCGTTTTTGCATCCAAGTGAGAGAATGTTGTTGCTGGAGCTGGGTCAGTCAAATCATCCGCAGGCACATAAATAGCCTGTACAGAAGTGATAGAGCCATCTTTTGTTGATGTGATTCTTTCTTGCAACTGTCCCATTTCTGTAGCTAATGTAGGCTGATATCCTACAGCACTAGGAACACGTCCTAATAAGGCACTAACTTCAGATCCTGCCTGTGTAAAACGGAAGATATTATCAATAAACAATAATACGTCCTGGTGTTCTACATCACGGAAATATTCTGCCATTGTTAGACCAGTTAATCCAACACGCATTCTGGCTCCTGGACTTTCATTCATCTGTCCATAAACCAATACTGTTTTATCTAATACGCCGCTGTCTTTCATCTCGTGATACATATCATTTCCTTCACGAGTTCTTTCTCCAACGCCTACTACAACGGATTTACCACCATGTTCTTTGGCAATATTGTGGATCAACTCTTGAATCAATACGGTTTTACCTACTCCGGCACCACCGAACAATCCAATCTTACCACCCTTTGCGTAAGGACATAGTAAGTCAATAACTTTAATACCTGTTTCCAATGGTTCGCTTGTTGTACTTTGTTCATCAAATGCTGGTGCCTTTCTATGAATTGGCATAGTTTGAGCATCTACATCACCTAAACCATCAATTGGTTTACCCAAAACATTAAACATACGACCCAATACATTTTCTCCAACAGGAGCCTGAATTGGTTTTTTAGTATCAATGGCATCCATACCACGAACCAAACCATCTGTACTTCCCATCGCAATACAACGTACTCTATCAGCACCGATATCTTGTTCGACTTCTACAATTAGATTTTCTTCATTTGGGCGTTCAATTTCAATTGCCGTTAATAAATCTGGTAAATTATTTTGTGAAAATTGAATATCCACAACCGGACCAATGATCTCAACGACTTTTCCAATATTTTGACTCATGTTTACCCTCCTTTATGAAAGTGCATTTGCACCACCGACAATTTCAGTGATTTCTTGCGTGATAGCTCCTTGACGTACACGGTTATATGCAAGTTCAAGATTATCCTGCAATTCTTCTGCATTGTCAGTTGCACTCTCCATTGCCATTCTTCGAGAAGCCTGTTCACTTGTTTTACTCTCTAGATAACGAGAATAAAGGATTGATTTTGTCACCATAGGAATCATGTTTTGTAACATGGTTTCCTTATCTGGTTCAAAAATCATATCCGCATGCATACCTGACTTCTTTTCTTCCTGAGGCTTAGAAACAGGTAAAACCGTTTCTAAAGTAGGAACAAATGTCAATGTGTTCTTATAGTGCGTATATAAAATTTGAATTTTTGAAATTTCTTTCTTTTCAAACAAGTCTAATGCATCCTGCATACATTTCGATAAAGCATCATATACATCATCCTCGTCAAGATCACTTAATACATTTTTAACGTTGTAGTTTCTTTTTGAAATCCATGCAGAACCACGAATCCCTATCATAACTACATGATCCTTTTCAGAAAACTCATCTTGTATCATACGATACACGTTTGCGTTGTAGCCACCACAAAGTCCCATATCACTTGTGATCACAAAGATAAAGCTTGGCTTTCCTTGATTCTCATTTAAATACATAGAATCATCTCCAGCACTACGAAGTACCATTGTGAATAGTTCTTGAAGACCTTGTGCATAACTACGGTTTTCTTCCATAATTTGTCTTTGTCTAGTTAATTTACTTGAAGCAATCAGCTGCATTGCTTTTGTGATTTTTTTAGTTGAACTAACGGAACTGATTCGGGCTTGAATAGCCTGTCTACTCTGTGCCATGTTGCGCACCCTTTTCTAGTGCATATTGTTTTGCGTATGCATCCAAAGCCTTCTTAATATCCGCTTCTAATTCATCGTCAATTGCCTTTTTCATTTCAATCTGATCTAAAACATAAGGATATTCACGATGTACATACTCCAACATTCCTTGTTCAAATTCACCAACTTGGTCTACTTCAACAGGTTTTAAATATCTATTTTTTGCAGCATACAAAGATAATACTTGTTCAGGCACTGTTAATGGTGAATATTGTTTTTGAATCAATAATTGAGTTAATCTTGCACCATGATCCAATACATCTTTTGTACTCGCATCCAAATCTGAACCAAACTTCGCAAAAGATTCCATTTCACGATATTGAGCTAGTTCAAGCTTTAATGAACCAGAAACCTGTTTCATAGCTTTTGTCTGTGCAGCACTAACTACACGACTTACACTTAAACCACTATCTACACTTGGACGAACGCCTTCATTAAACATATCTGTTTTCAAGAAAATCTGTCCATCCGTAATTGAAATTACGTTTGTAGGAATATAGGCAGAGATATCTCCGGCCTGTGTTTCAATAATTGGTAAAGCTGTTAAAGATCCACCACCATAATTCTCATTTAAACGTGCAGCACGCTCTAATAAACGTGAGTGTAAGTAGAATACATCTCCAGGATACGCTTCACGTCCAGGAGGACGACGAAGAAGTAAAGACAGTGTACGGTAAGCTACGGCATGTTTTGATAAGTCATCATAAACAATTAATACGTCTTCTCCGTTTTCCATCCATTCTTCACCCATTGCACAACCTGCATAAGGTGCAATATATTGTAATGGCGCTGCTTCAGATGCAGTAGCCGCTACGATCGTAGTATATTCCATAGCTCCGTGTTGTTTTAATTTTTCAACGATTTGAGCTACAGTACTTGCCTTTTGACCAATCGCTACATAAATACATTTTACATTTTGACCTTTTTGATTCAAAATCGTATCGATTGCGATTGCTGTTTTACCAGTCTGACGGTCACCAATGATCAACTCACGTTGTCCACGACCAATTGGAATCATAGAGTCAATAATTTTTAAACCCGTTTGTAATGGAACCGATACACTCTTTCTTGTCATTACACCTGGGGCCACACGTTCTACTGGACGTGTTCTATCTGTTTTGATTTCACCTAAACCATCAATCGGTTGTCCTAATGCATTGACAACACGACCCATCAAACTATCGCCAACTGGAACTTCAATGATGTGACCTGTACGTTTTACGACGTCACCTTCTTTGATATCGGAATTATCACCTAGTAATACGACACCTACTTGTTCGTCTTCTAAGTTCATGACCATACCATATACATCGTGAGGGAATAACAACAATTCACTCATCATGGCATTTTTCAATCCATATACCGTTGCGATACCATCACCTACTGTTAGGATAGTACCACTTTCATTCATTTCAAGATCCTGGTCGATACTTTGAATCTGAGCTTTGATTAATTTTGAAATCTCTGCTGGATTTAAACTCATCATATCACCTGCTTATCTATTAATTGCTTCCTTCATTGCGTCAATCTTCGCAATGACCGTATTATCCATCACTAAATCATTTGCCTGTACTTTAATACCTGCAATCAAAGATGGATCCACTTGTACTTCAAGTTCAAGTGTCTTATTCATTTTTTTCTCTAACATCTCTTTCAATCTTGATAATTGATCTTCATCTAGTTTTGATGCACTCGTTACTTTAACGATTTCAATTCTATGTTTCTTTCGATAACACTCTTCATACGCATCACTGATTTTATCAAGATGAGAAAGTTCATTATGCTCATTTAACACAAGCAAGAAACGAAATACAGTTGTATCTAATTCGGATTCGAAAGCTGTTTGGATGATTTCCTTTTTCTTTACTCGAGGAATACTTGGATGTGCTAGAATCTTGCTTAATTCTGGTACTGAAGTAATCACTTGCGCTACTTGCTTTAGCTCTGACATCCAAGCCATTTCTTGCTTTGAATCTTGTGCTAATTCAAATAGAGCCTGGGCATAAGGCGTATAATCTACCATTGTTTATCGCCTGCCTGTTCAATAAAATCTTCCACAAACTGCTTCTGTGTTTCTTCATCCATTTCTTTTTTAATCAACTGACTCGCTGCGCTTAATGCGACATCGCTAATTGCTTTTTTCATTTCTTTTTGAGCGTCACGCTTCTGACGTTCGATATCTTCATTTGCGTTTTTCTTAATACGCAAAGCTTCGTCATTTGCTTCTTTTATAATCTGCTGTTTTTCTTGATCCGCATGTGCTCTAGCTGAAACAAGAATGGTATGAGCTTCTTGCGATACATTACGCAATTTTTCATCATACTGTTCTTTAACATCTTCAGCCTGCTTTTTAATAGCTACTGAAGAATCGATATTTTCTTGAATTAAATCTTGTCGTTTTTGAATTAATGTTAGTAATTTTTCCCAAAAGAATTTTTTGGCAAACATTACAATCAAAAAAGTAGAAATACAAACTAAAACAACATCGGTCAATGAAATTCGCAAATAATTGTCAATATTAAAGTCAATCATTACCGATTCTCCTAATCATTAACCTTTGATGAAAATCAATAAAATCGCAATGATCAAAGCATAGATACCTGTTGTTTCGGCTAAGGCGATACCTAATACCATGATAGATTGAATTTTACTTGCTGCATCTGGGTTACGACCAACGCTTTCTGCACCTTTACCAGCTGCAATACCCTGACCAATACCAGGACCTAAACCAGCAATCATCGCAATACCTGCACCTAAGCAAGCCATACCACGTACGAAAAATTCATTAAACATTTTATTTTCCTCCTATTTATTAATCTTCTTGAATCGCCACTTGCTGTCCTAAGAAGAACGAGCTTAGTGTAAAGAAGATATATGTCTGAATTACACCTGAGAATATATCAAAATACATATGTAAAAATGGCGTTACTAATAATCCTAACAATCCTATTGGCATCAACATTTTAATCAATGTATACACCAACATAGAAATGATATATCCTGCCAAAATATTACCAAATAAACGCATTGTTAATGAGATAGGCAGCGCCAACTCTCCTATGACATTCAATGGTGTCAACAAGAACATCGGCTCTGTCAACTCTTTCATTCGTGCTAATAATCCACCTTTTTTAATACCATTACCTTGGATCATCAACCACATTGTGATAGCCAATGTCGCATTAAAACTTACATTGCTCGTTGGATTTTGAAGCCCAATCAAACCAATCAAGTTACTTACAATCATCATCACAATCAAAGTGCCAAACATAGGAATATATTTCTTTGTAGTTTCCCTTAAGTTATCTTTAATTACGTAAAGCACTAAGTTGTAGATCTCCTCACAAATATACACAATCCCTTTACTAGCTTTTGAAGGATCTTGTTTTTCAATTTTCTTCCCTGCAAAGTAGAAGAAGAACACAAAGAAAACACAAATTCCAAGCCATACAAGAATAGATTGTTGAATCTGTAAAGAGAACTTTCCAATGTGAATGATAATTGCACTTACATCACTCATGGAAATCCTCCTTTTCTTTTAGTGCATATAAAAGAATAGCTCCTTTATTGCACATAAGCCCAACAAGAACTGCCAAAATTGGCAACTCCATTAATTGACAAATAACTAAAACTAGACCATACATAAGATATCTTTTCATATATTCTTGTGTACCTATCTTTTTTCCAGCTATTTCATCTGTTGGAATATTTAAAGCCATTTGAACAATCTTACGATACCCCACTAAACCTGTAAGACAACCTATCCAAACCGCTATAAATACTTGAATCATTTGAGAATGAAAAATCATTGCACAAGCTATAGAACAAAACAAACTAAATATCAAAGTATACTTTACTATTTTTTTATTCATTTGCTGCATTGCTTTACCTCGATTTTTTTATTAATAAAATAATACTACCAATAATGCTGTACATTAAACCTACAATCACAAATAAAGGCGTAGTATGTAACCAACCATCAATATTATAACCGATAAGCCCAAATATGAGCATGCTTGTGCATAACATTCCCGAAAAAGCATAAGGTTTCATCAATTACTTCGTACCGAAAATACGATCTCCAGCATCTCCTAAACCAGGAACAATATATCCATGTTCATTTAAATGGTCATCTAATGAAGCTAAGTAAATATCTACATCTGGATGTGCTTTTTCAACTGTTTTAACACCTTCAGGTGCACCAACCAAACAAACCAACTTCACATTTGTAGCCCCTTGCTTCTTAACCATATCGATTGCTGCTACACTTGAACCACCAGTTGCGAGCATTGGATCCACAACGATTGTGATCGCTTCTTCTAAGTTCTTTGGATATTTTTCAAAATAAGTATGTGGCTCTAGCGTTTCTTCATCACGATACATACCAACATGCGCAATCTTTGCGGTTGGAATCAAATCCTGAATTCCATTTACCATACCTAGTCCAGCACGTAAAATTGGCACAATCACGACTTTTTTAGCCAATTCATAACCTGTGTACTGACAAATTGGTGTTTCGATTTCAATTGGTTTCAAAGGCAAATCACGAGTGATTTCATAAACCATTAATCCTCCAATTTCATCTAAGTTTTGACGAAAATCTTTCGTTCCCGTTTCTTTTTTTCGCATAACTGTTAATTTATGCTTAATCAACGGATGATCAATAACTTTTAACATTTAAATTACCTACCTTTATAGCCATAATTATACCATCCTTGTCCATAATAGAAAACACTGAAAGAAATGGAATCCTCCAAAACTTCCAGTGTTATATTATATGAATATTCTGCTTTTTATCATTAAACAATTCTAATCAATTGTCAAAATTTCAAACTGTTTTGCCGCTCTTACATCAATTCCAGAAGGATGTAAGTCCTTTCGTAATAGTACATTCGAAAATGTATCCAATGCTAGATCTTGCGTATTCGCCTCTTCACTCAAATGCGCAAGAACAATATTTTTTGTCTTCGCATTGATCAAGGAAGTTAAATTTAAACTTGAATCTTCATTATTCAAATGCCCATTATCACTCAAAATACGCTGTTTTAAAAACATCGGACGATTTGTATGCATCAAACGATCCACATCGTGATTGCTTTCAAAGATATAATGGTCTGCATTCGCAATATACGGTTTGATTTGATTGGGTACATAACCTGTATCTGTTACATACACAAGTTTTTCTTTATCCGACTCTACCACAAAACCAATTGTATGTGGCGAATCATGAGACAAACCTAGAAATTGAATGCTCAAATCTTTGATAATCAACTTTTGATTCGGTACTACATCATGTTTATCCAATGCATCCTTTAAATCACAATAAGAATACACATCCAAATGCTTAAAATGCTTTAACTGCGAAACATGATCCGAATGAGCATGACTAATCAAGACACCATTTGTATCATCAACACAAGCTCCAACCTTTTTAAAGCTTTCCATCAAATACTTTTTTGTTGAACCACAATCAATCAACAATTGCGTATCTTCATGACGAATCAAACAACTGTTGCCTTTTGAGCCACTACACAATAAATCAATGCGCATAAATATCATCTCCAGAGGCTTCTAAATTTGTAAAACGAGATATATTCTTTTCAAAAGCCAATTGAATCTTTCCAATACCACCATTACGATGTTTTGCCAAAGATAAATCAACAACTTCTGTTTCTTCTTGTGATTCCTTATCTTTATCATAATAATTACTACGATATAGAAACATTACGATATCAGCATCCTGCTCGATTGATCCAGACTCACGTAAATCGGACAATTGCGGTTCATGATCCGTTCTTTCTTCAACCTTACGAGAAAGCTGAGAAAGCGCAATAACTGGACATTCCATTTCTTTTGCTAAAATCTTTAAATTACGCGAAATATCACTAACCTCTTGTTGACGAGAATCTGCGCGTGTTCCCGTAATCAGCTGCAAGTAGTCAATTACAACTAAAGAAATAGAGCCATTTTCACTCTTTAATTTACGACACTTCGAGAAAATCTGAGATACCTTGATACTACTTGTGTCATCAATATAAATCTTTCTTTCACTCAAATGTGAACCTGCCTCATATAAACGAGACATTTCTTCATTTGTCAATTTACCACTACGAAGCTTATCCGAATATACCTGAGATTCCGAACTCATTAAACGCTTCATCATCGAATCACTAGGCATTTCCAGTGAAAATATCGCAACAGCTCCTTCATTACGTTTCGCAACTTGAGCTGCAAAATTTAAAGCCAAGGCACTCTTTCCCATGGCAGGACGAGCTGCAAGAATAATTAAATCGCCTCGCTGAAAACCATTCGTCATACGATCCAATAAGACATAACCCGTTTCAATTCCAGTTACACCTTTCATCGTACGAAGCTCTTTTAATTCATTAATGACACGAGTAACGATTTCTTCACTTGATTCAAATTCGCTTCCCCTACGATGTCTAGTTACATCCATAACTAAACGTTCCGCATCATCTAAAACTGTATCAATATCTTCGCCAGATGAATAGCCTTCTTCACTAATTTTATCCGCAACATAAATCAACCTTCTTAGCTGTGCCTTATTTTTGATTGTTTCAATATAAGATCTTGATGTTGCACTCGAAATAGCTGAGTCTGCCAAACGAATAATATAATCTGCTCCTTGACTAGACTCTAACTGATCTGTTTCCTGTAAACGATTGACAACCGTATTCATATCAATAGGCTGACCATTTTCATGAATTGTACAGATAGCCTGATAAATCTGCTGATGAGAAGGCAAATAAAATTCTTCTGCATGTAGATCGAGTTCCTGACAATCTTGAATGACTTTAGGATATACCATCAAAGAGCCAAGCACTGATTGTTCTAAGGAAACTGCGTTAGGCATTTCACGCGACATATTATGCCTTTTCACTTACATGAACAACAATTTCACCAATCACTTGTCCACGATATAAATCCACAGGAACACGAGTCACACCTAAAGATGCAATAGATTGTTCCAATTGAAGTTTTCTTTTATCTACACGAATCCCTTTTTTAGATAAAGCTTCCACAATTTGTTTACTAGAAACAGAACCAAAAGTAGCTCCATTTTTGCCTGTACTCAAAGTAAACTCTAAAGTAATACCCTTTAAAGTTTCGCTCAAAGCTTCAGCTTCTTTTTTTAACTCAGCCTCATGTTCAGCTCTTTCTTCCATTTGTTTATCTAAAACTTTGGCAGAACCCTTTGTATACGCAATCGCCGATTTATTCTTAAATAAGAAATTTCTTGCGTAGCCATCACTTACCTCAACTACATCATCTTTCTTTCCTAATTTACGAATATCTTTAAGCAATATTACCTTCATTTTTAAGTTCCTCCTCTATACAATTTAAGATCATATCCTTCATCTGTTGCACGGATACACCTTCTCTTTCGACAGCAGCCGCACTAAAGTGGCCACCACCATTTAATTTTTCCATAATTTTTTGAACATTATAAGACCCATCACTACGAGCACTTACCGCAACGGCATTCGGATTTGTCTTTACCTTTGCGATGGTAAAACTAGCAACACAGCCTTTAATCAATAATAAAGCTTGTGAAACCTGAGCCATCATCGTCTTATCTAATGTTTCATCATCAATCGCTGCAATCATAAAATGATTGTAGTAAGGTTTTGCCTGCTGAATCAATGCATTCTTCATAGAGAAATACAAATAGTCTTCACACAAAGCTTTTTCAGCACGACTTGTATTAGCTCCCCAATTTTGTAAGGCAGCTGCTGCTTCAAACGTACGGGCATCCGTATGCATTTTAAAACGATTTGTATCCACTAAAATACCCAAATACATAATCGTCGCTTCCATTTCATAAATAGGAATATGATTTGGAATATTTTGAAGCAATTCAACAATTAATTCACACGCTGAACTTGCACTGCTTTCAACATATGTCAACAAAGTATTCTTAACAAACGCATCACTACGTCTATGATGATCAATCACAAGGATACGATTGCATTGATCCACAAATTCTTTGACACTTGATATTGCAGGAATACCATGATCAGCCATAATCAATAAATCTTTATTATAATCTATAGAATCCATCGCCTCATCTGGAGTAATCAAAGTATGTCTTTCTTGAATGACAGTAACAAATGAATTCATCATTTCTTGAAGCTGCTCATCTCTAGGAACATCCTTTAAAACAATAAATACTTCCTTGCCTAACGCATGTACCCAGCTAGATAAAGCTAGACATGCTCCCATACAGTCAAAATCACTCATAACATGCCCTGCAATATAGACACGATTTGATTCCATAATAGCTTCTTGAATAGATTGTGCCATAATGCGTACACGAACTTTAGAACGTGTTGAACTTGTTTCTGAGTTTCCACCCACAAATTGAACCGTTCCTCCACTTGAACGAATAGCCGCCTGATCTCCACCACGACTTTGTGCGAGTTCAATCAATTCATTGACCATATCATCTAGTACCGTAAAATCATTTGATCCATACGCAAAAGCCATACTTAACGTAATTGAAACATCTAATTTATTTGCCTCATCCTTAATAAGCTGTAAAATAGTAAAATTCTGCTTCCGTACTTCCGTTAAGATTTCTTTATTCAAAATCACCAAAAAACGATCTGAACGTAAACGTCTAACAAACATCTTATTATCTTTAGCCCACGTTACTAAAGCAGCTCTTAAATGTGTATTGATTTGGGCCATGATTTCTTCATTTTCATAAGACTGATATTCCATATAGTTATCTAACTGCAATAACCCAATCACTATTTCATTATCCAAATATTGCTGACGCATATTATAGTAATCTGTAATATCCTTCACATATAAAATTTGAGCATCTCTTTTTCTCGTGATTTCGTAAATTCGACCTTCCGATTTTCCAATAACCATATCCACATCGTCATCAAACAAAGTACGAATATTGCTGATCCAGCTGGTTAATTTACTATTAGTCAACGTAATACCCTTCTCTTTAAAGAAAGGCGAAGCCCAAGTTACAATGTATTCTTCGTTATAAGTTAAGATACCCACATCACCAAAATTCAAAGCATCTTTGGCATCTTTACCTAAAACTCTTGAAATATCTACTTCCGTCTTCATTCCATGTTCTTTTAAAGATTTCCAAAAGCCAAAGAAAGCACAGATAAAAACAATCCATACAATCAAAGCGGCAATCATATATATATACTCTTTCTTTAAAAACAACAGGATTGATAATATAAGGCCCAAAGCTAGACCTGTAATGCATAGACTACGCCACTTTTCAAACTGTTTCATATAGAAAACCTCTATTCTTTTCGTAACTGTAAAAGACAGTCCAACTCTCCCATAAACATCCACAATAAATTAAGTCCAGGCACAAACGCACCAAAAATAGAAAGAAATGACCATTTCTTCTTTTGGTATTTGACACATAAACTCATAAAATAAACAACTCCAAAATATAATAACAAGGTACAATCCACAAAGAAAATAACTTGTGCTAAATCAACGATCCCCGTTGGACATTCTATCACATTTTGAACAAAAAAGAACGCAATCCACACCACAACAGAACCTAGACCTATCCATCTTGGGCTTTGTACCTTAGATAATGGTTGTGGCGGAATAATATCCATATGCATACGTAAGCACACCATTAATGCTACTAAATGAATACATAACGCCTGTAATAGACCTAGTAATCCTATCATCAAGTATGTAAATACTTTTAAGCTTATAAAAGGAATATATTGTGAAATCAAGCGGAAATCTTCATAGAAATCAATGCCAAACAAAGTACTCCACAATAGAATAATACATAAATTGGCTATAATAGAAAGAATAAAACAAATAATAAAATTAGTCATATTCTTAGCATGTTTAAACACGCCCACCCCATATATAAATCCAATTAATAATGAGGTCCAACTATAAAACCAGGTTGTAAAGCCACCAAAAAACATCGTCATCAAACCCATGCATATGGTAACCAACGCACCCATTTTAACACCATTCATGGCTGTATAAATAAGTACAGGAAATGCAAAAATCCAAGAAGCACTGGATTCAATCATCAATGCACTCTGTTGATTTAAAAATAATAAAGCTCCATAAATAGCGCAAACCATCGCGCCTTTAGTAATTTGTTTCGTTTTTATCATACGACTATTATATAAAATAAAAAAAAAGACTTCAATATATGAAGTCTAATTAGTCAACCACGTAAGGTAACAAAGCCATTTGACGAGCACGTTTAATAGCTGTTGCTAACATTCTTTGGTATTTTGCACGAGTTCCAGTCACACGTCTAGGAATGATTTTTCCGTTAGCGTTGATGAAACGTTTTAATAATTCTACGTCTTTGTAGTCGATTTCCTTAATTTTGTTCTTAGTGAAGTAACAAACTTTTTTACGACCCATACGTTGTTTTTTAAATGCCATAAGTAAGTCCTTCCTTTCTAGAATGGTAGATCATCACTAGCAATATCTAGTGAATCATCTGCATTGAATGTTGAATCAAATGCGTTATTTGTATTCTGCACAGGATTTGAATATGGATTTTGATTATATCCATTCTGTACAGGAGCAGCATATGTATTTTGAGCAAAACCTTGATTCATTCCATAATCCTGGCTTGGAGCTGAATAACCTGATTGTGCATTTTTAGGTTCTAAGAATTGAACACTTTCTGCGACAACCTCTGTAACATATACCCTTTGTCCTTGTTGATTGTCATAAGAACGAGTTTGAATACGTCCTTCTAAACCAATCAATGAACCTTTGTGTAAATACTGTGTCATTAAATCAGCTGTTTTATTCCAAGCAACACAGTTAATAAAATCTGCATCTGGCTGTCCTTGTGTTGAAACACGACGACCAACTGCCATTGTGAATGAGCAAACACTCGTTCCACTTTGCGTTTTACGTAATTCAGGATCACGTGTCAAACGCCCAACCAATACTACTCGATTAATCATATTTATTTAACCTCGATTATTTTTCGCCTTCAGTTTTAACAACCATAACACGAATTACATTGTTACTGATACGAGACAAACGTTGGAATTCGAAAACTCCTGCATTGTTTGCAGTTACATTGATAACTACATAGTGTCCCTTTTTCATGTGATCGATTTCGTAAGCGAATTCTTTCACACCCCAGTCATCTACTTTGTCAATTGAACCACCGTTTTCAGTGATTGTTGCATGTAAACGATCTGAAACTGTTTTGAACGCTGCATCATCTAAAGATGCATTCACAATGTACATAATTTCATATTTTTTCATGTGTACACCTCCCTTTGGTCTTTTTGGCTTCTTACGAAGCAGAGAACAGGCATAAACCTGCTTAGTTATTATAACAAAAAAAGACTTTGCTTGTAAACCACAAAGTCTAATATTTTTTTAATTGATATTGAGCATTATAGTAAAGCTCATTATATTTTGTTCCTTCAAACACTTCTAGAACATCATTTAAACCTGAAATCAACTTATAATCATGAATATTTGACAGTGGAATCCACTTTGATTCTTCATTTTCGATTCCATTAAACACATTTGTTTTATATAAGAAAACAATATGTCTGCAATTATCACTCGAGATAAATTGTTTTGTTCCACACAAACATAACTGTTCAACATTTAAACCAGTTTTTTCTTTCACATCACGCATTGCTGATTGTACAAATGATTCACCCAGTTCAATATGACCAGTTGGCAATGTGTATCCATTTGGATTTTTGCTATTTTGAACTAACACATTCCCCTTTTCATCCTGAATCATAACCATATTTGTTAATTCGCAATATTCAGCTTGCTTATTCGCATTTAATCGTCTTCTTTCAAGTGCTAATTTACCATCCGCTACAATATTACGAATTTCTGTAGAAATACGACGTTCTGGGAAAGCTTTTGAAATATGTTTTTTTGCTTCTAAAGAGAAATTGTCCAAACTGCTTTGGAATTCTTCTATACGCTGGGATAAATCAGGACGAGACAACATCCATTCTTGGAAAGCTTCTTGCGCTTCTTGAACACGTAATTGACTTTCGGCTTCGAAATCCTTTTTGAAAGCTTCCATTTGAACTTGTACTTTCTGGAATACTTGTTTGCGACGAAGTAAGGCAAGTACAGTAAATACACAGTCGATACCAAATCCAATTGTAAAAGCCGATAAAAAACTCATCAATGCCGTAAAAGGAATATCCATTACGATATCTTGAATTACAGGATGAATGATATAAACCACCACAATAGACATAATGCCAAATAAAGTGGAATTCAACAAACATACGCGCCCATTAATATTCATAAATCTTTCCGAATAATCCCACCAGCTTGTTTTAAATAAAATTTCCATTACCCAACTTGTAATATATTCCAAAGTACTCGTAATAATGACACCTAAAACAAACACAAGTATAGGATAATCTTTCACAAACAATAAAGGATATAAAACCAGTAAAGCACCTACTCCATAGATTGGGCAATACGGACCATAAAAGAAGCCTCGGTTAATAAATTTCTTTGCGGGAATCCCACAATATAAGTCTTCACACACCCATCCTAAAAAGGCATACAAAACAAAGTAGGCATAGGCATATACAAATTCCATCATATACTTGCCTTCATTTCTTCACTTAACTTTGCATTTGCCAACATCAATCGAATACGATTTTCCTGATTTACCTTTGATGCGCTTGGATCATAATCAATCGCAACAATATTCGCTTTCGGATATTCATCCTTAATCTTACGAACCATACCTTTGGCAACAATATGATTTGGCAGACAACCGAATGGCTGTGCACTAATCACATTAGTAACGCCAGATTTAATAAGTGAAACAACTTCACCTGTTAAAAGCCAACCTTCACCCATTTTTACACCTGGATCAATAAATGCTTTTCCATTATCAATGACTTCACTAAAATCGTCTGGTGCAATAAAAGTTCCATCTTTTTTTACTATATCTCTAAATGTTTTCTGCATACGCATAATCACATCTTTTACTATATTGTATATATAGTGATTTTTTTCGTGCATATGATAATACTCATAATCAATAATTGAATTTTCTACACAATATAGCGCAAAATCCATCACGCCGGATAGAACGGGTTCAAAACCTTCTTCAATCAAATAATCTTCTAAATGTTGATTCCCTAATGGAGAATATTTCATATAAATTTCCCCAACAATTCCAATACGAATCTTTATCTGAGTACGATCTTGTGGAATCGCCTTAAACATTTCCAACATCTTTTTATAAATACGTTTTGATTGTTTATAAGATCCATGTTCAAACATTGGAATCAATTCATCAATAAACTGATTTACCGCCTTATCTGTAGCTCCTTTTTCAAGTTCATAAGGCTTCACCTGATTGCTTAACCACATTAAAGCATCACCATATAAAGCTCCATAAAGAATGCGAAGAATCAAAGGCATTGTAAATTCAACACTACTGCCTTTTTCTAGACCATTCGCATTGGCAGATAAACAAGGAATGTGTTGCCATCCTTCCATAGCCAAAGCTTTTCTCAATAAAGAAAGATAATTACTTGCACGACACCCTCCTGCCGTTTGTGTAATAGCACAGGCTACATGATCCATATCATATTTTCCGCTTTTTAACGCATCAATCATCTGTCCAATAACCAACAACGCTGGATAACAAGTATCATTATGCACATGTGCTAAACCTTCTTCACGTACTTGCTCCCCTTCATTTGTCAAAACTTCTAATTTATATCCGCTTTTCGCAAAGACAGGTGTCAATAAGCGAAAGTGAATAGGAAGCATAGAAGGAACTAAAATTGTATAATCCTTCTTCATATCTGAATTAAATAATGTATATTCTAAACTCAATTTTATGCTCCTTTCTGTTGGCCAATCGCCTCTTTCAATGAACGCAAACGAATTTTTGCCGCACCTAAATTATCAATTTCATCAATTTTGATTTGAGTATAAAATTTATTTCCATCCTTTAATATATCTCGAACCTCATCACTTGTAATGGCATCAATACCACATCCAAAGCTAACAAGTTGAATTAAATTCATATCTTTATTCTCAACTACATAATGTGCTGCTTGATAAAGTCTTGCATGATACGTCCATTGATTTAAAACATTCACTTTATGATTCTTTTGACGAGGGACACTTTCCTCACTAACAACCACAAAGCCAAGTTGTGTCAACAACTGATTCATTTGATGATTAATCAGTGGATCTAAATGATATGGGCGTCCACAAAGCACAATAATTGGATGATTGTTTTCGCGTGCATACGCTACAGCTTTTCGATGTTCCTTCACTAATTGTTCATGGAATGCTTCATACTCATTTGTGGCTGCATTTTTCGCAATAATAATATCTTTTTCACTAAAATGAATACCCACCTTTTCAAAATGCATACGAATGGCCTTCGCAAAAGTCGCATCATGATCAAAATTAATGAATGGATATACAATTTTTGCCTTATCAAAATCCATATTGGCCGCAATCACTTCTGGATAGTAGGCAACCAATGGACAATTATAATGGTTATCCGATTGATGTTCATCTACATTATAGGTCATACATGGATAGAAAATTACATCCACACCTTTATCAATCAATTGTTGAATATGTCCGTGCACAACTTTTGCAGGAAAACATGCCGTATCACTTGGAATGCTTTGTTGTCCTGAATGATACATTTCTTTAGTACTAGGTGTTGACCACACAATTTCGTAGCCTAAACTATCAAAGAAACGCGTCCAGAAAGGCAATAAGTCATAATTATTTAAAACTAAAGGCATACCAATTTTTTTATCATGTTTAAATTTTTTCTTTTGCGCATTCAACATGTCCGTTTTGATTTTGTATAAGTCTGGTAATTCTTCCTTTTTTATATCTAAATTATGAACCATCTTTTCACATTTGTTTCCCGCAACTAAGCGCGTTCCATCATTGAATGTATTAATTGTCAATGAACAATGGTTGTTGCAGCCTTGGCAAGCAACAGATTGTGATTTATGCGTAAATTTAACAAGTTGTTCATAATTCAAAATATTGCTTCTTGTTCGATGTAATTTTTTCGCATATAAAGCTGCTCCATAAGCCCCCATTAAAGGTGCAATGCTTGGTCGAATGACTTCAAGTCCAAGTTCTTGTTCAAAACAACGAAGTACAGAATCATTTTGGAAAGTTCCACCTTGCACAACGATATGCTTTCCAATATCGTCCTTATTTTTTGCACGAATAACTTTATATAACGCATTCTTTACAACAGATTTACAAAGTCCAGCCGAAATATCTTCAATACTTGCTCCATTCTTTTGGGCTTGTTTAACCCCTGAATTCATAAACACTGTACAACGAGTTCCTAAATCAACAGGGTGTTTCGATTTTAATCCAAGTGTCGCAAATTCTTTCGCATCATACCCCAATGATTTTGCGAACGTTTCAATAAATGAACCACATCCACTTGAACAAGCTTCATTCAACACAATATCATCAATGTGTCCATCACGAATTTTAAAACACTTAATATCCTGCCCACCAATATCTAGAATGTAGTCTACTTCTGGATTGAAAGATCGAGCAGCTGTATAGTGTGCCATTGTTTCAACGATTCCACCATCCAAATGGAAAGCATGACGCATTAATTCTTCGCCATAACCTGTCGCATAGGATCCATAGATTTTAATATTTGGATTTGTTTCATAAATTTTCTTTAAATCTTCTAATACAACATCCAATGGATTTCCCTTATTTGATGTATAAGAATCATATAGAATCGCATCGTTTTCATCGAGTAAAACGAGTTTTGTGGTCGTTGAACCCGAATCAATTCCTAAATAAGCTTTACCTGCATAATTTTTTAAATCTGCATACTTCGCATCATGTGATTTATGACGTTCAATAAATTTTTGATAGTCTTCTTCACTTTCAAACAAAGGTTTTGATTCTGTTAATTTAGCTGGTGCATGCACCAAATCTTCTAAAGCCTTATACAATTCATCATATGTATATTCTTGATCTGCACAAATGGCAGTTCCTAAAGCCACAAAGTTAATGGCTGTGTCAGGACAATTCACTTGTACATCACTTAACTTTAAAGTTTCAACAAATCGATTTCTTAATCCACTCATAAAGTAAAGTGGTCCGCCTAAAAACAGAATGTTTCCTTCAATTTTTCTCCCCTGTGCTAGTGAAGTAATGGTTTGATCCACTACTGCCTGGAAAATACTGGCACATAAATCACATTTATCCACACCTTGATTGATCAATGGCTGAATATCTGTTTTTGCAAACACACCACAGCGAGATGCGATGGGATATAAACGATGATAGTTTAAGCTAGCTTCATTCATTTCTTCTAAAGACATATTTAATAAGGTAGCCATTTGATCAATAAAAGCTCCTGTACCCCCAGCACAAGTTGAATTCATTCTTTGTTCTACACTTCCTTGAAAGAAAAGAATTTTCGCATCTTCTCCACCAAGTTCAATAGCACAATCTGTTTCCGGGTATAATTTACTAACTCCAGTCGCACTCGCAAATACTTCTTGAACAAAAGGCAATTCGCCTTGTTCGCTTAATCCTAAAGCCCCTGATCCGCTGATTGCGAATTTAAATGGTTCTTTTGTATATTTCTTTAATTCTACTAATTTATCTAAAGCTTTTTGACGCACTTGCGCCTTGTGCCTTTCATAACTTTTATAACAGATTTGGTTATTTTCATCTAAAACAACCGCTTTGATTGTTGTACTTCCAATGTCGAATCCTATACGATAACCCATAATCTCCTCCATTTTCTTTTATTATCAGTATTATTATACTCATTTTTCATTAATTTTCATGTATTCAAATGAAAATAACGACAACTTACAAAATATGTTCACTTTGTTGTAGATTATTCGAGACAAAACATATATCATTAAATTAACGAATAGTTAACATGTTCAATACATGGGATTGTTATAATTATTTTTGGAAAGTTGGTAAATCAAATGAAAAACAAATTAACAAAACTTGAATTCAAGTGGATTTGTTACGACATGGGAAACTCTGCCTTTATTTTATTAGTCGCGACAATTCTTCCTATCTATTTTAATTATCTTTCAAGCTCACAAGGTGTAGCCGAACACAACTACCTAAGTTATTGGAGCTATGCAGCAAGTCTTTCAACATTAATTGTTGCACTTGCTGGTCCAATTCTTGGAACACTGGCTGACTATAAAGATCACAAGAAAAAAATCTTCTTAACTTGTGCAATGCTAGGTGCATTAGCATTAGCATGTTTCTGGATTCCAAGTTCTTGGTTTGCATTTCTAGTCCTATTTATTGCTGCCAAAGTTGCCTATTCTTTATCTTTGATCGTATATGATTCGATGCTTACAGACATTACTACAGAAGAAAGAATGGATGCCGTAAGTTCAAAAGGATATGCATGGGGCTATATCGCTAGTGTTGTTCCTTTTATTATTAGTTTAATCTTTGTATTAATGTATGACAAAATAGGAATGACATTAAAGACAGCCATGATGATCGCATTTATATTAAATGCGGTATGGTGGATTGCCTTTACACTTCCTTTAGTAAAAAGCTACAAACAAAAATACTATATTGAACCAGAAGCACATCCTGCTTTGGATACGTTTGCTCGTTTAAAAGAAACTTTAATAAAGGCAAAAGAACAAAAGAAAGTCTTCTTATTCTTATTTGCATTCTTCTTCTACATTGATGGTGTTTATACAATTATTGATATGGCTACCGCCTATGGAACAAGTTTAGGATTAAATACAACTGGTCTTCTATTAGCCTTATTATTGACTCAAATTGTTGCCTTCCCTGCAAGTTTAACATTCGCTGTATTATCCAAAACAAAAGATACGGCTTCATTGATTAAGGTTGCGATCATCGCATACTTCTTAATTGCTTTATTTGCCGTACAATTGGATAAACAATGGGAATTCTGGGTATTAGCGGTTGCGGTTGGATGTTTCCAAGGTGGTATTCAAGCTTTATCTAGATCATACTTCGCAAAAATCATTCCAGAAAATGCCAGTGGTGAATACTTCGGACTATTTGATATCTGTGGTAAAGGCGCTAGCTTTTTAGGAACTATGTTGATTGGTGTTGTAACACAGATTACGGGTAAACAAAACTTAGGTGTTGCCGCTCTCTCCATCATGTTTGTGATTGGATATCTAATTTTTAATAAAGTATCTAAAATGGACGACTAAAAAAGATTGTACAAGTAACGTACAATCTTTTTATTTATCTAATTTCATGACCATTCTTACAATTCCATACAATGCTGCATATAAGACGGCAGCAACAGGCCAAATCATATAGGTGATATCCCATTGTTTTGTCCATAAGCTCCAACCAAGATAAACAGCTGTTGTAAGACACCAATAGGCCCCTGTGAATGTTTCCGTTTTCTTCTTTGCGAGCTTTTCTTTTTTTGTGAAGTCCCCTTCTTGCAGCAATGTATCATAGCTACTTTTTATTGTGGAAACACGAATTAGAATATTCACGCCAACGGAAACCAAAATTAATAATACAGCTAAACATAATGTACACACATAATCAGATGCTTCCATGCAACCTGCAATAATCAACGGAATTACAGATAAAATACACAAAACAACACCGCAGGCTAGACAGAAAGAATAATGTTCTTGATAGTTTTGATTCTTTTCTTTGACAAGTCCTGTTACACCATATTCTGTTTCAAAGGGTTCTTGTTCTAAATATTGTAAAGAACTCAATTTAATTCCTGTTTTAATGAAGATAAATACTGCAAGTGCAACCATACCTAATAATATAGTGCATGCGACTGCAATGGCTAAGCCATTATTGAAAGTTGAAATTAGAAACAAAGGAATTGGACTTAAGATACATAATGTTGTCGCATTCGCAAGCATAGGTGCTGCTTTTTTCTTTTCATCCATATATGTATTCGCTTCTTCCATACTCACACGATGTAATTCACAATCTGTATCGCATATTGTCTCTGTATTTTCTTTTTCAACTTCATCTTTTAACAAGTAATCTGTGCTCACTCCAAATAAGTCAGCTAACTGAATAATCTTTTTTAAATCTGGAATTGCTCCTGCACTTTCCCATTTTGAAACCGATTGTCTGGATACACCTAGTTTTTGTGCCAAATCTTCTTGTGTCCACCCATTCTTTTTTCTTTCTTCAATTATTTTATCAGCTAGAATCATTGTTCTTCCTCCTTAGCCAAAGTTTACTAAAATTTGCGGTTGCATTCCACCAACCTGGCTTGTCAATTTATCAATTTACAGTTGCATATACTAGAAAAGACTTGAATTCAAATCAAGTCTTTATCTATGACACATATTTACTTAATATATGATTAAGCTTTTGTTCATCAATCGGTTTTGAGATTGAATCATTCATAATTGTTTGATCAATACTATATTCTGATTGCGCACTCATGGCAACAATTGGAATGGATGGATTGATTTTACGAATGCATTTAGCAGCTTCATCCCCATTCATTTTTGGCATCATAATATCCATCAAAATCAAAAAATACTTATTTGGTTGTTCTTTAACTTTTTCAACTGCTTCTAATCCATTCCACGCCTTATCTACATTTGCCTGCACGGCATTCAAATAAAACTCCGCCACTTCCATATTAATTTCATTATCTTCTACCAACAATATACATTTGTCATGTAAATCTAGTTTGGTGCTTTCTTGATTATCATTAACAGATGTATCCAATTGGTAAGTAAGAACGACCTTAATTTGTGTACCGACATTTACTTCACTTTTAACTTCAATACTTCCACCAAGCTTATCCACTAAGCCTTTCACAATCGACATACCTAAACCAGTTCCTTCATATCTTGTTCTGGCATCTTGTTTAACTTGTGAAAACGGCGTAAACAAGTGATTCTCAATATAATCTTCACTCATACCAATTCCTATATCTTTAATTTCAAATTCAAATGTAACTTTTGAATCATCACTCGATATTTCTCTGACATACGTATCAATCGTGCCATTTGACTTATTGTACTTAATGGCATTCGTTAATAGGTTTACGAGAATTCTTCTAAGTTGTAATGCATCTCCAATTAAATGCGTATGGACTACATTCTCCATATGCTTGTGATATGTAATATTTTGAAGGGATACTTGGGCATCAATCAAACTATTCAATTCTTCAACCATATAATTTAAATCAAATGGCTCATTCACAATCTCCATATGATCTGATTCTAATTTAGACATATTCAAAACATCTTCAACCAATTCATTTAAGTGTTTTGTCAAAACTTCCATCTTATTTAAAGAATCATCCAACTTATCCATATCACCCCAGTTTTTACGTATAATCTGCATCATACCTAAAATACCATTGATTGGCGTACGAATATCATGGCTCATACGATTCATAAAATCAGTTTTAGCTTTACTTTCTAAATCTACTTTTTGATATGCTAGTTGTAACTTTTTCTTTTCTCTATCTTCTTTCTCATGAAATGCCGATGTATTTCTGAACAAAATAATAGCACGTACTATATTACGTTCCTTTTGAATATCTATATCATAAATAACATCTTCACTCATCAATATCATTTCTTGAATCCAGATCACACCTTGATGTGGTATTTGAATCTGATATTCAACCGTAACATGTTTGTCCCCTGCTCTATATCGATTTAAAAGGCTTTGACTCGATTCAACAACGCTAAAGCTTCCCAAACAACCCTCTAACACATTCGCTTTTAATTGTTTAAAATATGCATTATAATCACATGGTAAATTTGGTTTTTTATCTGCACACATATAATTGTCGTAAATACCATCGATTTGATTCTGCGTTAAATTCACGGAGAAAATTGATTGTGCCATTGCCATCAAAGCTTCAATATAATGATCGTTTTCTAAAATAGATTGTTTCAACTGATCATAATAACGCATCAATTGTTGCTTCTCATCCATTTCAATTGTGTCATAATAAATTTTAAAACCTAACGCAAAATGATGCAGATGATTCTTTTCATCGCTGTCTAAATAAACGGCTATAATTTTCCCTTTTAATTTTGTACGCTTAATTTGATGACAATATGAAATTTCTAATACAGGATTTTCCTTTGTGAGACACTCATTTAAATAGTCAAGCTGTAACACATGACGATACTCTTCCTTCTTATTCTCTTCAAACAATTCATTTAGAATTTGCTCAACTGCACCCGAGTAGATGCCATCTTCTGCTAAGAAAAAGGAATAGCTAGCACGTAAAGTAAAATATGCATCGATTTTAGCATCACAATAAATACAATCCGAAAAATTATACCCTTTATCTTTTAATTGTTGTATAACACGAAGAATCAAATCACGTTTTTCTGTAGCCTCATTGATTTTCGCCTGGTTTTTATCAATATACATATTTTTATCTGCCTGACAAAACAATTCGCGCATTGTTAATTTTGAAAAATCATTTGAATACGCAAAACCAGCCGCATAACTTAATGGAATTTCTGAACATTTAGCACATTCTTTTTTGATATTTTCTAAATTTCTTTTTACATCTTCCTTTGTCACATTTTTAAAAAAGGCAATGAATTCATCACCGCCACAGCGACCTACAAATTGATTTTCATCCACACCGTTACGAAGACTTTTCGCAAACAAATTGATGTATAAATCCCCTCTTTCGTGTCCTTGTTGATTGTTGATGATTCTAAGATTATTTAAATCAAACACACAGATTGCCATATTTTGTTCAGCTTCTAAAGTTAAAATCTCTTCACACTTATTTTTATTTGGCAATCCTGTAGCTTCATCTAAATATATTTTACTTTTTAATTCTCGATTCGCCTTCGCATAATGGAAAGCTTTAAAAAGTTCATACAAAATCATAAAGATGAGAATTACAATATCAATGATTGTCAACGCTTCAAATTGTCCTAAACGTGTTGCGATTCTTTGTGCATATGTTTCTGCAAGCCCTGTGGCCACATCACATAGAGAAAAGAAAGTTTCACTCTTTTGAATAATATTCGTATTCTCATATCCAACTTGTCGAACAAGATCAATCTCTTGTTTTAAAGTATCAAAATACGCATCTAATTCTTCCATTTTAGCTTGAAAAGCCTTGTCATCTAACGAAACCAAATCTAATTCTTCACTGCCAAAACGAAGTCCTTCAATATATCCATCCACATCCGCAATCATTTCATCTTGCGGCATTCCTGCATCTTCCAATTTAATAATTCGCTGTGTTTTTCCACGTACCAATCCTGCATAATTGACAACGCGAGCCGTTCCTTGAATTCGAGATACCATTAAAATGATGATTAAAATCAGCACAATCAAAACACTGGTTAAAACCGTCATTAAAAAGCGTATCATTTTTGAAATATGTCTTTTTCGTTTATCTTTCATACAATTATTCCTTATATATTTATTGTATTAAGAAAATGAAATTATCACAAGAAAATAATAAAAGGATAAATCACAAACGATTCATCCTCTTATTGATCCATACCATGATCCAAATACCTGCGCCAATACATACTAAAGCTAAGCCAATCAGCAGTAAGGCAGTACCATCATGCATCGCACCATCATACCCTACATATGCGTTTATTTTCCCCTTTAAAAGCAAGAAAACAGTTCCTGCAATCAAAAATAAATTTGCAACAAATGCAGGTGTAAAGACACGATCCTTTTGATCCATAATAACATCCCCTTATTGTTACCGATGTATTATATCATTTCATTCCTTTATTAAACCTTAAATTTCTCTTAACTTTCTTAGCATTTGATTGTACAATAGATAAGAATAAAAGAAGGAAGGATTCTTATGCAAAACATTGATGAATTAGTTGATTTACACGAATGCCCTCTATGTGAAGGTGGTTCGATTCTAGAAGAAGAAGGAAACGGATTCTATGCACAATGCATGGATTGTGGCTGCTATACAGTTCATGTTGATTATAAAAACGAAGAAGATCGTTTAGAAGCTGCTAAAAGAGCCGCTGAATTATTTAATACAGGTAAAGTATTAAAATCAAATCCTGGTGAATAAGAAAATGAGTGGAAATTCCACTCAATTTTTTTATTTAACTGAATTTTGATCTAACCACTTGCCTCGAACCATACGAATCAAGAATATAATACCCCTAAATACCAGTTCGAAAGTCATTGTGGCCCATACACCAATAACGCCATATCGTTTTGTGAAAATAATAATTGGTAAAACACGCATTCCCCACATGCTCAACGCATTTAGAACAAAAGGACATTTACTATCTCCGGCCCCACGTAATGCCCCCATTACTACAATACTAATCGCAAATAATGGTTCAGAAAAAGAAACAATCCTTAAGCACTCACTAGCTCCATCAATAACTTCTTGACTATTCGTTAGTGTTGTAGCCAAAAATGGTGCAAACACAAACATGATAACGCTCATAAATATCACTAGAGCAAAAGATAATAAGGTTGTTAAATACGCAAATCGTTTTGCCATATCCTTTCGATTGGCCCCAATACTTTGTCCAACCAATGTAGTTGCAGCACCACCAATTCCATAAGCTGGCAAATAACATAATCCTTCTGCTGAAACAGCCACATAATTAATAGCTACACTGATTGCACCCATCCCTGAAACGACACCCGTCATCACAACTTGAGCTAAAGATAGTGTCACTCTTTCAAGGCCTGCTGGAATTGAAAGATTCACTACATTCTTCAAGATATCTTTATCAAATTTCCACGATTCATCACCTAGAAGTCGTAATGATTTTTCCTTTTTGACTACAATATACATTAAGATAAAGCCTACAACCAATTGCGCCATTCCCGTTCCTAGTGCAGCTCCGGCAACGCCTAAATTTAGTATATAAATAAAGAAATAGTTAAAAATAACATCGAATACACACATTGAAATATTCATAAGACTTGGAAGCACGGCATTCCCTGAACATCTTAACATTCCTGAATGTAACATCGCCATCATATTAAATGGAATAAAAGCACCTACTATAGCCAAATATAAAGTGGCATCTCTACAAATTGATGGGTCTGCTCCCAATAATTTTGGCAAATAAAAACTGAATGCTACCACAACCAATGCCATACATAAACCAAAGATGATATTAAAGAGAATCGACTGACATACTACCTGTCTTGCCAATTTATTTTTACCAGCCCCTAAATATTGAGCTACCTGCACTGAAAAACCTAATACCGCAGCTGTACAAATTCCTCCAAAAAGCCATGTTGTACTGGCAACAACACCAATGGCTGCCGTAGCCTTATAACCTAGTGATCCAACCATAGCTGTATCAATATAACTCATGGCCGTTCCAACTAATTGTTCTAATATTGCAGGTACAGATAATAAAATGACGATTTTTAATTGATCTTTGAATTCTATTTTTTTATTTTCGCGCATCTGCGCCGTTATTTCCATCATGTTCATAAGATGATTATACAAAGAAAAAAGATGTATGTCACCATACACCTTTTATTCTTCTACCTCTTCACGCCACATTTTAGCTCCTAAATGAGCTAACTTTCCGTCCAAGTTATCATAACCACGATCAATGTGATAAATATCATGGATTTCTGTCACCCCATCAGCCATTAAAGCTGCGATGACAAGTCCAGCACCACAACGAAGATCTGTTGCAGTTACTTTAGAACCATGTAACTTTGTCTTTCCGTTGATAAACGCACTTGGTGTGTGTACATCAATGTCAGCACCCATCTTATTTAACTCTGCACAATGTTTGAAACGTTCTGTATAAATTGTTTCCGTTACTACAGATTGACCTTCACATTGTGTTAATAATACAGTAAATGGTTGTTGAACATCTGTGGCAAAACCTGGATATGGTTTTGTCAAGATTTCTGTACGTTTCAAAGGTTTATCTGTTTTAAATACATGAATAAAATCCGAACCAACTTCCATATTGATTCCCACTTCTTGAAGTTTCATAACAATGGCTTCCAAGTGTTGAGGAATAATATTTTCGATGCGCATGTCATTGGCCATAGCGGCTGCCATAATCACATAAGTTGCTGCTTCAATACGATCTGGAATGATTTCATGAATACAGCCTTTTAAATATTCAACACCATCAATCACAAGAGTACTTGTCCCCATACCATGAATTCTAGCACCCATTTTATTTAATAATGTTGCGATATCGATAATTTCAGGCTCACGTGCGGCATTTTCAATAACCGTTCTACCTTTTGCGTAAACAGCTGCCATCATAATGTTGATTGTAGCTCCTACACTCGAAATATCTAAGAAAATATTTGTTCCTTTTAATTCTTTCGCATCCAATATATAACATCCATTTTCATATTGAATATTTGCACCCAAAGCCTCAAACCCTTTTAAGTGCAAATCAATAGGTCTTGGACCTAAGTAACATCCACCAGGCATCTTAATTTCTGCATGCCCAAATTTTCCTAACAAAGCTCCCATAAAATAGTAGCTTGCTCTTAATTTAGAAACAGCTTTAGATACCATAGGAATATTTTCCATATGAGTAGGATCTATATATAATGTTTCTTCATCTCGTTTTTCAACATAAACACCAAGTTCATTTAATAAAACGATCAAAGACTGTACATCTGAAATATTAGGTACACCATAAATTGTAACCGGCTCATTTCCTAAAACACATGCTGGAATTAAAGCCACAGTCGCATTCTTTGAACCACTAATACGTACTGTTCCATTTAAATCATGTCCACCTTCAATTTTAATGACTTTTTCCATTCATTTTCCCCCATTTCAAGGTAATGCCTATCTATTATAGCCTATTCAATCCGGATAATCTAGAAAAATATTGTAAATTCCAAAAGCCATCTATTTTAAATGTTTTTCCATCCAATTTGTGATTTCATTTAAACGACGCAAACGATGCTGAGGAAGTCCCGTACGTGATAAATCATGATTTTCACCATGAAACAAGCACATGCGAGCTTCAATATTCTGATCTAATAAAGCATTCAACATTTGCAGGCCTTCACAAAGTGGACAACGATAATCCTCATCAGAGTGAATAAACAATGTTGGTGTTTTCACATTACGTGCATATTTCAATGGTGAATGCCACCACAATTTTTCTGGATTTTCATCATATGTAGCAGATTGTTGATCTTGTGCAAAGTATGGCCCAATATCACTTGTCTGAGAGAATGAGATCCAGTTGGCAATACTTCTTTGACTAGCAGCACACGCAAAACGATCCGTATGACCAATGATCCAGTTTGTCATAAATCCACCATAGCTTCCACCAGTTACACCAACTCTGCTTGAATCAATTTGAGGATATGTTTCTAAGACTGTATCTGTAAACTGCATCAATTCATCATAATCAATCGTTCCATATTTTCCACGAATGTCCATAAACTCGTTGCCACGTCCATCTGAACCATGAATATTACAGAAGAATACAAAGTATCCCTTACTTGCCCACACTTGCATTTCATGATAGAACACTTTTCCATATACTGTTTTAGGTCCACCATGAATATCTAAAATAGCCGGATATTTTTTTGTTTCATCATAATCTTTAGGCAATAATACCCATCCTGTTAAATCTTCACCAAAATTAACTTCTACAGGATCTGCCACATATGTATCTTCCATTTTATTAAAATCAGATAATTGAACGGCTTTACCATCTACAACTTTATACAATTGTTGAAGACTTGCCACATCAGCTCCAATAAAATATAATGTGTCATCTTCAAATGCGAAAGATTGAATTGTTCCTGACCATTCAAATACAAGTTCAATGTTTCCATTTTCTAATTTATACAAATTATTGTGATCATAGATCGTAGAAACAAAATATAACGCATCTTTATTTACTAGAGTCGCATTACCTGCAACTAAAGCACAATCTGTACCTACACTGTTTCCAACACATTCTTGCCAATCAGCAATTAAATTAAAGTCTTGATCAAAGAATTTTGGATTCTCATTCAAACCATATTTTTCATGTGTGCTTGCGATAAGAACCAATTTACCATCCACAAAATCAAAACTTTGAATACTTCTTTCCTTAGCATCTACAACTGTACTTACAGAGCCATCATATTTATAAAGATTTTCATATAAAGCTTGTTTTCTTGTCCAATTTTGTCCTGTATAATACAAAGCACCATCATGAATCTTTGCGTTTGACACATCAAAAGTACCTTCTGTAACGCAAACAAGTTCTTTTGTGTCTAAATTATATGTATATAAATGCGTACGATGTTTATTGGTGATTCCCTGACCATTCATATAGAAAGGAATCTCATCAAACACTTCATAATCACTTTCTTCTTCAACAAGTTTTTCTTTAGTCATCAAAACCAAAGTATTCTCGTTTAAATATCCCAAAACATTCATTCCTGGTTTATCAAAGCGAGCAATTTCTTTGGCTTCTCCACCACTCAATGCCAAACGATATAAAGATGTAGATTTTTCAATATTCTTACGATTTCCACAGAATAGAACCGAATTTTCATTTTCAATATAAAACCCTGCTTCTTTTCCAAAAGAAGTTAAATCATATACTTTATCGTCCTTTACGCATTTTAAAGTATATTCATAAGCATTGTCTTTTTCAGCTGCTACTCCATCAACAAAAACTTTTACTCCATCTTTCACTTTTAAATTTCCATAAAAGTGATAAGACAATAAATCATTAATTTCAACTGACTTCATATATTTCCCCTCCAAATTATGCAAAAAGCAGGCTTAAAGCCTGCTTTATTTAAAAACTTTAATTATTCAGCTTTTCCAGCAGAACCAAAGAAGTTTTCCATCATTTCTTTACATAATGCTGTGATTGCATCAGCACCTGGTTTTAATAATTTACGTGGATCGTATCCTTTTCCTTCTTGGTCTTTTCCAGCTTCGATGTATTTACGAGTTGCTTCAGCAAATACTAACTGACATTCAGTATTAACGTTAACTTTAGAAACACCTAATGTGATAGCTTTTTGAACTTGTTCACGAGGGATTCCTGAACCACCGTGTAATACTAATGGTTTTCCGTTTGTTACGTTTTGGATTTCTTCTAAACGATCAAAGTTTAATCCAGCCCAGTTTGCAGGATATTTACCGTGGATATTTCCGATACCAGCTGCTAAGAAGTCTACACCTAAGTCAGCGATAGTTTTACATTCTTGAGGGTCAGCTAATTCACCAGCAGATATGACACCGTCTTCTTCTCCACCGATTCCACCAACTTCACATTCAATTGATAATCCTTTTGAGTGTGCTAAGGCGATCATTTCTTTTGATTTTTCTAAGTTTTCTTCAAATGCATAGTGAGAACCATCGAACATTACAGAAGTAAATCCTGCTTCGATAGCAGCTTTTGCACCTTCATATGAACCGTGGTCCAAGTGTAAAGCTACAGGAACTGTAATTCCCATTGCATCGTGGATTTCTTTTACCATAGCAGCAACTGTTTTGAAACCACACATGTATTTAGCAGCACCTTCAGATACTCCTAACATAACTGGTGATTTAGCTTCTTCAGCAGCAGCTAAGATAGCTTTTGTCCATTCCAAGTTATTGATGTTGAAAGCACCAATCGCATAGTGCCCTTCGTGAGCTTTGTTGATCATTTCAGTAGCAGATACTAACATTACTCTATTCCTCCTTTAAACATTTCTGTCATAACTATTCTACTCCATAACGCCTAATTTGAAAAGTGAAATTATTAACTAACGACGTGATTTTCCGGATAATTCAACTGGTTTGGACAAAGTACGAATTCTTTCTAGAATTCTTAGACTCGCAATTGTATTATTCGGTTTATTCACAAGACGATACTGCTGTTCTAGTTCTTCCATTGAATAATTTGATGTAAAGTATGTTTTCATTCCTTTATTCATACGCTCATCTAAAACAGGAAGTAAGATTTCATCTCGCGTCCATTGCGTAATACTTTCAGCTCCAATATCATCTAAAACCAAAACATCACTGTAGCGTAAATGGTTCATCACCCTTTGACGATATTCATTATCTGTCATAAACTGTTTCAATTCCTGAATCAATAATGGAACCTGTACAAAAGAAACACTCTTATTATTTTTGGCATAGTAATTACAGATTCCCTTCATTAAATAAGACTTTCCAGTCCCTGGATTTCCATATAAATACACACCTTGATTTAGTGGTATACTACTCACACTTTGGGTATAAGCTGCCATATAATCTTTTTCTTTGGCAGCACTTAAAAAGCAGGCATCATTTAAATCGATTAAATAATCATTTAAAGACATATGAGAGAAGCGAAATTTACTTTGATGAGCCAATTGCTGATCTCGTTTTTGTTCATACTGACAAGAAGCATAATATTCATTCAAGAAACCAGAATCGTCAATTTTTAATTTTGTAACCTTACCACGAATCTTCTGTACACAATAATCCAATCCTTTACAGTTTCTACATGCGCTCACACTCTTGATCCACTGCAACAAAGCGCCACTATTTTCTTCTACAAAAGATGCATCTAAATGATTCTGCTCAAGAAATATTTGAATCCATTCATTCTCTTTTAAACGAGCAATATTCTTTTGTCTTTCCATCATTTGCTCTTCTGAAAGTTTAATATTTAAATTCACTACAACTTACCTTCTTTCAACATCTTTTGAAGTTCTAACATCTCCTGTTGGATTTGCGTATCTGATTTTTCTTCCTTTTGCGTATAGAACTTCTCATCAAGTACAACCTTTTCTTCTTTTTTCTCTCTTTTATTTTCTGTTGGCGCTTGGTTGATAATTTCCAATGCTTTCTTCCTAGAATCCACGCCCAGGCGAACCCAGCTTGCCGCAACTTTTTCAACGTAATTTCTAGAAAATTGTTGATGTGTTTGCTGCAAAGTATATTCAATCAAAGTATTCACAACTTCAACTGAAAGCTGGAATTGTGTGCATAAACGTTCAATCAATGCCTGATCCGATTTCACAACAGGAATACCATTTTGTTTATTCTGCAAAAATTTAACAGGTGGCATCTGATATGGATCTTTACTTGTTTCCATAACCTTACGATTACGCATAACCATCTCTTTTAATTTGTCCAAATCAAATACATGTGTTGAAGGATTAATACTTCTTTGCACGTATCTACGCATATCTTTGGCATCAATTCCATATATTTGTGCCATCTGTGCAATACGATCTAAATTTTCATTAGTTCGATAACGTACCGGAAAAACCCGATCCATCCCTTTGAAGAGTGTCGCAAAATCAAAATCATATTTTTGTTTAATTGTCGGTTTCACCTTTTCGTACGCAATCTCTTTAGATTCGTTCCACGAATCTAAAATTGAAACATCCAAAGGACTTTCTACTTTGGTATATACAGAAGAAATCGTCTTATCTTTATGAAGCATTGCCTTTATTTTATCAAAACGCTTTGATCCTACACTTGCCAAATACAATCTTGAATACGCATCGTGACATAAAAATTTATCTGGTAATAATGGAGCATACAATAAAATCAACATATCATCTTCATGAACATAGGTTTCAATTAAATGATATTGTTCTAAATAATTTCGTGCCTTATCAAATTGTGAAGCATTTATATTCAACAGTAAATATACGTCTTCTAATTCAACAGAATTTTGAATAGAACCTAAAAATTCATATAGACAAATTGAACTTTTACCCATCAAAGGACCATACAACAAATGCAAAGATTGTCTTTGTTCAACAGATAAATGTTCTATGCAACGCACTTCAATCGCCATGTACCTTCTCCTCTTTTAATGCTTCTTCTATTTGTTTATGCAGCTGTTCTACTGTACCATTATTTTGCAGTACAATATCACTTTTTGCCATCTTCTCTTCCGGATTCATCTGTGATACAAGTCTTGCCAAAGCTTGTTCCCTAGTAAAATTGCGATAGGTTTGTAGGCGCGATAAGGCTACATCTAAATCAGCCACAACGCACCATATTGAGTCAAAATGATCTTGTGCAGAAATCTCAAATAAAATTGGCATTTCCACAAAAACAATCGAACTCTCTTGTTCATAAATCCATTTATGCATCTGTTCAAAAATCAAAGGATGCAAGATGGCTTCCACTTGTTTTCTATGTTCTGCCTTAGAAAACATATATGAAGCTAAATTTTCCTTAATGATTTGTCCATTTGAATCCAATTCAACAATGCGCAAATCATTTAATTTCTGATAACCCAAATTTCCCTTTTTTAATAAATCCGCATTGACCTGATCACAATCTAAAACAGGATATTTTTTTCTTAAATATCGAGAAATCTCACTCTTTCCTGAACCCATAGATCCAGTGATTCCTATTACTTTCTTTTTTGACAATTTGGACATAGATAAGTCCCCCTTTGTGATACAGTTAATTTTTTAATAGCATGATGACATACTTTACATTGTGTTTGATCATGTACATTCAAATAGAGTTGAAAACGTCCCGTTACCCCTAAACTTGAGGTATAAGAACGGATGGTTGTTCCACCAAAACGTGTAGCTCCCTGCAAGATTCGCTTTGTCTGAAAAACTATTTTCTCACAATCTTTCTTTGAAAGCTTTGAGGCACGGCTTCTAGGATCTAATCCTGAGGCAAAACATATCTCATCCGCATAAATATTTCCAACACCTGCCATAATCGATTGATCTAACAGGCAGGATTTCAAATTTCGTTTTAACGAATGAACACAGGTATAGAAATACATTCCATTCACTCTTTCATCCATATAATCATATCCAACATTTTTAAAACAAGGATATGCATAAATATCTTCTTTTTTAGGATACAAATACATTCTTCCAAATTTTCTTGTATCATGATACGACATATAGGTTCCACTATTTAATTTAAATACTATATGAATATGTTTATTCTCACAAAGCATATTATAAAGATAAAATTTACCTTCCATTCTTAAGTGAACAACTAGATCATAGTCATCCAGACCAAAAATCAAATATTTTCCAAGTCGATTAAACGAATGGAATGTTTGCCCAATTAATTGATTTTTAAAAGTTTCTACTTCTACATTATCAATAATCTTAGGATAATATATCAATACATCTTCAATTGAAACATCTTTAATTTGTGTTTCCAACGTACTTAATACGGTTTGTACTTCTGGTGCTTCCGGCATTATTTTGCCTCATACCATGACTTTCCAACACTAATACTTGCCTTTAATGGAACCTTTAATTCCATTGCACTTTCCATTGTTTCTTTGACAAGTTTTTGCATCAAGTCCAATTCTTCATCTGGCACTAAGAAAATCAATTCATCATGGATTTGAAGAAGCATTTTTGATTTTACATCGGCATCCTTTAAAGCTTGATCCATTTTCAACATCGCAATCTTGATCAAATCGGCTGCACTACCTTGAATTGGTGCATTCATGGCAGCTCGCTTACCGAATTCTCGTGTCATAAAATTCTTATCGTTGATTTCAGGAATCTCTCTTCTTCTGTGGAATAATGTTTCGACATATCCATGTTCCTTACAGAAATCAATCAATTGATTCATATATTCGTGAATCTGAGGATAACTTTCAAAGTACATCTTCATAAATTCACCCGCTTCTTTTCGTGTGATATTTAATTGTGAAGATAAACCAAATTCAGTTTGTCCATATACAATACCAAAGTTAACTGTCTTGGCAATTCTTCTTTTATGTTCATCTACCTCTTCTGGTGAACACCCAAAAATTAAAGTTGCCGTTTTTGTATGAATATCCAAACCTTCATTAAACGCTTTTATCATGTGATCCTCATTGGCCATATGTGCCAACATTCTTAATTCAATCTGCGAATAATCAGCAGACAATAAGTGATAGCCATCTTCGGCGACAAACGCCTTACGAATTTCTTTACCTAACTCATCCCGAATACTAATATTTTGTAAGTTTGGTTCACTACTTGAAAGTCTTCCAGTTTGCGTCATTGTCTGATTAAAAGAAGTATGAATCTTTTGATCCGAACGAATATGTTTTTTCAAACCATCAATATATGTACTGGATACCTTCGCAATTTTTCGATACTCAAGAATATCATCAATGATTGGATGTTTTCCACGAAGCTTCTCTAATACATCTGCAGATGTTGAACGTTTTTTTCCACCTGAACTTAAGTTCAACTCATCAAATAAGACATTCGCCAATTGTTTTGGTGAATTGATATTAAAAATCATACCTGCATGTGAGTAGATTTTTTGAGCAAGAGCATCCAATTTCTCATTTAATAAAGCTCCATACTCATCTAAAAAACTTTCTTGAATCGAAATACCTTCTTGTTCCATTGAAAACAAGACATGTGTTAATGGCATTTCAATATCTTCATATAAAGACAATACATTTTCTTCTTTTAAAGAAGCACGAAGCTTATCCTTTTTTTCATATAGTTGCTGAGTCAAACTATGATAGATTGCCTTTTCTCTTTCCAAACTATAAGCAGGCTCCTCTTTTGTCTTCTTAGATACATCATGGAAAGATTCTGGAAGGTGAATTTGAAGTGCTTCTAAGACTGCATCACTATCTGTTGCGGTAGAATTCAATAAGAATCCAGCAATATGCAAGTCATTACTAAAAGTATTCCATTTAAATCCATAGCGATCTAATAGATGCATCATTTCCTTTGTATCCCATGTACTCACTTCTTTTGTTTCTAACAATGTTTTAAAGTTTGTATCCTCTAATGCATGTTCTACTGAAATATAATAAACAGTTTTATCTTTTGGAATCATAAAACCATACAATTTTTGATCTAAATAAGGCTCTTGAGTACATACTGGCATAACCATAACGTCATCCATATTTTCAAATTCAAAATGGTCCACTTCTTTTAAAGGCCATTTTTCCTCTTTAGTCTGTTTCGTACGATTTACCAATGATCGCATTTCATATTTTTCATAGAATGCATTCACATTATCTTGAATTCCTGTAAACTCACAATCGCATAATTCAAATGGCAATTCCATCTTTGTATAAATAGTAGCCAATTCTAAAGACATGAAGGCATTATCTTTATCTTTTTCTAGCTTTTCTTTTAATTTTCCTTTTACTTCATCAATATGAGCATAAACATTTTCTACAGTGGAATATTGATTCAATAAACGCAAGGCTGTCTTTTCACCAACACCGGCTACGCCTGGAATATTATCGGCTGTATCACCCATTAATCCTTTCATATCAATAACTTGACTTGGAGTAATTCCATACGTATCCATTAAATTTTGTTCGTCCATTAGATCCATTTCACTTAAGCCCTTTTTCATCAAAAGAACATGTGTACTTGAATCAATCAACTGTAATAAATCACGATCACTAGTCAGAATTGTAGTTTGAACATCTTTGCAGCATTTGGCCATACTTCCAATAATGTCATCAGCTTCATAACCTTCTTGTTCATAACGTTTGATTCCAGCCGCATCCAAGTATTCTCTAACAATTGGAAATTGAACAATCAATTCTTCATCCAATGGTTTTCGTGTTCCTTTATACGCTTCAAATTGTTTGTGTCTAAACGTAGGTTTTCCTGCATCCCAAGCCACTAAAATCTTATCTGGTTCAATAATGTCAATTGCCTTGTTCAACATCATCACAAAGCCATAAACCGCATTGGTTGGAATGCCATTGGATGTAGTCATTCTATGTGTATATAACGTTGCATAATATGCACGAAATAGCATGGAGTTTCCATCTAATAATAATAGTTTTTTCATACGCGTACCTCTTTTCTTCTATTTTAACATATATGAAAAGAAGGAAACGAATCCCTGACTCATTTCCTTCGAATATTTTGCATTTTCAACTTTTCCATCCGCTTAAATCGAATATCTTTGATTGTCGCATATCGCATGAATACTGTAATAATATAGATCAACACGAATATAGCCACACCATTAAAAATCAATGTCAAAGCTTCAACGTGAATAAACCATTTCACAAAGCTCATTGTGAGATATCCGAAGATCTTTGCGCCAAAAAAACAAATTAAATCATTCGCAAACATCATTAGGAATACAATACCAAATTGTACCCAGTGATCTTGATCCATCGCTTCTTGAAAAAAGCCAATAGCCCAGCCAAACAAGCCAAACAAAAGCATCTTAACAAGCCAGTCTGAAGTAAAAAACATTCCCACACAAAGGCCACATAAACAAGCATATAGAAACCGATTTAAACTTCTTTCATGAAACACTACTAATAGGCATCCACAAAAACATAGATGGCTAACTAAAGATAGTGAGGAATATGTAAAATCAACGCCAAACAAAGAAGCAATCAATTGATCTAACATAGCTAAAATGGCTAAGAAAATAAATGAATAACGTTCCTTATTTATCATTTACTCTCCTCTTTTCCAATCACAAGACAATAGTCAAAGCTTTTCATATTGGATACAGGTGATACATAGACAGTTGAAATAATGGAGTCATCATTTAAAGATACATCTTTTACTTCACCTATCAAAATTCCACTCGGATAATTTCCACCCTTACCACTTGTCGCAACTTTTTGTCCTTTTGTGACAATCGCATCATTGTCAAATAAAGATACTCGATATGCCTTTTTTTCTGTATCATACGATTGTAAAACACCTTCTACACTTGTACCATCTTCCAAAGACATCTTTATCGCAATATCATTACTTAAATGTTGGCTTGTCAACAATTGTACAGTGCTCGTCATTGTTTGAACACTTTCAACCAAGCCAATGGCACCATCACTTGTTGCCACAAGCATATTCTTTTCTACCCCTTGTTTTTTGCCAGCTGAAATTGTCACTGTCTGCAACCACGAATCACTTGAACGTTCTAAAACAGATACACTGATTGTTTTAGCATCCCCAAATCCGTCTTTCATTTCAAGCAACCCTTCAAGTTGTTTATTTTTATTTCTTTCATCTTCATATGCCGTCTGATAATTCTTTTGTTCTGCCAATTGTTTTGACAAATATTCATTATCATCATAAGCATGCCAAAGATTCGCAAAATCATTAACTGCATTTCCGATTGAAGACAGCGGATATTGAATTAATCCATATTTTAAGTATGTCCATGCACTATATCCAATATTCGTGATGGAGTTTTGTCTTAAGCCAAACATTGCACATGCTAGTATACATAAAACGACAATTGTCGTAAGTAATCTTTTTTGAATTCGAGTAAATTTACGCATAATATCCCCCAAACTAACTTATATTATAGCGATAAAGCCTCCTTCTTTCAATCGAGATATTTATGCTCTTTAAACGAATAATATTGATTTTGTCCTACAATAATGTGATCAATTAAATTCACTCCCATTGTCATTGCGACATGAACCATTTTATAGGTCACCTCAAAATCTGCTTTGGATGGTGTACAATCACCAGACGGATGATTATGGGCAATTAAAACGGAGTTTGCGTTTTGAAGAAAAGCCTCTTTAAACACTTCTCTAGGATGTACTACACTTTCATTCAATGTTCCCTTAAACAAAACACGATGAGAAATGAGTTTACTTTTTGTATCTAAATACAGAGCAATAAAACATTCTTGTGGCAAAGAGCCATACTCAAATTCAAACCATTCAATCACATCTTCAGGTCTCATAATGGAGGCATGATATACCTTTGATCTAATGACACGTTTACTGAGTTCCACACTTGCCAGAAGCTGTAAAGCTTTAACTTCTCGTATTCCTTGAATCTGCATCAATGTATTTACATGCATTGACATTAATTTTGATAAACCTTCACTTTCTTTCAATACATCGGATGCAATTTCGAATACGGAACGATTTTTATTCCCGCTTTGAAGAATCAAGGCAACCAACTCTAAATCGCTCAAAGATTCTAAGCCATAGCGTAGCGCTTTTTCTCGTGGGCGCTGTTCCACTTCCATCTCTTTTACCTTCATATACTCTTATACGAAAAAAAATACACTTTTTTTAATTTATTTTACTTTTTTGCTTGCAAAGTACAGAATCACATGGTATATTATTTAAGCGTCAAGCAAACATGGCGGTTGTGGTGAAGTTGGTTAACACAGCGGATTGTGGCTCCGTCACGCGCGCGTTCGAATCGCGTCAGCCGCCCCACTAAGATTTTTAAGTTTCGAGAGATCGAAGCTTTTTTATTTACTTTTTTTAAATTTATTTGTATATTAGGAACATGAAAAAATTATTACTCATACTTTTAAGTCTTACATTATGCGCGTGTCAAGCACCAACAAAGAGTACAACTTCGACTTCAAAAAAAGCTTGTGATGTAACAAGCGAAGAAGAAAAGTGCAACGAAAAAGACAATACTAAAACAAATTTTAATGAAATTAACTTTGATGAAGCCATTCAATACTTCACTCAAGAAAAATCGGGTGTTTTATATTTCGGATTTTCAAGTTGTCCTTGGTGCAAAGAAGCTAAACCCATTTTAAAGAAAGTCGCAAAAGACAATGGAATCGACATCCAATATGTAAAAGTAAGAGACGAAGAAAAGAATCGTCTTTATACAGATGAGCAAAAAGCGATTATTGAACCATATATCCAAGATTATATGTCAAATAACGATGAAGGTATTCTAACCTTATATGTTCCTCTAGTGTTAGTTGTAAAGAATGGAAAAGTCATTGATGGACATGAAGGAACATTAGAAAGTCATGATGCGACCGAAAGAAAAATGACAAACGATGAAAAAGAGCAACTAACAAAAATCTATACAAAATTAATGAGTGAAGCAAAATAAACTAGCTTCACTCATTTTATTTTCTTCGTATTTTGACTTGATCATCCAAATTCAAATGTCCAATCAATAAACTAGAGTTCACATCATGCATCTTATAGTTTGATACAATTTGTTTGGAATCAAAATTGGCGTAGCAATATTTGCATCCGTGTAAACATGAATTATAAGCACCAACATCCACCATATTCACACAATGGCAGTCCCTTGCCTTCCACTCTTTAAAAAGCTTGCCCGTTCTTTCAAAAGCATATTTAATGCTGATGCAGCTATCCTTTTCATCACCAATTTGATATTTATTTTCCATACAACTAACAATCTTCATATCATTCTTTTCAAAAGCTTCTTTTAACTTAAGATATTCCTCATTAGAGGGTTCATGATAATCCAAATGATTATTTCTAACATTTTTATAATCATCCACAAAAGAGACAATCATTTTAGATACATATCCTTTTAACATTGCGCATAATTTATTAAAGGCACGAACATGATAATCAACATTATATTTGGAATTCAAAAGGATTGGATCATATCGCACACATACATTTTCTTTTCCTAGATAAGAAGACAGTTTTTGAACACACGCAATGATTTCTCCTTTATCAGGTACTTGAGGTTCCATATCTTTAAAGTATCCAGTGATGGTAACTTGTAACTGAATGGGCACAGAAAATACATGTATTGTATCAAGCAATGGCAATGGATTTTTTGTACAAAATACAATCATATCTACATCCGATACAAAGATACGACTGACAAGTTTTGGATTAAAAGGATTTCTTACATCAAAATATCCTTCATTCCAGCGGTTCACAAACCAATCCATATAATATGCTACAATATCTGTTCTTCCACTCGCATTAATAATCATAGTTTTATTAAACTAAGAAACAAAATAATAGTCAATATAAAAAAAAGTCATCCTAAGATGACTTAAATTTCTAAATGGCGGTCCAGATGGGACTCGAACCCACGATCTCCTCCGTGACAGGGAGGCATGTTAACCACTACACCACTGGACCATAATTTTCCAAAAATAAGATGGCGGAGAAGGAGAGATTTGAACTCTCGCGCCAGTTTCCCGACCTATACCCTTAGCAGGGGCACCTCTTCAGCCACTTGAGTACTTCTCCAAGAATATTTCCAGAATACTTATTTTTTAGAACAACCTACGTTATCCGTAACGCCCGTTTATAATAACATGGATAAAAACTTATTGCAAGCAAATTTTTTAAAAAAATAAAAAAAATTTAGAGGTCAATTTTTGACCTCTAAACTCTTACTTTCCAAACAATGTTTTGTTGTCTACTTCAGCTTTAAATTTAGCTAAAGCTTCATCTAAAGATAATGTAACACTATCCTTTTTACCACTCTGACGAATTGTAACTGTATTGTTTTCTTGCTCTCCATCACCAACTACGATTTGGTAAGTAACCTTTTGTAGCTGTGCCTCACGAACACGATAACCCAATTTTTCGTTACGAGAATCTACTGTTGCACGCATTCCTAATGCTGTTAATGCCTCACATACTTTATTTGCGTATTCAACATGTTTTTCGTGGTGTACTGGAATTACAACAAATTGACGTGGAGCTAGCCATAATGGGAAGTGTCCACCAAAGTGTTCGATCAAGATACCAATGAAACGTTCAACTGATCCATAAACTACACGGTGTAACATAATTGGAGTTTTCTTTGTTCCATCTGCATCTACATATTTACATTCGAATCTTTCAGGCAAGTTCATATCCAACTGTACAGTACCACATTGCCATACACGTCCTAGGCTATCTTTGATATGGATATCCAATTTAGGTCCATAGAATGCACCATCTCCAGGATTTACTTTATATTCTTTACCTGCATGAACACAAGCTTGTGCCAATGCTTTTTCTGAAGCATCCCAGATTTCTTCAGATCCAATATATCCACTTTCTGGACGTGTTGATAATTCAATTTCATATGGTAAACCAAATACAGAATAAATACGATCTACCAATTGTAATACTTTTTTAACTTCTTCTTCCAATTGATCAGGAGTTACAAATAAGTGCGCATCATCTTGTGTGAATGTACGCACACGGAACAATCCATTCAATGCACCACTTGCTTCGTGACGGTGTACTTGTCCTAATTCCCCTAAACGCAATGGTAAATCTTTATATGAGTGCAAAGTTGAGTTATATACTAATAAAGCTCCTGGACAGTTCATTGGTTTGATTGCGAATTCACGATCATCGACCATTGAAGTGTACATGTTGTCTTTATAGTGATCCCAGTGTCCACTCAACTCCCATAATTCTTTTGACATCATAATTGGAGTCTTAATGAATTGATATCCTTCTTTTGTGTGTTCTTGGTACCAGTATTGTTCCAAGATGTTACGTAAAATCATTCCATCTGGCAAGAAGATAGGCATACCTGGCGCAAATTCACTAATTGTGAATAAGCCCATTTCTTTTCCTAATTTCTTGTGGTCACGTTTTTTAGCTTCTTCTAAAGCTTCTAAGTGAGCTTCCAATTCTTCTTTTGTATCGAAACAAATACCATAAACACGTTGAAGCATTTTATTGTTTGCATCACCTTTCCAGTAAGCACCAGAATGTTTCAACAATTTAAAGTTTTTACACATCTTAACAGTCTCAACGTGAGGTCCACGACATAAGTCCGCAAATTCACCTTGACGATAGATTGTAATATTTCCATCTTCTAATCCGTTGATCAAATCAATTTTATAAGGATCATCCTTGAACATTTCTAAAGCATCTTCTTTAGAGATTTCTTCACGAACAATTCTTTTTCCGTCTTTGGCAATTTTCTTCATTTCTTTTTCGATTTTTGCCAAATCCTCTTCTTTTAATTTTACATCTCCTAAATCCATATCGTAGTAGAAACCTTCAGAAATAACAGGTCCTACCCAGAATTTAGCATTTGGATATAAACGCTTAACAGCTTGAGCCATCATATGAGCACATGAGTGGTTCAACATAGATAAATGTTCATTTTCTAATACATTCACTAATTCCATTTTACTTTCCTCCATTTTTCCATATAAAAAGCGACAGCCATCAAAGGACGTCTGTCGCACGCGGTACCACCTTTGTTTATACAATTACTGTATACACCTCAAACCTTTTAACGCAAGAATTACGGCACACTTTTTCAAGGGCAATTCAAAGGTAGTAAATACATACATTCGCAAAGTGTTTTCACCAACCACACTCTCTCTACATTTGAATAGAATGTATTCATATCCTTATCACTATTGTTGCCTAGATTATAGACCGAAATACGAGGTGTGTCAAAAGAAAAACTCAAGAATTAATGACAATGTCCACCACATGAATGACTTTCGCCAGAATCATGTTTTGTACAAGTCACATCCGTTGTAAATTCTAGTTTTCCACTTAAATATTTCTTAACAGCCTCATCCGCATTTCCGGTTACTCCACCAAATGAATGAATCCCAAAACTAGCCAATGCAGTTTTAGCCCCTTGTCCAATACCACCACAAAGTACAATGTTTACATTTTGTTCTTTTAGAGCATTCGAAACACTAACATGTCCATGTCCTTCGACTGTAATCACTTCACTCTTAATAATTTCATTATGATCGGTTTCATAGATTTTAAATTCTGAGCTATGCCCAAAATGTTGGAACACTTCTCCATCCTTATAACTGACTGCAATTCTCATACCATGTACTCTTTCATCATATGTCTAATCTAAAAATTTAAGCACATATTTAAACTTTAAGCATTCAGATCTATAAGCACTTCATTTTTTTCAACTACTCTATCTTGCGGCAAAGATATATCAAATCCATTTGTATTTGTAAAAATCATCATAATAGGCATGTCGTATTTTTCTCTTAATTGTTTTAAATTTACTTTTATAACAGGTTGTCCTGCACGAATATAATCTCCTTGTTTTACATTCAAAACTTGAAACCCATCTCCATTCGATTCCACAGTATTGACTCCGATATGAACTAGAATTTCAACACCGTTTTTCATTTTTACTCCAAAAGCATGGCCTGTAGGAAATAGAACCTTCAAATCCCCACTGCAAGGTGAACATACGACAACCTCATCTTTATCACTTATAATAGCTAGTCCATCTCCCATCATTTTTGAAGAAAACATTGGATCTTCAACTTGAGATATATTGCACATTTTACCGCTAACAATCGCTACAACTTCATGATTATTTTCTTTGTTTTTTAAAAATTTAAACATATTTATATTCCTTTCATTAAAACGCTAAAAGAGAATCCTAAGATTCTCGTTTTAGTCTTTTTCTGGCCCAATCATAAATGCAGTTACGAAGCAGAAGATAAATGCTACAACAGCACCAACACAAAGACCAATAAATCCGCCATCAATTCCAGCAGGATTAATAAATCCAGGTAATCCTAGAATACCGGAAGCCCCAAAGTTCCATAATTTTGCTCCCGCAAACCCAGCAATAGCACCACCAATTCCAGCTCCTAAAAAACAGCTTAACATTACTTTTTTACGTGGAATCAACACACCATATAGAGCAGGTTCATTAACTCCAAAGAATGTTGATATTAATGCTGGAAGTTCAATTGATTTCTCTTTTTGATTCTTTTCACGAATCAAAACACCCAAGACACTTCCCATTGAAGCAACAGCACCCGCAAAAATCAACGGATTAATTACATCATATCCATAAGTCATAATATTGATTGAGAAGAATGGAATAACGGCCCAATGCAATCCAAACATAACTAACACTGACCATGTTGCACCTAATAATAATCCAGCAATTCCTGTATTTAATCCCACTAACCATTGTACTACTACCGTAATTGTATTTTGAATAACCATAGCTACTGGTCCAATTACAATGAATCCTAATGGAGCAACAATTAAGAACGTAAAGAATGGAACAAAGAAAGCTCTAAGTACAGAAGGAAGCTTTGTATTAAAGAACTTATATACATAACTTTGTACCCATACGACCAAAATAATTGGAACCACTGTTCCTGTATATCCACGCATAATAACCGGAATATTCAAGAAAGTTGTCATATAATCTGAAGCTAAGAACGTTCCTTTAAACAGTGTTCCAATCGCATCAGCACTAGCCAAATTTACAATTGATGGATAGGCCATGATACATCCCATAATCAACCCATAAATTTCAGGCATCTTAAATTTTTTAGCACATGTCCAGCCTAAAACAACAGGGAAGAAATAAAAGATTGCATCTCCAACCGCAGATAAAATAATATATGTACCACAATCTGCATTTAGCACACCAGCTAACGTTAACAATGTCAACAACGCTTTAATCATACCTGAAGCAGTTAAAATTCCTAACGTTGGCGCAAAAATTTCACTCACTAACTTCAAAGCACTACTTAGCCAATTTTGTTTATTTTTACTTTTTTTAGCTGCATTCACTAGACGATCTCCATCCGTTTCCTCAACCGTTCCACCATCTTTTAAGTTTCCTTCTTTCAATACAGCATCAAACACATTGTCAACTTCATTACCAATCACAACTTGATACTGTCCTCCAGATTTTATAAGTCCCATGACTCCATCAATTTTTTTCACAGCTTCATCATTTGCCTTTTTTTCATCCTTTAATACAAATCTCACACGCGTAACACAATGGATTACGGATTCAATATTTTCAGGTCCACCAACATTAGCTAAAATCTCTTTAGCCGTTTCTCTATAATTCATAAATTTTTACCTTTCTTTCTGTTTTTACTATTTGTAAATCGAGCTCACTTTTTACACTTATACTATATAAAATCTTTAATATTTTATCTGTCATTCAATGAGTCTAATATAAGACTCATTCTTGGTACTTTTTATCTAAACTATGTCCCATCTCCATTAATTGACATACAATTTTTTCTGGTACACCCGCTTCAACAGGATTTCCAATGGTTTCAAACGATTTACCATACTCTTCCTTTGGCAAAAAGTAATAATGAAAGCCATTTGTATAGCCAGCAACAACCGCAAGCTTGGTTGTACTAGCCTTTAACTCTTTACCAAATTTTGATCCTAACTCTCCAGGAAATACAAATATCCTTAAATCACCTATATCCAAAACTTCTAAACAAATTTCATCCTCATACTTTTTTAATTTCATTTGTTCTTCACACTTTTCTATTAAATGTGATTTAGGCATTGATACACACTCTAGATTGCCATCTTCAATTTTCTGCATCGTTTTCTCTAATAAATGATGATACTTCTCCATATTCGTATTGATTCTAAATTTTGATATCCTAAAATCAATACTATCCATATTTAATTCTTGATCTACATCAATCAACGCAATTTCATTTGCTAGCCCTGTTGATTCTCGATCTAATTCTTCAAAATCATTTCCAAGTCGATTATTTCTATTTGAACAATCTGCAGCAGCTCCATTTATAAACATTGGATAAAAGCCAAAAATATCATGTAATTTTTTACATGTATTCCCCGCTAAATCAGATGTCAAATACATATTAGAAGCGGGCAAAACAGTTGAATGTACAGCCCAATTAACAATCCCTGCGAAAGATATGTCATTGTCATCAAAAAACTTAATAACCGTTACCTCATTATCTGCAAGTTCATCTTTATGATTACGATTTGAGTAATATCCCTCAATAATTTTCTTACCATATTTTACATATGCCCCCGTAAGATTTTCTTCGCATTCCATAAAAGATTCTAAAATAGAGTTTACAAAAAATTCATAGTATTCATGTGAGAATTTTCCAAACTCCCAGTTGTTGTGAAAATCACGCACAGAACTATGATTATGAGTTACCGATAACAGAATGTGTTCTTTTGTAATTTGAAACTTTTCGCACAATCGATTTTTAATGTCTGTTGCAACCGCATCAGGGAGTTCTAATAAATCTGCGCTCCACAAAAAGACTCTTTTAGTGCCTTCCTCAATCAATAAAGAATTCGAATAAATTGGGTCATGAATACCTTCTGCTGGTTGATTTCGCTTTGGATTTTTATACCCCAGTAAATAAAATTCCCTACCATATGGTGTCAAATCTTTACGACTCTTTCCTACTCTCATCGCGCACCTCCTTTTTTAATTCCATTACCGCGCCTAAAAATATTCGATCTGCTCCTTGCGCAATAGTTGTATTCATAGACATGTAGGTTACTTTTTCATAATCTGATTTCTGTGGCAAATATTTACAACCACCATTTATTAGTGTAAAAATCATTGTATGCTCATTAAAACAATGCTGAATTTCAACTCCATATTCACTATTTAATTCTGGTTTCGTTAACAATATATTTAATTGGTCAAATCCTATATATTCGATTGGTACATACAGTTTTTCATTTGTTATTTCAAAGTCAAATGTTTTATGTGGCTTCAAATCCTTAGTTGCATATTTCATAACTTGTTTAGGCAGTTCCACTAACTTAGTTTTGTATATAATCTGTCCACTAATAGAAATTCCAGATTTTAGTATTGAATCATATAAAAGTTCCCCTAATCTTTTTACTTCACTATATTCTTGCTTACTATACCTTGGCATTTGATCAGCTGCTGCTCCCGGCACAAAAAACGAAATTACATTTTCGTTAAGAAAACGTTGCGAGACATATCCAGCAATATCTGAACTTATAACATTCACTTTATCCAATACTGAACATTGAAGATCATAGTTTATAATATTTGCGATACACTGATTTTCTTTTTTTATTAACAGAACTCTCACATCACGATTACTGTAACCTGCATTATTTTGCCCAATCCAATAGCCTTCTTTTGTTTCCACATTTCGATTCACATTAATAAAACATTGTCCCACACCATACTCAATCGTACATATAGAACGGGTTTGAATTGCCATTTGGATTGAATTTCTTAGTGCCTCGTCAAATTTAGAATATAAATAATCTCTTACTTCTATATCCTTTTCATGAATGTGAGGTGAAGAAAAATTATGTGTAACACTAATAAATACATGACTAGTATCCATTATTTCTTGGATAATCTTTTTAAAATGTTGGATATTATTATCAGTCAAAGATGTTAGATCCATAGATACAAACACCATATCTTCTAGTATCAATGTCTTTACATATAACAAATCATGAGATACTAATTTTACCGAACTATATCCAACTCCTATTGCATACTCATTCACTTTAATACTCCATATAGTAGTTGAGCATTTTCACTCACCATTTTATTTATGTCTTCCTGCGGTAAATCTAAAGAATTAACCATAGCAACTCCATTTAACATCCACTCCAGTTTTACCGGATAGCTAGAGCCATAAAGAATATGATCTGCCCCCAAAACTTTTGCAGCCATTTCCAAACCTTCTTTTCCCCAAGGCTGAGCATGACTCATTTCAAAATAGATATTGTTCTTCAAATATTTTCTTATGTTCTCACTATCTGACGTATCAAATCGACCTCCACCAGAGCCATGAGGAATCAACATATCTTTAAACGCATAATATGCACCACCTAGCATAGAATGGATCATTTTTACATTTGGTAATGTTTCAAACATCCCACTATATAACTCTCTTGCAATTGCTGTAATTTGATCCTGGCATCTTCCAAACGAACGACGAAGATTGCTATAATCCAACAAAGAGGTGTAATCTACCGGAACAGGCGTATGATGCACATACACTGGAATTTTCAACTCATTAACATACTCAAAAAATTTTCTAAACATCGCATTATCCAAATAGTAGTTCCCATAGTGTGCACTTATTTGTACACCTTTCATATCCAATTCATTGACACAACGACTTAATTCTTTCAAATTTTCTTCGCTACCAAAAGGAGGTACAATTGCTAATGGTTGTAATCTACCTTTTGATTTTGTAGAAAATTCATAAGCCATTGTATTTAACTTTTTGCACATTTCTAAAGAAAGCCACTCCTGGCATCCAGGAAATTTCATAATCGCATAATCAATACCACCCTCATCCATATCATGCAATTGTTTTTCTAATGTGTAGTCTCCTTGAAAATAATTTAGATTTTCACAACCATAAGGTTTTTCTACTTTAATCGCCTTACGTCCATCTTCTAAATCATATTTCTCAATATTCATACCATATTCTCTTGGAACACAACGACTAAATTCATCATACAATACGTCATCCGTAAATAATTCCTCGGGTAACCAATATATGTTTGTATCAATTTTAATTATCTTGTTCATACTTCAAACTCCTTTTCTAATATAAATATATCAATGCTTTGCTATGATTATTGTCACAATATGAGTCTAATATAAGACTCATATATGAAAAAAACACAAGCAAACGCTTGTGTCATAAAGACAATAATTTATTTAATACATTGATTGCCTTATAATCAAACCGATTATAAATTACGCATACAATCTGTTGTACCTTAGTATTCTCCAATCCATTTAATAATTTGAAGAAATAAGCCCCTGTTTCTATCTTTGAGCTTGAACAAGAAAAATATAATGTAAACGCATGATTTTGTTCACATCCAAAATGCAATCTTCTTTTTATCTTGTTATCAAAACTATCTTCCGCATTTAACAAGCCTCGAATTTCACTAATAATTGAGTCTAAATCATCTGATTCTAAATTATAAAAATACATATACTGACTTTTTATCTCTTCTAGCGATGAATCAATAATATCCTCCAATCCTTTGACTCGACGATATTGATAAGATTGACTCTCTAAAAAACAATATATTGGTTTACATGTTTTAGGAAGCATACTAATCCGCACATCACTGACAATATAATCAAAACCTTTTAGCTTTTCCTCCGTCACTTGTGAATATTCTAGAACCTCTACATCCGATACATACTCAAAATACTCTTCTTGAATTGTATTTTTACAATAAATACCATACTGCATTCCATAGGTAGAAAGTACAGCCAATTTTAAATCTAATAACTTCGTTAGTTTTCTTTTAAGAATTATTGCAAATAGATAATAAAAAGATAGACAGATTTTATACGAAACCGTTCTATGGAAGTAGATTTCTAAATAGTTTGCACATGCCAAACACAAATCCTCAATCAATGGACTTACTTTATTTAAAGTTCGATATTCTTCTAAATCTGGTTCAATAGAATAAATGATCTTATTCATAACACCATACAATATACAAATCAAATCATCAAACTCACTAGATGTTATGATATCTGAAATATAAATTGTTTGATCCACTTCATCCAATAATCCTTGCGTAACATTTCGCATGAACTCACGCTCTGTATTTGTCAACTGCAACACATCAGTTACACTCCTATAGGCTTGTAAAATCATTGCAAACGCTAAAATTTCCTCTTCATTAATGTCAATTACATCACTAATACTTAATAACAATTCTCTTGATATATCAATTAATCCTCCATTCTTTAAAAAAGTTTTTTGAATGGCTTCCACATGAATTAACTTCGTATACTTATGTCTAGAATGAATAATCGGTATATAGTTAAAAACTATAGGAAAATTAATTAATTTAAACGTTAATTTAGGATGTCCTATCAACTGTTTACGAATTTTAATCATGCAGTCGCGTATTTTGGCATCCCCCATTGCAAATGTGGACCAGAAATCTGGTTCTAGTTTTTGTTGTTCCTTCGGTAGATTCACAAAAAATTTATGTTGTGATATCAAACAAATACGCTTGTTTAATTCACTTCCTTCTATATAAAGCCCATAGTTTTTTCGTTGCTTTAAAGTTAACGAATAATGTTTTAATTCCTTTTCAACTAGCTTTAAATCTCGACGAACAGAACTCTCGCTATAATTCAATTCATTTGCAATTTTAATTAAAGGCACATAATCATTTTTTGTTAAAAGTTTTCTGATAATGTAGTTCATTTTATAATTATGTGATTTATTGTTATCAAACAATGGATTATTAGACTGAACATTTAAATTCTGAAAGAACGTTCGTGCCGCCTCTTCGTCCAAAATAACAAGTTGATATCCAATTGAAGGTCTTGAAATCAATTCTAAACTATCTTCATTTAAAATATCATAAAGTACACTAAATTCTCGCCGAATCGTGTTTAAGGAAACGCCAAATGATCTTGCTAATTCTTTTCCAGTAGCGCCAGTCGGATGTATTCTCAAAAATTGAAGTATTTTTATCTATAAATCATTATAGTTCATACTCTTATGATAGCAATAAACGCACAAATATTCATATATAAAATTTAAGAAAAAAATGAAAGTGCTAGAATTAACCTTACGCAAAAGATTTCTAGCACTTTTTTATTATCAAACTCGAGTTATAGACCGAAATACGAGGTGTGTCAAAAGAAAAACTCAAGAATTAATGGCAATGTCCACCACATGAATGACTTTCGCCAGAATCATGTTTTGTACAAGTCACATCCGTTGTAAATTCTAGTTTTCCACTTAAATATTTCTTAACAGCCTCATCCGCATTTCCGGTTACTCCACCAAATGAATGAATCCCAAAACTAGCCAATGCAGTTTTAGCCCCTTGTCCAATACCACCACAAAGTACAATGTTTACATTTTGTTCTTTTAGAGCATTCGAAACACTAACATGTCCATGTCCTTCGACTGTAATCACTTCACTCTTAATAATTTCATTATGATCGGTTTCATAGATTTTAAATTCTGAGCTATGCCCAAAATGTTGGAACACTTCTCCATCCTTATAACTGACTGCAATTCTCATACTATACCTTCTTTCCATTCCATTATATATGGTTTATCCAAATAATTGAAGGCATGAAAAAAACGCCCTGAATAGGCGTTAATAGTCTTTGGTGGAGATGAGGAGAATCGAACTCCTGTCTAAGCAAAGTCCCACGAGACAGCGTTTACAGCTTTTTCCATCTAGTTATCCAAAAGTTTCGGATGGAAACAAAAATTCTTTTGGGTTAGCTATAGTTGATTCAAAATAAGCAGCTAGCCAATACTTATTTCTATCTTCTTTTCTTTAACACTCAGTCTGAAATAAGAAAGCGAAATTTCAGAAAGGGGCTGCGAAGCCAAACGTAGGCAATAAAATTAAGCAGCGAAAGCCATGCTTTGGTTCATACCAAATACATTAGCAAGTTTATTTTTAGCAATTAATTTAAGTTGGTTATTACACGTATCCTTCGTGGCTGTGGCTGAATCCAAACATTTACTCATCGAATGCCTGAACATCCCCAAGGAACATCAGTATAATCTATTAATACTGATTTTTCAAGGCCTTTTGAATCTCTCTTTGCGCATCCTTCGCCTTTTGAGACTCACGCTTATCATGAAGATTTTTACCTTTCGCCAAAGCAATTTCTAACTTTGCCAAACCTTTATACAAATAAATTCTCACAGGTACAACCGTATACCCTTTAACACGCGCAGATTGCTCCAATTTTTGAATTTCCTGCTTATGCATTAAGAGTTTGCGATCACGCGTTTCATCATGATTAAATCGGTTTCCAAATTCATAAGGAGAAATATGCATACCTTTAATAAAAGCTTCCCCTTTTTGAAAACTGATATAGCTGTCCTTTAATTGAACTTTTCCTCTTCGAATACTTTTAATTTCTGTTCCCTGAAGCACTAAACCTGCTTCAAAACGATCATACAACTCATATTCATGCCTTGCCTTACGATTTTCGGCTATTGTCTTTTGATTTTGACTCATTCTAAAACCACCTCTACTCCATCACAATCTTGCATTACAGACTGGACAAATTGTTGCACCCATTCTTTTGAAAGATCATAATTCGAAGCTAAGTTATGTGTTTGTGCAAGCGAATCATTGTAATCTTCGATTGGGTAAGTCTTCCATGCATTATACCCTACATCAAACCATGTAATCAATGGAATAAATTTAGTATCTGTAAAAGAAGTCTTTTTTGTATCTAGACCATAATTCAGTGTAAAGCTCGCCATTCCACCAACCATAGTAATATCCATATCCTGGGCACTCGTATAATTTCCTAATGAATAATACACAAGTGTATCTTGCTTCTTTCCTTTAATAACTTTTGCCGGTTCAATAACGTGTGGGTGTGAACCAATCACAACCTCGGCACCTAGTTCATTTAAATAATTTGCCAAATCTTCCTGCTCTTCAGTCGGCTCCATCTGATATTCTTCACCCCAATGCATAGAAACCAATTGGACATCGCTCACTTTACTTAAAGCTTCCATATCTTTTTTCATTTGATCCTTATCAATCAAATCCACAAGCCATGGCTTATCTTCAGGCACACTAAATCCATTCAAGCCATAGGTATATCCAAGAAATCCTACTTTGATTCCATTGATTTCTTTTACTAATGTACGCTTTTTATCCTTTTGAGACGTATGCGAACCCGTCGTAATAACATCTGGATAATTTTTTCGAATCAAATCAATCTGTGTTAATAAACCCTCAGCCCCTCGATCCATAGAGTGATTTGAACTTAAACTCCACCAATCAAAGCCAGCCTTATTGACTGAAGACAGAATTTCTGTAGGTCCATTAAAAGTAGGGTATCCACTCAATTCATACTCTTCGCCAATACATAACGTTTCAAAATTGATATATGCCAAATCTGCATTTTGTGTATATTTATTTGTCATTTCATAATAGGAATCAAAATTGTAATATCCATCTCTTTGGTATGGGTACCAATACATCGCACCATGATACAAGTTGTCACCTACACCTACAAACGTAAATGATTTTTTATTTTCCTGTTTTTTTGTAGAATCATTTTTTACAACCTTTGTTGCTTCTTTCGAATTTGGTGTGGGGTGTGTTAAAATAAAGCCCATTAAGCTGAAATTGAATATACATAATATAATGATCCATGTCCATTTCTTTTTCATAATTTAATTTTACCAAAAAAAGCTTGCATTTTCCAAAATTATTAGGTAATATTAAAAGGCACTTGGGGTGTTAGCTCAGCTGGGAGAGCACCTGCCTTGCACGCAGGGGGTCATCGGTTCGATCCCGATACGCTCCACCAAGTAAAAAATACGCTGTAAGCAAATTTGCTTACAGCTTTTTTGTTTTATTCAATTGCTTCAAAAATACCAGACTTTTGATAAAGAACCCATTTTCCAATATTTACACAATGATCACAAATTCTTTCTAAGTATTTACCGACAAGTAACACATCCACTAGAGTCCCTGTATCATGCTCTTTTCTGGCTAATAAATCAACATAGACCTCTTTAGCCTTTTCATATTGTGCATCCGCTTGATCATCCATTTTAATAACTTGATCTGCTGCTTTTTCGTCTTTCTGAATAAAACCTTCAATCGCAAGTGTAATCATTTCTTTTGCGATGATAAATTGTTGTTGAATACTATCATCCACAACTAAATCTTCCATATTCAAAGCACAAATCAGTTCTGAAACTTCTTTTTCCTGATCCATGATACGTGTTAGATCACGAATTGTATTTGTAGCTACAGTAATACGTCTTAAGTCTTTCGCAACCGGATGTTGAAGAAGAAGAATCTTCATACAAATTTGTTCAGCTTCTCTTCCTTGTTCACTCACTTCTTCATGCATTTGCGAAACATCTTGAACTAAAGTTTTGTTTCCATCTAAAATAGCGTGCTTGCAAAACCACAATCCTTTTAAACAGTCTTGAGACATTTGTGTCATAGTCAGTTCTAACTGTTTTGTTTGTTTTAAAAACTTTGTAGGTAAAACCATTATCCAAACCTCCCTGTAATATAGTCTTCTGTTTTCTTTTCTTTTGGCGTAGAGAACAATGTTTCTGTATCACTATACTCAATTAAATCACCCAATAAGAAGAAGGCTGTTTTATCACTAATACGCATAGCTTGCTGCATATTGTGAGTAACAATAACGATTGTATAGTCTTTTTTCAATTCTAAAGTCAATTCTTCAATCTTACTAGTTGAAATTGGATCTAGAGCACTTGTAGGTTCGTCCATCAACAATACTTCAGGCTGCATAGCCAAGGCTCTTGCGATACATAAGCGTTGTTGTTGGCCACCAGACATTCCTAAAGCTGATTTATGTAGACGATCCTTCACTTCATCCCAAATGGCAGCTTGTCTTAAACTTCTTTCTACAATTTCATCCAGTTCGCTTTTCTTTTTGATTCCAAAAATTCTTGGACCATACGCAATATTATCATAAATACTTTTTGGAAATGGATTTGGCTGTTGAAATACCATTCCAACTCTACGTCTTAATTCGATTGCATCCATATTCTTGTAGATATCCGTACCATCTAGACAAATATCACCTGTGATTTTAGTACTTTCCACCAAGTCATTCATTCGATTCAATGTTTTTAAAAATGTTGATTTACCACATCCACTAGGACCAATGAATGCTGTAATTTCTTTTTCTTTGATATCCAAATTTATATTTTTTAAGGCATGAAAATCACCATAATATAAATTCAGATCATTCACTGTAAATTTATTATTCATACGTAACCTTTCTATTTCTCTAATCCAGCTTGTTTTTTGGAAATGTGTCTTGACCAGACATTGGCTCCAATACTAAAAGCCAATACTAAAATCATTAATACAGCACTTGATAGATTTGCAAGTGCTCTATCTTGTCCGTTTGTTTGTAAGTTCCAAATTTGAATAGATAATGTTTCAGCAGGTCTTAACACATTAATTGGCGATGTTGGAGAAGTAAAACTAAAATTATTCCAACGCAAATCGCTTCCTGAACCAGTTGTATAAAGTAATACAGCAGCTTCACCAAATCCACGACCAGCCGCTAAAATAACACCGGTCATAATACGTGATAGGCATGCTGGCAATAGTACATGGAATATGGTTTGCCACTTTGTAGCTCCAAGTCCCATACTTCCGTGATAATAGCCTTCAGGCAAACCTTTTATCGCATCTTCTGTTGTTGTTGTAATCAAAGGTAAACTTAGAATTGATATAGACAGAGCACCTGCTAATAAACTTTTTGATAATCCAATGACAACTAAGAAAATCAAATATCCAAATAAACCGACAACAATACTTGGTAAAGAAGACAATGTTTCAATACAAGTTCTTAAAAAGCGTGTTACAAGCCCTGGTTTTGCGTACATCGCCAAATAAATGCCGGCTAATATTCCAATTGGAACCGAAACCAACAAAGAAATAAATACTAAGTAAATCGTATTAAAAACTTGGTTTCCAATGCTGCCAGATCGAGTAAAGCCAAACATTTCTGGTTTAGCCCCTAACAAGCCCCCAATAATAACTTTTCCGGCAAAGCCTACAAGAAGTAAAAAGAAGAATAAGGCAATACCATAGAAAATGATTGTCATAAACTGATCAACCATTTTTGCTCTTTTGATTCTAGAATCCATCTTTATTCTCCTTTCACTTTTGAAAACTTATGAATAATAGTAATAAACAATAACGAAATCAAGAACAACAATAAGGCCATTGTCCATAATGCTGCCTTCATCTCTCCACCTTCCATCGCATTTCCCATTTGTGCTGCAATTTCAGTTGTTAGTGTTTTTGAAGTGGAAAAAATACTAGTTGGTAAAGCTGTTGTTTGACCTATAACCATCGCAACGGCTAAAGCCTCACCAAACGCTCTTGCAAGTCCTAATACAATACCTGAAATCACACCTGGTAATGCTGCAGGAATAACAACGCGATAAATGGTTTGCCAACGTGTTGAGCCAAGTCCATAAGCAGCCATTCGTGTTTCTTTTGAAACAGCTCGAATTGCATCACTGGCAACACTGGTAATCGATGGGAAAATCATAATGGATAAAACTAAACTTGCTGCAAGTATGGAGTGTCCTACCTGCAAATCAAATACTTTCTTTAAGAACGGAATCAAAACCGTTAATCCGACCCATCCATAAACAACACTAGGAATTCCGGCAAAGATTTCAACCATAGGACGATAGAATTTTTCACCAAACTTAGGTGAAATTTCTGTCATAAAAATAGATGATCCTAACGCAAATGGTGTGGCAATCAACAAAGCTAAACCACAAACACATAATGATCCAACAATAAAGATCAAGGCTCCTACATGTCCTTTTGAACTGGCATTATCCATAGGTGCAAAGTTAGCACTGCCAAGAAATTCTCCTAAAGTGTGATGAAATTTAAAAAATGTATCCGAACCTTTGTAAACCAGAAAGGCTCCAATCAATAAAGTTACGAATATTACGAACAGTCCACCAATTGTTACAAGAATCTGCCAGAAATATTCTTTACAAAACATGCTTTTACGACTCATCAAATTCCTCCAAACTAAATGAATAACGGACATATATTTCAATGTCCGTTAAAGAACTCGCAATTAGTGATCTGTTTTTTCCATTTTGCTAGAAACACCATAGCCTAATGATTCCATTTTCTTACCGAATTTTTCACCCATGATGTAATCTAAGAATGCCTTTGTTGCTTTATCTGGTTCTCCATTTGTGTACATGTGTTCGAATGTCCAAACTTTGTAGTCACCACTATATGTGTTTTCTAATGTTGGTTCAACCCCATCAATTGCGATTGTATCTACATCGTCATTGTCTACTAAATAAGATAATGCCACATAACCGATTGCACCTTTTGTATCTGTTACATTTTGTAACAATACACCAGAATCATCTGTTTCCATTGAAGCGTTGCTTGCTTCTTCATTTCCATCTAATGCATATTTTTGGAATGTGGCTCTTGTTCCTGATGAAGTTGGACGAGTAACTAAGACAATGTCTTCATCTGGTCCACCAACATCTTTCCAGTTCGTTGTTTTTCCTGTGAAGATATCAATCAATTGTTGTTTGGTTAAATCTTTAACACCAACATCTTTATTTACGATTGGAGCCATTGTTACAACACAAACTTGGTGATCGACTAAATCTTTAGCTTGATCCTTATCTAATTTTTCTTCAGCTGCCACATCGGAGTTTCCTAGTGTAACGGTTTTATCAGCTACCTGTTTTAAGCCTTCTCCTGAACCACCAGCATCTACTGTAATTGAAACATCTGGGTTTTCGTTTGAAAACTGTTCGGCTGCAACATCCACCAATGGTTTCAACGCACTTGAACCTGCGGCTGTAATTGTTCCGCTTAAACTTTCATTTTTTGAATCACTGTCATCGGATGCAACATTTGAACTACATCCTACCATAGCTGCAGATAATCCTACGATCATTGCACCTTTTAAAAACTTATTCATATTTTCCTTGTCCTCTTTTCTTTCGACACACATATCATAATGCATGTTTGTTAAACGAAAAAAATGGTTCTGTTAAGGTTTTGTTAAATGATTTGTTTTAATTTTAAGCACACCTGAATTCAATTTATGAACAAATTTCTTGAAATATAATGTAAATAAATGTATAATCATGAAACATAAAAGAAAGGAAAGGTGGAAATATTTTCACCGAGGTAACAAAATGACACGTGTATATAACTTTAGTGCCGGTCCCGCATGCTTACCAGAATGGGTCTTAAAAAAAGCTGCAAGCGAAATGTTAGATGCTCATAATAGTGGAATGAGTGTTATGGAGATGTCCCACCGTTCCAGTGAATTCCAGGATATTATAGATACTTGTAAAGCAAGATTAAAAAGATTGATGAACATTCCTGATGAATATGAAATTTTATTCTTACAAGGAGGTGCTTCTTTACAATTTACTATGATTCCTTTGAATTTAGAAAAACATAACGTAGATTTGATCAATACGGGTCAATGGACAAAGAAAGCTTTAAAAGAACATGAAAAATTAGGAAAAGTAAATGTAGTCGCGTCAAGTGCAGAAGATAACTTTACGTATATTCCTAAAATTAAACAAGAAGATTTAAGTGAAGATTCTGATTATGTATATATTTGTGAGAACAACACAATCTATGGAACTAAATATAAAGAACTTCCTCCACATGAAGGAAAGTTATTAGTTGCAGATTTATCAAGTTGTATTTTAAGTGAAAGAACGGATGTTTCTAAATATGATTTAATTTTTGCCGGTGCCCAAAAGAATATGGGGCCTGCAGGTTTAACTGTGGTTATCATAAAAAAAGACTTGATTGGTTTAGCTGATGAAAAAACACCAAGCATGTTAAACTACAAAACATATGCTGACAATGATTCTATGTTCAATACGCCACCTACTTATGCCATCTATATTTGTGGTTTAGTACTTGAATGGCTAGAAACACAAATTGGTGGATTGGAAAACATGGAAAAGATCAATCGTCAAAAAGCTAAATTATTATATGACTATATTGATGCTTCTAAACTCTATTCAAATCCTGTTGTACCTGAAGATCGTTCTTATACAAATGTTCCTTTTGTGACTGGTGATAAAGATCTAGATACTAAATTTGTTAAAGAAGCAAAAGAAGCAGGAATTGTAAATATTAAAGGTCATAGAACGGTTGGTGGTATGCGTGCAAGTATTTATAATGCCATGCCACTTGAAGGTGTAGAAGCCCTAATTGCATTTATGAAGAAATTTGAAGAGGAGAATTATAATGCCTAAAATAAAACTCTACAATAATATTGCGCAAATTGGTTTAGATCAGTTTACGCCAGATTATGAAGTAAACGAAAACATGGAAGATGAAGATGCCATTTTAGTTCGTAGTGCCAATCTTCATGATATTGAATATAATGCCAACCTTAAAGCTATCGCTCGTGCAGGTGCTGGTGTCAACAACATTGATATTGATACTTGTACTAAAAAAGGGATTGCCGTATTCAATACTCCAGGTGCAAATAGTAATGCCGTAAAAGAACTTGTATTTGCGGGTATGTTACTTGCAAGTCGTGATATTTATCATGGTATTGAATGGATCCAAACGCAAAAAGAAAATGAGAACATCACAAAAGATATTGAAAAACAAAAAAAGAAATATGCTGGACATGAATTAACCGGTAAATCACTAGGTGTCATCGGTTGTGGTGCCATTGGTATCCAGGTTGCCAATCTAGCCTTACGCTTTGGTATGAAAGTTTATGGATATGATCCATATATGTCAGTCGATGCTGCATGGAACTTATCTCGATATGTAAATCATGTCACAAATATTGATGATTTATATCGTCAATGTGATTTTATTACGATTCATGTGCCTTTAAATGATGGAACTAAAAACTTTATCAATAAAGATAGTTTTGACAAGATGAAAGATGGCGTCAAATTATTAAACTTTGCTCGTGGTGGCCTCGTTGATGAAGATGCTCTATTGGTGGCATTAGATGACAACAAAGTTGAATCTTATGTGACTGATTTTCCAAGTTTAAAAGTTATTCAAAATGATAAAGTCATCGCAATTCCTCACTTAGGTGCTTCAACCGAAGAGAGTGAAGAGAATTGTGCTGTAAAAGCCGCTCAGGAACTAATGGATTATTTAACTTATGGAAATATATCAAATTCTGTCAATTTACCAAATGCGAAGATGGATATGAATTCACCATTTAGAATCACTTGTATTCATGAAAATAAGCCTAAAATGATTTCTCAAATCACAGATATTTTTAAGGATGCTAATATTGAAAACTTAATGAATAAATCTAAAAAAGATATTGCGTATACAATTATTGATTTAGATTCAGAAGTTGATATTTCTCCAATTGAAAAAATCAATGGTATGATTAGAGTATCTACTTATAAGAAATAGGATGGGATGGTACTATGATTGATGCACATACACATTTAGAAAATGGTGATTTAAGCATTGAATATGTTCATAAGTTTATTGATGCGGCCAAAGAAAAAGGGATTACTCATCTTCAAGTATTAGATCACACACATAGATTCTTTGAATTTAAAGACTGTTATAAAAGAGTTTGTGAAGTATCTACATTACAAGAAGAGTGGTTTTTAAAGAAACAAAAAAACTCCATAGATGATTATTTAAAATTAATTGAAGCATTAAAAAAAGAAACTTTTGACATCGATGTACGTTTTGGCCTTGAAGTTTGTTATACGCCTGAAACAGAAAGTCTATTATCCTCCATCCTTAAAAACTACCATTTTGACTTTCTAATTGGTAGTGTACACTCTGTAGATGGTTATCTATATGATATGGATGCCTTTTCTAAAGAATTACTTTGGAACAAAAATGATCCTTCTAATATTTATAAGTCCTATTATGACGCTATTGAAAAACTAATCCAATCCAATCTCTTTGATCAAGTGGGTCATCCAGATGTGATCAAATTGTATTCGATTGATCCAGGCTACGATTTACATCCTACCTACCATCATATCGCTCGTCTGGCAAATGAATACAACATTAAAATGGAAGACAACACTAAAGCTCATTATTCATATCATCATCCTGATATTGGCTTAAATGCTGATTTTAGAAATATCCTAAAAGAAAATAATGTAAAAATTGTTACTGCAAGTGATGCTCATTATCCTAACGATGTGGGGCGCTGCTTTGAATTATTAGATCCTAGATAAGCCTAGGATCTTTTTTAGGTAAAGAAAAAGACAGAACTTAATCTGTCTGTGTTTCTTTATTGACTAAAAATACACTTAAACTTACAAGTAACAATGCAATTAAACTTGATAGTTGGAATGCCTGATTGGATTCATGTAATACAACACTTGATAAAATCACACCGATGATAGGTGTTACGCACATATAGACACCAATCTTACTAACAGGATTTACAGATAATAACAATCCCCAAATTGTATAGGCGATAGCGGATACAAGAGCTAAATGAATCAATACAAGAAGGCCTAGATTAAATCCAAATGTAATGTGTCCTCCCATTAAATAGCCTGTTATAGCTAAGAGAATACCTCCTAGAGAGAATTGATATCCACTTAACAGGACGGCATTTTGATTTTGTGTGAACTTCTTAATAAAGGCAGCCGATATAGATCCACAAAATTGTGACATCAACACAAAGCCTTCACCCACAAAGGAAAAACTGGCACTGGCTCCACTGATATTCATAAATAAAATGCCCAAGAATCCAATAAAACAGCCTAATGCTTTTCGTGCTGTAATTTTTTCATAATGAAAAATTAAACTAGCCACTAACAAAGATATAAAGGCACTGGTTCCTGAAATAATGGATCCGTTGACTCCTGATGTATGTGAAAGTCCAATATAATAGAAAAAATACTGTCCAGCTGTTTGAAAAAGAGCTAGAGTGCATATGCCTTGAATATTCTCTTTTTTAGCTACTAATACTTTTTTCTGTAAGAAAGAACCAAATAATATGACTAAAAATCCAGCTAATGTAAAACGTATGCCTGCAAACATTAAAATACTAGGTACACCTTCAATATTAAATAGCTTATATCCCCATTTAATGAATGGAGCTGCACTTCCCCATAGTGTACAACATAGCATGGCTAGTAAAAATACATGTAATGGCTTTTTAAAAAATCCCCTGTTCTCCATGTCTAATTAAAACTTATCCTTCCCTTTTTTCCTCTAATTCCATCCAACGATTAGTTAAAGTTTCAAGTTCTTCTTCTTTCTGCGTTCTCAAATCACTTAATTCTTTTAATTTTGCAAAATCACTTTGACACTCATTCATCTGATGGTCTAAAGTTTCCATTTCACTTTCTAATACTTCCATCTTCTCAGGTAGTTGCTCCAATTCCTTTTTTTCCATATAAGATAATTGAGATCTTTTCTTCTTTTCAATCGGCTTTTGAACAACAACCTTCTTATTCTCATCTTTTGATTTCACTAAATAATCACTATATCCACCACTGTACTGTTTAAAAGTACCATCTTCTTGATGGACAAACACTTTATCCACAACACGATCCAAAAAATATCGGTCATGGCTTACAGTAATAATGGCTCCTTGGAAATCATCTAAATAATCTTCTAATACGTCTAATGTCAAAATATCCAAATCATTTGTTGGCTCATCCAATAATAGGATATTTGGTTCTTGCATCAAAACTCTTAATAGGTATAGTCTTCTTCTTTCTCCACCGGATAGTCTTGATAGCGTGGTATAGTGCATATTTCTTGGAAATAAAAATCTTTCAAGCATTTGCGAAGCACTTAGTGTCATACGATCGTATTCAATGACTTTAGAAACTTCTTCAATATAATCAATAACACGCATATTTAGATCGACACCTTGATCCGCTTGTCTGAAATATCCAATTTTAACCGTGGTTCCATATTCAATGGTTCCATAGGTTGGTTGTTTCAACCCTGCAATAACATCTAACAAAGTAGATTTTCCACATCCATTCTCTCCAATGATACCTATTCGATCTTGTCGTAATAATACATAGTTAAAACCATGAAATAATGACTTTTCTGGATAATTAAATCCTAAATTTATACATTCAATTGTTTTATTCCCCAATCGTTGCATAGTCGCATTTATTTTTAATGACTCTTCTTGCTGTTTAAAACGTTTCTGACGCAATTCTTCAAACCTTTGAAGTCGACTATTCGATTTTGTGCCACGCGCCTGTACGCCCGCTCTAACCCACTCTAATTCCTTTTTATATAAGTTCTTGTGTTTATGGGCTGCTAATTTTTCTTGTTCAATACGCGTTTCCTTATTTTCTAAATACACTTCATAATTTCCATTATGAATATATAAGTCGCCTTGATCCAATTCAATCATTTTTGTACAAACACGATCTAAAAAATAACGATCGTGTGTGACCATAAATATTGCACTCTTTGAACGAATCAAATAATTTTCCAACCATTCAACCATATCGTTATCCAAATGGTTTGTCGGTTCATCCAAAAGCAACAAATCACAACTTGTGCATAGTGCTAAGGCAAGAGCCACTCTTTTTCTTTGTCCACCTGACATATTTGACATGGCGCTTTGATAATCTGTAATACCCAGTTTCGTTAGAATCGATTTTAATTCAAACTCTGCTACAGGATGCTCATTTTTAGAATTGACCAATTGAATTTCATCCCATACACAATCCGTTTTGAATTCTGGATTTTGAGGTAAATAATGAATCTTGATTCCATTCTTTTTAATAATGGTTCCTGAATCATAATTTTCAATACCTGCAAGTATCTTTAATAAAGTACTTTTACCTGTACCATTGACTCCAATCAACGCAATTTTATCAGTATCTTCTATTGTAAAACTCGCATCTTTTAAAATGCATTTATCATTTATATTCTTTTTTAAACTTTCTGTTGAAATTAACATAACATCACCTGAGTTTTATTATATAATACTTTTTGAGGTGACACGCATGAAACTTATTAAAAATATTCAAATTTATGCACCTGAAAATTTGGGAGTAAAAGATGTATTAATTTCAGATTCTAAAATCGAAAAAATTGATAATCATATCGAACTTTCTTATCCAATTGAAACAATTGATGGCACAGGATGCATTTTAACGCCAGGTCTAATTGATCGCCACGTTCATATTACTGGTGGTGGTGGAGAAGCCGGATTTATTTCTAGAGCTAGGCCTATAGATGTACAGGAAATATTAGATGCAGGTATCACAACTGTCATTGGATTATTGGGAACAGATGGTTATACAAGAAGTACAAAAGAATTATTTGCGAAAGCTAAAGAATTAACACAGAAAGGTGTACATACCTATATCTTAACAGGTAGCTATGCATATCCAAGTAATACGTTAACTAGTTCTATGGAAGATGATATTGTGTTTATTGATAGTATTCTTGGTGTAAAACTTGCTTTAAGTGATCATAGATCTAGTCATGTAACAGAGGAAGAATTAACTCGATTAGCTTCTAAAATCCGTACCGCAAGCTTAATTGCAGGAAAACAAGCGAACTTAACAATTCATATGGGAGACGAAAAACAAGCCTTAGACTTAGTTTTTAACATCTTAGAAAAAGCGGATATTCCTGTTTCTTTATTCCAGCCGACACACTGTACAAGAAATCCTCATTTATTTGAAGAAGCAAAAAGATTTACTGATATGGGTGGTACAATTGACATAACATGTGATGGTAATGGTAAAACTTTGAGTTACATTCAACAAATTAAAAATACAGAGAAAGTAACCATTTCTAGTGACGCACAAGGATCTTGGTCTACATACAATGAAGATGGATCCGTTAAAGAAATTGGTATTACACCGATTTCAAACTTAAAGAAGGAATTCATTTATCTGAAAAATGAACTTGGGTATGAAAATGCTTTGCCATTCTTTACGAAAAATGTTGCGAATGTATTAGGTTTTAAACATATAGGACAAGTTAAAGAGGGATTTGAATGTGATCTTGTCATTTGGAAGGAAGATCAAATTCAAAAAGTAATCACAAAAAAATAGGCACTGATTCACTCAGTGCCTTTATTATTCATTAAATTACTTAACGAATTGTACAATTGCCATTGGAGCTGCATCTCCACGACGGATACGTGTTTTTA
>ENA-ORUX01000100-ORUX01000100.1-human-gut-metagenome-genome-assembly--contig:-NODE-100-length-83621-cov-77.518381_pt1 | contig 83621 bp, 63 predicted proteins | sample MGYA00242087_ERZ509225 | MGnify/ENA primary metagenome ERZ509225 (study PRJEB26280, sample SAMEA2338864) | human gut metagenome | biome: human gut; feature: human-associated habitat; material: faeces... | reverse complement strand
AGCCTTTGAATGTGCGTTCAAAGCCTTTGAATGTGCGTTCAGAGCCTTTGAATGTCCGTTCAAAGACTTTGAACGGAGATTTCAGTGTGGTTTAACGATTTTAGTTGTGTGGTTTAACGATTTTAAAGTAACTACTTATGGCTATAGGGGTGCTGAGTAGTTACTTCATTTCGCAACAACGTGAATTAAATATAATCATCGTTCAGAAAATAAAAATATTCTCTTTTTCTTTTCGCAAACTCAGAAAAATGCATTATCTTTGCATAAGATATATTAATTATTATCATGTCGATTCATTTAAACCAATAATAGCTTATGAGTGATAGTGTTGTAATTATTCCTACTTATAATGAAAAGGAGAATATCGAGAAGATTATCCGGGCCGTGTTCGGTCTGGAGAAAGACTTTGATATCCTTGTTATTGATGACGGAAGCCCCGACGGTACTGCTGCCATCGTGAAGGAACTGATGGCTGGCGAGTTCGCTTCCCGTCTCCATATCCTTGAGCGAAAGGGCAAGTTGGGACTGGGTACAGCCTATATCACTGGCTTCAAATGGGCGCTTGAGAAGGGGTATGAGTTTATCTTCGAGATGGACGCAGACTTCAGTCATGATCCCAACGACCTGCCACGACTTTACGCCGCGACTCACGACGAGGGATTCGACGTGGCTGTGGGCTCGCGCTATATCTCGGGTGTCAACGTGGTGAACTGGCCCATAGGTCGTGTGCTGATGAGCTATTTCGCCTCGAAGTATGTGAGAATGGTCACGGGATTCAAGGTGAATGATACTACGGCAGGTTTTGTATGTTACCGCCGCAAGGTGCTGGAAACCATAAATCTTGACGAGATCCGTTTCAAGGGTTATGCCTTCCAGATAGAGATGAAATACACTGCCCACAAGATTGGCTTCAAGATCAAGGAAGTGCCCGTAATCTTCGTCAACCGACGTGAGGGTACGAGCAAGATGAGCGGTGGAATCTTTGGTGAGGCTTTCTTTGGTGTGATGCGCCTGCGCTGGGATGGATGGTTTAAGAAATATCCCAAGAAGGTGTAGGGGGCGAAGACTGAAGAGAAGTGGAAATACAGGAAATAGTACATATTTTTGAGCGGTCGCCCCAGGCGAAGGCGCTCCTGAAATTATTGGATAGAAAAACGCAGAAGACCGTTTTCCTCAGTGGATTGGTGTTCTCTTCTGCGCCTTTGTTTTTTGCCGCTGTCAAAGAGCGGTTGGCTCGCCCGGTGCTCTTCGTGCTCAATGATGCCGATGAGGCGGGCTATTTCTATCACGACCTGGTGCAGATACTGGGGCAGGATCAGGCTTTCTTCTTTCCTTCTACTTACAGGCGTGCTGTGAAATACGGACAGAAGGATGCAGCCAACGAGATATTGCGTACCGAGGTGCTGGCACGACTGGCCTCCTCGCAGCCACTCTATGTCGTTACTTACCCTGATGCTCTGGCAGAAATGGTGGTGTCGAAGAAGAATCTCGACGAGCGTATCATTAAGCTCGCAGTGGGAGACCAGGTGTCGCTGACAGACATCTCGCATCAACTGCGCGACTTCGACTTCATGGAGACAGATTATGTCTACGAGCCAGGTCAGTTTGCCATTCGAGGCAGCATTCTCGATATTTATTCCTACAGTTGCGAGTTTCCTTTCCGCATCGACTTCTTTGGTGACGAGATAGACACTATACGTACTTTCAGCATTGAGGACCAGTTGTCGCGCGACCGGCGTGAGAGTGTGGAGATTGTGCCCGAACTCTCGCTTGCTGAGGGTGAGAAACTGCCCTTCCTGCATTTCCTCGACAAGCGGGCTGTGGTAGCGATGAAGGACTTTACGTTCGTCTATGACCGTATAGACCAAATATACAAGGAGGGTTTCTCCTCGCAGAGCATGGTGGAACAGATGGAGGGAGCCACCGAGGTAGAGGCGGAACGGATAAGGCGCGCCATGAAGAAAGAACTGAACCTGTCGTCGGCCCTGCAGTTTCAGCAGGGTGTGGCGGAGCGCCAGCGCATAGAGTTTGGCATCGCCGAACAGGGTGTGGCGGAGCGCAAGGCAGAGGAGGCTGCCGACGTGGTGCTGTTCCATATCGTGCCTCAGCCCCTGTTCCATAAGAATTTCGACCTGATAGGCCAGATGATGGAAGACTATCTTCTGCAGCAGTACACCTTATATATATTGGCCGACAGCAGCAAGCAGCAACAGCGACTCAAGGATATTTTTGAGAGTGAGGAACTGAAGCGCTATCAGGTGAGGTTTGTGCCCGTGGACAAGACCCTGCACGAGGGCTTCATCGACAACGACAAGAAATGCTGTTTCTTTACCGACCATCAGATCTTCGACCGATTCCATAAGTACAGTCTGCGATCGGACTCAGCACGTGCCGGCAAGATGGCGCTCACGATGAAGGAGTTGCAGGAGATGGAGCCGGGCGACTATATCGTGCACGTGGATTTCGGCATCGGAAAGTTTGGCGGACTGGTGCGTGTGCCGGTGGGCAACAGCTATCAAGAGATGATACGCATCGTCTACACGAACAACGACAAGGTGGATGTATCCATCCACTCGCTCTATAAGATCAGCAAATACCGCAGCGGCGATACGGGCGAGCCGCCCCGACTGTCGACCCTCGGCACGGGTGCCTGGGACCGACTGAAGGAGAAGGCGAAGAAGCGCATCAAGGACATCGCGCGCGACCTGATCAAACTCTATGCCCGCCGCCGTAGGGAGAAGGGATTCGCCTTCAGCGCCGACTCCTATCTGCAACATGAGTTGGAGGCCTCGTTCCTATACGAGGACACGCCCGACCAGAACAAAGCCACCATGGACGTAAAGGCCGACATGGAGAGCGCACGACCCATGGACCGACTGGTGTGCGGCGATGTGGGCTTCGGAAAGACGGAAGTGGCGATACGTGCAGCCTTCAAGGCGGCATGCGACAGCAAGCAGGTGGCTGTGCTGGTGCCTACCACGGTGCTGGCTTTTCAGCACTACCAGACTTTCAGAAACCGACTGGAGGGAATGCCGGTAAAGGTGGACTACCTGAGTAGGGCACGCTCCGCCAAGGAGACCAGACAGTTGCTGGAAGACCTCAAGGAGGGTAGGACAGACATCGTAGTGGGGACGCACAAGTTGATTTCAAAGACTGTGAAATGGCATGACCTCGGTCTGCTCATCATTGACGAGGAACAGAAGTTCGGCGTCAGCACCAAGGAGAAGCTGCGCCAGCTGAAGGTGAATGTCGACACGCTGACGATGAGTGCCACACCAATTCCCCGCACTCTGCAGTTCTCGCTGATGGGTGCACGCGACATGAGCATCATGCGCACGCCGCCGCCCAACCGATACCCGATACAAACGGAGGTGGTGACCTTCAGCGGTGATACCATGGCAGATGCCATCAACTTCGAGATGAGCCGTAACGGACAGGCGTATGTCGTCGTCGACCGTATATCGAAGTTCATGGAGTTGAAACTGATGATAGAAAAGTACGTGCCCGACTGTCGCGTGGCGATAGGACACGGACAGATGAAGCCCGAGGAACTGGAGAAGGTCATTATGGGATTCATGAATTACGACTACGATGTGCTGCTCTCGACAACCATTGTGGAGAACGGTATCGACATATCGAACGCCAATACCATCATCATCATCAATGCCCATCACTTCGGTCTTAGCGACCTGCACCAAATGAGAGGCAGGGTGGGGCGTAGCAACAAGAAGGCTTTCTGTTATCTCGTGGCTCCGCCGAAGAGTACACTGACACTCGATGCTCGCCGCCGACTGGAGGCGTTGGAGACCTTCTGCGATCTGGGAAGCGGGTTCAACCTCGCCATGCAGGACCTCGACATTCGCGGTGCTGGAAACCTGCTTGGCTCGGAGCAGAGCGGATTCATGGAAGACCTGGGGTATGAAACTTATCAGAAGATCCTGTCGCAGGCTGTCACCGAACTGAAGAATGAGGAGTTTGGCAACCTGTATCAGGAGGAGATGGACGAGGGACAGCAGCTCACGGGTGACGACTTCGTGGATGACTGTTCTATCGAGAGCGACTTAGAGATGTATTTCCCCGACACCTATGTGCCGGGAAGCAGCGAGCGAATGTTGCTCTACAGGGAACTGGACCGCATAGAGAATGACGACGACCTGGCTGCTTACCGAAAGCGAATCATCGACCGCTTTGGACCTGTGCCCCGTGAGGGTGAGGAACTGATGCACGTGGTGAGCTTGCGACGCCTCGGCAAACGCCTGGGCTGCGAGAAGATCATGCTCAAACAGGGTACTATGCAAATGCAGTTTGTAAGCAACGTGCAGAGTCCGTTCTATCGCAGCACGATGTTCTCGAAGGTTCTCAACTATGCCACTTGCCACGTACAGCAATGTGCGTTGAAAGAGAAGAACAACAAGCGATTCCTTCGTATCGCCCGCATCACGAGTGTGGAACAGGCTGTGGGGATTCTGAAGGAAATGGCTACTTAATGAGGAGTCAAGAAGATATTCCAGGAGTTAAGGAGAGATATTCCAGGAGTTAAGGAGAGATATTTCAGGAGTTAAGGAGAGATATTCCAGGAGTTAAGGAGTTAAGGGAGTTAAGGAGTTAAGACAACAGTCTTATGCTTGAAAATATTGTCTACAAAAGCTGTTGGCTTTAACTTCTAACGACCGAAGGGAGTGATAACTTCTTTAACTTCTTTAACTTCCCCAAAAGATAACTTCCCCAAAAGATAACTTCTAAAACCCAGCAAAAAGTCAATAACTAAAAATAACAATCAATATCAACTTAAAAATTATGAGACAGAAAAAGTTCATCCTACAGGAAAAAGACATTCCTACACAGTGGTACAACATTCAGGCAGAAATGCCCAACAAGCCATTGCCACCACTTAATCCGCAGACCCACAAGCCCATGACGGCTGAGGACTTGTCGCACGTATTCAACCTGGAGTGTGCCAAGCAGGAGCTCGATACAGAACATGCCTGGATCGACATCCCTGAGGACGTGCAGGAGAAGTATACCTACTATCGTTCCACTCCGCTGGTGCGTGCCTACGGTCTGGAAGAGGCACTGGGTACTACTGCCCACATCTATTTCAAGAACGAGAGTGTCAATCCTTTAGGCTCTCATAAGATTAATTCGGCCTTGCCACAGTGTTACTACTGCAAGCAGGAGGGCGACACCAACGTCACCACTGAGACGGGTGCAGGACAGTGGGGCGCAGCCTTGTCGTATGCAGCCAAACTCTACGGACTGGAGGCGGCTGTGTATCAGGTGAAGATCACCATGCGTCAGAAACCTTATCGCTCCAGCATCATGCGTACCTTTGGCGCAACTGTGGAGGGTTCTCCATCAATGAGTACACGTGCCGGAAAGAACATCATCACACGCGACCCTCATCATCCTGGTTCACTCGGTACTGCTATCAGCGAGGCTGTCGAACTGGCTACTACCACTCCGGGCTGTAAGTACACACTGGGTTCGGTGCTCAACCATGTGGCTCTGCATCAGACGATCATCGGACTGGAGGCAGAAAAGCAGATGCAGATGGCTGGCGAATATCCCGATCAGGTGATTGCCTGCTTCGGTGGCGGAAGCAATTTCGGCGGACTGGCTTTCCCATTCATGCGTCATAATCTGAGTGGAGAGAAAAACACTGAGTTTATCGCAGCCGAGCCAGAGAGCTGTCCTAAGCTGACAAGGGGCAAGTTCGAATATGACTTCGGCGATGAGGCTGGTTACACTCCGCTGCTGCCGATGTTCACCCTGGGTCATGACTTCAAGCCTGCCAACATTCATGCTGGTGGTCTGCGTTATCATGGTGCCGGTATGATCATCTCGCAGTTGCTCAAGGACGGTTATCTGCATGGTGTGGACATTCCACAGTTGGAGTCGTTCCAGGCTGGTATGCTCTTTGCCCGTACCGAGGGAATCATTCCTGCTCCAGAGAGCTGTCATGCCATCGCTGCCACTATCCGTGAGGCGCTCAAGGCGAAGGAGAAGGGCGAGGAGAAAGTCATCCTCTTCTGTCTTTCAGGACATGGTCTTATTGATATGCCTTCATACGACAGTTATATCAATGGTGACTTGCAAAACTATTCTGTCAGCGATGAAGAAATAGGAAAATTCCTCAAGGATGTGCCACAGGTAGAGATGTAGGCCAAGGCGTAAGTGTGCTTATGCTGATTTTTCAATATATATATGTGAGAGAAGGCGCAACTTCATCAGGCAATGATGCGCCTTCTCTTTCTACTTCTAATAACTTGTTATAACTTGAAATTTTGAATCATTAGACTTATATTTTATGTTTAGTAAAGAAAAATTATTGTTATTGCTGCTCGTTGTGATGTGCAACTTGGGCAGTCTGTCTGCTGTCCATGCCGCAACAGATCCAACCATGACATCAGCTTTGAAACCATCGGGGACTTTACCCGTCATGTATGTTAACACTCAGGATGCACAGCCTATCACTTCCAAAGAAACTTATGTGTCAGCCACGGCCTATATTGATGCCTTGGGATTGGAGGGGTATGAGAATATGGCTTCTGCAGATAAACCAGAAACCTTGATAATTAAAGGACGTGGTAACTGGACGTGGGAAGGGTTTGACAAGAAACCTTATCGCTTGAAGTTTAATAGTAAGGTGAACCCTGTGGGTATGGTGGAGAGCAAGCACTTCTTGCTCATGGCTGGTGCCGATGATGATTTGGGTTTTCTCCGCAATCTGGTAGGCTATGAATTGAGCCGTCGTGTGGGCTTGCCTTATACCACAGATTCACAACCTGTTGAATTGGTGCTCAATGGAAAATATCAGGGCTTGTATTTCGTAACCGAAAAGATACGTGTTGATAAAAAACGAGTTAACATCGTAGAGCAGGCTGACAAGGCGACTGATCCTGAGGCTATCACGGGCGGATGGCTCGTGGAGATAGACAATTATGATACTGATCCTCATATCAATGTGAAGTTGGGCAACCAGAATATGGTGCTTACTTATCATACCCCAGAGGCGCTCTCCGCAGAGCAAGAGAACTATTTGCAGACACAGTGGAATGCCATCGCCAAGGCTATCTGTAGCAATAATGAAAACGATACGGAATGGGAAAAGTATGTAGACATCGAGTCTTTGGCAAAGGTGTATATCGTGCGTGAGCTGTTGCAAGATGAGGAGGGATTTCATGGCAGTTGCTATCTCTACAAGGATCAAGGTGCAGATACCAAGTGGACTTTTGGCCCTGTATGGGACTTTGGTAATGCTTATAATGAAACCAATTTCCGTCATTTTATCTTCCAGGGAGATAAGTTTGAGCAGTTTATCATTGATCGTGCCTGGAATTTTAAGCACTTCCGCGACAAGGTGAAGGAGGTATGGCAGGAGTTTTATGCCAATCAATATGCAGAGATGAACGCTTATATTGATGGTGTGGCGGCAAAGATTTCCGATGCTGCAGCTAACGACTATCTATGTTGGAAGAATAGCAGCAATGTCGCCAAGAACCAAGATGAACTGGCCAAGGCTGCCGTTTTTAAGAACTATATGCGCCAAAAGGCCACATGGCTTGTTGAGCAATGGGGTGGTGGCGAGGCTCCTTCTGACAAGATGAACATCTATGTGACTTGCGACGAGGATCGTGTGCCTTACCTCTTTGCTTGGGGTGAAGCAAACAACGGAGGATGGCCAGGCAACAAGTTGACCGATACCAAGATGATAGGTGGCAAACTCTTCTATCATATTTCTTTGCCTTATGGAACCAATATCATCTTCAGCTATGGTGATCAGGAAACGCAGACGGAGGATATCTTGAATGTGTCTCGCGACACCTATTATCGCTTCTATCAAGCTCCAAAGAGTGAGCATAAGGAGAAGAAAAATGGCCGTTTCGAAGATGTCACACAGAAAGTGCTCACTGGCATCAGTGCAGTAGTTACGTCAAAGCCGCAGCCCGCGAAAGCTGCGATATACAATATGAACGGACAGCGTGTGGATGATAGCTATCATGGTCTTGTCATCTGCAATGGTAGGAAATATATATCCAAATGAGGTCTGTAAATTCTGTGGTGTGATTCTTCTGTATTGACAGCCATGTGGCAAGAGATGTGTAAATAGAAAAGCCAAATGTTTTATGCAAGTAAAACATTTGGCTTTTTTGATGTTTGAGGGATAGATTCCTACAAACGATGATGGCGATATCAGAAAGTAGCGATATTGCACATATTCATTGATTCTTATGAATTCAGAAGTTCCTCTATTTGCTTGGCGATATTCTCAAACTTCTCGGTAGGCTCAAAGCGGGCAACAACCTGACCTTTCTTGTTGATGAGGAACTTGGTGAAGTTCCACTTGATGTCGGCACTCTCCTTGTAGTTGGGGTCGGCCTCGCTCAGCATCTTGTCGAGGACAGGGTAGAGAGGGTGTGACTCGTCCCAGCCAGCGAAACCTTTCACCTCCTTGAGGAACTTGTAAAGAGGAGCGGCGTCATCACCGTTTACCTTTATCTTCTTGAAGCGTGAAAACTCTGTGCCGTAAGTAAGCTTGCAGAATTGATGAATACTCTCGTCGGTACCGGGTGCCTGCTGACCAAACTGGTTGCAAGGGAAATCGAGGATTTCAAAACCTTGTGAGTGATATTTCTCATAAAGATTTTCCAGTTCCTCATACTGTGGGGTGAAGCCACACTTCGTGGCTGTGTTGACGATGAGCAGCACCTCGTTGGCATACTCCTTGAGGGAAACGTCCTTTCCCTTTCTGTCCTTGACAGAGAATTCGTAAACGGTTCTCATTTTCTTTTTATGTATCTTTTTATAGTTTTAATCTCAGTTATCGTATCTTTAGCGAGTGCAAAGATACGATTTTTCTTTCATATGTGTCTATAGTTACTGATATTTTTTTATAAAAAATCCGGGAATTTCACAATCCCCGGATCACTTTGAATATTCCTTTCGTTGTTGAAGGAAAGAAGTATTCAAGAATTAAACTATCATTTAACTTTTCTAAGAACTGGTGCAAAGGTACTGCTTTCGTACAGAATCAAGGTGTAAATTCTCGTTTTTTTCGTGCACCAGGTATAAAAAAGTGTTATTACTTTGAATTTTCTCTATATTCGCTTGGAATGATACCCATTTCCTTTTTGAATACCTTCGAGAAATACTTAGGATCGCTGAAGCCCAAAGAGTAGGCGATGCTGCTAAGTGTTTCGTCGGTATTGCAGAGCAACTCGGTGGCACGCATGATGCGGATGTGGCGTACGAAGTCGATAGGCTTCATGCCCACAGCATTCTTGATCTTGCCGTAGAGCACGCTGCGGCTCATACCCATGGCTACGGCGATGTCATCGATTTTGAGGTCGGGATTGCTCATGTTCTCATTGATGAACTGTACGATCTTCTCGGTCAGAGCGTCCTCTTCCGTCATGCGCTTATTAGTAGCCGGGCTTCTGTTGTCGCCCTGTCCGGATGCTGTCTGTGGATATTCGTGCGTGATATGGAATTCGGCACCCTCGGCTCGTTGTATCTGTTTCAGCATGTCTTGCTGCAGGGCATGACGCTGATTGATGACAGCCTCGATGCGTCCCTTGAGGTAGGTGGCCGAGAACGGTTTGGTGAGATAACCGTCCACACCTTCCTCGAAGCCTCGCAGTTGGTCTTCCACACTGGCTTTAGCCGACAGTACGATGATAGGAATATGGGCGGTGTTGGTGTCCTGCTTGATGTAGTGTACCATCGTGAAACCGTCCATCACAGGCATGGTGACGTCGGTAAGGATGAAGTCGGGCATCTTGTTTCTTGCCATTACCAAGCCTTCCTTGCCGTTTTCGGCAAGCAGTACATTATAGTCTGTCTTGAGGATGGTGAAGAGGAACTGGCGCAGGTCGGGGTTGTCTTCTACAACGAGGATGGTGATGTCCTTTCCCCCCTGTTCAGTTTTGTCGTCCTCTTCTGTCTCTTCTACTTCCTTGAGATAGCCTTTGGTTGTCTCGTCGCTGATGCTGCCGTTGTTCTCGCTTGACACGAATGCCTGATCGCTTCCTTCGTCAATATAGAAGTCGCTTCCGTTGTCAAACTTCAGCATCTTGTTGAGCATATTGAGCATCTCCTTGGCATTGCGCTGAACCATCTGCAGCAGGCTGCGGCTCTCGGTAGAGAGGTTGTCCTCTTTTTCCAACACCTCGTCTATCGGACCTCCGATGAGCGTGAGTGGAGTGCGAAGCTTGTGTGAAGCCTTACTGAAGAACCTGTTCTTCATCTCGTGGTTGATGCGTTCCTTCTGCTGCTTGTTGTATGTGATGAAACACAAAGCCGTAACACCGGCAATGATGAGGATGATGAGCAACTTGCCCCAGATGCTTTCCCAGAACGTAGGTTGCACGTCGAGTTCAAGTGAAGCCACGTGTTTGCTCCATTTGCCATGCGTATTGGTGGCGATGACCTTGAGCACATAGTTGCCATGCGAGATTCGGTTGAAGCCGATGCGGTTCTGTCCTCGAAGGTCGATCCATACGCCTTCGGGGGTATGTCCGTCGATGCGGTATTTATAGTACTGCTGGTACTTGCTTGTATAGTCGAGTGCGGCAAAGCTAATGGACAGGTTGCGTTTGTTGGCTGGGATGACTATCTTCTTCTTGTGCAGGATAGGTATGTTCTCGTTGCTTCCGTTGTAGTGCAGCTCAGTGAAGATAATGCGGGGCTGATAGTCGGTCTGCTTCAGTCTCGCAGGGTTGAACGTCAGGCTGCCCGTAGCAGTGCCTACTGTGATGTTGTCGGTTACTGGGTCGTGAATGGGGCGTGCCTCCGAGAAGGTCATGTTGAGGTCGAAGTCGTTGGGACCGAAGACGGTCAGTTTCCTTGTTTTGGGGTTGTATTTATCGACACTCGACTCCCTGATGAGCCAGATGTTGCCACTGTTGTCCTCTATCATGCTCTGCACATTTCCCTCGCTGGTATTGATGAAATTGCAGTATCTCACCTTCAGATTGTCCTGCAGCAGGTTTTCGCTTGTTATTATGTCGAGGGTTCCTCCGATGCTCGATACATAGGTATCGCCGTTGGAACGCATCAGGATGTAGTTGATGTCTGATGCGGTAAGCGATGTTGTGTCGTTCTCCCTGTAGGAAGTGGTATGGAATTGTATGTTTTTGGAAGGGTGCTTTTCTTCCTTGAAGGTGACGAGGCCGCCTGTGGTTCCGATGAGCATTTCGCCACTGGCGGTACAGGTGATTCTACGTATTTTACTGTAATGTTCCTTTGGCCATCTCAGTCCGTTACGAGAAGTAAGGAATGTGATGTTGCCCTGTGGGTCTTCACGCATAAGTGCCAGGCCTCCTCCGTATGTGGCTACCCAGATGTTGCCCTGTCGGTCGCTCACCACATCATAGATGCTGTTGCCCGGGAGGGAATTTCTGTCGGATGCATTGTAGCGGAAATGGCGCATGGTGTTTCGGTCATACAGATACAGCCCGTCGCCGTCTGTGCCTATCCACATTCTATCCTTCATGTCTTGAAAGATGGCATAAATACCTGAGCGTGAGAAGGGTGTCTGCTTCTGGCTGATCTGTCCGTTGGACTGCAGATAACCAATCTTTTTGAAGTGGCTGTCGCTTATCTTGAGGTGTCCCGAATTGAAACCATCCCAGTGGAATCCGTTGTTAGTGTAAGCCATGGCTCTTACTTCCGACTCTCCTTCTTCGAGCTTGGTCATGTTGTAGTTGTGGAACTTGAAGTTCACCTGCGTCAGGTCGTGTATGCCTATTAGCCAGAGTATGCCTTGATCTGAAACGACATATTTCGAGATATAAGGTATATAGAAGTTGCCTGACGAGTGGCTTTTCAGCATATAGGGAACGAGCTTTCCCGTCTTGCGGTCGTAGTAGCTGAAGGTGCCATAGTTGGGAATAGTCCACAGCGTGCCGTGCTCGTCTTCCATGATAAAGAAGCTGTTGCTTGTGGTACGGTCGGCTGGCGTTGGAGTGTCGGCATAGAGCCATCGGGCGGTCATTGTCTGAGGATTGATTACCGTTACGCCCTGTCCTTCGGTAAATGCCCATACCATGTTGTGCCCGTCTACGTAGGCTTTCTTCACTTCTGCTACGGGCTGGTTGGGGTTCTGCACACTGATGACATCGGTCTTGAATGTGCGTGGATTGTACACTACGAGCCCTATATTGGTAGCGATAATCAACTGATAACCAGTATTCTTCAGCTCGTTGATGCGAGTGACGCCTGCTGGCATGGGAATCCAGGAGAGATGGTTCTGCTTGTCGTAGACAGCCACCTTGCCATCAGTCGTGGCGAGGAAGATGGTGTTGCCCACTTCTCTGAACCACTTGAAGGGCGTAGAGGTTTGGAAGTTCTTGCCGTAGATGAATGTTCCCTTGTCGGTGAGAATCCATTCACGGCCTCGCTTGTCTTGCTTGATAAACCATACGTTGCCGCTTCGCAGTCCTTTTTCGCCCACCTTGATGAGCTCGGGCTTCATGCTCTCTATGTCCTTTCCTTGACCTACACGAATCAGGAAGTTCTGTTTGTGAGTTGTAATCCAGGTGTGTCCATTGGCGAGTGGATATATCTGGCTTGACTCCAAATGGATGCCGAAACGCTGGCAGAGCATCGTGCCAACCTTGATAAACTGGCATTGCTCTGTATCGAAGATGTATAGCTTGCGGTCGAAGGTGACTACCCACACATTGTTGTCTGGGCTTGGGAAGATGGCGAGTATGCGGTTGGTACTCATGATGTCGATGTCGTCGGGCTCGTCACGGAATGTCTTGAAATGATAGCCGTCGTAATAGGACAGACCATTCAAGGTGCCAAACCACATCATATTGTCGTAGCCTTGTGCCAAATCGGAAATGGAGTTGGCTGCAAGTCCATCGAGGATAGAAAACTTTCTGACATCGCAATAGGGTTCTGCTGATGAAAAGATTGTTATAAATGATAGTATAATTAAAAAATGTATGCGTTTCATGCTTTTTTTATAAAGTTTGGTACAAAGTTAGGCATTAAACTTGACATTTCCAAACATTTTAGGGAAAATCCGCTTTCTAATAGGGATTTTTCCTTAAAATAATCTACTATTCCCTTTGCCCTAAAAAAAGAATAAGGTATCTTTGCACCAGAATTTAACGAAAATATTAACTTATAAACAAAAGCGATATGAAAAAGATTACTTATTACTTCTCAATGATATTCATGGCAGTCATGATGCTCTCGCTCACTTCATGTGATGAGGATGCAGATATTGCTTATGCTCTCAATGGAAATTGGAAGGGATATATGCAGACGCAGCTGGATTATGATGGACGTTATTATCAGTCAAACATGTCTGAGGTAACTTTCAATTCGGGGTATGATTCTGGTGATGGCTATTGGATAGACTATTATAGTAATGCGCCCTGGGACTATGTGGCCAACCGCATCACCTGGCGCGTGAGTGGCACAACCATTTATATCAATTTCCTTGATACTCAAGAAAAGGCTGTCATTCGTAACTATCATCTTGACGACAATGGTTACTTCTATGGTGATATCGATTTCAACAGTACGAACAGATGGATCAGCTTCCAGTTCGTCAAGGTAGATACGCCCGACTGGGACAATTATTACTGGTATGGTTCCGACAACTGGTATAATTCTTGGGGATATTACGGCTACGCCAAGACGCGCAGTAATAATAAGGAAGAGCAGCAGGAGAGTGTTCAGGAGCAGAACGACAGCACCATGCTGCCGAAGCGATTCTTTCCGGAAAACAAATAAATTCTGATTAAACTACTATTGATATGAAAAAAGTATATTCTTTGCTGACAATGGCTGTGATAGTTGCCATGTCGCTTATAATGACCAGCTGCGATGGTGATGATTATTGGTATGATCCTTATGGTTGGTACGACCATTATGATGATTGGGGATGGAGCAACAATGATTGGAATAATGGTTGGCAAGGAGGTTCGCAGAATAATGGACTTGTGGAAGAGGCACAGATGCTCACAGGCGAATGGTATGGACTAGTAACCTATTCTTATCTTTCAGATGATGGGCAGTCACGACAGACAGATAAGTTCTATGCTGATATGAAGTTCTTCCAATATGCTAACACTCGTGATGCTTTGAGTGGAGAGGGCGTGGAGACTGACTATAAGTATAACGATGATGGTTCTGTAGCGGATCAACAGACCTTGGAGTTTAAATGGTATATTGATGATAATTACGATATTTATATCAAATACAAGAATTCGGGGGCAACGTTTGTCATGGATTATGGTTCTTCACAGGCTGGTTTCTTCTTAGGTCGTAAAGAAGGTAGTAATGTAGATTCTTTCTTTGGCTACATGATAGGTACGGGAAGTTCGAAGGGTGATGTGATTTATATTGACTTAAAGCGTGTCAACCCAACCAGTCAGGCCAAGGCCTTCGGTTCTTCTAAGACAAGCGAGAAGACGGTAAAGAGTTCTTCTTCGTTTGGCAAGGGTGCGACCATCAAGCCTCTCAAGACAGACTCTTCTCGACTGAATAATCGGAGATAACGAAGGATGTTACGATAAATACAAGGTTGCCAAATAAAAAATCGCATGTTTCGACAGTTCTGTAATGAACTTTTGAAACATGCGATTTCTTTTTTGTCTTACTGAAGTATTACTTGTGTATAGGAAACCAAGCTAAATGGCTATTATCCTTTGACTTCTTATTTTTCTATACTTCCCCAGTCACTAAGTACTTTTTTGCTTTCTACATCCCGCTCGATATCGTCGGGAAGATTGCAGAAGAAGTCTATACCAGTCTTTGCTTCCAGATCCTTGATGCTCATGGCGTAATCAGATAGTTTGTCGTCTCCATGATATACATTGGTGTGAGGGAACCACATACCGATAGACTTGTAGTAAGCCTGTCCGTTGACCATCTTCTTGACGAGGACTGCCACAAAGAAATACTTGGGGACAATCAGTTTGTTTTGAATACGCATCAAGATATTTGCTTCTTTGTCAATGGTACCACCCTTGCATACGTACATGGTGTCTGTGTCATTGAGTTTGAATCCGTTCAGGTAGTTCTCCATTTTGATCCAAAGCCCTTCATACTTATGGTCTGGATGACTTCCATTGAAGACGCTATATTGTGGCTGCATATTGGTGAGATAGAACGTCTGATAGTTGGCGTTGGCACTGTACAGACGGTCTTGGGAATTGCAGATGTGTCCGTGGTCGAAGCCTGAACCATAAATATAGTCTTTCTCCCATCTTTGTGCAGAGGTAAGAGCTGGGTCGTTGGGGTATTGGTTGCTTTCACTTTTATAACGATCTGTATTCTTGGCTCTGTTCTTTGTGGTGATGATGTAGCAAGACCAGCGCTGCGATTTCTTGTCGCAATCCCATTCTACTGAATAGTTTACGTTGTCCGGGTCGTACTGCTTGCTGTTGCCGTCACGATAAACACGGATAATGCTGTTTCCGCCTTTCAGTTTAGGAAACTCCAGTCGAGTGACAGCCTTGTCGGTTGTTACCTCGTTCTTGTTGGTGTTGATTTCATTCGAACCATTTCCGTCTCCGTCGTTGCTGCTTCCGCAGGCTGCCATAGAGAGTACAGCGAGGAGAGCGAATAAATAAATCTTGTTTTGTTTCATAACATAGTGAATGTTAAATGATAAAATAGTTAATAAGATGTTAGGATGAATCTTAAATAAGAAAGATTGGGGTGATCAAGAAAAGGTAAAAGGTGCGCACTAACGCATATGCAACTACGTTAGAACGCACCTTCTATCTCGTATTGATAATATATCCTTATATAAAAAGGTATATTACTTCTTCAACTTGCCGTAACGGTTCATGAAGCGGTCAACGCGACCTGCAGTATCAACGAGCTTGCTCTTACCTGTATAGAATGGGTGAGAGGTGCTTGAGATTTCAATCTTTACTACTGGGTAAGTCTCGCCTTCAAACTCAACAGTGTCGTTGGTCTTGCAAGTTGACTGTGAGAGGAACATGTCGCCATTAGACATATCCTTGAATACTACTGGACGATAGTTCTCTGGATGAATACCTTTTTTCATTTTGTTTTTACTTTTATTTGGGTTATTAAAATTAGACGTTATGGGGATGTTGCCATCATTTCATGTCCTTGCGGTGCATGCCCATTATAGCCTTTTGACTTAACAGGGTGCAAAGTTACGACTTTTTCTCCTTACTGCCAAATATTTCCAGATGTTTTTGTATCTTCCTCCCTCTTTTTCTGTAAATTACTCCACTTTCTCCAGTTGTTCAAGTACGGGCTGAATTCCTCATATTATCAGCAAGGCCTGAAGGGGCAGAAGCTCTTAGCCCAGGGCAACGCCCTGGGCTAAGAGCTTCTGCCTTTTCCCTTTGCTTTACCCTTCGGCCTGCGATTTTCAATTCCATTTGGCCGGTGACCGTTGGTTCTGGGCGTGTGGCGCTTGCATGCGAAAGTTGAGTAATTTAGCAACCAAATGAAACAAAAATCCCCATTGCCTGTGTAGAGAGGCAATGGGGAAATATGTAGTCTTCAAATATTGTTTACTTGATGATAACAGTCTCGCCGAGAGTCAAGGTGAGGTCATCAATGAGAACGTCACCACCTGGCTTCTTTGAGTTCATGATAACGATGCAGTATGTGCCATCTGATGGAATGACCAATTCCTGCTCAACAAGTGTCCACTCTGTATTTGAGATATTGTTGATGTAGCCAGAGTATTTGTAATCGCCGACCTTACCTTCAGTAACAGGTACAAATCCAGACTGTACTGATGCGCCTGTTGCAGTAGCTGCCTTTACGTAGTACTTAATCTTATAAGTACCAGCTTTGAGCTCCATTTCCTTGTAGCCAAGACGCTTGTTGGCTGTTGTTGAACCACCTACCTTTACAGAATACTTGCCACTGTGAGCGTCTGTGCTCTGAGCGACAGAGGCGTTACCTGCTGTAGAGGCAGTCGTCCAGTTGTTTGGTTTACCGTCTACCCAAGTCTCGAAGTTACCATTAGGTGTTGTTGTGTCGCCTGTAGAAGGAGTGTCAGGTTTCTCGCTGCCACCTTCGATGCTGGTCTTGCCATTTACAGAGATGAGTTTGCCGCCCTGATTTGTCTCAGGAGTATTACCCATGTAGTTGACAAGTTTAGCGCAAACAACAATCTCATCGCCTTCTTTGAGAAGACCATCACCTTCTTTCCATTTCTCACCACCAAAGTAGTAGGTACGGAATATATAGAACTGCTGGCTATTGGCATCATCTGCAATATGTACAGACGCATTTCCGTATTGTGCAGCAAACTGGGTGTCAATTTTCTGAATCTTACCTTTGATATAGTATTCCTTATCTGAAACCTCACCTGATCCTAAAGAAGCAGCCAAGTTATTAGCAGCTACGCTGTTGAAAGGATCAGCCTCTGTACCAGTACCCTTGGCTTCGCCTGATGGTGTGTCAGGAGTGGTAGCTCCACCTACGCCATTAAGAGAAACAATGTAGTTGCCTACAAGGAACTCTTTAGTGCCGTTATAGCTGTCTACCTTACCGCAGATAACAACTTCATCGCCTTGCTTCAAAGCGTCTTCGCCCGAGAACTTAGTGCGGTTAGGACCTGCATAACCATTGAATACATAGAACTGGTTAGTAGCAGTTCCGTCTTCTGAAATGTAATATTTCAAGCTACCGTAATTTGCATCCCAACTGCCCTGTACAACAGATACAACCTTACCCTTTACGTATACCTCAGTCTCAGCGCTTCCGCCTTCATCAATGTACTTTTCTACACCTGCCACATTGAATGGATCTGCGGCAGTACCTGTACCTGCAGGCTGAACTTCTGGAGTTTCATCCTCTGTAGGCATATTGTAAGGAGCTGGAACATCCTCGCAGCTGCTGAATGTTATGGCTGCCATAGCCAAGAACAAGCATGAATAAATGAACTTTTTCATATTGATTATTCTTTTTATAGTTTTCTACTTGAGTTAGTTTTATTTGATGGAAACGATATAGTTTCCACTGTTGATTTCCGGTGTTACACCATTGTAGAGCAAGAGCTTGCCGCAGATGACAACTTTCTGTCCCTTCTTGATCAAGTCCTTGTTGGCATCGGTGTACTTCTCGTTGTTGAGATAGTAGTTGCGGAATACCTTGATGGTCTTGGCTGGATCGCCAGTTCCGTCAGCATTCATACCCTTGCCGTCTACAGAGATGTAGAAATCAGCATTACCATACTGTACACTTACACTTGGCTCAGAACAGATGATACCTTCGGTATAAACATTGGTCTCGGTAGTCTTTCCGTCGTTAATCAACTGAATGGCTTCCGCTACGGTGTATGGACACTGTTCTGTTCCCTTGGCTACCTTCACGTCGTCTGCAGTACGGATAAGAATCTGCCATGTGTCGTTCTTGCTTCCAGCATAACGTGTGAAGATACCTGTAACGTTCTGTGGACCTTCTGGCAGGAGAGCATTAGCAAACTTGGCGTAGGCAGAAGTGCGAACCACCATGTTGTTGGTGCTGATGCCAGAAAAACCGCGGTTTACACAGTTGGCGTTGTCTTTGTCTGCATCTGCTGCAAATACCTTCTTGCCAGCATCGGCGAAGGTTACACCCTCGATTCTCATCAGCTTGCCTGAGCAAGACTTCAGATAGTCGGCATCCTTGATCTTAGTCTGGTCGAACACCTCAACCATTGCCTCAGCCTTGGCCTCGTCGGCCTCACCGATAATCTTGTAGTGCTTCTCCCATACGTAGCGGTCTACCTTACCGATAGACTGTGAGCCCTTGTTGGTGTTGGTATAGACACCGCCCAACTCAGCCTGCTTGCCGTAGCCACCGATGTAGAGGCCCTTGCAGTCGATAAGTACTTGCTGACCTACAGGCAGTTCGCCATAGAGTCCGCTCTTGCCGATGCAAACCAAGATACCGCCCGTCTTGTCCTGCAGGCAAATCTGGTTGTAGAGGTTGCCTCCGAGGTCGTTACCTGTGACGAAGCCCAATATCTTGATGTCCTCGTCCACCTGCTTGTACAGGCCGCGTTCTATCTGTGTGGCATATTTCTCCTTCAGTTCGGAGATGGTGATGACATTGGTAGCCTCCAGTTTGTTGTTGCCGATGGCAGGGCCGGTATAATCCTTTTCTCCCACGGAATCAGCATAACCGTCGCCCATGCATGAAGCCAAGAGCAGGGCAGCAAATGCCATTGCGATATATTTTAACTTTTTCATATCTTTCTCTTCTTTTAGAATCTGTATGATACCTGGAACATTCCGTTGGTTCCGAATACGTAATACTTCTTAGGGTTCTTAGAGAACTTGTAGACGCGATCCTTGGCCTCGTTTTCCTTGTTAAGGGTATAGTCGCTTCGGCTCTGCTCGTAACCACCTGAAACAATCTTGCGGTTGTTGAGGATGTTGGTTATCATGAGGTTGAAGTTCAGACTACCGTGCTTGAGGCGGATACTCTTGCCGATGCTTCCGTCTACCATCCATCCGCCGTGTCCCTTAGCCTGGTCAACAGAACCAGGGAGAGGCTCGTCGTTGAAGAGCATGTCGCGGTTCTTCAAAGAAGACTTGTAGCGATAGCTTGGTGAGTATGACAAATAGATGCGGTCGTACCAGTTGGCGTTGAGGTTGACGAACCATCCGCTCTTATGGAAGTCGAGTGCAAGGCTACCGATAGTAAGAGGAGTTCCGCTTTCGCGCATGTCCTTAATATATGCGTAGTCCTTAACCACCTCTGCCGACTTGGAGAGCATGTAGTTCACGTTGGCATTGTTGATGTTCTTGGCGTCGCTGATGGTTCCGATGGCCTTGAAGTTAAGGAAAGAAGCCACCTTGAAGTCGAGACCTGCCTCGATACCATAGTATTCTTTCTCCAATCCTGTCATGCTGAGGTAGGTGAAAGAGTTCTCGTCATCGTTGTAGAAGTTCTGCCACTCTGTGACGTGGTCGAGGCGGCTATAGTATGCGTTGACGTTGGCGTGTACCCAGGCATTCTGATACTGATAGCTGAACTCGCTGCTGAAGACATGCTCGTCGCCAAGGTTGAGAACGTAGTCGTTGCAGATCTCAGGAGAGATGAATGCTGTGTTGGCCATTGGTGGACGCCACTCGTAACCTACACCAATCTTGAATACATGACCCTTGCCGGCATCGAAGTTGATGCTACCCTTGGCACCGCCCTCGCCGAAGCGTGCTATACGGCTGTTGCCTTCAGAGTTGTTGGCAGCCATACCGTTGCGCATATAGCCATGACGACGCATGTTGGTCTGACCAAGCTTGCCGCTTATCATGGTCTGGAAACGTCCCATCTCAGCAGTGTAGGAAGTCCAGAGCAAGCCCTTCATTACCTCAATCTTATAGTCGTAACCGAACTTGTCGCCTTCGTAAACGAGAGAGCCGAGGTTGTTGGGTCCTGCTGTGTTGAGGTCGTACTGCACTCTTGGGTCATCGGCAGGATAGGTGCCGAGCGCATAAGTGTTGATGTTGTGGAAGAAGGAAGCACCGAGCAGGTCGTCCATGGTCTGATAGTGACGGTTGCTGTTGCTGCCCAATACCAGTCCGCCTACGAGAGTAGAGCGCTTGGTAACCTTAGCCGACAGGGTGGAAGCCATGTTGAACATCAGGTTGTCGCTGTGCTTGGCCTGGATGAAGTAGAGTGCATCATGGCCCTGGTTGGCAGCCTGAGTGTTGGCATAATAGAGGCGATCCCAGTCAATCTGGCGGTTGGCCTTGCTTGCTGTCCAGTAGTTGTAAGAGTTGTACCAGCTCTGGAGTGTAGACGAGTTGTTGCCCAGCGCGTCAGCATTCCAGATGTCGTAGTAGCTGCTTGGCAGGTTCTTCCAGTAGTCTGGCTGCGGATTCTCGGCATTGGCATAGTTGAGCTTGGTGCTCTTATACATAGAGTACTTGCCAAAGACAGAGGTGGTGAGCTTCATCTTGTCGTTGATGTCCCAGTCCCATGTGGCGATGGCTGATGGCGCAAAGTCGTTCACAACGCGTGAGTTGCGCTTGTGGTCATTGTAGTAGCCCCAGTATGGGTTGTAATAGTAATCGTTGGCGAGCCAGTAAGTCTCGTCGGTTGCTGCTCCCTGTGTAGAGCGCTCTGTAGGATTGCCCCATGTGGTGAAGCTCAGGGAGTGACCGTTGTCCCACTTCTTCTGCACACCGAAGTAGTAAGACAGCGCATTGTAGAAGGTTCCCTCTACATAACCGCGGTTTGCCCAACGATAGGTAAGACCCGCTGAGATGGCCCATCCCTTGTCGTTGAATCCACTGCTATAGGTATAAAGACCACGAAGCGTGTAGTTGCGGTTGGCAACTCCCACAGAAGCATAGTGGCCTGTCTGCATGCTTCCGGCACGGAAGTCATAGTTGTTGCTGCCTCCCATACCTGTCATGGAGTAGTTGTTGCCCTCGAAAGGCAAGGCAAAGTCAACGTTTCTTGAGAATCGGTTCAGACCTCCGATGTTAGAGAAGCGGAACTGACCAGACTCCATGTCGTTCATGGGAGCACCATTGATGTACACATCATTGTACTTCTGATTGAAGGCACGATAACGGAAACGCACTGGCGAGAACAGGTAGCCTGCCTCTGATGCGTAAACATTTGAGTTAGAATTCAGAATGGTGACGTTCTGTGACATATCGTCATCCTCACCCAACTGTGCTTCGGTGAATGTGAATGCATTCTCGTCCAATCCCTTTGCTATCTTCTGCTCGGTGGCGTTCTGAGCGAAGAGCAATGGGCTGTAGCAGAGAGCAATCATTGCTAATTTTACCTTTTGTTGCATAGTCAATTGTTTAATTAATATAATGTGAGTGCAAAGTAAATAAATAAATTTTAAAAAAGAAAGTTTTTTTGATTAAAATTTCATTAAAAATTCACTTTTTCCACTTTTCTTACTGATAATTACAATTTAATAGCTACTTTTGCAGCAAACAAATTTTAAAACTATAAATAATGAAACGACATTTGCTATTCTTGGCGGCTCTTTTGATAGTCAATTTGGCTGCCTCTGCCCAGAAGAAGTTCTCGGTTTACGCCGTAGGTTTTTACAATCAGGAGAATCTCTTCGATACCTGTCACGATGAGGGAAAGAAAGATTACGAGTATTTGCCCAACAAGGGCTGGAACGGCATGAAGTACACCAACAAGTTGCGTAATATGTCTAAGGCTTTGGCGGATATGGGAACAGACGTGCTTCCTAATGTGGGGTGTGCCTTCATCGGACTTTCCGAGGTGGAGAACCATAAGGTGCTTGATGCCTTGGTAGACCAGGCACCTCTTAAGGCCCGCAATATGAAATATGTACATATCGAGGGTCCCGACCGTCGAGGCATCGACTGTGCGCTGCTCTATAATCCTTCGCTCTTCAGTGTGAAGAATGTGAAGCTGTTACCTTATGTGCAGGAGTTGGCAAAGGACAGCGCCTTCTTCACCCGTGGCTTCCTCACCGTAAGAGGAGAGATGGCTGGTGATGATGTGGCGGTGATCGTATGCCACTGGCCAAGCCGTTTCTCTGGTCCTTTCTATCGTGAGTCGGCTGCGCGACAGGTGAAGGTGATCAAGGACAGTCTGCTGAATGTGAACCAAGAGATGAAGATCTTTGTGATGGGCGATATGAACGACGACCCAGTGAACAAGAGCATGCACGTCTATCTGCAGGCTAAGCCCGAAATCAGTCAGGTGGGAGCTGGCGATATGTACAACCCCTGGTACAACGTTCTGGCAAAGGAAGGCAAGGGCACCTTATTCTATAGTGGCAACTGGAACCTCTTCGACCAGATTGTGATTACTCCTAATCTGCTCAACAAGGACGCCAAGAAGAAGGACTACTCTTCGCTGAAATACTGGAAGAGCCAAATCTTCCGTCGCGATTACCTCATCCAGCAGGAAGGTCAGTACAAGGGAGCTCCGCTGCGTACCACAGCAGGCGGACGCTGGCTCAATGGCTACAGCGACCACTTGCCTGTAGTGATGTATCTCGTGAAGGAGAAGAAGTAACTTTTTAAAGGTAAAAAAGTAAAAAGGTAAAAAATGATAGAAAATCATCCTTTTGAGCCGTGGCTGCCATCGAATGCCCATCTGCTGATGCTCGGCACTTTCCCGCCTTCGCCCAAGCGCTGGTGCATTCCTTGGTATTATCCTAACTATCAGAACGATATGTGGCGCATCTTCGGGCTTATCTTCTTCGGAGATAAACTTCATTTTGTCGATGCAGAGAACAAACGCTATCGTGAGGCAGAACTGAAGAGTTTTCTGCAGGAGAAAGGTGTGGCTATCTACGACACGGCTCAGAAGGTGATACGTACCAAGAATACGGCTTCAGACAAAGACTTGCAGGTGGTGGAACCCTCCGACCTTGATGGTATGCTCAGAGTATTGACCCAATGCAGGGCTGTGCTTACTGCAGGACAGTTGGCCACCCGCATCTTCTCCGAGCATTACGGCATTACAGCCACTCCTCCTATGGGAGGCTATGTGGAGTTTGAGTTCGAGGGGCGTACTCTCAGACTCTATCGCATGCCGAGCAGCAGCAGGGCTTATCCCTTAGCCGTGGAAAAGAAGGCTGAATATTATCGCAAAATGTTCGAAGATGTGCTCTAAGTGTATGTGCTACCAAAGAGTAGCTCTTTTAACTTCTATAACTTCAGAACCTGATAAAGTTCAATAAAAATTAAAACTATGGATAAAGACAAAATAACCATCATCGGTATAGCCGGAGGAACCGGCTCGGGCAAAACCACGGTAGTGAGAAAAATTGTTGAGGCCTTGCCTCCTCACTTTGTGGCTGTAGTGCCTCTCGACTCTTACTATAACGACACAACGGGCATGACAGACGAAGAGCGTCATGCCATCAACTTCGACCATCCTGATGCTTTCGACTGGAAGTTGTTGCACAAGCAACTCAACGATTTGCGTAACGGAAAGGCTATCGAACAGCCTACCTACAGTTACCTCAAGTGTAATCGTGAGGCAGCGACGATACATGTAGAGCCCAAGCCTGTCATTATCATAGAGGGTATTATGACGCTGCTCAACAAAAAGTTACGCGATTTGATGGATCTAAAGGTTTTTGTGGATGCTGATCCCGACGAGCGGCTGATCAGAAACATTCAGCGCGATACTATCGACCGCGGACGTACGGTCTCTATGGTGGTAGACCGCTATCTGAAAGTGCTCAAGCCCATGCACGAGCAGTTTATTGAACCTACTAAGCGCTATGCCGACATTATTATTCCTGAGGGAGGTGAGAATGTGAAGGGTATCAATATTCTTTGCCGCTATGTAGAAGGTTTGGTAAAAGAAATAGAAGTTTAGTAGTTTGTCTGTATTTTTATGCTGTATATTCATACGGTAATAGCCAAAAAAACGTTTCCCAGTTAGGTTTTTTAATCCGCCTAACTGGGAAAATATTTTTTCCTAACTATGAATTTTTTTTTCATAGTTAACTAAGCTATGACTGTGAATATTTATGCAAAAGTATTCTTGCTGCTTTTTTCTTGTTTTATAGCAAGAAATAGAACGTGCAGCTAATAACAAACTCCGCTTTAACGACTGAAAAAGCGGAGTTTAACATATTATTTCCCTTTGCCGTAGAATTGTGCAAAGATACAAAATACAATTTATGGGAATGTCGAAGAGTGTTGCAGACTGTCGTTGAGTACATGACCTAAAGAAGCGCTTCCTTAGACCCTAAAGAAGCGCTTCGTTACACCTTAAGGAAGCGCTTCGTTAACACCTAATAAAGCGCTTCGTTAAGTCTCATAGAAGCGCATCATCAGAATGGATGCCTGCGCTTCCTTAAAATTGCCTTATTTTATCACCACTTTCTTCTTGCCGATGATGTAGATTCCCTTCGTCAATTTACTTGCATCATTGCCGAGGTAACGGCCATCGAGGGAGAAGATACTTGGATTCTTTTCTGTATCTTTATCCGCCAGGGTTTGGTCAATGCCTGTAGCATAGTCCTTGAGGTAATCGAAGGAAATGACGCCGTCGTCGGTCTCCTTGATGTTGTAGAAAGGCTTCTTTAATGTGCTGTTGTTGAGTTCGACACTCAAAAGTTCAGTTACATCTTTTTTAGTACCTGGGAATGGATCGGCTTGAAGGCTTAAATTGTAATCTTCGTCTGTCCATCGTTTGCCATCACCATGGTTGTAGTCTGAAATAACATAACCATCTGCAGGAACAATCATGACATTTGGTTTGCCGATCTCATTGTTGAGTCTGTTGTCAAGGCTGACAGTTGTGTAAGGGTAGTCAATACGCCAAACTAACATGCCAGTAGTTTTGAAGGCTTTTGTTATTCCCCTCCACCAACCATCTGTCTGGATATTTTGGATAAGGAGATATTCGTCATTCTCTCCATTGATCTTGTAAGCAGTTCTGTCGCTGGCATAGGAATTTAAGCTTACTTGTTTTGCTTCATCTCCTAATTCAATAGGAGCAGTCCAGCCCATTACATCCATTTCCCAAGGAGAATATGGAGTAGGGAAATAGCCGCTATATGTATATTCTCCTCCGTCCATCAAATCCCAGTATTCTGGGTTTTGGTTATCTACTCTTGATGCCTCAACTGTAGGATAAAGGTCTGGAAGTCCCATTGTATGGCTGAATTCATGACAGAAAAGTCCGATACCATTGAGCAATTTCATACCATTGAACTTCTCCTCCTCTACAGTAGGAGAAGCATTCAACTCGTTGTTGATACCATATCTGCAAATCCTCTTACCATTCAACTTGAGCAAGTTGTTGGTTCCCAGCTCATAGAATGCGTTAGTGCCTGATTTTGGCCAAAGACAATCAGAACTGTTGCCACCGAGACTCTCGCTATAACCTGCATATATGACATATACCAAGTCAACATAGCCGTCATTATTTTGATCGTAGTCAGCAAAGTTGACCTTACTTGATACGCTCTTGCAAGCTTCGGCTATCATTTGGGCAAAATTTACATCGGTAGCTTTACCAATATTTCCACCATAATATGCAGAATTCTTACTTACGGTAACGGGACCTACGATGTCAAACTGAGGAGTGAACTTTCCCTGACTCATATCATTGAAGTACTGGGACACACTGCCGTAGTTTACCATTCCTTTTGTAACATAAGCATTATTGGCTTCAGGTGCTGCTTCTCCTTCGGCTCCTTTAAGATAATGGGTAAATGTGGCAACAGGATCTGATGTCTTGAATTTGACATCCTGAAATTCTACCAGAATGACCAAAGCCTTCGGTGAACCGGTATGAGGGAAATATGCAGGAGTTACTGTGCCGATAGGTTTTGCAAGTGCCTGAGGCTCTGCATTGAGCAAGTTGAGGAACTTTTCCTTGTTCTGGTTATTAATGACCTGTTCTTCCACTGTTCCACGTTCACCAGCATTATGAGCCAACTGTGGGGTAGCTTTCAGAGTTCCGTCTTCCTCCACCTGTGCTACATAGTAATTTTTGCCCACTTGAACGAGAAGCACATCGTCTGTTGTAGAATACCAACTATAGTGTTCGTCACCATGAAGACGAATGGTCAGTTGGCTGCCATCACTCTGAGTAATGGTAGTGAGTGCAGTATGCGCTTTTGCCGCAAATCCGCTTGCGATGCCCATCAGAGCAAATGTGATGCTAAGTAAAAACTTCTTCATTTGTCTATAGAATTATTTAGTTATTATTCAAGTTTTGGTAGGTGATAGACAGTTACACCTATTTATAATAATATTGTCCTTTCTTTTGAGTCTGTCTGCCAAACTCGATGGCATGGTGTGGACAATGATGATAGCAAGAGAAACAGGTGAGGCAGTCGTCGTGGTGGAGCCATACCGGCTTCTTGCCTTTGCCTCCAGAGATGTCGCCCACAGGACAGACGTTGGCGCAGATGCCGCATTTCACGCATCGCTCTTCCACTACATGGAATCGCTTGTCGGTGATGAGCACATGCTCGAAGAATCCTCCTACTATGTGGGTGAAGAACCAGGGTAGCGGACCTTCCGTCAGATGGCTGATGCCAGTCTTTCGCTCTCTCAGGTCTTCGCAGATGGCTTTCAGCTGTTGTGCTGCCTTCTCCTTCTTTCGCTTCTCCTTCTCAGGTGGGTCTACGTCCATGAAGGGTAAGCCCACGTACGACTCCGGCATGATGAGCGAATAGTCTGAGTCGGGCTGGCTGATGCCCATCGCTTGCAGCTGATGGTTGGCTTGCAGACTTTTGTTGAGTGTGTCGATGGTCTTTCCGATGCTGTCGCCTGCTGTGCATACTGCATAGCAGAAAGGTTTGCTGTCAGGAGAAATACCATCGCCGAAAGGTTTCAGTCTCAGTCGACTGATGAACGAACGCACCAGTCTTGGCACTCTCCAGCCATGAACGGGGAAAACGAAACCAAGCCGTTCACCTTCTTTCAAGGCAAACGGCTCGATGTCTTTATCGGCTGAAAGATAGTCGGAATAGTCGGCTATGTTGATCAGTCGTTCTTGCGTGGCAGCCCCTATCTGTATGGCGGCCCAGCGTGTATTTCCTGTTCCTGAGAAATAGAATATCATTACTACTTCTTGACTTCGGTCATGACACCTTCTATATACAGACGAGTCATCTCTACCGTACCATTGGTACGTACGGTGATGCTCTTCTTGAAGTGGCCGGGCCATGTGCCGTCGCTTTTGTAAGTTACCTCAATCTGGCCCTTCTGACCGGGAGCTACAGGAGCCTTGGTGTATTTGGGCACGGTGCAACCGCAGCTTGCCAATGCCTGATTGATGATAAGAGGCTTGTCGCCTACATTGGTAAATGTGAATGTAGTCTTGTGGATCTTCTCTGTCTCAGGGAATGAGCCAAAGTTGTGAGTCTGCTTGTCAAACTTGATTTGAGCCTGAGCGTTGGCGCTCAGAGCGCAGCAAACTGTCATACATATAAAGAGTACAAACTTTTTCATTTTCTTTCTTTTTTAAAAATGTAACGTTTTCTGTTCTTTTAAGTTTTGGATGCAAAATTACACATAAAGTTTAGTATGTCTCTACTTTTTTACATCTTTTAGCATCTCTTGTGGCGTATTTACCTCAGTTTAATAGCTTTTCGCCTTATTTGGGTAGATATTTCTTCAGGAATTGTCCTGTGATGCTGCTTGGGCAGGCTGCCACTTGCTGAGGTGTACCGCAGGCTACCAGGTTGCCTCCCTTGTCTCCTCCGTCGGAGCCTAAGTCTATGATATAGTCGGCACACTTGATGACATCAAGGTTGTGCTCGATAACCACCAGTGAGTGTCCGCGCTCTATCAGGGCGTTGAAGGCATGGAGCAGACGTCGGATGTCGTGGAAGTGAAGACCGGTGGTAGGCTCGTCGAAGATGAAGAGTGTGGGTTCCTGTTCCTCCTTGCCGATGAAATAGGCGAGTTTGACACGCTGGTTCTCACCTCCCGACAGGGTGCTTGAGCTCTGACCGAGCTTGATATATCCCAGGCCCACTTCCTGCAGAGGCAGAAGTTTTCGTACGATGATGCGGCACTGGTCGAAGTCGTTGTCGCTATGTGCGTTTTTCTCATCGCTAAAGAACTCGATGGCTTCGTTCACTGTCATGTTGAGCACATCGTTGATGTCCTTTCCTCCATATCTCACGTCCAGTATATCGTGCTTGAAGCATTTGCCGTGGCAGGCTTCGCAGGTAAGAGTGAGGTCAGCCATAAACTGCATCTCGATGGTGACATATCCGGCACCCTTGCATTCCTCGCATCGTCCGCCTTCGGTATTAAAGGAGAAATACTGTGCTGTAAAGCCCATCTGTTTAGCCAAAGGTTGGGCGGCAAAGAGCGTGCGGATGGCATCGTAGGCTTTCAGATAAGTGGCAGGATTGCTGCGTGTACTCTTGCCTATGGGGTTCTGGTCGACAAACTCGATGTGTCGGATGCTCTTCCAGTCGCCTTCCAATGAGGCAAACTCGCCAGGAGCATCAGCCACGAGGTCGAGTCGGCGGCGGAGGGCAGGGTAGAGTATGCCCTTGATGAGCGACGACTTGCCCGAGCCCGACACACCTGTCACTACTGTAAAGACATTGAGAGGTATCTCCACATCAATGCCTCGCAGGTTGTTCATGCGAGCCCCTCGGATGGTGATGCTCATGTTCCATGCCCTTTGTGAGGCAGGACATTCTATCTCCTCGTCGTGGGTGAGGTAGCGTATGGTGTAGCTCTTGGGGTAGCGGTCCAACAGTTTCTGTTGGGCGGCCTTGTCGGTAGTATCGTACTCGGAGGCAGGTCCGGCATAGACCACCTCGCCACCTAAGCGTCCTGCATCGGGACCTATATCTATGAGATAGTCGGCAGCCCGCATGATTTCCTCATCGTGTTCCACGACAACCACGGTGTTGCCCAACTGTTGCAGTTCGCGAAGTACCTTGATGAGGCGGTCGGTGTCACGGCTGTGCAGTCCGATACTTGGCTCGTCGAGGATGTACACACTGCCCACGAGCGAAGAACCCAGGCTCGTGGTCAGGTTGATGCGTTGGCTCTCACCACCCGACAGACTGTTGCTGAGTCGGCCTAAGGTGAGGTAACCCAATCCTACATCGAGCAGGAACTGCAGACGGTTGTTGATTTCGGTAAGCAGTCGTTTGCCGATGCTCTGCTCGTGTTCAGTAAGCTCCAACTTGTCGAACCAAGCCTTCAGATTGGTAATCGACATTTCCACCAGTTCGGTAATGCTTCTTCCGCCTATCTTCACATAGGTGGCTTCCTTCTTGAGTCGTGTGCCATGGCAGTCGGGACAAACCGTCTTGCCACGGAAACGGCTCAGCATTACGCGGTATTGTATTTTGTACTGGTTCTCTTTCACCATTTGGAAGAAGGCATCGATACTCACCTGCTCGTGGATGTCCTTTTTGCGGTCGCAAGGCAATCCGTGCCAGAGCATATCCTTCTGTTTCTGTGTAAGATTAAAGTAAGGCTCGAAGATTGGGAAATCGTACTGTGCAGCACGGCGGATGAACTCTTTTTGCCACATGCCCATCTTCTCGCCACGCCAACAGACCACGCACCCATCATACACACTCATTGAGGTGTTGGGGATGACGAGTTTCTCGTCGATACCTATCACACTTCCAAAGCCCTCGCAGGTAGGACAGGCCCCTAAGGGAGAGTTGAAGGCAAACATATTGTCGGAAGGATCTTCGAAGGTGATGCCGTCTGCCTCGAAGCGGGTAGAGAAGTCGTAGCAGATATGGCTGGGAAGGAACAGAAGGCGGCAGGCACCATCGCCCTCATAGAAGGCAGTCTCAGTAGAGTCGGTGAGTCGGCTGATGTCGCTCTTCTCCTCGCTTACCGACGAGCGGTCGATAACAAGGTAGATGTCCTGAGCTTCGGCTTTTCCGTCGAAGTCCTCGATACGTACGAACTCATCTTTTACCAAGATGCGCGAGTAACCTTCCTGCAGATACATCTCCAACTGGCGGTCAAGAGTGCGTCCTTCTGCCACATGGATAGGGGCAAGAATCACAAACTTGGTGCCAGGAGAATACTGTAGGGTGCAGGCCAGGACGTCTTCTGTGGTATGTCGCTTCACTTCCTCGCCGCTGATGGGTGAGAAGGTTCTTCCTATGCGTGCATAGAGCAGGCGCAGGTATTCGTAGATCTCGGTAGTGGTTCCTACTGTGGAGCGCGGATTGCGCGAGATGACTTTCTGCTCGATGGCAATAGCTGGCGGCAAGCCTTTGATGAAATCACATTCGGGTTTGCTCATTCTGCCCAAGAACTGGCGGGCATAGCTTGACAATGACTCTACATAGCGACGCTGGCCTTCGGCATAAAGAGTGTCGAAAGCCAATGACGACTTGCCCGAGCCCGATACGCCTGTTATGGCAACAAACTTGCCCTGAGGAATCTTGATGTCGATATTCTTCAGGTTGTTGGCCTTAGCTCCTTTGATCTCAATATATTTTTCTTTAGCCATTTAGTAACTTTTTTTATTTCCTCCTTTTTACCTTTTTACCCTTTTACTTTTTTACCTTTCTACCTTTATTCATGATGATATGGCTCACCTTTTATAATAGTGCATGCCCGATAGAGGGCTTCGGTGAAGATAAGTCTTACCATCTGATGGGAGAAGGTCATCTTGGATAGCGAAATCTTCTCGTTGGCACGGTCGTATACCGCCTGAGAGAATCCATACGGACCACCAATGACGAAGACGAGTCTTCGTGAAGTAGCCTGCTTGCGCTCTATCCATTTGGCAAACTCGATGCTGCGAAACTCCTGTCCATGTTCGTCCATCAGCACTACTGTGTCAGAAGGCTGCAGCTGTTTCAGTATCAGTTCGCCTTCGCGCTCTTTCTGTTGCTGTTCACTCAGACTCTTTGTGTTTTTGAGTTCGGGAATGGTGGTGATGGTGAAAGGCATGTAATGGGTGATACGCTCGGCATAATCCTTGATGCCAGCAATGAAATGCTTGTTGATGGTTTTGCCCACCAGTATGAGTTCAGTCTTCATTTTCCGTCTTTTACTTTCGTTCTTCGTCCTTCACCTCATCCTTATAATAACCCTTTCCGATGCGCTTGGGATTTTTAGGAAACCATCCTTTCTCGCAACGTTGTTTCTGCTCGAAGAGCTCACCGATGCTCCAAAGGCTGGAGGCTCCCAAGACACCATGAATAGCCGACAGAAGAACGTCCTCTATCAGGAATGCCGCAGCGATGGTGGCGAATCCCAGAACGAGAAATACCCACCAGTAGCGGGTGCCAGTGTAGTATTCGGTCTTGATGACAATAGGGTGGAAGAGTCCTATAATGAGAAATGTGCTGACGGCAATGATGATGCCTGTGAAATGTAATTCCATGTTTAATATTTATATTGTTACTGAAAATGGTACAATCTTGTCCAAAAGATGACCAAATATATTTTAGAATGCAAAAATACAAAAAAATCTTCAAACTTGCTTTTGTTTCTCGGATATTTTATATATCTTTGCAGAAGATAAGCTGCATCTCAGCAAAATATTCAAGTAAACTTGATATTCTGCATTCGATTTGCATTATCTTTGCAGAAGATAAGCTGCATCTCAGCAAAATATTCAAGTAAACTTGATAATCTGTCTTCGATTTGCATTATCTTTGCAGAAAGAACTAAAATAACAATTATATAATACCCTTAACTATGGCTAATAACACAGAATTAATTAAGCAGTGTGAAGAAAGAGCTCAGCAGTGGCTCACACCTTCATTCGATGAAGAAACCCGTAAGGAAGTAAAGGCAATGCTCGACGCAGAGGACAAGTCTGCTCTCGTTGATGCATTCTATCAGAACTTGGAGTTCGGTACTGGTGGTTTGCGCGGTATCATGGGCGCAGGTACCAATCGTATGAACAAGTATATCGTTGGTATGGCTACCCAGGGCTTTGCCAACTACATCCTCAAGGCTTTCCCAGGTGAGGAGAACCTTTCTGTAGTGGTAGGTCACGACTGCCGTAACAACTCCCGTCTCTTCGCTGAGACCGTAGCTGCCATCTTCTCTGCCAATGGCATCAAGGCTTATCTCTTTGAGAGCCTCCGTCCTACACCAGAGATTTCTTTCGCTATCCGCGAGCTCGGTGCCAAGGCTGGTGTCAACGTAACAGCTTCTCACAACCCTAAGGAGTACAACGGTTACAAGGCTTACTGGAGCGACGGTGCTCAGGTTCTGGCTCCACACGATACAGGTATCATCGAGGAGGTAAACAAGGTTACTATCGACCAGGTGAAGTTTGAGGCTAACTGGGATAAGATCAAGATTATCGGTGGTGAGATGGATTACGACTACATGACAGCCGTTCATTCTGCTATGATTGACCAGGATGTCATCAACCGTCAGAAAGACCTCAACATCGTTTATTCAGCTATGCACGGTACAGGTCGTGTCATCGTTCCTCTCTGTCTGCGTTCTTGGGGCTTCCAGAATATCAATGTAGTTCCTGAGCAGATGGTTGTAGATGGTAACTTCCCAACAGTGGTTTCTCCTAACCCAGAGAATGCAGAGGCTATGACCCTCGGTATGAAGCTCGGTACTAAGTTGAACGCTGACCTCGTGGTAGCTACCGACCCAGATGCTGACCGTCTGGCTATCGTTTGCCGTGATGACAAGGGCGAGTGGATGATCATCAACGGTAACCAGACAGCCATGATGTTCTGCTACTACATCATCGAGAACAAGAAGAAGTTGGGCAAGTTGAAGCCAACAGACTTCCTCGTTAAGACCATCGTAACTACAGAGGTTATCGCTGAGATTGCCAAGAAGAACAACGTAGAGTTGCGCGACTGCTACACTGGTTTCAAGTGGATTGCACGTGAGATAGCTATCTCTGAGGGCAAGCAGCAGTACATCGGTGGTGGTGAGGAGAGCTTCGGTTTCTTGCCATACGACAAGGTTCGTGATAAGGATGCTCCTGCTTCTATCTGTCTCATCTGCGAGATTGCAGCATGGGCTAAGGATCAGGGCAAGACTCTCTACGACCTCTTGATGCAGATTTATGCAGAGTATGGCTTCAGCAAGGAGTTCACTGTTAACGTAGTTCGCCCAGGTAAGACTGGTGCTGACGAGATTAAGCAGATGATGAGTGACTTCCGAGCTAACCCTCCACAGGAGTTGGGTGGCAGCAAGGTGGTTACCTGGAAGGATTATCAGACATTGGAGGAAAAGCATGCTGACGGCAGTGTGGAGAAACTCAACATGCCTACAACAAGCAATGTGTTGCAGTGGTTCTGTGATGACAATACTAAGGTAAGTGTTCGTCCTTCAGGTACTGAGCCAAAAATCAAGTTCTATATTGAGGTGAAGGATCCTTCCTTCAAGTGTGCTGGTTGTTACAACCGTTGTACAGCAGCTGCTATGGAGAAGATAGAGGCTATCAAGAAGAGCTTGAACTTGGAATAGACAGGTTTTTAGTTATGGAGGTAATACCTCTATAGTATCTCTTATTTATATTTATACTGCGGGTGACTGAGAAGTTGCCTGCAGTTTTTATTTTGTATAAAAGACTGAACTTTAGCAAGTTTAGAAGTTGTAGAAGTTAAAGAAGTTATCACGTTAAACCACACTCCCTTCGGTTTTGAATAGAAAAGCTTCGAAAAATGAAAGCGGCTTCGATAGTCAATAAAGCCTATTGCGTAGAACAATGAAAGCGGCTTCGTAAGCAGTTGAAGCCTATTGCATTATTCTGATACTTTGCGAAAGTTGAGTAAAAGAAATAACCCAGGGCGGAAAGCCCTGGGTTTATTGTTGTACTTGGGGTGCTTTTGCAGCTTACCCATTGTGAGGTCTTTGCTCTTTACTCAGACTTAATCGAAAAGTTCGGCAAAGGCTTCTGCCGTCTTTCCTTCGTAAACCACCATGTCGGTAACAGGTTTGTAGCTGAAGTCGACAAAGCGAAGCAGCTGGGCTCCTACAAACTGACGGTCTTTAGAGATGCAGGTGTCCAATCGCATGTTGCCCATATCGCTCTTGCTGTACTTCTTGCCCTTGTTGCGCTGTTCCATAATGGTGTTGTTGCCACCATTGAGCAGTTTTTCTAATTGTCCGCCTACTTCTACCGAGTATTCATGCTGGTTAACTTTGATGACACTCTGTGAAGGTTTATAGACAGCCTGAGTGAAAAGTCCGAAGCATGTTTTCTTTATTTCGATTTCTGGAAGCGCCTTCAGTTGGTCGCACATTTCCAAATGGTTGATACTTGCCATAATTTAAGTTGTTTATATATTGTCTGTTTTTTGAATTTGATATAACTCACCAGTCCTATGCCCGTCTTCGAACATAGGTAAACAGTGAGGTTGATGACTTCCCGAATAGGAAAAACTCGTGATTCTTTTTGTACAGGCAAGTGTCAGCAAAGAAGATGCCGCAGGCAAATGACATAATATTTGCTTGCAACATCAAAGTGGATAGGCGCCGATTCCTGGCGCTCGTGTCCACGGTAGGTGGTTAAAAGAAAATGATAAAAATGATTCTTGAGTGGTAGCCTGTTGGGCGTTGATGTTTCGGAAGCCCAGCATGGTATCACTCTCTGTGGTCGGGCGTTACAGATGCGATAAATGTTGCTCGAATCGGTAAGTACCGCCTGTTGTTGAGGCTTATGCTCTTCTACTTTCTGCAGTCTGTCTTTAGTGACAGGCGCAGCATGGCTCTCTCCATAGCTTCCGAAAGCCATGGCAAGTACCAGTGTGATGAAAAGTAGAATGCGTCTTAGCATATATTGTTCTTTCTATTCTATACTTTATGTATAGGCACTGTGCCTACACATTATATTATATATAATCCACAAAGCCTATATCTTTTTATATATAGCTTCTTAGGGTACATTGGTTTATAGAGTGATTTCACCCGCAAGCGATTGTTGTAACTTCTCACGTACTATCTTGTTGTCGCTGTATCGGCCTTGCAGGTACATCAGCTTGGTGACAGCTGCTTCCACGGTGCTGTCGCGTCCACTGATAACGTGGGCTATCTTTAGCTGGAAGCCGGCTCCGTATCTGCTCATTTCCACACTTCCCGTAAGACATTGACTGATATTGATGATGTTGACACCACGATGGGCTGCCTGGTCGAGCAGACGCATGATCCAAGGTGCCTGAGGAGCATTGCCCGAGCCATAAGTTCGCATCACAATGCCTCGTAGAGTAGGTGACTCCAGTACATGACGCACGATGGCATCCTGTATGCCTGGAAAGAGACTGAACACAATGACGTTCGGATCGAGCTTCAGGTGTGGAACCATAGGCTTGTCATAGTCTGGCGTCAGGATGTGATGGTCGTGGAAGGTAAAGTTGATGCCCACATCGCAGAGATGGGGATGGTTGAAGGAGTCGAAGGCATGAAACCCTTCTGCATTAATCTTGATGGCTCGGTTGCCTCGCAGCAGTCTGCCATTAAAGAAGATGCATACCTCTGGAACCATAGGTCTTCCTTCCTTGTTCTTCATCGAAGCCAATTCTATAGCAGTCATGAGGTTCTCCTTTCCGTCGGTTCGCAACTCACCAATAGGCAGCTGGCTTCCTGTGAGGATGACAGGCTTGGTGAGGTTTTCCAACATAAAGGAAAGAGCTGATGCAGTATAGGCCATGGTGTCGGTTCCATGCAGGATGACAAAACCGTCATATTCTTCGTAATTATTGGCTATCAGTCCTACTAATTCTGCCCACCGCATAGGATCCATATCACTGGAGTCGATAGGTGGGTCGAATTTACGTACATCGATGTCGGCTTTTATGAGCTGGAATTCGGGCATTGAGGAAACTAAATGGTTGAAGTCAAGAGGCTCAAGAATACCTGTCTCAACATTTTTTCCCATGCCGATGGTTCCTCCTGTGTATATGATCAAAATCCGAGCTGCCGCCATATTTTGTACTTTTAATCTTTTTATTCCTTAAACTTATTGTAGGGTTATGCATTTTTTTGTTTCTACCTACTCTTTTATTGTAGAGATGGTGAAAATAAATGTTTCCTGTCTGCAAAAATACAATAAAAAATAGTCAGAACAAAAAAAAGTTGGAAAAATATGTGCGTCGTATGCAAAAAAGCATTACTTTTGCATTTGATTTAATAAAAATACTAAGTTGTTATGGTAAAAATCACATTCCCAGACGGATCTGTTCGTGAGTATGAGCAGGGCGTAACTGGTTTACAAATCGCCGAGAGTATCTCACCGGCTCTCGCTCGCAACGTTGTATCTTGCGGTGTAAATGGTGAGACAGTAGAGTTGAACCGTCCTATCAATGAGGATGCTAATGTAGAACTCTATAAGTTTGAAGATGAGCAGGGTAAGCACACATTCTGGCATACTTCTGCACACTTGCTCGCAGAAGCTCTTCAGGAGCTTTATCCTGGTATTCAGTTTGGTTTCGGTCCAGCCGTAGAGAGTGGTTTCTTCTACGATGTGATGCCAGCTGAGGGTCAGGTGATTTCTGAGAATGACTTCGCCAAGATCGAGGCTAAGATGATGGAACTTGCCAAGAAGAACGAGCCTGTGGTTCGTAAGGAAGTTTCTAAGGCTGATGCGCTCGCTGAGTTCAAGGCTGACGGTCAGGAATACAAGTGTGAGCACATCGAACAGGACTTGGAGGATGGCACTATCACCACATATACTCAGGGCAACTTCACCGACCTCTGCCGTGGTCCTCACTTGATGAGCACTGGTCTGATCAAGGCCGTGAAGATTACAAGTGTGGCTGGTGCTTTCTGGCGCGGTGATGCCAAGCGTGAGCAGATGACCCGTATCTACGGTATCAGCTTCCCTAAGAAGAAGATGCTCGATGAGTACCTCGTGGTTCTCGAAGAGGCTAAGAAGCGCGACCACCGTAAGATCGGTAAGGAGATGGAACTCTTCATGTTCTCAGAGCGTGTAGGTAAGGGTCTTCCTATCTGGTTGCCAAAGGGAACACAGCTCCGTCTGCGTCTGCAGGAGTTGCTCCGTTCTCTCCTGAAGCCATATAACTATCAGGAGGTTATCTGTCCAGGTATTGGTGGCAAGAGCCTCTATGTGACATCTGGTCACTATGCTCATTATGGCAAGGATGCCTTCCAGCCTATCCAGACACCTGAAGAGGATGAGGAGTATATGCTTAAGCCAATGAACTGTCCTCACCACTGCGAAATCTATGCTCGTAAGCCTCGTTCTTACAAGGATCTTCCTTTGCGTATTGCAGAGTTCGGTACCGTGTTCCGCTATGAGAAGAGCGGTGAGCTCCATGGTTTGACTCGTGTTCGTACATTTACTCAGGATGATGCTCACATCTTCGTCCGTTCAGATCAGGTGAAGTCTGAGTTCGAGAATGTAATCGACGTAATCTTGAAGGTATTCAAGATCTTCGGTTTCGAGAACTATGAGGCACAGATTTCCCTGCACGATCCTAAGGATACCGAGAAGTACATCGGTTCTGAGGAGATTTGGGCTGAGAGCGAGAACGCTATCCGCGAGGCTTGTAAGGAGAAGGGTCTTGAGACTCGTGAGGAGGTTGGCGAAGCTGCCTTCTATGGTCCTAAGCTCGACTTCATGGTAAAGGATGCCATCGGTCGTCGCTGGCAGTTGGGTACTATCCAGGTGGATTACAACTTGCCAGAGCGTTTTAAGCTGGAGTATACAGCCGAGGATAACTCAAAGAAGACTCCTGTGATGATTCACCGTGCACCATTCGGTTCATTGGAGCGTTTCACAGCCGTTCTCATCGAGCATACAGCCGGTCACTTCCCATTGTGGTTGACTCCAGATCAGGTTGCTATTCTCCCTATCTCAGAGAAGTTCAACGATTATGCCCAGAAGGTACGTCAGTACTTCGACAAGCAGGGCGTTCGTGCTTTGGTAGATGACCGTAACGAGAAGATTGGCCGTAAGATTCGTGACAACGAGTTGAAGCGAGTTCCTTATATGGTTATCGTAGGTGAGAAGGAAAGTGCCGAGGGCCTCGTTTCTATGCGTAAGCAGGGTGGTGGCGAGCAGGCTACCATGTCAATGGAAGAGTTTGTTCAGCGCATCAATGCTGAGGTAGCAGAGCAGTTGAAGGCTGCTGAGGAGTAGGTCTTTTCAAGCAGGTATATATATATTAGTCACGCAGATTTCGCAGATTTCGCAGATTTCGCAGAATTTTCTTTGGGTATTCTTTGTTGGGGTACTCGGAAAATCGGCGTAGTTTGGGTAATCTGCGTGATTTTTTAGGGAAATACTTGTTGTTTCATAGATGACGGGAACTTCATCGCTACAACATACTTAATGCTTAAGAATATCGCAAGAATGAAAAGACGACATCATCTGCGAAATCTGCGATCTCTAAAACAAGCCTTGAAAGTGAATTTTGCGTGAGTTTTTTATTTCCAGCAGCAAAATATGTGGCAAAAATTAAAAATAACTCTTTGAAAATTTGGAGAGTTGGCTAAAAAATCGTAACTTTGCAGCCGTTTAATAAAAAATTGACATTAGAATAGTTAATGAAGAATGACAAAATGAAAAATCAGTATCGCGTAAATGAACAGATACGCGTACGTGAAGTAAGAGTAGTGAGTGAAGGCGGATCTGAAGTGATGCCAACACGCAAAGCCCTTGATATGGCTCGCCAAGAAGGAGTAGACCTCGTGGAGATTTCTCCAAATGCACAGCCACCTGTTTGTCGTATAGTCGACTATTCTAAGTTCCTTTACCAGCAGAAGAAGCATGCAAAGGAAATGAAGCAGAAGCAGGTGAAGGTAGAGACAAAGGAGATTCGTTTCGGACCTCAGACTGATGAGCATGACTATCAGTTCAAGTTGAAGCACGCACAAGACTTCCTTAACGAAGGTAACAAGGTGAGAGCCTATGTGTTCTTCCGTGGTCGAAGCATCCTTTTCAAGGAGCAGGGTGAAGTTCTTTTGCTTCGTTTTGCCAACGACTTGGAAGAGTATGGCAAGGTAGAGCAAATGCCTAAGCTTGAAGGTAAGAAGATGTTCCTCTATCTCAGTCCTAAGAAGGCTGGTGTAGCCAAGAAGAGCCAGCAGAAAATGGATCGTGAGAAGCGTGAGGCTGAAGCTAAGGCTGCTGCACAGGCAGAACGTGATGCCAATGCAGAGAAGAACGGTTTGCTTGCCAATGCTAAGGGTGGTGATGCCCTGAAGAAACTCGCAGAGAACAACGAGGATTAATAGAGAAAAAAGAGATGCGTAACGCCGTGGTATATGCGTTGCCATCCGTTAAATAAATAACAATTTAAATTAAAAGTAAAAATGCCAAAAGTAAAGACTAATTCCGGCGCAAAGAAGAGATTCCGTTTCACCGGTACAGGTAAGATTAAGCGTCATCACGCTTATCACAGTCACATCTTGACTAAGAAGACAAAGAAGCAGAAGAGAAACCTCCTTGGTGAGACTCTCGTAGATCGTTCAAATCTGAAGCAGGTACGCGACTTGCTCTGCCTTCGTTAATTATTAACTTTTTAGTCGAACTTTTAAAGAAAGAAAATTATGCCAAGATCAGTAAATCACGTTGCATCTAAAGCAAAAAGAACAAAAATCTTGAAGCTCACTAAGGGTTATTATGGAGCTCGCAAGAATGTATGGACAGTAGCTAAGAACACTTGGGAGAAGGGTCTTACCTACGCTTATCGTGACCGTCGTAACAAGAAGCGTAACTTCCGCGCATTGTGGATTCAGCGTATCAACGCTGCTGCGCGTCTTGAGAACATGAGCTATAGCCAGTTGATGGGTGCTCTGCACAAGGCAGGTATCGAGATTAACCGTAAGGTTCTCGCTGACCTCGCTGTAAACAACCCTGAGGCTTTCAAGGCTATCGTTGACAAGGTTAAGTAATCGAGTCAGTACATTAAGCTAAAATAAAAGTTGCATTTCTCACGTTTTATTCGTGGAAATGCAACTTTTTCTTTTAGTATGAAACTATGAGGATGTTCTGTAAATCATATTGTTGTTGTGTGTAGGGGGCTGTTGCTCCTGTCTATGATTGCTTAGATGTTCTTTTTTGAGGCATTTTTGGAAAAAAGTTAATGAAAAATTTGGTGGAATCAAAAAATAGCACTACCTTTGCAACCGCAAATCAGAAATGCAGTTGATACTGTGTACAAGATGAGCTAAAAAGAATATAAACGGGGTGTAGCGCAGCCCGGTAGCGCTCCTGGTTTGGGACCAGGTGGTCGCAGGTTCGAATCCTGTCGCCCCGACTTATTCTTAGTTCATTTATGCATTGTATTTACGGGGTGTAGCGCAGCCCGGTAGCGCTCCTGGTTTGGGACCAGGTGGTCGCAGGTTCGAATCCTGTCGCCCCGACAATAAGGCTAAGAAGAATTTTCTTCTTAGCTTTTTTGTTATATGTAAATTGATACACTAAATAGTTTTCAGTATGATAATAACAATAGCAAGGCAGTGTGGTTGTGGTGCTGCAAATGTTGGTAAGTTGCTTTCGAAGCATTATGGTATTCCTTTTTATACTCGTAAAAACTTGCTGGAGATGGCTGACAAAAGAGGTATGCTTGACGAGATGGAATCTTTTTTTGATGAACGTCCTGTCGATGAGTTGCTCTTTGCCATTTCTTCTTTTGGAGAGAATAGACGAGACTTGACGGAAAAGCCATTGCATGCTCTTGCTGCAATGATAGGAGATGAGGATTGTATCATCATTGGAAGATGTGGTAATTATATTTTCAGAGAACGCAAGGATCTGGTATCGCTCTTCTTGAAAGGAGGTCTCGATGAGCGTGTGGATGCAGTTCAACAGGAACAACATATTTCTTTTGCGGATGCTAAGGATTTCGTAGAACATACAGATGAGTGCCGTGAGGCTTATCACAAATATTATACGGAGTTGAAATGGGGTAATGCTCAGGATTATGATTTGTGTGTTGACAGTGTGCGTTTGGGTACAGAGAAAACAGCGAGATTTATTGAGCAGTATATTCAAGAAATAAAAATCAAATAATGTTTTCTTAGAAAAACAGATAGTTAACAATGAAATATCTCATACAGTTTTTGATTATCATCGCTTTTTCTTTTATGGGTGAGTTGCTCCATTACTGCCTGCCGTTGCCCATTCCAGCGAGTATTTATGGTATTGTCTTGCTCTTTATGGCTCTTGAACTGAAATGGATCAAAGTGAAGGATATTCGTGAGACAAGCAGCTTTCTGATTGCAGTCATGCCGGTAATGTTCATCCCCGCTGCTGTAGGACTCATAGATTCGTGGTCGGCTATCAGCAATGCATGGTTGCAATATGTAGTAGTTACTATCGTCAGTACGTTTGTTGTAATGGGAGTGTCGGGAGTTCTGACGCAATATGTAATACGAAAAGGAAAGGAAAAGAAAAAATGATGTCTGTATTTCAAGATTCGGTATTTTTCGGGGTGCTGCTTAGTTTGGCATCTTACAGCATTGGTCTGGCTTTGAAAATTAAGACGGGTTGGTCTTTGATGAATCCTCTTTTGATATCTATCGTGTTGGTAATTGTGGTTCTGTTGATAACAGGTGTCAGCTACTCTTCGTATAATGCCAGCGCCAATTGTATCAGTTTCCTTCTCACTCCGGCAACCATATGTCTTGCTGTGCCTTTGTATCAGCAGGTGGAACTATTGAAGCGTAATTATAAGGCAGTGCTGATAGGAATCTCGTCGGGTGTGCTTGCCAGTTTGTGCTCTGTATTGATTCTGGCAATACTTTTTCATTTCGATCATGCCGCTTATGTCACGTTCTTGCCAAAGTCAATCACGACGGCGATAGGTATTGGTGTGGCTGAAGAGTTGGGTGGACATGTCTCTGTATCGGTAGTAGTCATTATCATTACAGGAGTGTTGGGAAATATCTTTGCTGAGGTCTTCCTTAAGCTGTTGCGTATAGAAGAACCAATTGCCAGAGGTATAGCCATAGGTTGTTCGTCTCATGCACTTGGTACAGTCAAGGCCATGGAAATGGGAACGATAGAAGGAGCTATGAGCAGCCTCTCTATTGTGGTATGTGGTGTGATGACCGTTATAGGCGCTTCTATCTTTGCCTTGTTCTTGTAGGGTAAGTTGGTGGTGAGTGCACGAAGGGAACTTTTGGTGTGCATTATTTCTTAAATAGCCTTAACTTCTCACATGTGAAATGGCATAAAGCAATAAGATGGGAATTTTTTCGTTATATAGATAATGAAAAAGATTAAAGCTATATTTTATATAATATGTGTAGTCTTCGGACTGATGACAGCCTCGTGTGTAGATGATGACAGTTTTACAACATCTGCAAGTGATGTGCTGTCTTTTTCCGTGGATACGTTGAGTCTGGACACAACATTCTCTAACGTACCTACACCTACTAAGACCATGTGGGTTTATAATCGCGCGAACAAAGGTATCAGATGTCAGTCTGTGCGACTGGAAAGTGGTAATCAGAATGGTTTCAGAGTCAATGTAGATGGTACTTATCTTGGACAGACTTCAGGTTTTCAGACTCAGGATGTGGAAATACGCAAGGGGGATAGTATCAGGGTGTTTGTTGAGCTTACTTCCAAATTGCAGCATACTGATGCGCCCAATCTGGTAGAAGACAATCTGATATTCCTGCTTGAGAGTGGTGTGCAACAGAAGGTGAACCTCAATGCATATTCCTGGGATGCCGAGTTTTTGAAAGATAAGATAATTGCCAAGGGGGGAAACGAAGTCTTTACGAATCAGGGAAAACCGATTGTCGTATATGGAGGCATCAAGGTAGACAGTACTGCCACATTGACAATCAAGCCAGGTGTGAAACTTTATTTTCATGAGAATGCCGGACTTGATGTATATGGAACACTGAAGATAGAAGGTGAAAAAGGCAACGAGGTTTTGTTGAGGGGAGACCGCATCGACAATATGTTTGACTATCTGCCTTACGACCGTACTCCTGGTCAGTGGCAAGGCTTGCGACTTCGAAGTTCCTCGGTTGGAAACAAAATTCAGTTTGCAGATATCCATAGTGCGTATAATGGTATAATGGTTGATTCTTGTCAGGACGAGACTGTCTCAAAATTGTCAAAATTAGAACTGTTGCAGTCTACTATTCATAATTGCCAGGGATATGGAGTCAAGGTAGACTCTGCTGCCATTGTCAAGATAGAGAATTGTCAGATATCCAATACGCTGAATCATTGTCTTTATGTCTATGGCGGTTCGGTAACTATGAATTATACAACCTTGGCTCAGTTTTATCCATTTGATTCTCGCCGTAAGTCGGCATTAGGATTCAAGGCGCCTGTATATCAGTTGGATGTAACCAACACTCTTGTCACGGGCTATGCTGATGATGAAGTGGTATGGACGCCAGTAGAGGAACAACCTCTGAAAGCTAACTTCAGTTACAGTGTATTGCGTACAGTGGAGATGAATGACAAAGATAAGGAAAAGTGTCCTGATGTAGTCTTTGGTGACAGTATTCTCTATGAGAAAGGTGATTCTATAGAGCGTGAAGGTAAGTACATTTTCTTCGGAAAAGAACATTTCGTGAAATTTGATACAGATAATTTAGTATATGACTTCCGTCTTCTAAGTAAGTCGGCAGCTGTGGGATGGGCAAATCCTAAGTCATCGGCACCTGATAGAGACGGCACAGAACGAGAACAAGAAAAACCTGATGCAGGTTGTTATCAGCATCGGGAAAAGGCAGAAGAAAGCGAAAGCGGCAAATAACAGAAATTGGCAAAGGAAAGGACATATATGCAGAACTTGCTATATAAGAGCAAAGGGTTGGCTACGAGATGGCTAACCCTTATTGCTTTTGTTTTCGTTTGTCTTTTGACACATGCCCAAAGCGCTCCAACCCACAACAAGCAAAAAGATGCAGAACTATTGGGTAAGGCTTTGGAATACTTCGCTTCTCAGAAATATCATGAGTGTCTGCTTATCCTACAGGGACTGGATAAGCAATATCGTCTGAACCCTCGTTATAAAGCATATTTGGGTGTATGCTATTATTACGAGTGGGACTATGAGAATGCCGTAAAACATCTGACTGTCGCAATTCCCAAGTTGGTGAACTTCGCACCCCATGAGCGTTCTTTTTACTATTGGGTCTTGGCTGAGAGCTATTTTAATCTCAGGCATTACGAGAAAGCTGTACCCTGCTATCAAGATATGCTCAAACTGTGCTATGAAAAAGAGCGTGCCGAGGCTTATTACCGTTTAGGTTTCTGCTTTCTGTTTGGCGAAGACTGGGCTGATGCATGGAGCAACTTTTATGCAGCCCAGAACTGTTTTCGTAAATATCGGCCAGGCGAAGAACCGGCTCGTATGGCGCAGATAGGAAATATGCTGAAGGCACTGAATGGCAAAGTGGCAGGCGAGGCCTTAGTGCATATTGGCATCAACAAAGCTAAAGGGAAGTAAGTCCTTGATGCTTTCAAACACATAGATGCCCTCTGTGCCGTATAGCAAGATGCGTACAGGTCGCTGGTAACGGTCTTCTATCTCGAGTACTACTTGTCGGCAGGCACCGCAAGGTGATATGGGCAACTTCAGCAATCCATTGACATTTCTTGCGGCTATGGCAAGGGTTGTGATAGGCTGATCGGGATGATTGGCCTGTGCGGCAAATATGGCTGTACGCTCAGCACACAGTCCAGAGGGGAATGCGGCATTCTCCTGATTAGCTCCAATAACAATATTTCCGTTTTCTAACAAGCAGGCTGCTCCTACGTGAAAGTTGCTGTATCGTGCATATGAATTATTTGTTGCATCAATGGCTTTTTGTACCAATGCTTGTTCTGCAGGGGGCAGTTCGTCGGGTTGTACTAATAGATAATTGATGGCTGTTGTCAGTTTTTTCATATCAGTTTTCTCGTTTAATGGTTACTTAAAGGATTTTTATCTTTATTTGGTATAGAAATCTATGACGCGGCTGATAGCCTGTTGGCAGACTGGGCAGAACTCAGGATTCTGATTGGTTCTCATGCGGCAGTCTTGTGTGCCTCGGTATACGCCTTTGAGGCTGTAGCCAGCTCCTTCGTAGACGCCTACTTTGGTCATCACGTCTTTGGCTTTGCGTGAGAGTGGGGTAGGAATAGGCGTGCCAGGCTTGATCAGGTTTTCCCATTTTCCTTTGAAATCGACCAGTGTTGTGATGTTCGATTCCCATGGTTCTACATCGTGTGGATACATCGGAATGGCCTCGTCCTCGTATGCGTATTCATCAGCCAGTCCGGCAAAAGAATGTCCGAACTCATGTACTACTACGGGCTTGAACCATTCGTTGTGGGTCATTGAGAGATTGTAGGAGTTCAGAATTCCGCCACCATCATATTTCTCAGTATTTACTAATATAATAATGTGTTCGTAGGGAGTGCCAGCAAGCCAGTTGTGTACATCTTTGAGATGGAGTGTGGTAAGATATCTGTCACTGTAGAACGTATCGAAATGTGAACTGAGTGCAGTGTTCTTCCAGATGCCTTTGGATGGCTCGCTTGTTCCGCTTTCTTCAGAATCCGACTTAACGGCTATGATGTTAAACTTGTCTTTCTTGCTTTTGAATGGTTCGTGCGCAAACAATGCATCGGTTGCTGTCTGTGCATCTTTAATGAACAGTCCCATTTCTTCCTGCTTGTAGCCTTCTGCCAGATAGGCAATATGGATGCAATTGGTGGTGTCGGCTGCTTGATGAAATGTTACAAAGGGAGTTGGATTCTCGCCTTTGTGTCTTATCAAGATGTCGTCGGGCACTATCTGATGGGTGAGTGTACTCATGATTTCGCGACGGTTGTTGCGCAGGTCGATGGTTACATCAATCGTGTCTTTAGGCATGGGTACTAAGAAGATGTTCTCGAAACTCTTGGTCTGCGTTTTGGCTTCTGGGTAGGTGAGCCATTCCTGAAAGAGTGTAGAGAAGGAATTGCGATAGATTATATTGCCGGATTGATGGTCGCGGACCGTGATTTGCCCATTACCTTCCATTGGCAATTCGTTGAGCCGATGCCTCTTTCCATACCATCGTGGCATGACATTGAGCTCGTCGACTGCAATCATCTGCTTTTGTGAGTTGCCGGCAAAGATATAGTCGATTCGTAGAGTTTTATCTACGAAGTATTTGCCAAAGTCCTGTGCACTTGTGATGCCTGGCATCATTGTGAGGATAATGAGAAGTGTCAATATGCTTTTTTTCATCAGACTGTCTTGTTATTTTTGTTTATCTTTATCTTACTTTCAACTGTGCGCCCGGACGGATTTGGTAGTCCGGAGACAGATGGTTCATCTTGTACAGGTACTTCAGCCGTATGCCGTATTTCTGTGAGATGGTGTACATGCTCTCACCTGGCATTACTGTATGAGGACGGCGCTTATACTGTTTGGGTGCCTTTTTGCGTTTCTTCTTCAGATAGATGATGTCGCCCTTGTGCAGAATGACCTTCTTGTCTCTTTCGTTGTATTTTGCCAACTTTCGCCAACTGATGTTCACTTCTCTTCCTATGCTTTTGAAGGTATCGCCTTCACGGGCATAAAGATAATAGTTGTCGTTGAAAATATGTATGGGGTGTAAAGTCCCTTCTGCATTGATGGGAACATCTGTTCCGCTGTGAGTTGCCATAAAGCGGTCGTAGCTTTTGGCTTTATCATAGTCTTGTAGCCTGTAAAGTTCTATGATTTGAATGAGTTTGTTGGCATATTGGGGATTAGTGGCATAACCGCACGACTTAAGTCCATGAGCCCATCCTTTGTAATCTGTGGTGTTGAGACTGAAAAGACGTGAATAACGAGGTTGCTTGGCCAAAAAACGGCTGTGGTCTTCATAACTCTCCTTGGCATCCTGATACACTCTGAAGCATTCGCCGCGTGCGTCGTCATCGTGGTATTGGGTAGGACCTGTCCAGTTATGGCATTTGATGCCAAAGTGGTTGTTGCCTTGTCTTACGAGATCGCTCTGTCCAGCTCGGCTCTCAAAGAGTCCCTGGGCAAGAGTGATACTTGCGGGTATGCGGTAACGAAGCATCTGCTCGATGGCGAGATCCTTATACTGGTTGATGTATGTCTGATAGCTTTGATTCCATTTCATTTGTGCGCTACTGGTGGCGCACATAAGTAGCATGGCGAAGCTTATGATATGTGTACGTATGCAGTTCATATTGCAAAAATATAAAAAAATACGGATAACAGGTGTTTTTTTTAAGTATTTTCACTAACTTTGCACAGCAAAGAACAAAAAAGGCAACTATAGTGACAAAAATTATCATTTCTTTGGGGTCTAATACGTTTCCCGAGCAACATATAGAACAAGCCATCTGTTTGCTGCGACAAGCTTTTGGTGAACTCATGGTTACTCGCCAGCTGTGGACAGAACCTATCGGAATGGAGTCTTCCTGTAAGTTTTTGAATATGCTGGTGATGGTTTCTTCTGCAAGGTCAATGCAGCAGGTGCAGGAAGAACTGAAGCGGATAGAAGTTCTGTGCGGAAGAAAACCTGAAGATAAGACTAAAGGGACTGTGGTTGTTGATGCAGACTTGCTGCTTTACAACGACAAGCGCTGCCATTTGAATGACTGGCAACGCGATTACGTGAAAATATTGATGGCTGAGTTGGATGCTTCCTATGCAGATTTTTCAGCAAGCAATGATATTGTGTGATGTGTCTGTCAGAGTTGTGGGTTAGGGTTGTCTTTTGTGAAGATGAGCTCTACTACTTCACCTTTTTCCAATGACTTTCTGACGTTGATGATGCGCTGATTGCTGCTGCCACGGAAGAACAGTTCTTCATTGCGCAAGTCTTTGATGAAGGGACCGTCTACCAGTACATCTATCTGTTGGAGCAAGGCGAGTTGCTTGGGGTTTTTCAGTAAGTTTTCATATTTGTATCCAGTAAAACACCAAATGGTTTTGTCACTTTCTTTGCGTATCGCTTTTGCAAGTTCTGTAAATCCTTCTGCCTGAAACATAGGATCGCCACCAGAGAAAGTGACATTGGCAAAGGGATCGCTCATGATTTCTTTCATGATGTCGGCTGTCGATGTCATGGTTCCGTTTTTAATGTCCCACGACTGTGGGTTGTGGCATTCGGGACAATGGTTAGGACAACCTGCACAATAAATAGAGGTCCGGAATCCCGGACCGTCTACCATTGTGTCGTGTACGATGCTTAAAATGCTAATCATCTTTGTGTTATGCAATTGTCAGAATTTTCAATTTTTTGTATCTTCATCACTCAACTTTCGCAAATGGGGAAGTTAAAGAATTTAAAGAAGTTAGAGAAGTTAAAGCCATATGCTGTATAGCTAAATATACAATCAAAAAGGCTGTTGGCTATAACTTCTAACGACCGAAGGAAGTGATAACTTCTTTAACTACTATACCTTCCGTACATGCGAAGCTTCTGTCACTTATTGCTTGGGTGTGTCAATATGGGTTACGCGGTCATGGAGTTCGGCCAACTTTCCGCTGTTCCAACGATCGGTAGTACCTACAAGATAACCGGTAATTCGCTGAAGCTTGTCGATGTGGTGGCCTCCGCACTTAGGGCATACTTCCAGATTGGCATCTGCATTCTCATATCCACAGTCAAGACAGCGATTGCGGTTGTGGTTTACTGATCCATATCCCATGTCATATTTGTCCATCATATCAACTACACTCGAGATGACAGAAGGATTATGGGTTGCGTCACCGTCAATTTCTACATAGAAAATGTGTCCACCACGTGTGAGGTTGTGATAAGGCGCCTCAATCTGTGCCTTTTTCAAGGCTGTGCACTTATAGTATACTGGAACGTGGTTGGAATTAGTATAGTAGTCGCGGTCGGTCACGCCAGGGATAATACCAAACTCCTTGCGGTCTTTCTTTGTAAACTTACCGCTGAGTCCTTCGGCTGGTGTGGCGAGAATAGAGTAGTTGTGATGATACTCCTCGCTGAATCCATTGGCTCTGTCGCGCATATATGTCACAATCTTGAGTCCGAGTTCTTGTGCTTCCTCGCTTTCACCATGGTGGTGACCAATAAGGGCTACAAGGCATTCTGCCAGACCGATAAAGCCTATACCCAAAGTTCCATGGTTGATGACACTTTCTATAGATTCTTCTGGTTTCAGTTTCTCGGCACCTATCCAGAGATATTTCATCAGCAGCGGGAACTGCTTGGCCATTGCTGTCTTCTGGAACTGGAAGCGTTCATCAAGTTGCTTGGCTGTAATCTGCAGGATGTTGTCCAATTTTGCAAAGAACATGTCGATGCGCTGCTTTTTGTCCTCTATGCCCATGCATTCGATGGCAAGTTTAACAATATTGATGGTAGAGAAACTGAGGTTTCCACGTGCAATACTTGTCTTTTCTCCCCAACGGTCTTCGAACACGCGGGTGCGGCAACCCATTGTGGCAATTTCCCACTTGTAGCGTTCTGGATCATCTGCATGCCATTTCTCATTCTGGTTGAATGTGGCATCGAGGTTGAGGAAATTGGGGAAGAAGCGACGTGCTGTCACCTTGCAAGCTAATTGATAAAGATCATAGTTGCGGTCTTCTGGGAGATAGTTCACGCCACGTTTTTTCTTCCAAATCTGGATAGGGAAGATGGCTGTCTCACCATTGCCCACACCTTCGTAGGTGCTTTCCAGAATCTCGCGCATGATGCAGCGGCCTTCAGCACTGGTGTCTGTACCGTAGTTGATGGATGAAAATACTACCTGGTTTCCACCACGTGAGTGAATGGTGTTCATGTTGTGGATGAAAGCCTCCATTGCCTGATGTACGCGGTTTACTGTCTTGTTGATGGCATGCTGTTCCAATCGCGCGTCTCCTTCCAGTCCCTCGAGGTCTTTCTGCAGATAATCGTCAATCTCTATATTATAAAGGTGTTTTAAATCCTTTCCTGTCAACTTTTCGAGATTTTTCACCTCTTCCTGATACGACATGCGTACATAGGGAGCAAGATAGAAGTCGAATGCAGGGATGGCCTGACCTCCGTGCATCTCGTTCTGGCATGTTTCCAGCGAGATACAGGCCAGAACGGCTGCTGTCTCTATGCGCTTGGCAGGACGGCTTGAGCCATGACCGGCTGTGAATCCATGCTGCAGAATGACATCGAGTGGATGCTGTACGCAGGTAAGACTCTTGGTGGGATAGTAATCCTTATCGTGTATGTGGAGGTAGTTGTGCTTGACGGCGTCGCGCGACTCTTCGCTCAGAAGATAGTCGTCTACAAATGGTTTGGTGGTTTCTGAAGCAAACTTCATCATCATGCCGGCAGGTGTGTCGGCATTCATGTTGGCGTTTTCACGGGTGATATCGTTATTTTTGGCATTCACAATACTCATGAATATATCGCGAGTCTTTGCTTTACGGGCAATGCTACGCTGGTTGCGGTAGGCAATATAGCGTTGTGCCACGTCCTTGCGGGCGCTCTTCATCAGCTCCAGTTCTACTGCATCCTGAATGGCCTCTACGTTCATCTGGCTTTTGCCACGATAAGCCACATGGTCGGTTATTTGCTCAATGAGGGAGCTGTCTTCACCCTTGTCGGTATGGAGCATTGCCTTGCGGATTGCTGCCATGATTTTTTGTTCGTTGAAACCAACGATGCGTCCGTCGCGCTTAACTACAGTTTGTATCATTTTCTTGTTTTACTTTAAGGTATGTATTTAATTTGCTTAATACTAATTTATTACGTCAAAAGAAGGTGTAGAAACCTTAGTTTTGGACAATGCAAAGATAATAAAAATATTCCAAAGTTGTACGTTTTGGATAACTTTTCTTGTGTTAAAATATGTCAAGTCGCTGAAAATCAGGTATATAAAAAATCGTTTTGGACAACTCTGTAAATTGACGGTTGTCCAAAACGAATAACTTCTTGTTTATCAGTCCTTTCCTGTAGATGTGTACGGAAGAGGGCTTTGGTTGAGGTGTTTTTATGCTCTATTTTGTTGACGCTTGTAGTCGAGTGCCGCACCTATGGCAGTGCAGAATTCAGAATACTTGGGTACATGGAATCTTACTCCGTACACCTTCTCCATAGCCGGATAAACTTCCCGGCACAAGGGCAAAAGCGACAGGTTGCCTATGAGTACGAAATCTTTGATGCCCGATTCGAGCGAAGACAGAATAGTGGCAGAACCGATGCATTGTAGCACCATCCAGATAAGGCCCTTTGCGATGTCTTCTCGAGAAGCATTGGTCTTGGCATTGCTGAAGAGTGACGCCACGGCACTCATGGGAAGTCCAGGAAGAGGTTTGGCGCTGATGTCTTTGATCAGGAGATTGATTTTTGATACATCTCCGTCTTTTGCAAGGTTCGTTATCTGTTTTATGTCATCGGTTTTAAGCATTATTCGGCTCAGACCGGCAAGTGTGCCTCCACCGATTCCTATTCCTCCGATGTGCTTGATGTTTTCACCATCGCATTTTACCAAAGAGGTGCCTGTGCCCATGCTCACAACGATCATTCGGTCAAGTTTGCTTTCGTATTTTGCTCCCAATCCGTCTGCTATGAATTCTTCGCTTTTTGAGGTGGGCAAACCGTATATGTGTTCGTCAATATAGGCTGCGCCTACTCCGGTAAGCATGACATGCTCTACTTCGTCCAACTTGATTTTGTTGTCGTGCAGATACTTGCCAAAGGCTCCGTAGAGCGAAGTGATGGGGTCGGTTGCCTTGATACGGATAGGGCTGATCACCATGCCCTTCTCGTCAATTCCTACAATCTTTGTTGTTGATATCCCAACGTCAATTCCGATTACTATTTTCTTCATTCGTGACTTTAAGTTTCTTTTTTGCTATTTACAAGACTCCCATCTTGCAGAAAGTGATGAGTACAGCATATCCTATAATCATACTGATGACTCCTATGCTGAGACCTGCCTTCACCATGTCGGTTTGCTGTATCAAACCGGTAGAGTAGGCGATGGCATTAGGAGGAGTGGAGATTGGGAGCGACATGGCGCATGAAGCGGCAACAGCCACACCTATTATAATGGTAGAAGTGCCACCTATGGCGTCGAGCGAATGTCCCATACCGGCACAAACCACGGTAAGGATAGGTATCAGCAATGCTGCTGTTGCCGTGTTGCTGATAAAGTTACTCAGGGTAAAGCATACGAGTCCTGAAACTACCATGATGACAAATGGATTGAATTCGCCGAAAGGAATGCTCTTAACTGCTGCTTCGGCAAGTCCTGTTCCGTTCATGGCAAGTCCAAGTGCAAATCCGCCGGCAACCATCCAGATTACGGCCCAGTCTATTTCCTTCAGGTCGTTGGCTGTAATTACTCCCGTGAAGGCAAATACTGCTATTGGCAGCATGGCCACGGTGTTGGCATTGATGCCAAGATAGTTCTTGCCGAAAATCCAAAGCAGGATAGTGAGTACAAAGGTGCCTGCCACAACGATTGTTCGCCAGTTGAACTCGATTTCGCCTTCAATCTTCAGGTCGATGGTTTTCTGTGAGAATGGGAACATCTTGCGGATGATAAACCATGCAATGACGAGCATCACGATTACCATCGGGCACATAATCAACATCCAGTCGCCGAAACCGATATCGAGGTTCAGACCGTCTGGAGCTGTCAGTACCTTATAGGCAAATGCGTTAGGAGGTGTTCCGATTGGCGTTCCCATACCGCCCAGGTTGGCTCCAATGGGGATGGCCATGGTGAGAGCTATGCGCCCCTTGCCATTGGCAGGAAGAGCCTTGAATACCGGTGTCAGGAAAGTAAGCATCATGGCAGCGGTGGCGGTGTTGGATATAAACATTGAGAAAATACCAGTGATGAGCATGAAGCCCAAAAGCACATTTTCAGAACGCTTGCCGAATGGAGCGATGAGTGTCTTGGCCATGAGTACGTCGAGGCGACTTTTGGTAGCAGCTATGGCCATGATGAAGCCTCCTAAGAAAAGGATGATGGTTGGGTCGGCAAAACATGCCATGATACCTTGGTATTCCAGCAGTTCTCCGTATTCGCCCTCAGAACCTTGCATGATGTTGAAGGCTGAGTTGGACGCGCCAAACAGCAATACAAAAATGATGACCACGGAAGTGGCCCATGCCGGTATGGCCTCTGTCAGCCATAACATCACAGCCATCACAAAGATTGCGATGATACGTTGTTGTACTACGGTCAGGCCTTCAATGCCAAAACAGTCAATAGGTAGATTCCATACCAAGACAGTAAGTAGGGCTGTGATGAGGAACAAGAGCCCTTTCTTGCGATTGAAATCGCCTGTCAATGCTTTTTTTACATTTTCTTTCATGTTTATAGTTGAATCTTTATGTTTCTTATGGACTTCGACTATGTATTTTTAGTTTAGGGGCAAAATTACATATATTTTTTGATATAGCAATAGAAAAGTATTTTTTTTTGTTTTTTTTTGTGTAATGTATGTGGAAGTTTGAAGATAATTCATTATATTTGCAGCGACAAGTAATGCTTTGGGCATTATTGAGAGAATGTGAATATCTAAATTTTATAAACAATTTATTAACTGTTATATATCATGAGCAATTCGAATTTGATCCTCTTAGTGGTTTTGGTAGTAGTATTTGCTATTATTGTTTTCTCTTATCTTCACAAGCGTCATCATGAGTACAAAATGGCTGATATAGAGAAGGCGGTTCGCAAGGCATATGTTGGTGAGGCTACCTCTGTTAGCAAAGAGGAACTTGTCAAAGTGGTTAAGACTTATTTTCACTGCTCGTCTAAAGAGGCTTTATATATAATAGGTGTAGCTCGCCGTAAAAAGATCGTTGACATTGCTGACGGAAAGGTTTCGCTGCTTTAAATCGGGTGCAGTAGGCTTTTGCAGGCTTTTTCGAGGCTGTTGCATTATTTTTTAAGAATGACGATACATGACGGGGAAGTTTTCTTCGGCCATAAAATTCTTTGGCTTTTGCTGATGGGTGTTTTTTGTATTCTTTGACGGAATGATGAGGCTTAATAGATGACAGGTCTTGGTCTTAATAGATGACAGGTCTTGGTCTTAATAGATGGCAGGTCTTGGTCTTAATAGATGGCAGGTCTTGGTCTTAATAGATGACAGGCTTTCCTCGTTATTGTTGTTCGTTTCGGTCTTAATAGACAGATTTAGTCTTTGTTTGGCTGATTTGGTTTAACAGAAATGTTTTAAGATCTCGCACAAATCCAGAAAAAGCGTGACAGGAAAGCCTTTGTATATTTATTCGCCAGTAAGCTATACTTAATTGTGAAAAAATAATTTTGTAGTTGGGAAAAAATATTTTTCCAGTTGGGGCGATATTGTTTTGCAGTTGAGATTTTCATTTTTTTTGCAATTACTGCATGAATATACTAATGACACTTTTTGCCGTTAACCTCCCATGAAAAACAAAATAATGCTAAATTCGTGCTTTTTTTTCGATTTAACGGCTTTTATTGAATTATTATTTGTACCTTTGTCGGGAATTAGCATTTGGCAAAAAGCGCTTAGAACGCAAAAAAATAGCCTTAGAGGCGATTTTGCCGCAAAAATGAAGAATAAAACAATTAAAAATACAACGTTAGATTTAAATGGACGAAAATCAGACTCTTGATCATGACAGAATCATGAAAATCAACATCGAGGAGGAGATGAAGTCATCCTACATCGACTATTCTATGTCGGTGATTGTGGCTCGTGCCCTTCCTGATGTGCGTGATGGTTTCAAGCCTGTACATCGCCGTATCCTATACGGTATGTTGGGAATTGGAAACACCAGTGACAAACCTTATAAGAAATGTGCCCGCGTAGTAGGTGAGGTGTTGGGTAAGTATCACCCTCATGGCGACAGTTCTGTTTACGGTGCCCTCGTTCGTATGGGACAGGAATGGAACATGCGCTATACCCTTATCGACGGACAGGGTAACTTCGGTTCTGTGGATGGCGACTCACCTGCAGCCATGCGTTATACAGAGTGCCGCCTCTCCAAGATGGGAGAGCACATCATGGACGACCTGGACAAGGAAACCGTCGACATGATGAACAACTTTGATGACACCCTGCAGGAGCCAACAGTGATGCCTACCAAGATTCCTAACCTCCTCGTCAATGGTGGTAATGGTATCGCCGTAGGTATGGCTACCAATATTCCTACCCACAACCTGGGTGAGGTGATTGACGGTTGCTGTGCCTACATCGACAATCCTGATATCGATACCGATGGATTGATGCAGTATATCCCTGCTCCCGACTTCCCCACAGGTGCCACTATTTATGGTATCCAGGGAGTGAAGGATGCTTACGAGACAGGTCGTGGTCGTATCGTGGTTCGTGCTACAGCCGAAATAGAGTGTGGCGACAGTCACGACAAAATCGTTATTACCGAGATTCCTTATGGTGTCAACAAGGAACAGCTCGTGATGGCCATTGCCGACCTTGCGAAGGAAGGCCGTGTAGACGGAATCGCCAACGTGAACGATGAGTCTGGTCGTCAGGGTATGCGTATCGTGGTAGACGTGAAGCGTGACGCCAACGCCAATGTACTGCTCAACAAACTCTTCAAGATGACTGCGCTACAGAGCTCGTTCTCTGTGAATTGTATCGCCCTTGTGGGTGGCCGTCCTCGCCTGTTGAGCCTGAAGGAGTGCGTGAAGTATTTCGTAGACCATCGTCATGATGTGACGATCCGTCGTACTCAGTTCGAATTGAAGAAGGCACAGGAGCGTGCTCATATCCTGGAAGGTTTGATCATCGCCTGCGACAATATCGACGAGGTGGTACATATTATCCGTGCCAGCAAGACTCCTTCTGATGCTCAGCGCAACCTGGAGAAGCGTTTCGAGTTGGATGAACTGCAGAGCAAGGCCATTGTGGATATGCGTCTGAGCCAGCTCACAGGCTTGCGCTTGGAGCAGTTGCACAACGAGTTTGACGAGTTGATGAAGACCATCGATTATTTGAACCAGATTCTCAATGACCCAGAGCTTTGCAAGAAGGTGATGAAGGACGAGTTGAACGAGGTGAAAGAGAAGTATGGTGACGCACGCCGCACCATGATCAAGCCCGACGACCACGAGTTCAATCCAGAGGACTTCTATCCCAACGACCCTGTAGTCATCACCGTGAGCCATCTTGGCTATATCAAGCGTACTCCATTGTCAGAGTTCCGCGAGCAGGCACGTGGTGGAGTAGGTTCAAAGGGAGCCCGTACACGCGACAAGGACTTCACCGAGTATATTTATCCTGCCACCATGCACCAGACGATGCTCTTCTTCACCAAGAAGGGACGATGCTATTGGCTGAAGTGTTACGAGATTCCTGAGGGTGACCGCAACTCTAAGGGCCGTGCCATCCAGAACCTTCTCAATATCGACAGCGATGACCAGGTGAATGCTTTCCTCCGTCTCAGAGGTTTGAACGATGCCGAGTTCATCAACAGTCATTATATTGTGTTCGCTACTAAGAACGGTACGGTGAAGAAGACTTGTCTGGAGGCTTACTCACGTCCTCGTGCCAATGGTGTGATTGCCATCAATATCGTAGAGGGCGACGAGGTGGTTGACGTTCGTCTGACCAATGGTCACAACGAGCTGATCATGGCCAACCGCAATGGTCGTGCTGTACGCTTCGATGAGAATACTATCCGAACGATGGGACGTACCTCAACGGGTGTTCGTGGCATGCGTCTTGATGGTGACGATGATGCGGTAGTAGGTATGATCGTTGTCAACGATCCTGAAAAGGAAACCGTCATGGTGGTGAGCGAACAGGGTTACGGCAAACGTTCGGATGTGATGGATTACCGTGTGACCAACCGTGGTGGTAAGGGTGTTAAGACCCTGAATATTACAGACAAGACAGGCCGACTGGTAGCTATTAAGAATGTGACCGACGAAAACGACCTGATGATCATCAACCAGAGCGGTATTGTTATCCGACTGGCTGTGTCTGAGTGCCGCGTCATGGGACGTGCCACACAGGGCGTACGCCTCATCAACCTGGCCAAGAAGAATGATGTCATTGCCAGCGTATGCAAGGTGATGAGCTCGGAACTTGAGGCTTCGGTAGAGGAGGAGAGCAAGGCTGCATGGGCCAAGAAGAGCGAGGAGATAGAGGGTGAGACTGCATCTGCAGAGGGCGAGGAAACTCCCGATACAGAGGAAACTCCCAACATCGACTTCGAATAATGTGAATTAACAAATTAACACAAACTTAATTGATAAAGAACATGAAAAAGTTTATTGTTGCTGCTATGTTGGTACTAGGTGCCACATCAGCTTTTGCTGGCGACAGCGATGCTCTCAAGGCTGTGCTCAGTGCCAAGAAGTATTCTGAGGCCAAGGAATTGGTAAAGCAGAATCTTGCTTCTATGGCAAGCGACGCCGAGAGAGCCAAGGCTTACAATTACCTGGTAAAACTCAGTATGGATGCCTTCAACAAGGAGTCTGCCAAGGATTTGGAAGACCAGATTAAGAAGACAACTACAGCCGACAAGGAGTCGATGTACAAGAATGCCTACAATGCGCTTGCCTCTGCCATTGAGTGCTACAAGTACGACCAGCTTCCTGATGCCAAGGGTAAGGTGAAGCCTAAGTATAATGGCAACAAGGATCTCGTTTGGCCAGCCCGTATCCAGCTCGTTAATGCCGGTCAGGATGCTGCCCAGAAGAATCAGCCAGAGAACGTGCTCAAGTACTGGGGGCTGTTCCTCGATACAGAGAATGCTCCTCTCTTCGATTCTAAGGTAAAGGAGAAAGAGGCAGAGAAGGATTACCTGGGTCAGGTGGCTCTCTTCGCCGCTCGTTATGCTTATCAGGCTAAGGACATCAAGCGCTGCGAGAAGTATTGCGACATCGCTATGAAGGATCCTGAGCAGGCTAAGGATGCTCTCAACCTGAAGCTCTACGTGATGAAAGACGGCTTGAAGAATCATGCTGACTCTCTGGCTTACGTCGAGAAGTTGAAGGCTCTCTATGTCAACGACGAGAGTAATGATGTGATTCTGGACGGACTGAACAGCATGTACTCTTCATTGAAGATGGAGAAGGAGCAGCTCGAGTTGCTTGACGGTGCTATTGCCAAGAATCCAAACAACTTCGTAGCTTTGGCCGACAAAGGTATGTATTATATCAGCAAGAACGATGCCGACAAGGCTATCGAATGCCTGAACAAGGCGCTTGCTGTACAGCCTGACAACGTGGTAGTGATGACTTATCTCGGTGCCTGCCTCAACGTGAAGGCTTCTAACCTTAGCAAGGAAGAGGGTAAGGCTGTTTACGAGGAGTCTATCAAGCACCTCGATAAGGCTAAGGAACTCGATCCAAACAAGGAGAAGGCCAACTGGGGCTACAACCGCTTCCAGGCTTATTATGGTCTCTACGGTCCTAACGACGCCAAGACAAAGGCTGCCGAGGAGGAGAGCCACTAAAAAATGACGAAAAAGCGATAAAATCGCTCTGAAACCGTGATATTTACCTCGCGTTATATCTTTTTGGGATATGGCGCGAGGTTTTGTTTTGTAAAAAAATCATATTAGATTTGGGAGGAACATATTTTTTTTGTAACTTTGCGCGCAAAAGAAAATAAACAATATAATATATAAGGTAATATGGCTAAGAAATTTGCCGAACACAATGGTCTCAACTTGACAAAGACCAACAATGACGTACTTGCAGAGTGGGAGAAGAATGATATCTTCCACAAGTCTATTGACGAGCGTGAAGGCTGCCCTCAGTTTATCTTCTTCGAGGGACCTCCATCTGCTAATGGCCACCCTGGTATTCACCACGTGCTGGCGCGTAGTATCAAGGATACGTTCAACAGATACAAGACGATGAAGGGATTCCAGGTTCACCGCAAGGCTGGATGGGATACTCACGGACTTCCTGTTGAGCTTGGTGTCGAGAAGGAACTCGGCATCACCAAGAAGGATATCGACAACAAGGCTTCAGAGAAGTATATCTCTACAGAGGACTATAACCATAAGTGTCGTGAGAATGTGATGAAGTTTACTGCCGAATGGCGTGAGCTGACCGAGAAAATGGGTTACTTCGTGGATCTCGATCATCCTTACATCACTTACGATAACAAGTATATCGAGACACTCTGGTGGCTCCTCAAGCAACTCTACAACAAGGGTCTGCTCTACAAGGGTTACACCATCCAGCCATACTCTCCAGGCGCAGGTACAGGTTTGAGTTCTCATGAGTTGAACCAGCCTGGTTGCTATCGCGATGTAAAGGACCTCACCACCACAGCCCAGTTCCTCATCAAGGATCCTAAGGCTGAGTGGACCAAGTGGGGCAAGCCATACTTCATCGCATGGACCACTACACCTTGGACTTTGCCATCAAACGTGGCTCTCTGTGTAGGTCCTAAGATCGACTATGTAGCTATCGAGACCTACAACCTCTACAATGGCGAGCCTATGACACTCGTGATGGCTGAGGCGCTGGTAGGTTCATATCTGAAGGCTGACCAGGAGTGCAAGGTGGGCGATCTCCTTCCATTCGACAAGGAGAAGAAGCAGTGCCCATGGCGTGTTATTGACCACATGAAGGGTACCGACCTCGAAGGCATGCACTATGAGCAGCTCCTGCCATGGGTAAAGCCATGCGAGAAGGTAGATGCTTTCGCTCCAGCTTTCGTTACAGAATATGCAGCAGCTCATCCTGAGAAGGTATTCGCTTCTGAGGATGGTCGCGATAAGTTCGTAGAGATGGATAGCGAGGCTTTCCGCGTGATCCTCGGCGACTACGTTACTACCGATGACGGTACAGGTATCGTGCACATCGCTCCTACATTTGGTGCTGATGATGCCAAGGTGGCTAAGGATGCCAACATCCCTGCGCTTTACCTTATTAATAAGAAGGGCGAGACTCGTCCAATGGTTGACCTGCAGGGTAAGTTCTATCTCATCGAGGACCTCGATGCCAACTTCGTAAGCGCTTGCGTCAACAAGGAGGCATATGCTCATCACGCAGGCGACTACGTGAAGAATGCCTACGATCCACAGTTTAATGTGGATGGTGTCTGGGATAAGAAGGCTTCTGATAAGGCTGAAGACCTGAATATCGTACTCTGCTACGAGTTGAAGCAGGAGGGCAAGGCATTCAAGAGCGAGAAGCACGTGCACAACTATCCTCATTGCTGGCGTACCGACAAGCCTATCCTCTACTACCCATTGGATAGCTGGTTTATCAAGGATACTGCTCGCAAGGAGCGCATGGTGGAACTCAACAAGACCATCAACTGGCAGCCTGAGAGCACCGGTACTGGCCGTTTCGGCAACTGGCTCGAGAATCTGAACGACTGGAACCTTTCACGCTCCCGCTTCTGGGGTACTCCATTGCCTATCTGGCGTGACGAGAACCGTGGCGAGAAGTGCATTGGCAGCCTTGAGGAACTCTATGCTGAAATCGAGAAGTCTGTGGCTGCCGGCATCATGCAGAGCAACCCATTGAAGGAAAATGGTTTCATTCCTGGAGACTACAGCCAGGAGAACTATGATAAGATTGACCTCCACCGTCCATACGTTGACAAGATTGTATTGGTTAACGAGGAGGGCAAGCCAATGTATCGTGAGAGCGACCTGATCGATGTTTGGTTCGATTCTGGTTCAATGCCTTACGCCCAGCTCCACTACCCATTCGAGGGAGAAATGGCCCGTGGCACAGAGGCTGACCGCGATGCACTCATCCACAGCACCTACGAGGGATATGCTATTCCTCCTAAGTTCTATCCTGCCGACTTCATCAACGAGGGCGTGGATCAGACCCGTGGATGGTTCTTCACCCTGCATGCCATCGCTACCATGGTATTCGACAGCGTGGCTTTCAAGAACGTCATCTCTTCTGGTCTCGTTCTCGATGCCAAGGGCAACAAGATGAGTAAGCACGTGGGCAACGTGACCAACCCATTCGAGATGATCGACAAGTATGGTGCCGACCCTGTTCGTTTCTATATGATGACCAACAGCGAGCCTTGGGATAACCTCAAGTTCGACCCTAACGGTGTGGATGAGACCCGTCGCAAGTTCTTCGGTACCTTATATAATACCTACAGCTTCTTCGCCCTCTATGCTAATGTAGATGGTTTCGATGCTGAGGCTGCTCAGGTGCCATTCGAGAAACGCCCAGAGATTGACCGCTGGATTCTCTCTTCACTCAATACCCTCATCAAGGGCGTTGACAGAGAGTTGGCTGGTTACGATCCAACCCGTGCAGGACGTCTCATTGATGCTTTCGTCAACGATGACCTCTCCAACTGGTATGTTCGTCTGAACCGTAAACGTTTCTGGGGTAAGGAGATGAGAGAGGATAAGCTCAGCGCTTACCAAACTCTCTATACCTGTCTGATGACAGTGGCTAAGCTCTTGGCACCATTCGCTCCATTCTATGCAGACGAGTTGTATCTTGACTTGGGCGGCGAGTTGGAGAGCGTACATCTCGACAAATTCCCTGTAGCCGATGAGGCTGCTATCGATGCCGACCTGGAGGAACGTATGGCCATCGCCCAGAAGATTACTTCTATGGTATTGGCATTGCGCCGTAAGGTGAACATTAAGGTTCGTCAGCCACTGCAGCAGATCATGATTCCTGCCGTAGATGATGTACAGAAGGCACACATCGAGGCAGTAGCCGGACTGTTGAAGAACGAGGTGAACGTGAAGGAGGTTAACTTCATTGAGGGTCAGGGCATTCTCGTGAAGAAGGTGAAGTGTAACTTCAGAGTGATGGGTAAGAAGTTCGGCAAGCTGATGAAGGGTGTTGCTGCCCAGATGTCAGCGCTCGACCAGGACCAGATTGCAGCCTTCGAAAAGGCAGGCAGCATCACATTGAATATTGACGGACAGGAAGCCGTGGTAGAGGTAGCCGATGTGGAGATTATCTCAGAGGATATCCCAGGATGGCTCGTATCTAACGAGGGCAATCTGACCGTAGCGCTTGAGGTAGAGTTGACTCCTGAATTGAAGAAGGAGGGTATGGCCCGTGAGCTGATCAACCGTATCCAGAACCTCCGCAAGGAGACAGGTCTTGAGATTACCGACCGCATCAAGGTGACTGTGGCTCCTAACGAGGAGACCAATGCTGCCATAGAGGCTTTCGGCGACTACATCAAGACACAGGTGTTGGCTGACTCTATCCTGATAGCAGAAAACAATGGATCGGAAACTGAGTTCGACGAGTTCAAGCTCAATATTCTGGTAGAGAAAAATTAATCATACATTTTTATTAACTTAATACTTAATATCTATGGCAAGCGAAAAGAAAAGATACAGTGATGAGGAACTCGAGGAGTTCCGCGACATCATAAACGAGAAACTGAAAGTGGCACGAGCCAATTATAAGGAAATGATGGCACAGCTCAATCATTCAAACAGTAATGACATCATTGATACATCACCCACCTACAAGGCTTTGGAGGAGGGTAGTGAGGCTCAGAGCAAAGAGGAGATTATCCAGATGGCACAGCGCCAGCAGAAATTCATCTTGGGGTTGGAGGCCGCTCTCATTCGCATCAAGAACAAAACTTACGGTATCGACCGTGAGACAGGAGAGTTGATTCCTAAAGAGCGTCTCCGGGCTGTTCCGCATGCTACGTTGAGTGTCGCTTCTAAGCAAGCCAGAAAGCATTAACTCAACTTTCGCAAACAGGGAAGTAAAAAAAGTTAAAGGAGTTAGACAACTGCTTTAGAGCACTTGAAATAAAACATCAAGGCTATTGGCTATAACTTCTAACGATTGAAGGGAGTGATAACTTCTTTAACTTTTATAACTTCTGAACTTGCCAAAGTTCAATTATTAATAAATGAAGCAATGTAAAATTCATACAGGATGGCTCGTCACGGCAATGGTGGTGATATTGCTGGTTATTGACCAGATAATCAAGCTATATATCAAAACCCACTTTTACCTTGGTGAGTCTGTTCGTGTTACAGACTGGTTCTTTATAGATTTCGTGGAGAACAATGGTATGGCATGGGGCATGTCGTTTATCAACAAGCTCACGCTGAGTTTGGTTCGTACTGTTGCCATCATTGTCTTGCTGTGCTATCTGCGCAACATCATCAAGGCCGGAACCCATCGCCTGCTGTATATCTATATGGTGGCGCTGGTTACCACGGGTGCCATTGGCAATATGATAGACTCTATGTTCTATGGTCTCATATTCACTTCTTCCGAACCTTTCTATGTAGCCAAATTTGTACCTTTTGGTCAAGGTTACTCAGCATTTATGATGGGTAAGGTGGTCGATATGTTCCGTTTTCCTTTCTTCACCTTTACATGGCCTTCGTGGTTCCCGTTTTGGGGAGGAAGCGAGTTTACGTTCTTCGATCCGGTATTCAACTTTGCCGACTCTTGTGTCACGGTAGGTATCGTCTCTCTCTTGCTCTTCTGTCGTAAGGAGTTGGAGGCTTTAGGTAAGAAGGAGGAGGTTACGGACAAGAAGGAAGAAACTCCGGATAAGAATAAGGAGAATTTAGACACGAAGAATGAGGAGGAAAAGGCATGATGAAAATGAAGCAGACTCTGTGGGTATTGGCTCTCTTGATGTCGGCATGCTGTATGTCGCTTACGGGGTGTAAGCCCAGCCTGCCCGATGACGTATTGTCGCAGGGCAAGATGGAGGATATTCTTTATGACTATCATCTCGCCTTGGCCATGGTTCAGAATGAGGGTGGCGATGAGACGCAACGCTTTATCTACAAGGATGCCGTGCTGCGAAAGCATGATGTGACATCGGCAGAGTTCGACTCTTCTATGGTTTACTACATGCGCCATACCGACAAGATGTACACCATCTACAAGAACCTTAGCGACAGGCTCAACGATGAGGCTGTGTCGTTGGGTGCAGATGCCAGCGACCAGAGCCGCTTTGGCGATTTGGCTTCTTCGGGCGACACTACCAACATCTGGCGTGGTGCGCGATCATTGGTGTTCATGACAGCCAAGCCACTCAACTATTATAATTTCGAGGTGAAGGCAGACACGTCTTTCCATAAGGGTGACTGTATCATGCTCGATTTTGAGTCGCATTTCATATATCAGGATGGTATACGTGACGGACTGGCTGTTTTGGCGGTTCAGTTCAGTAACGACAGTATCGCCTCGCAGGTAGTTCATGTACAGAGTTCTCAGCATTACTCCATGCAGGTGGAGGACCGTGATACGCTTGGTATCAAGAGTGTCAAGGGATTTTTCTTGCTCAACAGTGGTGACTTCTCCAACGACTTCAGTTCGGCAACAACGCTCAAACTGATGTTTCTGGATCATATCCGCATGATCAAGATGCACAAGAAGCCAGTACAGCCAGTTAATGTATCATCGGGTGATGCCGAAAGGTTTGAAAAGGACAGTATGGGTAAGCCTGGTGTCAATACACCGGCAGGAGCTGTGAAACCGGCTGATGAGTCTGTTTCTCCAAAGACAGTTTCCCGCAAGGCCGACATGCCTCTGAAGCCAACTCCTGCTGTCAACAGAAAGCTTATCGCTCCTCGAGAACTAAAGAAAATAGAGAAGGTGGATGTCAAGGCTATCAAATAGGTAGCCGTTCAAATGTCAGCCGATCAAACGGAAGTGAGAGAATGAAGAGATATGCAGCTCATCAGATCGTCCTGGAAGATGGAACGGCTATAGAACAAGGAATCGTTGAGTTGTCCGACGGGGGTATTGTGGCAAGGACTTTTCCCTTTTGGCACGAACAGCCCATGACAGAATGGCTTGGAGGCGTGATAGAAGTCAAGGCTGACGAAGCCGGACGCCTCAGAGCTTATCATCATGGACATCGGTTGGGAGTATAGAGATTTCACTCCTTCACTCCTCTTATCCGGCAGTTCAATTATAAACAAAGAGTAATCAATAAAACTAAAACGATAGATTATGTTAAGCGTAGATCAGTTAGAAGACAAATTGATAGACTTGGCTTTCGCTGAGGATATTGGTGACGGTGACCATACCACTCTCTGCTGTATTCCAGAGGATGCTATGGGTAAGAGCCATCTGCTCATCAAGGAAGATGGCATCTTGGCAGGTGTGGAAGTAGCCAAGAAAGTGTTTGCACGTTTCGACCCAACCATGAAGGTAGAGGTGCTCATGCAGGACGGTACTCCTGTCAAGAAGGGTGATATCGCCATGGTGGTAGAGGGAAAGATCCGTTCTTTGCTTCAGACAGAGCGACTGATGCTCAACATCATGCAGCGCATGAGTGGTATTGCTACTATGACAGCCAAGTATGTGAAGCGTCTGGAGGGAACAAAGACACATGTTCTCGATACACGTAAGACCACACCAGGTTTGCGTATGCTTGAGAAGCAGGCTGTGAAGATAGGTGGAGGAATGAATCATCGTATCGGTCTCTTCGATATGATACTTCTCAAGGATAATCATATCGACTTCGCTGGTGGTATCGACAACGCCATCGACCGTTGTCATGCTTACCTAAAGGAGAAGGGACTCAACCTGAAGATAGAGATTGAGGTTCGCAGCTTCGACGAACTCGACCAAGTGTTGAAGCATGGTGGCGTCAACCGTATCATGCTCGACAACTTCTCTGTGCCTGATACCAAGAAGGCTGTGGACATCATCGCCGGCAAGTACGAGACGGAGTCATCAGGCGGCATTACTTACGACACCATCCGCGACTATGCCGAGCAGGGAGTTGACTTTATCTCTGTGGGTGCGCTTACCCATAGCGTGAAGGGATTGGACATGAGTTTCAAGGCCTGCGAGTAAGTAATTGAAGATTTAGAGTGAAGAAGAACGAAGAGGGAGGATTCTTTATGCTTTTCTTTTAGTTCTACAGTACAATATTCTTGAGGAGTTGGGAGTTTTTCCTAACTCCTTATATATATAATAAGGTGTAATTTTATGAATAAAATTTTTGCTTCGGCCTTGATGGCTGCAGCTTTGGTGGGCGGTGTCTCAGAGGCAGATGCCTGCACCAATTTCATTGTGGGCAAGAAGGCATCTGTAGATGGTTCTGTGCTCTGTTCTTACAGTGCTGACGATTATGGTATGTTCCAGAACCTTTGTCATTATCCAGCTGCCAAGCATGCCAAGGGAACCATGCGCAAGGTGTTCGACTGGGATACCAACAAGTATCATGGCGAAATACCAGAGGCGCCAGAGACCTATAATGTAATAGGTAATATCAATGAGTGGCAGGTTACCATTGGCGAGACTACCTATGGCGGTCGCGAGGAGATGGTCGACTCTACAGGTGTTCTCGATTATGGATCGCTTATCTATATTGCCTTGCAGCGTTCCAAGACAGCCCGCGAGGCTATCAAGGTGATGACTACATTGGCCAATACCTATGGTTACAACTCAGAGGGTGAGACCTTCACTATCTGCGATCCCAACGAAGCTTGGATCATGGAGATGATGGGCAAGGGAGCCGGCAGTAAGGGAGTAGTATGGGTGGCTCAGCGTATTCCTGATGATGCCATCTGTGCTCATGCCAACCAGAGTCGTATCGGTAAGTTCAACATGAAGGATAAGCACAATGTGATGTATGCCAAGGATGTGGTGGCTTTTGCACGCAGCAAGGGCTGGTATAAAGGCAAGGATGCCGACTTCTCTTGGAAGATGGCTTATGCCAAGCCCGATTTCTCGGGTCGTCGCTTCTGTGATGCGCGTGCCTGGGCTTTCTTCAATCATTTCAAGGACATGAGCCGTTACCTGCCTTGGGCGCTTGGCAAGGATCCTCAGGCAGAGGACATGCCTCTCTGGATAGTACCCGACCGCAAGGTGAGTGTACAGGATATGGAGGCTTGCATGCGCGATCATTATGAGGGCACTCCGCTTTCGGTAGCCGATGGTGACGACTTGGGTGGCGGTATCTGGCAGATGCCTTATCGTCCTACACCACTTTCATTCAAGGTGGATGGCAAGCAGTGCTTCAACGAGCGTCCTACAAGCACACAGCAGAGTGGCTTCGTCTATGTAAGTCAGATGCGCTCTTGGTTGCCTCGCGAGATTGGCGGTGTGCTCTGGTTTGGCAACGATGATGCCAACATGGTGGCTTTCACACCTGTTTACTGCAGCTCTACCATTCAGCCAGAGTGCTACAACACACCTGGTGCCGACGCTGTTACCTTCAGTGATAAGAACGCCTATTGGGTTTGCAATATGACAAGCAATATGGTGTATCCTCGTTACAGCCAGCTGTTCCCTTCATTGAAGGAGGTGCGCGACAGTCTCGACAATAGTTATTTTGCCGCCCAGAAAGAGGTGGAGGCAAAGGCACAGGAACTCTATGCGCAGAATCCTCAGCAGGCAGTCAAGTATCTCAACGATTATGGCATCAAGAAGGCTCAGCAGATGCTGACACGTTGGAAGCAGCTCTTCCAATTCATGGTGGTGAAATACAACGACATGATCATCAAGCCTACCGACAAGGATGGTAACTTCGTACGTACCAAGGAGGGACTGGGTGCTCGTCCTGTACGCCCTGGCTATCCTGAGAAATATGCCAAGGAGCTCATCAAGCAGACTGGAGATAAGTTTGTTGAAAAGTAAAAAAGTAAAAAAGTAAAAAGTGCCTTGCTGCCTTTTAAAGGTAAAAAAATAAAAGGTAAAAGAGTAGGAGGGTGGTGTTCATTCTTCTACTCTTTTTTTGTTAATGTCGGTTAAAAGCCACAGGTGGCGTGCAATGATTTTGTCATAGTGGTGTTTAATCAGGTAAAAACAACAAATAAGAGATTATAATGATGAACAAGAAAATGACAACAGTAGCTCTCGCAGCTATGGCAATGGCGCTGACCACATCTTGCAGTACAAGCAAGAAAGCACAAAACCAGGTGCATGAAGGCACCACCAGTTTGGAAGCTTCTAAAGGTAACGTGGAGAATATGGATCCGGAATATCTCGTTCTTTCTGATGCTCAGGAGGCATTCGTCAAGAAGAACAATCAGTTTGCACTCAATTTCTTCTCGCAGGTGGCTGGTTTCGACTCCAAGGTCATCTCGCCGCTGAGTCTCACCTACCTCATGGGCATGCTTGCCAATGGTGCCGACGGACAGACACAGCAGGAGATACTGAAGGCTTTGGGATGTGAGGGTGATATGACTCTCGACGAGTTGAACGCTTTCAGTCGCAGCATGATGCAGTATGCTGCTAAGGCTGACCCTTCTACCACAGTCAATATTGCCAACTATATCGCGCTCAACAAGCATTATGCTTTGAAGAATGAGTTTGCCAAGGCGGTGTCTGCCAACTATCAGGCTGGCATAGAGTCGCTTGACTTCAGTAGTAGTAAGACAACAGCCCATATCAACGACTGGTGTAAGAAGCATACCGACGGCATGATTCCTACTATTATCGATCAGGTGGACGCCAATGCCATCTCGTACATCATGAACGCCATCTACTTTAATGGCAGCTGGGAGAAGAAGTTCAAGAAGAGCGAAACCAAGCTGGAGAATTTCAGGGGCTATACTCGCGACATCAAGCGCGTGAACATGATGCACCGTGCGGGCAAGTATTTCTTTGCCGACAATCAACTGTTCTCGGCCATCAACCTTCCTTATGGCAATGGTGCCTATGCGATGACCGTCTTGCTGCCACATGAGGGCAAGTCTATCGACGAGATGATGAAATCGCTTGATGCAGAGAAACTGGCTGCTGTCAGCGGACAGATGAAAGAGTGTGTGGTAGACCTTAAGTTGCCACGTTTCACCACCGAACTGGAACTCCCGCTCAATGAAATCGTCAGCAAGTTGGGTGCTCCAAGCATGTTTGATTCTGGTAAGGCCAACTTCAGTAAGCTTGCAGAGGGCAATGTCTTTGTATCCAAAATGCTCCAAAAGGCAAAGATTGAGGTGAGCGAAGAGGGAACCAAGGCTGCAGCCGTAACTGCTGCCACCGTCATGATGACTTCCTTGCAGCCCGAACCACGTAGGGTAGTGTTCCATGCTGACCATCCTTTCGTCTATATGATAACCGATGTTCGCAGCGGCTCTATCTACTTCATAGGCCAGTTTACAGGCGAAAATTAGAATATTTGAAAAATAATTGCCGAAAAATTTGGTGGAATGAAATAAAAGCGTTACCTTTGCACTCGCATTTGAGAAATGATGCTTGAGTTCGGTTAACGAGTCCGACAAGGAAGGTTGGGTGAGTGGCTGAAACCACCAGTTTGCTAAACTGACGTGCGGGTTTACCGTACCGGGGGTTCGAATCCCCCACCTTCCGCAAGCTGATTTTCGTGAGTGCAATTTTGGTCGATTCATCTAATGGTTAGGATACAAGATTCTCAATCTTGGCATAGGGGTTCGATTCCCCTATCGACTACAGTGTTTTTCATGGTATTCGCCTACATCAGTCGTGAGACCCGTGCAGGCTTTTTTATTGAGGTCGATTCATCTAATGGTTAGGATACAAGATTCTCAATCTTGGCATAGGGGTTCGATTCCCCTATCGACTACATAACAACAACCCGCTGCAAATCATCGATTTGCAGCGGATTTCTTTTTTATTTCTTTCTTTCCGATTCTTTCACGAAGCCATGTCTATAGGCATACAGCAGTTCTTCCAGATCGGCAATTTGCTTGCGCAACTCCCTGCCTATGTCGGTATCTGCCACGAGCATACGTCGGTTCGACATTTCCACAATCTGTGTGGTGCTCTTGATGTCGGTGCCTCGCAGGATGGCATCCTCTGTACTGGTGAAGGGTTCGTGCTGTACCAACTGGAATCCGCGCGAGTGATAAACCAAGGTGTAGCCGGCAATACCCGTCTCGTTGTGGTATGCTTTCGAGAAACCTCCGTCTATCACCATCAGCTTGCCATTGGCTTTGATGGGATTCTCGCCCTTGGTGGTGCGTACGGGCACGTGTCCGTTGATGATATGGCGGTTAGGACCAGTCACTCCAAAGGCATCCATGATATGGTCGATGACTTGCTCGTCGTCACGCAAGAGGAAGTAATAGCCTTTTTCTTCCTTGTGGGTTTCTTTGTCGGTGATGAAGTATCGCTCAAAGGTAGCCATCTTGCTCTTGTCGAAGAGAGGGCTGTCAGGACCGCACCATAGGTAGATGAAGTAGTCGATGGCGTATTCGCGCTCTTTAGGGTCGGAGTCAGCCTGGAAGGCTGTGCGTATCTGCATGCCAGTTTGGTGCATGAGCTCGCGGCCTGCGAACTTCTTGCCAGGGAATATCTCTACCTCTTTCAGCGAACCGTCCTCATTGAGTGGGCACGATGCGTGGAAGAGCAGGTTGTCGTTGATGATGGTGTACATGCAGCCGTGCTGCAGCATTACCTTGATGTGCTTGTGCAGTTTTTCGCATACCATGAACGAATGGTGCAACTTTGCCATCAGCATCTCTTCTTCTGGCGACAATTCGTAGGGTGAGGCGGGATTGATGGTAGGGAAGTGGCACGATGTCATGGGGTAGATCTTACCGTCTATCTTAATCTCCTTTTTCTCATAGTTGATGTGTTCGAAGAGTCGGCGCTTGTCCATCTTCCATTCGGGATGCTTGGCGATGAGTTGTCCCTCTATCTTAAACTGGATGATGGCAATGGCTTTGTGCATCTGGGATGTCAGGCGCTTGGTCTTCTCGTCTATGGCAGCTGCGCCACCACTCATCTTGGGCATAAATTCTGCACATTCATCATCCTTGTAGGCTTCCATGGCAAAAGTGGCCAAGGGGATAAGGTTGATGCCGTAGCCTTCTTCCAAGGTGGAGAGGTTGGCATAGCGCAGGCTCAGACGGATCACGTTGCAGATGCAGGCGTCATTGCCTGCGGCAGCTCCCATCCACAGCACGTCGTGGTTGCCCCATTGTATATCCCAACTGTGGTAATGGCGCATCTTGTCGAGGATGATGTGTGCACCTGGTCCACGGTCGTAGATGTCGCCGAGGATGTGCAGCTGGTCTATGGCAAGCCGCTGTATCACATTGGCTATGGCGATGATGAAGTCGTCGGCACGTCCTGTCGATATGATGGTGTCGACGATGACGTTGACATAGGCAGTCTTGTCATGGTCTTCGGTATGTTCGTGCAGGAGTTCCTGTATGATGTAAGAGAAGTCGCAGGGTAGCGACTTTCTCACCTTCGAGCGGGTGTATTTGCTCGACACATCACGACATACTGCCACGAGCTGGTGCAGTGTGATGTGGTACCAGTCGTTGATGTCGGGTTCGTTTTGCTTTACCAGTTCCAGTTTCTGCTCAGGATAGTATATGAGCGTACATAACTCACGTTTTTCAGCTTCGCGCAAGGTGTTGCCGAAGAGCTCGTTCACCTTTCGCTTGATGTTTCCTGATGCGTTTTTCAGTACATGTAGGAAAGCCTCGTATTCGCCGTGGATATCAGCCAGGAAGTGTTCAGTGCCTTTAGGAAGGTTGAGAATGGCTTGCAAGTTGATGATTTCGGTGCTGGCTTCTGCCACTGTCGGGAACGATTGTGCCAATAGTTGCAGATAACGCATATCTTTGTTTATGTCGTAATGTTTCATTCGCTGATAAAGTTAAGTTCTACATATCTTTTGCAAAGTTAGCTTAAAATTCAGACTTAACAAAGTTTTTACTGAAAAAAGTGTTTCAGACAATAGTTATGTAACTGAATTTTCGCAAGTTCTAAACTTGCAAAAGATCAAATCAGATTGAGATATACAACAAACGGGAGACAAACGAAACCTGTTCGTTTGTCTCCCGCTATATTTATTTGAGAGTAGGGGATGTGATTACTGCATCAGTTCCAAGCCTGCCTCAAATTTTGTAGTCTTGTTCATAACGTCCTTGGCTGAATTTATAATAGCCTTGATCATTGTAACAATACTATTTGTTTCAGCATCAGTGTTGGCGAGGCTATCCAACATTGCTTTGAGTGTCTGGTTGTCCAACAAAGAAGTGGCGAATGCCTTATCAATGTAGAAGTATGCCTTGGTATTGTTAGCACTCCAACGAATGTTGACAGGAATACCATCCTTGAATATTTTGATTACTTCGGTGAGGGCTGCTTTCTCGTCAGCTTCCATACCTTCTGTTACCTTGGCTGTATTGAGAAAAACAAGAATTTGGTTGTTGTTTACCTTTTTGTAGGTAGCATAGTCTGAGGCAGTCTTCCAACCATCGTTAGCAATAGAAGTGGTTGCTGCATCCTTGTACACTGCTACAATCTGACCATTAGACTTGAATTCTACGCTTTTGAGAACATTAGGGAGTTGGGTATTGCCAAGGTTCTCTACCAGCTGCTTGATGGATGCTACTGGCATTTCCATGGCATCTTCACCTTCACCCAGCTTGAGGCTTGTACCCTCTGGGCAGTCCCATGTTACCTTTACAGAACCTGTAGCTGTGGCCAGTTCGTCAGGGTTAGTGGTTACATTGCCTGACGCGTCATACATTACTGTAGGCTCAAGGCTCCATACGTGTTCCAACTCGGTGAAGCCACCATTTTCGCCATCACCATTGTCATCACTGCTACATGCAGTGAAACTTACTGTGCAGAGTGCTGCCAATAAGAAATAGAATAGATTTTTCTTCATTGTTTTCTAAGTTTAAAATTATTTTAATTGATAAATAATGCCTATAGTTCCGTAGATGGGGTAGAGAGGTTGTTCGATGACATCAAAGTCCTTTTTGAATATCTCCGAGAGTCCCCATGTCAGTCCTACAGAAGCTCCCCATCGTTTGGTGATATACCAGTCGGCACCTGCATCGATACCAAACTGCCAGTTACGCATGTCTGTAGAGAAATCATAGTCACCACGCGAACCGTCGCCATTGCCAAGTTCTACTTTCTGTCCTGTTGGGTCGTCTTTAGAATGTCCATCCTCTCTTACACGGATGTAACCATTGTAGGCGTAACCGCTGAACTTGTGTGAGGTGACATACGAGAAGTAAGGACCTAACTTGACACGTACCTTTTTGCTGATATCGTAGGTGGCTTGTACGGGGATCGTAGCAAGACTTTGGTCTACTTTGGTTACAACACTTCCGGTAAACATACCTTCCAACTCCTCGTTGCCACGTGTTATCTTCATGTGGTAGTTCTTGACGGTAGCATCTGTTTTCATGCCTTTGTTCTCGAAATGAAGTCCAAACATGATTCCCCATTTGTCGGTAAAGGGGTGATGGGCGTCTACACCAAGCGTGAAGTTGGGACGGATGCTGTAGCTGTCGAGTGAACGGATTGTAGCGGGCATGCCAACTGGTGCTGTTCCGCCCAGATTATAACCAAATCTGGCATAATAGTTATAGTTGTGCAACAGTTTGATAGCATTCCATGCATGGCTGTTTATGACAACCAGCAGGAAAAGAAATGATAATGTATATTTTTTCATTTGATTAGTTGGCATCTTCACATTTTACAATAATTTTGTCTACCCATAGTGTACTGCCTATTGCTCCTTGGAAAATGGCTCCGTCCACACTTGATGAGCATACAACGGCCAGACTGTAACCGCCATTGGTAAGCTTCTCGGCATCTATATTTTTCTTGTAGTTGAATGGGATATTGAAGTATGTCCATTCTTCTGTCTTTCCGATGTTTGGCAAGATGGCAATGGCTACAATTTGTGGACTCGTCTGCACGTCATCACCATGCAGGACGACTGCCTTTCCATTCTTGTCGTGATTGTCGTATAAAACAGCATAGATGGTTCCTTCATCAATACGGTCTTTTATTTCCTTCATGCTGCGGTTGGTGAACTTTTCTCCTGGAAGGTATTTATAATAACCGTTAAAATAGATGGGCTTGGTCTTGAAACTGAATGGCAGACCAAAGTGTGTGGCCTTCATTGCGTCCTTAAGTGCATTGGAGGCATCGAATGTTCCGATGAAAAGGTTGCCCGCCGCTATTGGCATTTTTACCATGTCGGCAAGTGAACTGGTACGACGGGTTGTCAACTTGACACAGTTCTTGTGTTCTTCACCGTCTGAGGTAGGTACTGTTGGGTACTCGTCCCAATTAGCGCTGCCGTTGCTTATCTTAAAGCCAGGATTTCCTGTTGCCCAGTTGCGGAGTTCCTTTCCGTCTACCTTATCGTACCAAACGAAGTATTTGCTGTCATTGCTCAACTTGTAGTTGGAGAAATCGCATACTTTTGCTCCTTCTATTTCTTGCAACACGTCAAAATATACCTTGTAAGTACGGCTCCATTTTCCGTTTTCAGAAGTTACCGTGTACTCTACAGGATTGGAAGGGTCTGAAAAATCGTGTACACTGCCATTCTCTGGAGAGATGGTTGCTCCTTCGGTCAATTTGAATTGAGGAGCTATAGCTGTCAGGTCGGCACTGGAGCGCACGGTAAAGTGAATCTCTTTGTCGTCTGATGGTACATCTACTTGTGCATCAGAGGCATAGAAAAACATGGTTTTATAATCATCTGTGGTGATGTAAGCCTGTTCTATATCGCACTCAGCATTCTCGGGCTCATCTTTGAAACAAGAAGTAAGCGATATGCTGAGTAGCATGGAGGCTACTGCTAATTTGATTAATCTCATATAAATTAAACTTGTAATATATCGCGTGCAAAGTTACGATAAAAAAAGCTACTAACCAAATGTTTTCTAAAAATTTCTCAAAAATGAGGACTTTAGATGAAAGTAAGTTAATTTATGCCTATATCGAACAAGGGATGCAAAGCTAATTGCATCCCTTGCTTCTCAAACGTATATGGTGTCTTATTTGTTGATGTACTTCTTACCATTCTTAATGATAATGCCCTTGTAGCTGTTGGAAACTTGCTGTCCTGCAAGATTGTACAGGGTAGATGATGTAGCGTTGCTGTCGCTTTTGATGTTGAAGATACCTGTAGCAGTCTTATCTGTGATGGCAACCTCGAAACAGTTGGATTTCTGCAAATCGTTAGAGGTAATGGTTATATACAGGGTTGACTTTCCTGTTTCGCCTTCGTTGGTTTTCAGAACCTTGCTGATGTAAGCTCCCTCACCGTCTGAGGCGATGCTGAAGTCTGCTTCGTTTGCCTTACCCTCAATCTCGATAGCAGCCTTGTTGTTTGCAAACGAGAGGTTGGTATTCTTATACTGTGCTGATTTCAGACCTGAGTTGTATATCATTGCGATATCGTCTACATAGATAACATCCAGATTTTTCTTATCAGAACTTGCCTTACCTGCTTCTGCATTGGTAGAAATCGTTACGAGCATACCCTTAGGGGTGTTTTTGTTTTCGTATTTGAATGGGATGTTGAGTTCTTGCCATGCAAAATTCTTGCTTTCAATTCGCTTATCTTCTGCTCGTGCAATGACATTTTTCTTGTAATCATCTATTTCTGGTTCTGGATCCTGTACTTTTCCATTTGCAAGAATTGCCTTCACTGTGGCGTTAGGGTGGTCTTTGACATTGCCTTTGAACTTCACCCATACCGTCATGGCATCTGGCTTGGTGGTGAAAATGGGGTAGAAGGGATCTTTATTGCCATCTTTGTCTGTTGCAGCAAAGTCCATCGTTGAGTTGTTGGCAGTATTGTTGGCTGTGGTGCTACCTGCATATAGGCGACCTGTCGTCATGGTTCCGTTGGCTGGTTGTTTGATAAAACCTAAAACACTTAATATGTCTGATTGTACCTTCACGCAATTAGTACCAGAATGCTTTTCTTTAGACTCTATAAAGGTATTGTTAGCTTTGCCAGCAGTACCACTTAGACTGCCTGCGCAAGTCTTGAAGGAGTGCCATCCGTTAGGTTCCTTTGTACCTGACGCATCATGAAAGTTCTCGAATCCTGCATTTGGCAACTGTCCTAACTCGTCTGCTTTATCACCAATCATGGCAATATAATTGCTGCCATTAACTGTCAAGTTGAGAATGCCGCGGAATTTGCTGTTGCGTACCTCACCATGGAAGTTGGCAGCAACCTTTTCTCCTCCAATAGTGATATACTGTGGCTCTGAAGTAGCATATACCATGGTGCCATCGCTATAGCCATCAATAACCTGAAGTTTGGTAAGTTCTACATTGCCGAGGTCAGTGTTGTCGTATTTCAAACCATTGATAGAAAATGTTTTTCCATTAATAAAGACAGTAGTATTACTCTTCTCAATGTTAGTACTGATGTTGGATTTGATGGCCATAGAACAATCTTTAAAATCTGTGGCCATGATGCTAAGAGATGATAGCATCAGTGAAACTATTGTATATAACTTTTTCATATTCTAAAATTGTATTTCTCTCAAATTTATGTTCCAAATTTTTCGCCGCAAAGTTACGACAAAAACTTAAGTTGTGCAAATGTTTTTAAAGAAAAAGCTATATTTAGCGTAAAAACGTTCATAAAATAGGAGTTTATTATATGTTTGATAATCAAATGGATAACAAGATTCTTGTTTAAAGGAAAAAGGATGTTTAAAGGAAAGAGTTAACTACTCAGCACACCCTATAGCCATAAAGTAGTAATTTTAATACTATTCAACTAAAATCGTTAAACCACATTGAAATCTCTGTTCAAAGCCTTTGAACGGACATTCAAAGCCTTTGAACGGAGATTATATAGGCTAACGAAAACATTTATATAGTATCTATTGAACTTTAGCAAGCTCAGAAATTATAGTAGTTGGAGAAGTTTATCACTCTCTTCGGCATTGAAAGTGATGGTCAATAGCCTTAAAGGAATGAATATATGATTGGGATAAAAAAAAGACCAGTCCTCGGAAGAGAACCGGTCCTTGGTATTTATAAGTGATATCTATTATGATTCAACTTATGCAGAAGACAGGCTGATGATTAAGCCTTGCCCTCCATCTGAGCCTTGAGCTTAGCAAGAGCATCGATGTCACCGAGAGAAGTACCAGCTGCTACGTTGTTGATAGCTGCTGCCTCGTTCTTGCGTGCACCACCGTTGTTGTGCTTGCGTGGAGCTGTTGCCTTAACATCGTCCTTGCCCTCCTCGAATGTACGAGAGTGAGAGAGGATGATACGCTTGGTCTCCTTAACGAATTCGATTACCTGGAAGTCGAGCTCCTCGCCCTTCTTAGCCTGGCTGCCGTCTTCCTTAACGAGGTGCTTTGGAGTAGCGAAGCCTTCACCACCCTCAGCGAGTGTGATAACGGCACCCTTGTCCATCAACTCTGTGATAGTACCCTTGTGTACAGAACCTGGAGTGTAGATTGCCTCATACTCATCCCATGGGTTCTTCTCCAACTGCTTGTGGCCGAGGCTCAAACGACGGTTCTCCTTGTCGATTTCGAGAACTACTACGTCGATAGGAGCACCTACTGTTGTGAACTCAGATGGGTGCTTAACCTTCTTGGTCCAAGAGAGGTCAGAGATGTGGATCAAACCATCAACACCTTCCTCGAGCTCTACGAATATACCGAAGTTAGTGAAGTTGCGTACCTTAGCTGTGTGCTTGCTGCCTACAGGATACTTCACCTCGATGGTCTCCCATGGGTCTTCCTTCAGCTGCTTGATACCCAAGCTCATCTTACGCTCAGCGCGGTCGAGAGTCAAGATAACTGTCTCTACCTCGTCGCCAACCTTCATGAAGTCCTGAGCTGAACGCAAGTGCTGGCTCCAAGACATCTCAGATACGTGGATAAGACCCTCTACACCAGGAGCGATCTCTACGAATGCACCGTAGTCAGCCATAACGACTACCTTACCCTTCACGTGGTCGCCCACCTTCAGGTTAGCATCGAGAGCATCCCATGGATGTGGAGTGAGCTGCTTCAGACCAAGAGCGATACGCTTCTTCTCCTCATCGAAGTCGAGGATAACAACGTTGATCTTCTGGTCGAGAGCTACAACCTCATGTGGATCGCTTACGCGGCCCCAAGAGAGGTCTGTGATGTGGATCAATCCGTCTACGCCACCGAGGTCAACGAATACACCGTAAGAAGTGATGTTCTTAACGGTACCTTCGAGGATCTGACCCTTCTCGAGCTTGCTGATGATCTCTTTACGCTGTGCCTCCAACTCCTGCTCGATAAGAGCCTTGTGAGAAACAACAACGTTGCGGAACTCCTGGTTGATCTTTACAACCTTGAACTCCATTGTCTTGCCTACGAATACGTCGTAGTCGCGTATAGGGTGAACGTCAATCTGGCTTCCTGGCAAGAAAGCTTCGATACCGAAAACGTCAACAATCATACCACCCTTAGTGCGGCACTTGATGTAACCCTGGATAACCTCCTCGTTGTCGAGAGCTGCGTTAACACGCTCCCAAGACTTGCTCAAGCGAGCCTTCTTGTGAGAAAGTACCAACTGACCCTTAGTGTCCTCCTGGTTCTCTACGTAAACCTCAACCTTGTCGCCTACCTTGAGGTCTGGGTTGTAACGGAACTCAGAAGCTGGGATGATACCGTCGCTCTTGTAACCGATGTTTACGATAACTTCCTTCTTGTCGGCAGCGATAACTGTACCTTCTACTACCTGGTGCTCGCTTACCTTGTTAAGGGTTTCGTCATAGGCCTTCTCGAGGTCCTCTTTGCTGACGTTTGCGTTGCCGCCATTCTCGAACTCGTCCCAATTGAAGTCGTCCAATGGCTTTACGTTCTTTAAATCTGACATAAAAATAATAATTAAATTTTAAATTAATAAAGTTAGACTTTATGTGAATAAATATAAATCGGGCGCAAAATTACTCTTTTTTTGTGAATTAGAGCAATCTTGCGCCCGATATTGTTGTCGCTTTATATTTTTTTAACTTCTTGTGTGGAACCTTGTGGCTCTTTTAGCCTTTATACCTTAATATATAATAAGGTGTAGCTGTCCTTAGCATCGAGTTTATCTGATTCTCATCTTTATCACCTTGCTGTTTTGGCGTATGATGACGATGCTGTTGGCATTGGTCTGCGAAGGTGTCAACTTTCTTCCGTCGATGCTGTAAACATCGTAAGGCTTAGAGAAGTCGATGAAGTCTTTTGGCTCTGTTGTCGTTTCCTTAATGCCTGTCGAATTCTTGGTTCCTGTGATGGTGGCCTTCTTGATTTCCCAAAAGCAGCATATGTCCTTGTCGCTCTTGTAACGGAAGGATATTGTTGCCTTGGTTCCTACAAATTGTGACAGGTCGAGGGTGTAATCATAGAAAGTCCAAGAGTTTGATTCTATAACCTTAAAGTCTAACAAAGGAGAAATCTCTACAGCACCATCTTCTGGTTCTACACTTCTTACTAAGATAGAGAGATAGTCGTCCAGTGTTTTACCTTTTCCGTAGTTGACAGCCTGATTGATGGTGAGTTTGGCGTCGTCATAGCCTGTCAGGTCAACCTCTGGCAATGTGAGTGTTGCTTCTGCTGCGTAGTTACTACCCTTGTAGGCAGTTGCTTGCCAACCATATTGACTGGTGCGTGTCCATATATTGTCATGAGGACTGCTATTGCTTACGATGCTCTCCTTGCATCCGCCATCATTAGCAGTGAAGATGGCTTGATAGATATTCACCTTGGTAGCATCAGGGTTGGGGTCTGGGTCGACAGAACCTCCACCTCCGCCTTCTCCATTCACGTAACTTGAAGATTTAACTGTAGTCTCAGGATTGAAGGCTATGTTGGTGCTGTCGCCCCATACATATTCCATCAAGTTAGGGAAGTCAACGTAAGGATTTCGGTTTCCTTGAATCTTAGCTACATCATTGTTGCGTTTGATCTCTAAAGCATCTGGCTTGTCGGCTTTAGCCCACTGGATATAGAGCTTGTATGCCCATTCTTTAAGAGTGGGGTAGGTGTTGTTGTATAGAGAGTTTGATCCTTCAGACTGCCACTTGTTGGCGTAGTCTTCATAAGCCGTTACGATGTACATATAACCACGGGCAAAGTCTCCTTTCCATTCGTCGGCAGGTTCCCACAAACTTAATCCGTTGGCGCCACTTCCTACTTTCGTAGCACCATTCGTGTTAGTTACTTTAGTAACTATGCCCATGCCTCTATTGCCTTTGCTGGAGTTTATCTTTGACTCGCAAGGCATGATATTGAATAAGTCTTTTTTAAGATTACAATTTGTTTTTCCCCACCAGCTTTGAGCAAAAGAGTGTTCTATATTCATACCACTGATACTGGAACCGCGTCTGCCGTATTTCTGCCAACTATTTCTGGGTGAATATCGGTCTATGCAATAGCCGTCATCAGTAACATCAGTAACATAGAATCCCCACCACGTACTTTGGTCGCCAGAACCATACTCAAGTACTTTGGCGTTTTTGATGATCTTCCATATAGCAGTCTTCAGTTCAGCGCCTTTTTTGCCTTTGAGTGAACTGTAATAGCCTTCGGGAATCTGTGCCAGCATAGGGAGTGCCGGCATTACACTTACCAAGAAAGCAAGTGACAAACGTAGTAATTTTTTTCTCATATAATTAATCGTTATTATATTGTTTTGGCGCAAAGTTACAAAATCTTTTTATAAGTTACAACTTTTTGCACAAGATTTTGATAGCGTATATGCTATTGTCATGATAATGTTATGGGTTGATAGTAAACTTGTAAAAAAGTCTGGCAACAGGAGCTGTTCCCCGAAGGGATGATAAAAAAATGATGCATAAGCCACCATGTGACTCATACATCATTTTCTAAATTCATTTCTCTGTTCAGAGGTTATTTCTGCAGAGGTATCTTCTTGACGCGACGCTCGTGACGGCCACCCTCAAAGGTAGCTTTGAAGAACTCGTCAAGGATAGCCTCGGCAGTCTTGTTGTCAATGAAACGTCCAGGAAGCACGATTACATTGGCATCATTGTGCTGACGGATAAGTTGGGCGATATCCTTGTTCCAAGCCAACCCCGCACGTACACCCTGGTGCTTGTTAAGAGTCATAGCCATACCTTCACCGCTGCCGCAGATACCGATACCAGGATAGACATCTCCATTCTCAATGCCTTCTGCCAGAGCATGGGCAAAATCAGGATAGTCTACGCTTTCGTCGCTATATGTGCCATAATCCTTAACAGGATAACCCTTCTTTTCTAAATACTGCAAAACGAATTGCTTCATTGGAAAACCTGCGTGGTCGCTGGCCAATCCTACTGTCTTTACTTCCATAATCATTACGTTTTAAGTTATTTACTCTGCCAAGAATGCCTTCACTTGCTTGTAGACATTCTCGCCTGTATATCCCAATTTCTCATCGAGCACCTTGTATGGGGCGGAGAAGCCAAAGCTCTCCAAGCCGAATACCTTGCCGTTGGCACCAACCAGTCCCTCGAGTGTGACAGGCAAACCTGCTGTCATACCGAAGATCTTGGCGTTCTTAGGCAATACGCTCTCCTGATATTCCTTGCTCTGGCTGCGGAACAAGCCCTCTGAAGGAGCACTTACCACGCGTACCTTGATACCGTCCTTGCGCAAAGCCTCGGTACCAGCCTCCAATGTAGAAACCTCAGAACCGCTTGCTACGAGGATAACATCTGGATTCTCGTCGCTGCCAGCCACGATATAGGCACCCTTGGCTGCCTGCTCGTAGTCGTTGCCCTCTGGCAGTTTGGCTATGCCCTGGCGAGAGAAGATGAGCGCTGTAGGAGTATCGATGTTCTCCATAGCGAGCTTCCAGCAAACTGTTGTCTCGTCGGCATCAGCTGGGCGGAATACGCGTACACTGTCCTTGCCGGCATGGTTCTTCAACTTTTCCATCAAGCGAATCTGTGCCTCCTGCTCTACAGGCTCGTGGGTAGGTCCGTCCTCACCCACACGGAATGCATCGTGAGTCCAGATGAACTTGACAGGAACCTGCATCAAGGCTGCGATACGAATAGCTGGTTTCATATAGTCGGAGAATACAAAGAATGTACCCATTGCTGCTATCACGCCACCGTGAAGCATCATACCGATACACATATCAGCCATGGTAAGCTCGGCTACACCTGCCTGGAAGAATGCTCCAGAGAAGTCACCACGTACCATGCTCTTGGTCTTCTTGAGGAAGCCGTCGGTCTTGTCGGAGTTAGAGAGGTCGGCAGAAGCGCAGATCATGTTAGGAACCTGTTCTGCCAAAACACCCAAACAAGTAGCAGATGCTGCACGGGTGGCAGAACCTGCCTTCTGTTCTATCTTGCTCCAGTCTACCTTTGGAGCCTTGCCAGAGAACCACTCATCCATCTGGGCGCTCTTTTCAGGGTTGGCCTTGCGCCATTCTGCCTCGGCAGCCTTACGCTCGGCAACAATCTTCTTCAACTCCTCGGCACGCTTGGCGTAGAGTTCTTTTACATCGTCGAAGATAACGAATGGATTCTCTGGGTTGCCACCGAGGTGCTTGATAGTATTGATATAGGCATCTCCACCGAGAGGAGCGCCATGAGTATTGATGCAAGCCTCATAGCTTGTACCATCGGCACGCAAGGCTCCCTTGCCCATCACGGTTTTACCAATGATAAGGGTAGGACGCTCCTGCTCCTGCTGAGCTGCTGTGAGGGCTTCACGAATCTGAGCTACGTCGTTGCCATTAATCTTGATGACATTCCATCCCCATGCCTTATACTTCATCTCGGTGTTTTCGGTCATCACAAGGCCACACTCTGTAGAAAGTTGAATATCGTTGGAGTCGTAGAACATGATGAGGTTGTTCAAACCCAGGTTGCCTGCAATACGGCCTACACCCTGAGAGATTTCCTCCTCTACGGCACCATCAGAGATGTATGCATAGATTTTGTGCTGCATCATGGTAGAGCCCAAACGTGCCTCAAGGAACTTCTCGGCTACGGCAGCACCAGCTGCAATGGCATGTCCCTGACCCAATGGACCGCTTGAGTTCTCAATGCCACGAGCTACATCAAGCTCTGGATGTCCTGGAGTTACAGAACCCCACTGACGGAACTGCTGAAGGTCGTCCAAGGTAAAGAAGCCACGCATGGCCAAACCTGCATAGAGCATAGGGCTCATGTGACCAGGATCGAGGAAGAAACGGTCGCGGCCTGTCCATGTTGGGTCTGATGGGTCGTATACCAAGAACTCAGAGAAGAGTACATTGATGAAGTCTGCACCACCCATAGCACCACCTGGGTGACCAGAGTTAGCTTTTTCTACCATAGAAGCAGCCAGAATACGGATATTATCGGCTGCATGATTCATAACTTTAATGTCGTTCATAAACACAAATTCTATTAAATATTTTGTATGGTCTTACTTGTGATTTTGAATTTTTCTACAAATATACTATTTTATTTTTAAAACAACAATAGATTTTGCCGGAATTTTCACTTTTAGCGCTTTTTTACTTATTTTGGCATCCTTGAATACTGAAGGCTTGACGTTTTGAGGGTGTTGTTTAGTTTATTAGGTCTTTGATACGAATTCAGGATTATGGTTTCTTGTTGGCTACTGCTGCCTGCTCGATAGCCAGTCCTGCCTTATAGGTCTCAATGTACTTGTCGAAGCCCGCCACGTCTAATTAACTGAACTTTCGCATATCAGGAAGTTAAAGGAGTTAAGGAAGTTAAGGAGTTA
>ENA-ORUX01000099-ORUX01000099.1-human-gut-metagenome-genome-assembly--contig:-NODE-99-length-83870-cov-85.457746_pt1 | contig 83870 bp, 57 predicted proteins | sample MGYA00242087_ERZ509225 | MGnify/ENA primary metagenome ERZ509225 (study PRJEB26280, sample SAMEA2338864) | human gut metagenome | biome: human gut; feature: human-associated habitat; material: faeces... | reverse complement strand
CTCGCGTATCTGTCTTCACATGCAACTAATCGCTATTTTATCCCGAACTGGGGTATTATCTACAACAAAAAATGAATTGACGAATTTTGTTGGTTTGATCTTTTCGTCTCCATTTTTCATCACAGCCACTACGGTTGCCTCATTAAACTGGATAACAACATCAGCCAATGTCTTACCAGAAATAGTCTGAGCACCATCGCGCAATTCCTTAATCGAGGTAAAAACTTTCTGCGTTGTTGTCGACCTTGTCGTTAGAGCCCAAGCCTGTCCTGTGGTGAGGATGATGATACTGATCAGCATCCATAATCGAGATAGAATTAAACTTTTCATTTTACTTACAGTTTAAGTTAATTATTTTGAGTATATTTTTTGTTCTTGCGAATTACCTTTTCCCAGATGAACGTTTTAAACGTATATCTTCTTTCACAGGGGCAAAATTAGTAAAAAAATCAAAACGTTTTCTTTTTGCATATCATTTTTTCGCAATTAATTACGAAAACGTTTACGATAACTCCCCTTTCCTTACGTTTTATCTCTCAATCACTATCTTTCGCTTACTTTTTACTGCCAACTTCGTCATTTATACATAAAAAAGACAGAAAGCAAATCTCCCCATTCCCTATATATAATAAGGTATAAAGGGAGAAAAAGAGGATAAAAACAGTCATATACCACAAACGTGGTAGTAAGAATGCCACTATTATGCGATTTCATAACTCGTTTTTTCGCCGTACCTTTGCATCGTCAATCAGAAATAATAAACAATTTAAAGAAAGGACATAGATTATGAGTACAGAAAAGAAACTTCGCTTTGAGACACTTCAGTTGCACGTAGGTCAGGAAAATCCAGATCCTGCTACCGACGCTCGTGCGGTGCCTATCTACCAGACCACAAGTTACGTGTTCCGCAACTCTCAGCACGCTGCTGATCGATTCGGACTCCGTGACGCAGGAAATATCTATGGTCGATTGACCAACTCTACTCAGGGTGTATTCGAAGACCGTGTGGCTGCCCTCGAAGGCGGTGTGGCTGGTCTGGCTGTCGCTTCTGGTGCTGCCGCTGTTACCTACGCTCTGCAGAACATCCTTCAGAATGGCGACCACATCGTAGCAGCCGACAATATCTACGGTGGTACTTATAACCTCATCACTCATACATTATCCACACAGGGCGTCAGCTACTCCATCGTAGATCCTCGCAACTTTGAGCAGGTAGAGGCAGCCATCCAGGACAACACCAAGGCTCTCTATGCCGAGACCTTCGGAAATCCTAACTCAGATGTAACCGATATCGATAAGTTAGCAGAGATTGCTCATCGCCACAACATCCCATTGATTATCGACAACACCTTCGGCACTCCATATCTCATCCGCCCTATCGAACACGGAGCTGACATCGTGGTTCACTCTGCCACTAAGTTCATCGGCGGTCATGGTTCTTCTCTCGGTGGTGTCATCGTAGATGGCGGTAAGTTCGACTGGAAGGCCAATGCCGACAAGTTCCCTACTCTCGCCAAGCCAGACCCATCTTATCATGGTGCAGTCTTCGCAGATGTAGCCGGAGCAGCAGCCTTCGTAACCCGAATCCGTGCGGTCATCCTTCGTGATACCGGTGCCACCATCTCTCCATTCAATGCCTGGATTCTTCTTCAGGGCTTGGAGACATTGAGCCTCCGTGTAGAGCGTCACGTACAGAATGCATTGAAGGTAGTGGAGTACTTGGAAAACAATCCAAAGGTAGCCAAGGTCAATCACCCAGCCGTCCCTTCTCATCCCGACCACGAGCTCTACAAGAAGCTCTTCCCTAACGGCGGTGGTTCTATCTTCACCTTCGATATCAAGGGCGGCGAGAAAGAAGCATGGGAGTTCATCGACCACTTGCGCATCTTCTCTTTGCTGGCCAACGTAGCCGACGTGAAGTCACTGGTTATCCACCCAGCCACCACCACCCACTCTCAGTTGAGTCCAGAGGAGTTGGAGGAGCAGCACATCTATCCTTCTACTGTTCGATTGAGCATCGGTATCGAGAACATCGACGACCTGATCGAGGCACTCGACGAGGCATTCACTTACGTAAAGTAAACATTACGAGGAGTTAAGGAGTTGAAGGGAGTTAAGGAGTTAAGACAATAGTATTATTGTTCAAACTCAGCTTTCCCGACTCCTTAATATAAGAGAAAAAAGCATTTGTCTTAACTTCTTTAACTCCTTAACTTCTTTAACTTCAAAAAACAAACAAAAATGGCAAAGATATATAAACAGATAACAGATCTTATCGGCAAGACTCCCCTGGTGGAGCTTGGCAAGTTTTCAGCTTCTAAGGGTCTCGACACCCCAGTAATAGCTAAAGTAGAGTTCTTCAATCCAGGCGGAAGCGTGAAAGACCGCATTGCACTCGCCATGATCGAGGATGCAGAGAAGAAAGGCATATTGAAACCAGGAGCCACCATCATCGAGCCAACCAGTGGCAACACGGGTGTAGGACTGGCTTTGGTATCTGCCGTGAAGGGCTATCACCTCATCCTCACCATGCCCGAGACGATGAGTATTGAGCGACGCAACCTGGTAAAGGCTTATGGTGCAGAGGTAAGACTGACCAGTGGTAAAGACGGAATGACCGGTGCCATCAAGGCTGCCGAGGAACTTCGCGACTCCATCCCCGGCGCTGTCATCTTAGGACAGTTTGTCAATCCTGCCAACCCAGCCAAGCATTACGCCACTACAGGTCCTGAGATTTGGGAAGACACCGACGGCAAGGTAGACATCTTCGTGGCAGGTGTAGGAACAGGCGGCACCATATCGGGTATTGCCAAATACCTGAAGGAGCAGAACCCTGACGTGAAGGTCATCGCCGTAGAGCCAGCCACATCGGCAGTTCTCAATGGTAAGCAGAGTGGTCCTCACAAGATTCAGGGCATCGGTGCCGGCTTCGTGCCAAAGACCTATTCTTCGGAATATATCGACGAAGTGTTCGACGTACAGAACGATGATGCCATCAAGGCTGGCCGCGACTTGGCTCAGACCGAAGGCATCCTGGTGGGAATCTCTTCTGGTGCTGCAGCCTTTGCTGCCACCGAGATTGCGAAGCGTCCAGAGAACAAGGGCAAGAAGATTGTGGCGCTGCTCCCCGATACAGGCGAGCGATATCTAAGCACTGTACTCTATGCTTTCGAGGAATATCCTCTGTAATTCACAATCGGATATTTCTGAAAAAGCAAAATCTATCATAATTTCCCCAACCAGCTTTCATATAGCGGGTTGGGGATTTTCATTTCCCAGAACTTCATATATATATATTTGCAAATGAGATACCACCGCCCTAACTACCTATTTTTATATAGTTAGGGCGGTGCTATCGCTAAAATTCGAGACCATTTACCGCATAGAGCGGTACATTCGTAACCCAATCTTCCTGCTGATAATCATTCATGGAGATGCGATAGGCCTTCTTTGACTGGTTGTCTGCAACAAACTGGCGCAGGCTCTTTGCCTTGACATTCGTCTCGGCTTTCACCTCCAACGGAACAATCTCATCCTCCTCATCCTGGAGCAGGAAATCAATCTCCTGAGTACTGTTGGTCTTGGCATAATAACAGGGTTCATACCTGAGAATGAGCTGCTGCAAAACATACTGTTCCGTCAACGCACCTTTAAACTCGGTAAAAATACTGTTGCCAGCCACAATTGTCGTTGCCTTGAGATTAGACATCGCACCTAAAAGCCCGACATCCAGGATGAAGATCTTGAAGGCCGCCCGGTCTTCATAACTGGCAAGCGGCAGTCGGGGAGTCTTTACATTATATACCTTATATATCAGTCCGGCATCCAGCAGCCACTGCAAGGCTAACTCATACTCCCGGGCTCTTGCTCCCTCACGCACCACTCCATAGATAAACTTCCTGTTTTCCTTACTCAACTGGGCTGGCAAGGATTTCCACAAATCAGTAATACGGGGAATAATTTCCGATGGAGCATGCTTAGACATATCCCTCTGATAACTGTTCAGAATGTCCTTCTGTATGGTTCTCACCTCTTTCCAGTCACGATTCTGGCTAAAGCTCAATACGGCTTCAGGCATGCCTCCCACATAGTAATAATACTTTAAGAGTTCCTGAAACTTGGGAGCAAACATCGTTATCATATTCCAATCTTTCATTTGCAGCAGCTGCGCCAGATTCTTCTCCCCCATAGCCATCACGAACTCGATAAAGTTCATTGGATAGAGAGGGAGAAATTCCACCTTACCCACAGGAAAAGATTCCCCCTGATGCAGTTCGATACCCAGCAGAGAGCCAGCCGCGATGACATGATAGCCTGGCGCATTCTCTGCAAAATATTTGAGAGAAGTAACGGCATGAGGGGCAGCCTGAATCTCATCCAGGAATATCAGCGTTTCGCCCTCTGTGCAGGTTACATCCGTTGCAGCCCCAATAGCTGTAAGAATTCTATGGATATTGAAGTCCTGTTCAAAGAGATTCTGCAGAATCTTCATCTCTTCAAAGTTCACATACGCCAGCTGCTTGTAATTCTGGCGGGCAAACTCCTTCACCAGCCAAGTCTTTCCCACCTGTCTGGCACCCTCAACAATAAGAGGTTTACGATATTGTTTATTCTTCCATTTCAGAAGTTCATTGATAGCTAATCTTTCCATAATCCGTATCTTTAAATCACATTTTATGAGGGAACATCCTACCTCTTAATCACATTTTATGAGGGAATAATCACTATTCTGCCCACATTTTATGAGGGAATAACGCTACAAATATACACATTTTATGAGGGAATCCTGCAACTTTCCCACACATTTTATAAAAGAGCACCCACTTTTTAACTGATTTTAAAGAAAGCCTCCCCTATCTCATAGAGGCTGTATCAGTCATGAAAACGGACATTTTTTTGGGGGGAATAGCACTATCACTCTATAACCCAATCTATCCAATTTTCAGGTGTCACGATGCACTTATCTTTCACCTGATAAGCAGAAAGGAAAGAGGCAGGGAACTTTGTATTGGCACGCTTAGGATTCCACTTCATCTCAAACAAAGAAAACTGACCATCACACTCCTCCAGATAATCAATCTCCTGCTGCTGGCTGGTACGCCAAAAATAGCTGTTTACATATCGTCCAGCATTTTGATTAGCCTTCATTCGCTCACTAATGAAGAAGTTTTCCCACAAAGCCCCCACATCCTGCCTGAGAGCAAGAGGTGCAAAATTCTGCAAGATGGCATTACGTATTCCATTATCATAAAAGTAGAATTTCTTAGCACGTTTCAACTCCGTACGTAAGTTACGACTAAAGCCATTCAACTTGAATATGATATAACACTTTTCGAGCAAATCAATGTACTTCTCTACCGTTTTATTATCTGTTCCTACGGTCTGCGCCAACTCATTATATGAAACTTCACTTGTAACCTGCAGAGCCAAGGCTGTAAGCAGTTTGGACAACAGGACCGGGCGCCGAACACTTTCCAAATTCAACAAGTCCTTATACAGATAACTGTTAGACAAATTATACAGCAACTCCTTTGCATCCGTCTCATGATTCATGATATCTGGATAAGAGCCATAAATAAGCCGATTCTCTAATGTTTGTTTTACGTTAAGCAGTCCATAAGCCTTCATCAGTTCCCCTGTAGAAAAAGGGAAAAGATGGTACTCAAACTTGCGTCCTGTCAAAGGTTCGTCGAGCTTATTCTGCAATTCAAAAGAGGAGGAACCAGTCACCAAGAGTTGTACTTTTGGGAAATTATCCGTAATTCGTTTCAAAACCATACCGATGTTCTCTACCCGTTGAGCCTCATCTATCACAACAATAAGGTTGGTGCCAATAAGCAGGCGCAACTCTGATGAATTTGCCTTTGCCAACAACTCCCTTACTTCCGGTTCATCGCAATTCAGCATAAGAGTAGGTTCATCACGATTTTCGAGCACCATTTCAAACAGCGTACTCTTACCTACTTGTCTGGCACCAATCACGATGATAGCCTTCCCTGAAAACATCCGAGTTTCAATTGTATCTTGTATTTGACGACGTATCATAAATTTTCTTCTTAGTTATGAATACTATTCTTTTGGGCACAAAGATAAGAAAAAATGATGTAAATCCCAAAAAACATACTAAGTTTTAGGATTATAATCCCAAAATTCATACTATTTTTTGGGATTAGGGCAATTTTCAACGTTTTCATCTATCTTCATCCCCTATCTCATAGAGGCTGTATCAGTCATGAAAAACAACATTAAAATGCATCTTTCCTCCTACCCTGCATCACAGGGCTGATTCATGTTCTAAATAACGAAGGTGAACCAGCGGAAAATCGTTAAATTTCAACACGCATGAATAGTCATTCTATGAATGAATTAAGAGACTAAAAGAAGTTTAATCTTAAATATCCGTAAAAAAATTACGGCATATTGAATTTTTATATATCTTTGCAAAAAAAATAACTGCATACAGCAATCAGAAAGAACTTTTCATTTGTGCTCGTCTGCAATAACATTTCGTTTATATTTTTACAAAGATATTATGTTAGTAAAATTTGCCGTTACGAATTATAGAGGATTTGCCAATCGCATAGAATGGGACCTGTCGGAACCAAGTAACTATTCGTTCAACACATTTGCCATAAAAGACGGAATCATCAAGAATGGCATCGTGTATGGACCTAACGGTTCTGGCAAGTCGAACTTTGCATTGGCTATCTTCGATATCACAAATCATCTTTCACAGAAGTGGAAAAGAGCGAACTATTATGACAACTTCACTTATACAGGAAAGCTGAACTTCCCTGTAGATTTTGAATACACCTTCAAGTTGGGAGATGATCTGTTGCAGTATTCTTACTGCAAATCACCAGAGGGAAAATTAGTGGCAGAGAAACTTGTGGTGAACAACAAGCTGATATTCTGCAACAAGGATTCTATCCTGACATTGGATGAAGAAGAATTTCAGATGGAAGCAACCGTGAAGACCAACTTAGCCAACAACGCCAACAACGTATCCATTATCAATTTCCTTCTCACCTCCTACCCATTGGCAAAAGAGCATTATCTCCTTAAACTACAGAAGTTTGTCAACTCCATGTTGTGGTTCCGAAGTGTGGAGAAGAATGAGTTCATGGGCTTAGCTACAGCTCCAGCAAACCTTGACGAATATATCATCAAGAATCATCTGACAGACGACTTTGAGAATTTCATCCATCGTGTGAGCGGACAGGACTTTGAGTTTCAGAAGCCGAATGATGACGACAAAGAACTGTATTGCATATTCGGCTTAGGTCGCATTCCATTTGATAAGATTGCATCAACAGGCACCCACTCGCTGATGTTGCTCTATTATTGGCTCAAGCAGATGAAAGATGCATCATTCGTTTTCATTGATGAATTTGATGCTTTCTATCACTTCAAGCTTTCCTTCGAGGTTTGCAAGACACTTTTTTCCCTTCCATGCCAAGCTTTCACGTCATCCCACAACACTTACCTGATGACCAATGACTTACTGCGCCCTGATTGCAATTTCATCTTGCAAGACAACAAGATCAAGCCATTGAGCAGCTGCACCCAGAAGGAACTGAGGTTCGGCCATAATATAGAAAAAATGTTTAGAGGTAACGCTTTTGAAGTATGATATTATTTGTTTTTGAAGGAGTAAAACGTGAGCCGGATTTATTCCGCACCATCCAACGATTGTACTTTTCCAATCGGGAAGAGCAGATAGTTTGTTCCTACTACAACAATATCTATCAGCTTTACAAAGATTTGCAGGAGTACGATGGAGATGGAGATATCGTGTCTTTACTGATGGAAAAGTTTGCCTCCCAAAAAGACAATCCTCTAAAAGACATAGATAGATCTGCCGACATTTCCGAAATCTATCTTTTCTTCGATTATGATTTTCACAACAGGAATTTATCACTCGAAGAAATCAACAGACAGGTAAAAGAAATGTTAGAAACTTTTGATAATGAAACAGAATACGGAAAGCTCTATATTGATTATCCGATGGTAGAATCTATCCGCTATACCAAGTTCCTGCCGGATGCAAACTATTGGACCTATACGATATCCCACACAGATTGCAGCAGATTTAAGGGTTTATCAGCAGAATTCTCAGCCTATCGAAGTTTCGATTTTATCCTTCTAACAGAGAATCGGGAACCTACAGAAGAGGAAATAGAGGAAGTCAATCAGAACTGGGTATATTTGAAAGAACAGAACGTGAGCAAAGCAAACTTTCTTTGCAATGGCGAGAACGGAATACCAGCATCAAAAGATGACATTCTTCAGGGCAAGATATTCGATTCACAATTAGAAAAATATGTGAATACCGAGGATTGCAAAGTGGCAGTACTCAATGCTTTCCCGCTATTCATATATGATTACTTCAAGTAGGATTAGAATACAAAGTAAAAACTTATTTTGGATAGAAGATTAGCAAAAAATAAATGTCCACAGCAATTTGCCTGATTTGATATCAGACAAATGTTGTGGACATTTCCATTAGTTATACGATAAACGATTATTTGCTCACAATTAGTTTCTTACCATTTACGATATAAATACCCTTCTTAACAGTATTCACTCTGCGACCTTGCAAATCGTAAATCTTATCAGAAGAACCATCCATCAAAATGGGCTTAATACCCGTTGTAACAACGTTTACTGTTGATTCACTATCACTTGGGTAATATTCATTTTCAGCAGCATCCGCCAAAGTGATGTTCTCCAACTTCAGAGTGTAATCTCTAATAGCCAATTTATCATCAGCTTTTAATGTAATGTTCACCACGGCACCACTGGTTCCCTTTATACTCTTGTTGGCAATGGAATAAACTATTACACGGAAGCGATTAGGTTTAACCAAGTTGGAGCCTAACGAATGAGTTTTTGTGAAGCGGCCTGGAGCCATATCTGCCATATACATTTCATTATCCTCATCATAAGGTACCGTGATACCTTCAGGGAGTATGAGGTCGAACTGGAAGCTGCAATAATCACCAGTATTATCCAAAAATACTGTCAGCTGCTTGGTCTCACCAGGTGACATTTGAATATTGCCAGCAAACATACGATCAGTAGTTGGACCACTCGTAGAACGAGTCATAAGCATTCTATAAGGCTTAGCAGTGGCTTTATTTTCATCAAGAAGAATATTCACAATACCATTAACATCAGAAACATTAATGGCATTATTCTCATTTATATCAGCCGCAGCAAATGAGAATGAAGGTGAAGGATCGCCCAGAATATAATTTACTGTACTATTGACATCAGCCAACGAAACCTTACCATCAGCATTAGCATCGCCACGCAACACTTCTTCTACAGAGATAGTAGAGTATGAATCCTCGCAAAGATACTCTTTTTCTGCTTTATCAGAGAGTACTATATTCTTTATGCTGATGCGATAATCCCCTTTCTTCAAATCACCTACTACAAGCGGAATATTGATTAATGCGCCCTTGTCGCCTTGGAATGCAGCATTGCTTGAAGAGAAAGCAATAACTCGTATTGCTCCATCTTTCTGCTTTCTGGAAGACATGGTGTGTGTTGACTTCTGACGTCCTGCAAAAGTAAAGTCATAATCTCCATCTTCATTCTTAGCCACATCCATTCCTTCTGGCAGATAGATATCAAACTGGAAGCTACAGATAGGATCTGCATTATTGAGATAGACTGGGTATTGAACGGTGGTATTCTTCATTACAGTAGAATCATTGAGCACTATCGAATCATCAACAGGTGCACTGACTGTAATAACCGCAAAATCAGAAAGATTTGTACCATCCGTTGTGGTAGCCGTAATCGTAGCCTTACCATTACCAACTCCACTAACGACACCATTTTCTACTGTTGCAACCTTATTATCTGAAGAAGTCCATACTACAGACTTGTTGGTTGCATCATCAGGTGTAACAATAGCCTCCAATGTCATAGACTGTCCCACTTTCAAAGTACCCTTCTTTGGAGTCACTTCAATATCAGAGACAAGACCATAGACATTCATGTCAAGCGTAGGCCAACCATTTCCTTCACTGATATTCCACACATTATTAAATGACCAGCCAAGAGCTTCGTAAAAAGCCCTTGAATTTAATTCTGCCTCAGTTTTTGCGAATCCATCAAGAATGTTGTCGGTAACTTTCTTTGGAACGCCATTTACAGAAAGAATCATTGAGTTGAGAGCATAATTGTTCTCATCAGGTTCTTTGGCTCCATTCTTAAAACCGCCAAGCACACGAATACTCCAACCTGTCTTGTCTGTCACATCAACTTTTGGATTACCAGCAACAAGCCCATTTATCGTAGCTTTTGCACCATCATTATAACCTACTGCACCTGCTCCATACATGACGCTCTTTACATTGCTACGAGTATAGCTATTACTTATCCTACCATAATTGTAAGCTACAAGACCTGCTGCATAAAGCGTAGCGGAAGCATCTGCTACAGAATAACAATTTTCTACAACAGCACTGGCTTGATTCTGACCAACGAGTCCACTTGCATAAGAGTTCTCTCCTGTCAAGGAAACTGCACCCTCCGCAAAACAGGAGTTTATTATGCCGTTATTATTACCAACCAATGCACCAGCAATAATGCCATTACCGGAGGCATTTACTTGCGTTTTTGCTTGAGACTTAGTTAATTCACCACTCTTTATCTCACCAGCAATACCGCCCAAGATGGCATTTTCAGATTCAGACTTCAATGTACCATCAAATTTACTGCTGCTTATCTTCAGATTTTCCGCAACTCCTATGACACCACCACTTCTCTTCGAACCATTAATGAAGCCTGAAGCCGTGACATGATCAATAGAACCATTGGCAAAGCGGCCGATGACGATACCAGTACAGTCGCCACCTTTAACTTCTTTTCCTTCCGCAACCTTTACATTCAGATTTTGGATATATCCATCAGGGAAGTTAGAAAACAAGCCGTTGTATTCTGCCGTCGTATTACACCAGAGTCCAGATACAGTATGACCACCACCATCAAAGTAAACAGCAGTCAAGCCATTTTTACCAATGGCAGGCCATCCCTCGGTAGGACTGTTCTTGTTAATCCATTCTGTCAGATCTACATCATTCATCAATTTATAATAGCCCTTCTTGTAAACACCCTGCAGATCGGCTGCCGTGTAAATTCGATAAGGGTCTGACAAGGTACCACTGCCAGGATAACCTACGTAAGTATCTGTATAAGGAGATTGATTCTTGCCCTTAGACACTGCATAGACTCTAACAAGGTCACCAGACTGGAGGGATGGGACGGAGAAAGACCATGAGTTTCCGTTACATGCCACAGAAGATTTGTAACTGTCACCAACTTCTATATATACAGTTCCACCATCAATACTCTTTCCACTAATAGTAGTCTCCTTGGAAACGAGTTTAGATGTGATCTGAGGCGGTGCTGCCTGCCAAGGCTTATAAGGATAGGTTTCCGTTTCCTGCATTGTCCAGTCGTTATTGAAATCCCAGCCATGAGCCACATAGTTTGCTTTCAATTTCAAAGCAGAAGGACCTGTACTTGTGCCATTTTGATTACCATCGAGGATGTCCTGAACAACACCTGCCTTAGAGACAATCATCGTGGAAAGTCCAAGATTGCCTTCAGATGTACCCAATGTACCAAAACTTAGTCTATTTAATCTACCACATATTCTACCAACGTTATCATGAGAAGCACTAATGGTACTTAAACCAGACACACAGGAAGATATTTTTATATTATTACTATTCTGATTAATATTCTGAGTGTCTGACTGTCCTACAATACCTCCAACAGCATTGGTTCCGAACAAGGAACCTAATGACATACTATTTCTTACTTTACTTGGGGCACCGATTCTTTCTATATATCCAATTATACCTCCTACACCATTGTTACCATTAATGGTGCCGCTAAAAAAAGAATTATTAATATCAAAGTCAATTACATTTTCAAAACTATTAAAACGGCCCACGATTCCGCCAATATAATCATTTGCTTTTATATTACAAATAGAGTAACTATTAGCAACATTTAAAGTTAAATCTGAATGATAAGAAGAATCATAATCAGAATTATCATAGTAGTTACCAACTATTCCTCCCACATTATTATATCCTGACAAATTTCCATAAAAAGCACATTTATTTATGGAAGTAACACTATTTGTGTCTCCTAAAAAGTATCCTAATATTCCTCCAATATTATTTTTGCCACAGATTGAGGCTTGAACTTTATTATCAGCTAAAGTGGGCGCACTTCTGCTATATCCAATCACACCTCCTAAGTTGTCATTTCCCGAAGCATTCAAATCTATATTACATGAACTTACTTTTACTTCTCCGTTTTCATATCCGATTATGCCACCAACATTCTGACCTGTAATACTTTTTAAAGTTACATCACAACTTGTAATATTACTACCGACATCATAACCAGAAATGCCGCCTACATTATAAGTTCCTTTGATGTCGGATATGACTTTACAGGATACAAAAGTAGAACTGGAGGAGTAGCCACAAATTACTCCTACCCTTTCTTTTCCTTCTATTTTTCCTCGTACAGTCAGATTCTTTATCGTAGCACCACTGGTTACACCAAAGAGGCCTACATTATTAGTACCACTTCGATAGATATTGACAGAGGAAATCTGATGCCCGTTTCCATCAAACACTCCCCAAAAAGAAGAATTTTCAACACCTATCGGCTGCCAACCTTGTTTTGGTGCATTTTCTGATATCCAATCAGTCAGGTCAATATCAGACATTAACTTGAAATACACATCCTTTTTAAGAAAGTTGCGTACTTGATTCAATTGCTCTGCATAGAAAATCAGATAAGGGTCGCTCTTGGTTCCTGACCCAGATCCACTATACTGAGCAAATACTGATGAAAGCGAGCATAGGAACAATGCCCAAATGAACAAAAGACGCTTCATAATATTTTATTTAAATGGATTTATAAATGTTCTAATAGTAAAAAGATGAAAATAATATCAATTTCGTTTAAGCATTCAGCTCCCCGAGAACATAAAAAAAATTTAGATAGTTATATATATATGAAAAAGCGTGGGAGTCTTACAGTTACCCGTTCCACACTCTGAGGCTCTCGCATTGCCCATCGTAAGTTGAACGAGCAACGCAGAAGCCCACGCCGATATGTATACACCAGTTGCATACCTTTGAATTGACAAAGATATACACTACGGCCTATTAACACATCCATGGGCATCTACCGTTGCCTCATTCCTGACTTACGATTGAAACTTGCGAGATTTCAGAGTGTCAAGAACAAAGCGTCAAGTAAACGCCTTTATCATAAATATGATCCCCCACTTCCAAGACACTCCTCATGAGTATCTCTTCCCACCCTTTGTGGACTTCTGCATTTTCAGACGGCAATAAAGCCACCTTAGCATTGCTCACTCGGGCTTCAGATTAGGTTCACGCTGCAAATTTAAGAATAATTTTCGATATTAGCCAAATTTTAAAAGACTTTTTTAAGAAATCTTCGCTATAAGTTATAAAAACAAAGGGGACATATCACGAATACTGAACAAACACTAACTGACGAAGGTGAACCAGCGGAAAATCGAACAGTAATCTTAATCAGTTATCAAGCTCTGTCAACGCAATGACAAAAGAGTTAGAAAAGGGACAAAAAGCGATTTATCACAAAAACACAAAGTAAAGTGCCGCAAATCGCAAAGTAAATAAGCGATAGCTCCGCCCTAACTACCTATTTTTATATAGTTAGGGCGGAGTTATCGCAACTTATTCCATTCTTCACCCCCCTTGCACCATAGAGGAAGGACACCTTTACGCAACGGGCTACATGGAAGGAAAAAACAGCTGAAGAGGTGCGGACGACAGTACTTTTTATGCACACAAAAGCATAAAAAAACTTTCATCATGCTCTTTTCTGCTGCAAATTCTGTATTTTTGCAGCCAGAACAAGTTTATTACAGACATGCAGACAAGCAAATATCTATTGGCCAACGAACGTGACAAAGAATGGGGACTCACCGTGAGCACCATAGGGTACGAGATGATCGAGCCGGGAGAATCCTATCCCACAAAAGGACATGCCGACGGCTATTACTTCGACCTGAAGAAGGGACGCGAGTTCGATGAATACCAGTTGCTCTACCAACCCGAGGGAGAAGGCGTGTTCCAGTCGGCACATATCGCAGAGACACCTATCAAGGCCGGTGACATATTCCTGCTCTTTCCTGGCGAATGGCACACTTACCACCCCTGTCCTGAGAAGGGATGGCACAGCTATTGGATAGGCTTCAAAGGCAAGAACATCGACGACAGGGTGAAGGCAGGATTCCTTTCACCCGAGAAACCTATTTACCATGTTGGGTTCAGCAACGACATACTAAGCCTCTACAAGGAGGCTTACCGCATAGCACAAGAGGAGGCCGCCTACTCGCAGCAAACATTGGCAGGAATCGTCAACCACCTCATCGGCATGATGTACTCTCTGGAACGCAACATCATCCTGAACAAGAACACAGCCCATGTGGATATGATCAACAAGGCCCGACTGCGCATACGCGAATCCTTGGAGAGCGACCTCACCATACAGAAGATAGCCGAAGACCTGGGGGTAAGCTACTCATCGTTCCGCAAACTCTTCAAGGAGTTTACAGGCATCGCTCCTGCCATGTATCAGCAAGATCTCCGACTGCAAAGAGCTAAGGAACTGCTCTCCACCACCGACGAGAGTATCAAGGAGATAGCCTACAGACTCAACTTCGAGTCGCCCGACTATTTCTCATCGAAGTTTAAGAACCAGACCGGTCTCAAGCCCTCTGAGTTCCGCAAAAAAATGAGATAAACAGCACCTGCGAACCCCGGAAGAGCATTCTTCGCAAGAAAAGAAGCAAGGAGAAAACAAAGAGCTGAAGAAAGGAGAAAGCAAAGAAAAAAAGACAACCTGTCACTACGACAAGTTGCCTTTTTTATTTCATCGACTCAAAAGAGTCTGCTTATACAGCATAGAGGAAAGTGCGGATCAACCAATAGCTTACGATACCAGCCAAATAGCCTACGAAGGCTATCCAGGAAATGTGCTTCATGTACCAGCCGAAGGTGATCTTCTCCAAGCCCATGACAACCACACCAGCAGCACTACCGATAATCAGCATAGAACCACCGACACCAGCACAGTAAGCCAACAACTGCCAGAAGATTCCGTCAACAGCCATATCGCCTACAGCTGCCACAGGATACATACCCATACAGCCTGCCACCAAAGGCACATTGTCCACAATACTTGAAAGCACACCAATGATACCTGTTACGAGGTAGTGATTGCCGTCGAAGGCAACATTCAGTCCCTGACCTAAAGCTGTCAGTACTCCGATTTCTGCCAGACAAGACACAGCCATCAAGATACCGAGGAAGAAGAGAATGGTGCTCATATCCACACGAGAGAGCAACTTGGTTACTCGCTTCTGTGTACCCTCAGCATCCTGTCCGCGATGCAAACTGCGATAGAACACCTCGGTAGCAGTCCACAGCACACCCAAAACCAAGAGGATGCCTACGAATGGAGGCAGGTGGGTAATGCTCTTGAAGATAGGAACGAAGATCAAACCGCCAACACCCAACCAGAACACAGCCTTGCGCTGACCTTCTGTGAAGTCGCTTACAGAAGCATTCTGCTGGGCAGAAACCTCAGGCATCACGAGTTCGCCCTTCAACATGGCCTGAAGGATGAGGGCTGGAATCACCATGGAAACCACAGATGGGATGAAGATCTCGGCAATCACACCAGCTGCGGTTATCAGTCCCTTGTTCCAAAGCATGATGGTGGTAACGTCGCCGATGGGCGAGAAAGCGCCACCCGAGTTGGCTGCAATGATGACAAGCGAGGCATATATCATACGGTCCTTGTGGTCGGTAACGAGCTTACGCAGAATCATAATCATCACGATACTGGTAGTCAGGTTGTCGAGGATGGCAGAAAGGAAGAAGGTAAGGAAGGCTATGCGCCACAGCAGAGCACGCTTCGACTTTGTCTTCATCACCTTGCGAACCCAGTTGAATCCGCCATTCTGGTCTACTATCTCTACGATCGTCATGGCTCCCATCAGGAAGAAGAGGGTCGTTGCAGTATCGCCCAGGTGTTCCTGGATAATACCCGTTACCTTTTCTACCATTCCTGCAGCACCACCTGTATAGTCAGGGTGCATCATCTGCAGATACTGCATAGGGTCAACCATGTAGAGTGTCCAGCACCCCACGAGCATGAGCAAGGCTATCGCAGCCTTGTTTACCTTCGTCAGGCTCTCTGTGGCTATGAGAGCATAGCCAAGCACAAAGACGACGATAATCGAAATTGTTAATGTTGTCATTTTTAATTGTTTGTGTTAGATATTTTTTTATATTTGTTTGTATTGAATCGTATTTTTGCCAAACGGGTGCAAAGTTACGAAAAGAAACGCAATATCTGTCCTTTTCCTTATTATATTTATATGTAATCGTTTACTTACTTTTATTTTTGTCCGAAACAGCAGGTGTTTTCTTCTATCTGTTACTGTTTCACGTAGCCTTCCTGACGACAGAAAAATCACCGGGTCAAAAAATAAGGATGAAAAATCAAATAATCGTGGTCGGCAGCTTCTTTTAGTACTATCTTTGCAACCGTAAACAACATAGGAAATCTAACGACCTAATCGAATGAACAACAAAAAATACTATTTTGCGGTAGACCTCGGTGCTACCAGCGGACGAACCATCATCGGTTCTTTCTCGGAAGGTAAGTTCTGTCTCGAAGAACTGACACGCTTCGACAACAACCTGATACAGACAGGCGGACACTTCTACTGGGACATCTATGCCCTGTATCAGGAAATCATCAAAGGTCTGAAACTGGTGGCGCAACGCGGCATCAACATACAGAGCATCGGTATCGACACCTGGGGATGCGACTTCGTATACGTGGCCAAGGACGGAGCCATACTGCGCAATCCACTGGCTTACCGCGACCCACACACCGTGGGCATGATGGAGAAATACTTCGACGAGAAGATAAGCAAGGAAAAGGTATACGAGAAGACGGGCATACAGTTTATGAACTTCAACTCGCTTTTCCAGCTTTATGCCATGCGCAAGGCTGGCAACGTGGCGCTCGAGAATGCCGACAAGATACTCTTCATCCCCGACGCGCTGAGCTATATGCTTACAGGCAATGCCATCTGTGAATACACCGTGGCTTCCACCTCGCAGATCCTCAACCCTATGACAGGCGACCTCGACAACGATCTCGTAGAAAGCCTTGGACTGAAGAGAGAGCAATTTGGAAAGATGACCCATCCTGCAACCATCATAGGCACCCTGACCGAAGAGGTTCAGCAGATGACCGGTCTGAAGGCTGTGCCCGTTATTGCCGTGGCAGGACATGACACAGCCAGTGCAGTAGCTGCCGTGCCTGCCAAGAACGAGGAGTTTGCCTACCTGAGCTCTGGCACATGGAGCCTGATGGGCATTGAGACCAAGAACGCCATCATCAACGAGAAGAGCTACGAACTCAACTTCACCAACGAGGGAGGAATAGAGGGTACGACCCGATTCCTCAAGAATATCTGCGGCATGTGGATTTACGAGCGTTGCCGCAAGGAATGGAAAGACGAGGCTGCAGCCCATCAGAAAGACATGACAGCCTTGGGACATGGCGAACTGATAGCAGAAGCGATGAAGCAACCAGCCTTCCAGAGCATCATCAACCCCGATGATGACTGCTTCGCCAATCCTTCGAGCATGACAGAGGCCATCCAGCAATATTGCGAAAAGACCGGACAGCATGTGCCACAATCGAATGGTGAGTTCTGCCGTTGTATCTTCGAGAGTCTGGCTCTCCGTTATCGTCAGGTATTTGGCTGGCTGAAGGAGTTTGCCGACATCGACCTCAATGTTCTTCACATAATAGGTGGAGGCTCGCTCAACAAACATCTCAACCAGTTCACCGCCAACAGTTGTGGTGTCAGCATATTGGCAGGTCCTCAGGAAGGAACAGCCATAGGCAATATCATGTTGCAGGCAAAGGCATCGGGCGATGTGAAGGATATATGGGAAATGCGACAGATCATCGCCAACTCTATCGAGTTGCAGCAATTTGAGCCTCAGGACAAGGAGGCATGGGATGCGGCATACGAGAAGTTTTTAAAGGTAAAAGGGTAAAAAGGTAAAATCTTCTGAACTTGCTAAAATTCAAAAAATAATAACAACAATAATAAAAAACTTAAAAACAATGAAAGCAGATTTGATTTTAAAGAATTACGAGATTGCCAAGGAGCGCTATGCGGCTCTTGGTGTGGATACAGACAAGGCTATTGCCACATTAGAGAAGACTCCTATCTCCCTGCACTGCTGGCAGGCTGACGATGTGGTAGGTTTTGAACGTGGCGAAGCTGCATCGGGTGGCATACAGAGTACAGGCAACTATCCCGGCAAGGCTCGCAATATCGACGAGCTGCGTCAGGACATCGAGAAGGTGAACTCTCTTCTGGCTGGTACTTTCCGTCTTAACCTGCATGAGATTTACGGTGAGTTCGGTGGCAAGCAGATTGACCGCAACGAGGTAACCGTCGACCAGTTCACAGGCTGGATGCAATGGGCTAAGGAGCAGAACATGAAGCTCGACTTCAACTCTACTTCTTTCTCTCACCCTAAGAGTGGCAGTCTCTCATTGTCAAATCCCGATCCTGCTATCCGCGAGTTCTGGATTGAGCACACCAAGCGTTGCCGCCGCATTGCCGATGCTATGGGTAAGTTCCAGAACGATCCATGTATCATGAACATCTGGGTACACGATGGCAGCAAGGACATCACCGTAGAGAAAGGCCGCTATCGTGAGATTCTGAAGAACTCGCTCGATGAAATCCTGGCAGAGGAGTTGCCAAACATGAAGTCATGCCTCGAAGCTAAACTCTTCGGTATCGGACTGGAGGCTTACACCGTAGGTTCTCACGACTTCTACGCAGGCTATTGCGCCAAGAACAATGTGATGTACACCCTCGACACAGGTCACTATGAGCCTACAGAGAATGTTTCGGATGCAGTTTCCGCACTCCTTCTCTTCGTGCCCGAGCTGATGCTCCACGTATCTCGTCCTATGCACTGGGATTCTGACCACGTGACTCTCTTCGACGACAACACCCGCAACCTCTTCTCAGAGTTGGTTCGTGCCAATGCACTCGACCGTGCACACATCGGTCTCGACTATTTCGATGGTTCCATCAATCGTATCGGAGCTTATATCATCGGCGTACGTGCTGCCCAGAAGTCTTTGCTGCAGGCATTCCTTGAGCCTCTCGATACTCTCCGCAAGTACGAGGACGAGGGCAAGCTCTTCCAGCGCTTGGCTCTCTTGGAGGAAGAGAAGACATTGCCTTTCGGTGCTGTATACGACTACTTCAACCTGAAGAACAATATCCCTGTAGGCGAGGAATACATTGCCGACATTGAGAAATACGAGGCAGAAGTTCTCGCTAAGAGAAACTAAGATACTGAACATTTGTATGTTCAGGAGTTAAAGAAGTTAAAGGAGTTAAGACAACAGTCTTTGCACGTAGTTTTTAAGCAACAAGACATACGTCTTAACTCCTTAACTTCCTTAACTCCTTTAACTTCTTTATATACTAAAGTTCAGTAACCTAAAAACCAAACTATTAACAATATGGAAATATTAATAGGACTTTTAATCATAGCAGTGGGCGCCTTCTGCCAGTCGAGCTGCTATGTTCCAATCAATAAGATAAAGGACTGGAGCTGGGAATCCTACTGGATTGTACAGGGCGTCTTTGCGTGGCTTATCCTTCCTTTCATAGGCGCCATGCTTGCCGTTCCAAGCGGCCATTCGTTCTTCGAACTCTTCGACGGCTATGGCTTCGAGGTGATGATGACCATGCTCTTCGGTATGCTCTGGGGAGTGGGAGGTCTTACCTTCGGACTCTCCATGCGCTACTTGGGAGTGGCATTAGGACAGAGCATTGCCTTAGGTACATGTGCTGGCTTGGGAACCATCATGGGTCCTGTGTTGCTCAACATCTTCTTCCCCGAAATGGATGCCTTGTCTTCGCTCACCTTCAGCGTAATCCTCGGAGTGGTGGTCACCTTGTTGGGTATCGCCATCATCGGTGTGGCAGGAAGCATGAAGGCCTCATCGCTCTCAGAAGAAGAAAAGAAGGCTGCAGTCAAGGATTTCAACTTCCCCAAGGGTTTGACTATCGCACTGCTGGCAGGTTTCATGAGCGGATGTTTCAACGTAGGTCTGGCTTTCGGCAGCGACATACACTTCGGCACCTTCACTCCCGATATGTACAAGACGCTTCCCGCTACCTTCCTGGTAACAGTGGGCGGATTCATCACCAATGCCATCTATTGCTTCTATCAGAACTCCAAGAACCACACTTGGGGTGATTATCTGAAGCGCGAGGTATGGAACAACAACATCTTGTTCTGTGCTTTGGCAGGTGCCTTGTGGTACAGTCAGTTCTTCGGACTGTCATTGGGCAAGGGCTTCCTCAACGAGTCGCCTACCCTCATGACGCTCTCCTTCTGCATCCTCATGGCACTCAATGTTGTATTCTCCAACGTATGGGGAATCATCCTGAAGGAATGGAAGGGCTGTTCACCCAAAACCATTGCCGTGCTCATCCTCGGCATCGTGGTACTCATCATCTCGAGCTTCTTACCACAATGGGTATAAGAAGAATACTACCGACATTTCACTTTTATTGATGATTTAGATTAGATAGGGGTACTCCTTGTGAGTGCTCCTTTTTTTGTAACATCTTTGTCTTATTTTCGTCAATACCTTTCAATCTCATCGCAACCACCCTGTAACAATACCATCGTATCTTTGCATCCGAAAAGAAGAGGGTTATCATAACCCTATTCCCGACAAAAAGAGAAGGAGCTGAAACAAGCAGTCCTCTCAGACAAAAGAAGATGTAACAAGAAAAAAGAAAAAGGTATGAAACTAAAAAGGGGAATCATTGCTTTGGGATTGCTTTCGGCTGTAAGCTTGCAGTCGTGGGCGCAACAACTCAAGGGAGTCGTTATCGACAAAAACTCGAAAGAGACACTCATCGGAGCCGTTATCAGCATCGAAGGAACCGATGTGAAAGCAGTAACCGACGTGAACGGAAACTTTTCGTTCGAAGGATTGAAAGATGGTACTTATACATTATATATTAAATATGTAGGGTATAAAACTCTAAAAATTGACGGGGTTCAGATGAAGGATGCAAACCTGACGATTGCTTTGCAGCCTGATGAACAGCAACTGAAAGGCGTTACCGTTACCGCAGTGGAAAGGCGTAATACGGATGCGGCAATGTTACAGGTAGCCAAAAGCAGTCCCGTCATCGTGAGCAATGTTTCAGCACAAGAAATAAGTCGTACGCAAGACACCAATGCGGGTGAGGTGATACGCCGTGTGCCAGGCGTGAGCCTCATCGACGACAAGTTCGTCATGGTACGTGGACTGTCTCAGCGTTACAACAATGTTTGGGTCAACGGAGGAGCGGTGCCCAGTTCGGAGGCCGACTCAAGGGCATTCTCCTTCGACATCATCCCAAGTTCGCAAATTGACAATCTTACTATCGTGAAAAGCCCAACCGCAGAATATCCTGCTGACTATTCGGGCGGTTTTATCATCGTCAACACCAAAGAGATTCCGGCAGAAAACAGTTTTTCTTTATCTGTAGGTGGAAACTGGAACACAGCTTCAGCCTTCCAGGACTTTGCTTACTCTAAAGGTTCGGCAACCGACTTCCTGGCTTTCGACAACGGGATGCGGAGCATTCACGGAGGTATCAATGCCTCCTTGGCTCCTCAGCTCGATGCCAACGGCAGCCCGATAGACAACTATGCCACATCCCTCTTGGGCAACCACCTGAACAACGACTGGATGGTAAAGAGCAAGAAGCCCCTGGGCGACCTGAAGTTGGCAGCCAGCCTGAACCACCGATGGATGTTGGGAGGCAGAACACTCGGCATGCTTGCCGCACTGAACTACACCAATGAATATCGCACCTACGAGAAGATGGAGAACAACCTCTTTGGTATCTACGATGCTGCTAACGACAAGCCCAACTATCTGCGTCATTCTGTCGACGACCAATATAATAATAATGTCAGACTCGGAGCCATGCTCAACTTCACCATCCTCTCCAAGGACGGCAACCACAAGTACCAGCTCAAGAACATCTTCAACCAGTTGGCTACGAGCCGATATACCTGGCGTGACGGTGTGAGCGCACAGTCGAACCTGGAGCGAAGTGCTGAGTATTACTACCGCAGTCGAACTACATATAACGGTCAGCTTACCGGCAAGCACACCTTCACCAGCGATGCCCTTGACTGGAGTATCGGGTATGCGTATGCCAACCGTCATTTGCCTGACCGCCGTAGATATCTCATCGACGATGCTCTCGAAACGGGTGTTTATGCCCTGAGCACCGGAAACGACATATCACGCGAGTGGACCCAACTCGACGAGCACATTCTCTCTCTTGGTATCAACGACAAGCACCACTTCAAGTTTGGCAACTTTGAGCCAGACTTGCAGGTGGGTGCCTACGGAGAGTATCGTAGCCGCAAGTACCAGACTCGCGAATTTATCTACAACTGGAATGTTTCTGACAATAATATGCCATCCGACTTCCGCCACAGCGACATCCCTACCCTTCTTTCCAATGAGGAGAATATGGGCTACGACAAGCTGTACTTGCTTGAGCAGAAGCAAATGCGCAACAACTATCGCGGACACAACACATTAGGCGCAGGATACCTTACCATGTCTCTCCCCTTTGGGCAGTTTGGCATCCACGCTGGTGTCCGCTTTGAGCACAACGACATGGAGCTGATCTCCAATACCCGCGACTACGAGAAGAGCGAGACAAGCCGCCACTACAGAACCAGCGACTTCTTCCCTTCACTCAATACCACCTACAAGTTGAACGACCAGCATCAGATTCGTCTGTCGTATGGCCGCAGCATCAACCGACCTGAGTTCCGCGAGGTTTCATCATCGGTTTACTACGACTTCGACCTGGCAAGCAACGTGCAGGGAAATACAGAGTTGAAGAACTGCTATGTCGACAATCTCGACTTGCGCTACGAATGGTATCCATCAAGAGGCGAACTCATCTCACTGGCTGTCTTCTACAAGCACTTCGACTCGCCCATAGAATGGACCTACACCGTGGCAGGCGGTACCGACCTCATCTATTCATACAAGAACGCCAAGAGTGCCAGCAACTACGGAATAGAGTTGGATATCCGCAAGAGTCTCGACTTCATAGGTCTTCGCGACTTCAGCTGGTCGTTCAATGGAGCCCTGATCAAGAGCAAGGTGCAGTTTGAGAAAGGAGCCAAAGAGGAGAACAGACCCATGCAGGGACAGTCGCCCTACCTCATCAACACCGGACTCTTCTATAAGAACGAGCCACTCAAGATGGACATTGCCCTGCTCTACAACCGCATCGGAAAACGAATCATCGGTGTGGGAAGAAGCGAAGGAAGCTCTGGCGACGACTCCAATGCACGAGTGCCCCACAGCTACGAGATGCCTCGCAACACCATCGACCTCTCGTTTGCCAAGAAGTTTGGCAGCCACCTGGAACTGAAACTCAACATCAGAGACCTGCTGGCAGAAAAAGTTTACTACAAGCAGTTTGCCGACGTGACCTACAGCGATGGACGAACCAAAGAGGTTGAGGAGATTACAAGATGCTACAAACCTGGCAGAAACATAGGTTTGCAGGCGATATATAAATTTTAGAAAGAAGTTTAGCAAAGGTAACAACTCAGCCCCCTATAGCCATAAGTAGTTACTTTAATACGATACAAATTGTTTTCAGTTCGTTATGATTTGTTCTGTCTCTTTGATTAAATTTCCGTTCCATAGTTTGGAAATGTCTGTTCAAAGTCTTTGAACCGACATTCAAAGGCTCTGAACGTACATTCAAAAGCTTTGAACCGACATTCAAAGGCTTTGAACAGAGATTTTATAAGGCAAAGAAAACATTTATATAGTATAAGAGTAAGATTTCTGTGGTTTAAAAAGAAAATATTAGATGTTTGTTAAATAAAAAATTTAAAACAAGAAACAATGATGAACAAGATGTATTTAATGGGATGCATAGGCATTCTCGCAGCATCTGCCATGTTGAGCAGTTGCAGCAGTGACGACGAGGGTAATGGAGGTAGCACTACCGAGTACAAGTGGACTACCAATGGCGGTCTTAAGGCTTGCGACCACATTCTCTTCGAAACTGACAACAAGGAGAACGCCAACGGAACACAAATCGGAAACGGCGACCAGGAATTCGTTTTCACAGGAAAGCAGACTTTGAAGAAAGGCACTTATCTCCTCAAGGGATGGGTATATATCGCAGATGGCGCTGAGCTCACCATCGAACCGGGAACGATTATCAAGGGCGACAAGCAGAGCAAGGCTGCCCTCATCGCAGAGCGTGGCGGTAAGCTCATCGCCAAAGGTACAGCCACAGAGCCTATCGTCTTCACATCAGAAGAGGCTGCTGGCAGCAGAAAACCTGGCGACTGGGGCGGTGTCATCCTCTGCGGCAAGGCTAAGAACAACCAGACACAGCAACAGATAGAGGGTGGTCCTCGTACACAACATGGCGGCAACGACGATGCCGACAATTCGGGAGCCTTGAGCTATGTCCGCATCGAGTTTGCAGGTTATCCTTTCCAGAAGGACAAGGAGATCAATGGTCTTACCTTAGGTTCTGTTGGTTCTGGCACACAGATTGACCACGTTCAGGTATCTTACTCTAATGATGATTCCTTCGAGTGGTTTGGTGGTACTGTGAATTGCAAGTACCTCGTTGCCTACAAGGGCTGGGATGACGACTTCGATACCGACAACGGTTTCTCTGGAAAGGTACAGTATGGTCTCTCTATCCGCGACAGCAAGATTGCCGACACCTCTCAGAGCAATGGTTTCGAGAGCGACAACTGTTCTGACGGTGCTACCGTGGATCCTCGCACTACAGCCACCTTCTCCAACATCACCTTCGTAGGTCCAAAAGTTTTGGATGACAAGTTCCAGAACAATACAAACTATATCAACGCCGGTGCATACAATCCCAACAACGGTTCTGCCCTCGGCAAGTTCCAGGCAGCCATGCAGATTCGCCGTTCGTCCAATCTCAACTGCATCAACTCTGTAGCCTTAGGCTGGCCTATCGGCTTGATTATCGACGGTGAGAAGGGTGAAACAGTTCAGAATGCCAAGGACAAGAAGTTCAAACTCCAGAATGTTTATTTCGCAGGTATGGACGCGATAGGAACCGATGCCAACAAAAAGTATGAGGATTACCTCTACGATGCAGCCAACAAGACGGATCTCGACAAGAATAAGGATTCATACAGCCACACCTTCTTCCTCTTACCCGAGTTAAACAACAAGTACTTCGACAGTTGGACCTCACTGGTAGGTGCCGACGGTTACACTCCTATCGCTGGCAGCCCTCTGCTCAGTGCAGCATCATTCTCTGGCTGGACAGGCTTTGATGTAGTAAGCTTCATTGGTGCATTCGATGGCAGCAACAACTGGCTGAACGGCTGGACCAACTTCGACCCTCAGAACGCAAGATACTAACTAATCGATTCTTTTTTGACTATAAAGAGTTCTATGTATCGGGCATGGCGCAAGCGATTTGCGCCATGCTTTTTTTGGAACTGTAACTCGAAGATGATTGTATTAACCATAGTGGCAACAAAGTTATGGATGTCCAACACAACAACTTAGTGACGGGAAAAAATAACTTGATACGATTTGAGTGAAATTAGCCGAATATTGCAGATACAGAATATAAAGGATAATTAGCAAGCCAATCCTGCTCTCTATAAGGTGACATGGATAGGCGCATACCTTTCAATCCCTGATTGCGCTCCACAAACACCCTCAGACTCTTAGCCTGCAAATTCTCCTCAGCCTTTACTTCTATCGGAATGATTCTTTCCTCATCCTGCACCAGGAAATCTATTTCACCACGTGAATTTTCTGCCGACCAATAATAGATAGACAGGGAAGATTTCTCCTTAAGCTGCTGCAGGACATACTGTTCTGTCAGCGCCCCCTTAAAATCAGAAAACAACACATTTCCTTCCAGCAAGCTTTGGGCAGGAATATTGCTCATGGCTCCCATCAGTCCCACATCAGACAGGAATAACTTGAAAGCAGAGAAATCCTCGTATGCAGCCAATGGTAACAGGGCTTTCTTACAGCGGTTTACCTTATAGATCAGCCCTGCATCTTTCAGCCAATCGATGGCGAGCTCAAAATCCTTTGCTCTGGCTCCTTCCTTCACGGCACCATAGATGAATTTCTTGTTTTCCTTGGCGAGTTGGGATGGGATGGATTTCCATACCATTCGGATACGTGGAACTTCTATAGCCGGGGCATGTTTGGAAAAATCACGCTCATACGCTTCAAGGATTCCTTTTTGAATGCTTCTGACTTTAGACAGATTCCCCTCACTGGCAAAAGACTGGACAACAGCCGGCATTCCCCCTACCAGATAATACTGACGCAGGCATTCCTCAAATTTATTCCGGAACATAGTTATCATATTCCAATCCTTTTTCATGAGCAGTTCCACCATCCTGCCTTCACCGATTGCATCCAGAAATTCAAAGAATGTAAGGGGATATAAATGCATGAAATCTACCTTACCTACAGGAAAAGAGTCATTCTGATGCATCGCTATTCCGAGCAATGAACCAGCAGCCACCACATGATATTGAGGTGCTTTTTCTGCAAAATACTTTAATGCGGTGATACCCCTGGGCGCTTCTTGTATCTCATCAAGAATGATAAGCGTATCTTCGTCTATAGAAACTCCTGTACTCCATTGTATGCTATTAATAATGCGGGGAATATCAAAGTCATGCGCAAAAACTTCCCGGAGCATTTCATTGTCTTCGAAGTTTACATACGCACTACGGGGATAGGCCTCTTTGGCAAATTCCTGCATCAGCCAGGTTTTGCCAACCTGGCGGGCTCCAAGCATGATTAACGGCTTTCGGTCGTTGCTTGCTTTCCATTGATATAGGTATTTGATGGCATTTCTCTTCATAACTATCTGATTATTTGATGTTTCCGAATGCAAAAATACATTTTTTATTTCAAATAGCACAAAAAGTCGTCCTTAAAAATGTATAAAACTACAAAAAGTCGTCCTTAAAAGTGTGGAAAATCACAAAAAGTCGTCCTTAAAAATGTATTTACAGCAGCCATTTCCAGACTGATCCAAACCCAAAATGAAGGGTGAAGAGATTTGATGGAATAACCTATACATAGACTATTACTACTCGATTAATTATATATAAAAAAGGCAGACAAATGACCAGTGCTGTTGTTCATTCCAACAGAATTGAAGGTGTCAAGGAAGATAAATCTGTAGAATAAGAAGTGAAAAAGTTTCTGATAACGTTTAATATAACCTAAATTAATTTGGTGACGCGGCGTTTTCTTCGTATCTTTGCTGCAAAATATGCGGCGTTTTTGGATAAATAACGCCGCAAAGTATAAAAACTTCGTTATTAAAATTATTGCATGAAAAAACGACATAACAGAAAAAAACGCATGGCTCAATATGCCATGTATGCATACTGGTTTTTTGCGATTCTTTCACTCGTAAACACGGTTTGTGGAAGTCTTGGTGTTGCAGTCAACATTCCATCCATCTTACTCACCATCAAACAATGGGTATTAATGCTTGCCGCCATAGTATTATGGGGAATATTCCGATTAATACAACCAAGAAACGAAAAGTTGCTGCGACGTTGCTGCGAGGTGATGGTATTTTACTATGTGTTTTCATTCGTCCTGTCAATATGTTTTAAGTTCAACCTAATACCCATGACACAAGATGGCTTGATAACCAGGACTGCAACTATCCTCACTTGGACAGAAAGCAGCATCGGCCTGCTCTCTGTCATCGCATCCCTGATTGCAGGTTGCCATTTAGGAAGAAAACATACAGGAAGCATGCACCAACTGGGCACAGCACTTATCCTGGTTTTCATCGTATGGCTGATATGTGTAAACATCCTCCCAACCACTATATTTTATCTATTGGGAATCAGTCATCCAACAGCCTTCACCTGTGTCAATATGTTCTCTGCTTTTTCCAACACACTCGTTTATATATACGCATACTATAGAATGTATCGCACTATAAACAACTGATTACGATTTAAGAAGTAGGATTTAATTACTTAATGTATCCTTCCTGCTCATATCCCCTGCGATAATGATGAATCATATCGACCAGCGGCTGAAGGCGGAAATCCGTTACTGCCATATTCCTGAATCTGGCATATTGCTGATTGTAAAGCACGGCATTGCCTTCGGCCAATCTTTCCTCGATATCAGATGGCAACAGGAAGGAAGACCGATTACCCAGATGGGCATAAATTTCTGAAAGATAGATATGAACTCCTGCCAAATCGAAATCGCCGAAATGAACGTAACGATTGGGAATGCGGAGAAGCCATGACCTAAGATTTTCCAGGTTTTCCTGTGGATAACGGCAGACAAACAGGAACTTCCCGCCAGGAAACAGGGCATCGAAAAGCCAACGCTGCGACCGAATCTGCATGAAATTCTCGGCATTCTCCATGCCTATTACTATCACATCTTCCGGTATCTCGAAATAATCCGGCTGATTGATGAAAACAGAACTACCCTCCATCGGCTGAAGCAGGAATGGTTTTCCATTCAGCATAGCATCTATCCGAACATAGCAATCTACCAGAAAGCCACGAAATGTATTCACCTTCTTAGCCTTGGAATCACCCACCATCCTAACCATATCTGCCCTCGTCTGCATAGAGGAAGAGGCGGAAATCCATTCTTCTAAAGAACATTTCAAGCCAAACTCCTGCGATAACAAGATGCGGCAACCCTCTCGCATGGCCTCGACAATACGATATTTACATCTACTCCCATTGCTCTTTAACATCAGGAGCCCTTCCTGCCTCAGCAAAGCCGTGAGGCGAGTAGACAGTTTCGACGAAGCTATCTCCTCACCATTCAACATTGCCAATATCTGTCGGGCATCGCCCAATCCTAACTTTTCCATATCATCAAGTATTTCATTTTATCCTGTATATCATATCAGCCGATATTTCAATACAAGAGGTTTTATAATCTCTTGATTAATTGAGTAACCTTTGTATTTGCCCTATCGTCCTTGCTGAGCAGATAGGTGTATTTGTAATCCTCCACATTATAGGTAGTTGGCGAACTGTTTACCAGCAGGATGTTGCGGCGATTGGCAAAGTCGAGGATTCCCTTCACGTTGTTAGGATGCAACTTGCCTATCTCGTCCATCATGCAATGAATCTTGAAATCGCCCGATTTCTTTGATGCCTTCTCCTTAAACACGTTGATGAGCATGATGTTTACCATCGCCTTTACCAGAATGTCGGTGCCATCAGAGCCCACATTCGCTATCTTCTCTACCCATCCCGTATCATTATCATTCTCCTTGATGCGGAACTCCAACTTAAAGGTATCTGCCACCTGCAACTGCTTGCGGTTAGGCTCATCCAGAAGCCCCTTCATAAAGGCAAGCAGATATTTCACCGCCTTGGCATTCACATCCTGTCGTGACTCAGTGGCAAAGAGATCCATCTCTCCCATATTGAATTGATTTTCTTCTGCAAAGTCTCTGATACGCAAGAGGAGAAGCATCAACTGGTCGTTGGTCTTCAACGGGCGCAAGGCGATTTCCCTGATAACACCTGCGAAATTCCGCTCCTCGAAATCGTGGTTGATATCGTTGATGGTCTTGCCGATATCGCCTTCCCTTCGGGTAAGATCCCCCACCTCCTTGGAGATTCGGAAGATGATATCGGTATATCTTCCACTGATGCGCTTCTGATATTCCGAGATTTTATCATTCTCCACAAACTCGCAGAGATTGGATGCGAAAGCGATGAACTCCTCTTCCGTTACCGGACTTACATTGAAATGGAAGGTGTTGTGAGCAGAGAACATACCTAAGAATTGCTGAGATTGCTTCTTGAAGTTGTCGAGCGTACGGCTATCCTCATATATCAGGCGCTTCAATTCTTCCACGATAGTCAGACAATCCTTGGTAGTGATCTTCTCCTCTATTTCATTACTTTCCAATGGGCACAAGGTTTCGTCACGTCTAAAACTCCTCACAGCATTCAATCCTGCATCCAGCTTTTTCAAAGCAGTCTGCTGCTTAGTCAGTTGACTCTGTGCCTCAGATAATTGCAATTGAAGGCGTTCACTGCGCTGCCTGAATTTATCCTCGAGCATAGTCTTAGCCTCAGCCTTGTTTTTTCGATTCTGTCTTACGGCAGGTTCTTGGTCAAAAAGTTCTATCTTTTCATTCCTGTAAACCGCCACCACATCACGATTCTTTCTGATATATGTCAACTCAGCATCCAGTTCTGCTATGCGCTTGTTGTAAGCATCCAAAGTCTGGGTATCCATACCCTTACCATGCAGTTCATCGCGCTGGGCTTTCAGGAGTTCCTGCTTGCGAGCATCCACCTGGTGCTGCTTCTCTTCTATCTGGGTACGAATATCCTGGGCAAAGACTTCATATTTCTGAGTCTCCACCTTAACCTGTCGGTTGAATTCCGCCTGATGTGCTTTCAACTTGCGCTGCAAATCCGTCTCCAGTTGGTGTTTATTCTCTTCCTTCTTCATCTTATCGGCAACCAGCGCATTCTGCTTATCTTCCAATTCAGCCAGCTGTTGGCTGCGCCATTTTTCCAAACGTTTTTCCAACTCCAGCGCTTGCGTTTTGAGTTTTTTTTCCGTCTGAGGCAACTGTTGTATTTCTGCCTTTTTAGCATAAAGCGATTCATTCAGCTTTCTTATCTGAAGCAGATATTTTCCCTTCAGGTTTTTATTGTCCTCCTCATGCCGGTTCTGTAAATCATTCAGCAGCTTGATGATGTCTGCACGAAGCTGTTCTTTTTCTGCGAGTTGCTCCTTCAATTCCTTGGGAGTTCTGAATTTTCGCTCTACAGCTGCCAGATTGATGCTTACACCATAGAGAGAAGCCGATGATGAAGATGATGACGAAGAATCGACAACCAATTGCGGATTCAATACATCATTATATAGTATCGTTTCCTCATCCACCACTTTTCCGATATTCTCCTGCCATCCCTTTCTGTTCTGGTCGAGCCATTCGGAAAACGAGCCTTTGCTCTTCTCCAGGAGATTCTGATATTTTCTGATTTCAGCCTCAACATCCGCTTTCTGCTTCTTGGGTTCATCGAGCGAAGCCTGGTATTTCAGTTCTGCTATCTCCAATTCCTTCTCGGCTTCCTGACGCAAGGTTTCAATGCGCAGTTCCACTTCCCTTTTCTCGGTTTCCACCTGAAATTGTCTGGCTGTAAATTCGGCAAACTCCTTTTCGTTCGTCTCCATCTCCTGGGCAAAAGGATTCTCGTGAGCCACCTTCGCTTTCTGTATCTTCAAAGCAGTTTCCTCATGCACCAGTTGCGCAATCATCTCATCCACAGACAAAGTTTTTTCCCTGAACACCTCTTGGGTTTCCATTTCTGCCTTTCTCAATTCTTGCAACAGCGTTTCCTTCTGGGTCACCAAGGCAGCCTGATGCTCATTGAGCAAGGTGGTCTTGCTGTTTCTGAAGGCACGCAAATCCATATCGAGCTGTTCGAGCAGAGCCTTATACTTATCCACCACATTCTGATAAGATTTCTCCAGTTCCGCCTTCATTGCAACCTGCCGCTTGCGCTCATCTTCTATGATGGTTTCCTGCTCTACTCGCTGCAAGATATCTTCTATATGAATTTCCTCATAATACTTGCGTTTGGCGGCGGTTGTCTTCAGTTTATCATCGAGCACTCCCAATTCACGAGAGAGTTTATCACGTTCCTTTCCATATTTTTCCTGTTCCTCACTTATCAGGCGATTAACCCGATTACACTCCGCTTCACTTTCTTGAATATCAAGACGATATTGTGGCAGGAGTTCCTGTGCCACACGCTCTGCATAATTGAGTTCCTTACGCCCCTCACTAATCCTTCGCCGATTATTCAGCAAGGTGCGATAAGCATCTATCACCTTATCAGCCATTCTGCGAACCAGCACCTCGCCATTCTTCTCCTTCTTTGTCCAAAGGCTCACATCCTTATATTCCTGTTCAAACTCCTTGATCTGTTCACGATAAAAGTTGAGATCAATGCAGTTATCCTCATCACTCATCGAGCGGATGATGGTATTCTTGATGAAATCGGCATCCAACTTGGTATTGAGGAAGACATTTTGGATAGTGCGAGGGATATTCTGATATTTGGCACTCTCCACGATGGCATACTTGCGAAAAGGCAGGAGTTCCTGGCGACGATTGTTGCCGAAGATGATGTCACGATACATCTCATAACTGCTTACGAGCGAAGATACATCATGTTTCTTACCCACCTGCTCACGTATTTTAGTCCACTCGCCATACACCTGTTTATGCTCATCGATGAACCATTTGCTATCAAAAGGGGCATCGATGAAACGATACATGACTCGTCCCTGATTCTTCAAGGCAAGAACACAATAAGCCCCATTCTCACGCATCACCTCATAGACGATGTATGAATTGGGATAAGGAAAATAAAAGGCATCAAACGATTTCTTCTCCTTCGGGATGCCCAGACGCAACTTATCTGCATTATAGAAGAACAGCAGCGCACGGAGCAAGGTACTCTTGCCCACACCCTGGGTGCCGATGAAATGAACATTTCCATCGAGCTTTACCTCGGCGTATGGAATATGGGCACTATTCAGAAATATGATCTTATTCAGATATCTCATGGCTGTTCCTCCTCTTCTTTTTCGTCAGTATCATCGGTAATAGATATGCAATCTATCAACTCCTCGATATAATGGAATGAAGCCAATACCTTCCACGTTTTCTCCACTTCATCCTGCTGCTCAATGAATCCCATTCGATCCAACTCACTGATCAGTTTCTCCACTATCTCATCATATGATTTTTTCTCGCTGAAGAGTTTTCCTGCCAATTCCTTCAGTTCCATATCGCAATTGATTCTCACCACGATATCTGCCGCAGAGAATACCAAACCAGATCCGAAGGCAGAATTATAAGTCTTCAGAAAGGTGAGATAATCTATCCACTTGCTCACCGCTTCCAACTTGCGCTGCAAATCCACCTTCGTTTCCTTGCGAGTGAAAAAGAAATAACCATCACCCGCTTCCAAATGAAAACCGATACCATTGTAATATTCATCATATTCAGTCTGTTGCTCCTCTATGGCATCATAATATCGCTTAATTTTCGTCTGAACACTATTGTTGGAAATAAATCCGCCTCTGCTCAGAATATTAAAGATTTCTTCTGTATAGTTCAATTTATTCATTGGTCTGTCCTCTTTTATCGTAGAAAGAATCGTATTTTTATCTCGGAAGTATCACAGGATATTCCACTCCGTCAGCCTCTGCATAATTGCCTGTAAATTTCAACTTATCCACATATTGCGAAGCTATCTGGCAAAAATATACAAGTTTATCCTCCCTGCTTTGTTTTTTATCATATTGATAATTCATCACGAAGGCAAAGAGATGGGTACTTGATGCCGAAAAGGCATTATAGATTTCCTGCAGATTCACAGCCTCCAACTTCAGTTTGTTACCTTTAAGATAATCATCCGGGATAGGTTCTGCAAGATGATCCAGCCGTCGTCCCTTTCTCTTTTTTAGCTTTTCAGAAAGAATATTGATGCACTGTAAAGCCTCATCGGATGTACGAAGATTATCTATCGACAACTTGATGTAATACTTAGGTTGCGGTTCCATCCAGACAGCATTTCGACCAGCAACGACCTGTCTTACATCCGTGGCTTCCTCCCACCTAAACTGATCTTTCAGATATTTCAGTTTCTTCACCTTTTCGAAGATGCGATTCTGATAATCTATCATATTGAGGTATTGGATGATTTGGCGTTCTATCTCCAGGAGATTGTGATAAGACTCATTGAGTTGTAAACGCACATCATTCACTACGTTTTTCATCTGCACGTCCATCGCCATAGAGAAGAAGACATGTTCGGTATCTATCACCCGTTCACTCTCGGTGATGAGTTGTGATATATTCTTCATTTTCTCGCCCAGTCGCTGGAGTTTCGATTTCTTGATTTCGTAATTAGGCTCATTCTTATAAGTATTATCCATATTACGCTTCAGGTCCAAGACATTGCGAACGGTAGCCAAAGCTATCGTCTTCAGACATCGGCGCACTTCCTTGAGATACTTATATTTGCGAGTTTCATTATTTTCCTTGAGATAATAGTCGATATTCTCTTTCAAGACAGAGATATAATCACGTACCGAAGAAACATTGATTTCCTCATTCACTTCCAGTACATCCTCAAAGAATTTCTGATACACGTCCTCCATCTCCAGACAGTCGCCCGTATCACGAATCACTCCATTTTCTATCAAATATCGGATGCGCTCCTCCTTGTATTCGGTCATTTCCAAGGCATAGTCATAACGAAACTGAAGGGAATGTCGCTTCGCAAACATTTCCTTCAGCAAGACCTTTTCACGGTCTATAGTTCTTATCAATTCATCTATAGAGCGAAATGTACCCATGGACATTTGTTTTAAATTCTCATTCTACTATCTTCACCTCGAATGGAGTATGAGTCATAGAAGAAATAATCTTCAGCACTTTGTACTTGTCCTTAACTTGTGATGGAACGGTAAGCCATTCTCCCGTTGAAAGCTGAACCTGGCTTGCCGATTTTCTTTCTTTTGTAACAACAGGGTTTCCTGCTATTTGCAAATTTGTCTTCTTCACCTTCTCTAAACCAACGTATCTGATAGTATCAAGAAAAACATGTCGATGGTCGTTGCTGCAAACAACAAAACCATCTGCGAAAACTACCCTTAACTGAGCCTTCTTCTTGTAAACTTTTCGTTTGCCATCATTCTTCTCTGATGCAAGAGATTCAAAATCACCAAGTTCTATCTTCACACTCATTCCCAACTGAAGAAAGATAGATTTCAGCTGCATATATTTTTGTTTCGTATCACTCTGAGCCATCAGATACCAACCACACCCGGGCTTTATCTCCTTAGTCCATTCTGCATATCGAGGAGCAACATCCCGAGAGACCAAAGGTACATGGCACACTTCCATTCCCAAAGCAGCCACTCGCTCCACACCGATTTTATCAATCACTTGCATCATCGTAATCGTAGCACTCACGTCGCAAACAATGGTACCATCAGCAAAACTAACCTTCAAACGTTGCCTCTTGCCACGAACTCGGAGTTTTTCATCTATTGGCATAGAAACATTCACTGCTTTACCTGCTCGTACAGCCTTTTCCATCTTCTGTCGGGCATTCTCTTCCAACTCCTCAAAATACAATTGCTTCTCACTTTTCTTCTTGACAGGAGTTTCTTTATTCTGCTCAACAGGCAGCAATTCATCCCCTTTCGATGCAACATCTTCAAAGAATGAATCATCGAAAAGCGACATTTCCTGATATTGTAATTGTTTTTTCTTTGCCATAACCGATTTGCTTTGGAATGACAAAGATAAGCAAAATCGCCCAAAATGCCAAATATTTCATTCTTTTTATAAGGTTTATCAAAAAACTTCGTATTATTGAATTTCACGAAACATGTAACATAAAACATGAAACAAACATAAGATATGAAGAAAAAGACTTCTTCAAACGTTAGGACTTACCTGCCATCAGCAGTGTAAGTCTTGCCCTCAAGACACTACTCAACAAGGAATTCGTATATAAGAGTCATAACGGTTACATCTATGACTGCTTCTTTGGAATGTGGCTGAGAAAAAAATAATTTGTTTTAACAATGATTTTCTTTACTGTATTGCAAAATATCCGTACCTTTGCAGCGTGAAAACATTCAATTTGCACCACTATGATTATAGAAGAAATTATTAAGTATAATGAGCAATTCGTAGCCAGCAAGGGTTACGAGAAGTATCTTACGAGCAAATACCCAGACAAGAAACTTGCCATCCTTTCCTGTATGGACACCCGTCTGACAGAGCTTCTGCCTGCTGCCTTGGGATTGAAGAATGGAGATGCCAAGCTCATCAAGAATGCGGGCGGACTGGTTATCAGTCCATTCGACTCTGCCATGCGTAGCCTCCTGGTTGCCATTTATGAACTGGGTGTAGAGGAAATCATGGTCATCGCCCACTCCAACTGTGGTGCCTGCCACATGAACGGCCAGCAGATGAAAGAATTGATGCTCAAGCGTGGAATCCATCAGGATGTTATCGATACCATCGGACTTTGCGGCATTAATCTTGACCATTGGCTGGAGGGATTCCACGACACAGAGGACTCTGTCAGAAATACAATCAATACAATCCGAACTCACCCTCTCGTACCCCAAAATGTCAATCTGCATGGCTATATCATCGATTCCCAGACAGGCAGACTGACAGAAGTGAGATAGATGTATTCTTCCTGATTGGCCAAGTTATTACTCCCCATGGTCATTCGGGAAGTTACCAGTTAATGAAAACATGCTTTCTTAGAAAAATCTATCTGGTATTTCATAGAGATTCCATCCATTGCTGAGCATCTGCTGCACTCTGAAAATGAAGAGTCTCACCATTCTTATATTCTTGACGAGCTTCATCAATATCTTTTTGCAGTTTTACAGAAATTCTATTATTTTTGGCATAGACATCATCCCCTTCCTTGCTATTGACAAGGAAAGTTTTAATTCTCTCAAGTATATTCATGTCGGAAACATTTAATACTTGACGAATTATATCCATCTGTGCTAATTGGATATTTTCTGAATTCATAATTATGATGTTTAAATGTTATAACAACTGCAAATGTACGATTCAAATCTGTAACCTCAAAGTTTTTTTCTTTTTATTTACTACTTCCTTTCAAAACTATCAAATTTCTCACTTCTCTTTTCCGTATACTCCCCACATATTCAGCCTTCTATTAAGCCACAGGTTGGTCATCTATTATGACCAACGTCGGTCGTCTATTATGCCCCCAAAAGGGAATAAGAAGTGAAAAGAATAGCAAAAATCTATAAAATATCTGTTTCTTTTGGTAGAGTCTTTAAATAGCCGTATCTTTGCACCATAAAAACAGCAACAAGATGGCAAAGATATTGATTATAGAAGACGATTTGGCATTTGGAACCATGATTCAGACATGGCTCAGAAAGAAAGGTTTCGAAGTAGAGAAAGCCACATCGGTTGGTGCTGCCTTGAGGTTGTTGCAGGAAGACAGCCAGCGCGATCTGATTCTCTCTGACCTCAGACTTCCCGACCACGACGGACTCACCACACTGAGATGGCTCCACAAGCAGGGCCTTCACATTCCCTTTATCGTCATGACAAGCTATGCAGAGGTGCAGAATGCTGTGCTCGCCATGAAATCGGGAGCCAATGACTATGTGGCTAAACCTTTTCATCCCGACATACTGTTAGAGAAAATCAACGAAGCTATCAAGCTGACAGCCTCATCGGCACCTGTTCCGGCAAACTCTCCTGCCACACCGACTCAACAAGAACCCCCTCAGCAAACTACCACACAGCCCGACGAAGACGAGGCGCCCAAATACATAGAAGGCAAGAGTGAAGCCTCGCAACAGCTATATAGATATGTGTCACTCGTAGCACCTACCCCTATGTCGGTACTGATACTCGGAGCAAGCGGCACAGGCAAGGAATATGTGGCGCATCGCATACACGAATTGAGCAGCCGTGCCGACAAGCCCTTCTTCGCCATAGACTGTGGAGCCATACCAAGAGATGTAGCGGCATCCGAATTCTTCGGTCATGTGAAAGGCGCCTTTACTGGAGCCGAACAAGACAAGAAGGGAGCTTTCGAAGTAGCCAACGGAGGAACACTCTTCCTCGACGAGATGGGAAACCTGAGCTATGATGTGCAGGTGCAACTGCTTCGTGCCCTACAGGAGAGAAAGATAAGACCCGTGGGAGGAACTAAGGAAATCGACATCGATATCCGACTGGTGTGCGCCACCAACGAAAACCTGGCACAGAGAGTGGCTGAGGGACAGTTCCGCGAAGACCTCTTCCACCGCATCAACGAGTTCACCATCTATATGCCCGAACTGAAAGACCGCGGCACAGACCTCTTCCTCTTCGCCAACCTCTTCGTCAAGCATGCCAACAAGGAGTTGGGACGGCACGTGCTCGGGTTCGACGACAAGGCTTCTGAGATGATTGCCTCGTACAGCTGGCCCGGCAACCTGCGCGAACTCAACAACGTGATGAAGCGTGCCACCCTGCTGACCAAGGGAAACTATATCGGCAGGACTGAACTCCAGCAGAGCATGAGTCATCTGCAACAACCCACAGAGACCTTGACTTTGCGGGATGAACAAACCGAACTGCAACGCATAGAGGCAGCCCTGAAAACCGCCAATGGCAACAAGAGCAAGGCTGCCCAACTGTTGGGAGTGGACAGAAAAACCCTCTACAACAAAATCAAGAAATATAATCTGTAGACCTCTGCAACTTCCTATAACACATAGCAAGGACGGACTGTAAATCCAATGGGGTTCATAGTCCGTCCTTGCTGTATGATAGCTTTTCTATCACGTCCCGACATCCTGTGCCAAATCCCCATTCCCCAATAGAGTTCCACAACTTTTTGGGGAATTATTCCACACTCTTACCACACTTTCCACACATCCCCACTTTTTGGCACAACCATTCCAATCACTGATTATCAATCACTTAGCAAAATTTCTTCATTTTTGGCACGCTGATTGTGATATTAGATAGTGAACTCGCAAACGAACTGAATGTTCAACAAGAGTTTCAACAGAGAATATAAACAAAAATAAAATATTAACAATTTAAAACATTACAATTATGAAGAAGTTATTTTTCGCAGTTATCGCAGCAGCATTCGTTTTCGTATCAGCAAACAACGTATTTGCAAGTAACAAAATGATCAGCACATCAGCTTACGAGCCAACTGACACAGTAACACCAGCCGAGACTCCTGCTCCAACAGAGACTCCAGCTCCTGCTGACACAACAAATACTCCAGCCGACTCAACAGCAGAACAGGCTCAGTAAACCGCTCCATCTTCAAAAAACAGTATACATGCAGCTTTTAAAATGAAAATATCTTGTCTTCTCTTCCGAAGGCAAGATATTTTTTTGTATTTTTGCACCATGATAAAAAACAATATTCCTCTCAAAGTAGCCTTAGGATATGCTGCCGTAGCCGTGGTGATGGCCCTGGCAGTAGCGCTCGTATACAGCAACACGCAGTCTATCCTGAACATCGACAAGGCTTCACGTGACTATACCGACAAGCGCAATATGGCCGACAGCCTGGTGTACAGCCTGCTCGATGTGAGCAACAACGAACGTTTCATCTATATGGAGACATCGGGAAACTGGGAGGAACTCAACCACTCCATCTCAGAAGCCAAGGTGCAGGCACTCAAACTCAAGGCGCTGGAAAAGGACTCCCTGCAGAAAGCACGCATGGACACCCTCGTCAGTCTGCTCAACCTGAAACAAGTTAACCTGAAGCAACTCCGGAGAGTGTTGATCGCCAACAATCATGAGAGCTTTCTTCACGAAAAGGTGAGCAATCTGAGCAGCGGAAAAGACTCGGTAGTGGTGCACCCCAAGACTGCACAAACCCATGAGAACAAAAGGACAACCGTTGAGGTGGTGAAGACCCGAAAAGGCTTCTTCCGCCGACTCGCCGACGCCTTCAAGAAAGGCGCCACCGACACCATAGCCATACACAATGATGTCAACCAAACTACAACCGACTCGATTTCCACACCTGTCGACATCGCCGGAGAGGTGGCACAGGTGCTGTCGCAGATAGGAAAGGAAGACAAACAGAACACACAGAAGAAGGAAAAAGCAGTAAACAAAAAGGTGAGCGACCTGCAGAAAGTGAGCGACCTGCTTTCCGAACGTACTTCCCACTTGCTCAACACCATCCGCCAAAGCGAGATGCTGTCCATGCAGCAGGCTTTAAGCAAAGCGCTGAATGCCCGCCGTTCACTCCTGTGGCAGATCACCCTTATGGCTTTGCTTGCCATGACCGCCGCCGTAGTCTTGCTGTACTACATCTTCAAAGACACCAAAAAAGAACGCATCTATCGTGAGAACTTGGAAGAGGCCAACACCGAGATTCAGCGCATCATGAACCAACGCGAAAGACTCCTTCTTACCATCACCCACGACATCAAGGCTCCCGTAGCTTCCATTTCGGGCTTCATCGACCTGATGAGAGAACATGTGAGCGACGAGAAAGGCATAAACTATATCGACAACATAGCCAGCTCTGCCAGCCATCTGTCAAGATTGGTGGCCTCGCTCCTCGACTATCACAAATTGGAGAACGGACTGCTGGAACTCCATCCCTCCAGTTTCTCGCCAGCCTCGCTCATTCGGCAATGCATCGAAGGCATGAGGATGCAGGCAGAGAAGAAGAACCTGGTGTTAAGTTCCTCTTATCAGGATAAGGCTGCCGAGCTGCAAGGATTAGCAGCCGATGCCGCAATCACCTATCAGGCAGATGCTTTCCGCATCCGTCAGGTGTTGGACAACCTCATCAGCAACGCCATCAAGTACACCGTGAAAGGAAATGTTACCGTCACTGCCCTCGTCAAGCCAGCCCCATCGGCAGGCATCTGCCACCTTATTATAAAGGTAGAGGATACGGGCATGGGCATGACTTCTGAGGAATGTCGAAAAGTGTTCCAGGCTTTCACACGTCTCAAGGACGCACAGGGCATAGAAGGCACAGGCTTGGGACTGTCCATCACCCATGAACTCGTCACTCTCTTAGGCGGACAGATCAGTCTGCAATCAGAGAAAGGCATCGGCTCCACCTTTACCATCACCCTTCCTATCAGTCAGAATCCACTTTCCGTTAAGGAAGCATCGATGGGCGAAGCTGCCGAAAAGCAGCCGGCAAATATCAGTGCCGCGGGCACAGAACTGTCATCAGCGAACCAGCAGCCCCTTGCCAACCATAAGATTCTGATCCTCGACGACGACCGTCTGCAGCTGCAACTGCTCCAGGAGATGTTGCACCGCAAGGCCAATGACGACTGGCAAATATTTGCCTGTCAGCATGTTACCGAGGCTCTTACCATTCTGCACAACGAGCAGCCCGCCCTGATGCTGATGGATATAGAAATGCCAGAGATGAACGGAACGGAGATTATCCGCATGATCAATCACAGACACATGAAGGTGATTGCCATGACAGCCCACGACATCAGCATCAAGGAAGAACTGACGGAGGCTGGCTTCGACGACTGCCTGTTCAAGCCCTTCCGTCCTGAAGCCTTAGAGAGTTTGTTGGCTCCTGCTGCCCGAGAAGCTGCTACAGAAGAGCCTGCCGCAGAAGAAACAACTGCAGAAGAGCCTGCAGCCGATGTATCTGCCCGTGAAAGGCTGTCTTCACTTTTGATCTTTGCCGGAGGCGACAAGGAAGCGGAGATGGAGATTGTGAAAACTGTGACGGCAGAAATAGAAACTTACCAGGAATCGTTGAACAAGTATCTGCCTGCTGCCGAAAAGGAAGAAGAGAAACAGGAGGACAATACACAGGCTGTACAGGTGGAACTCAGCCAGGAGGACAAGCAGAATGTGGCAAGAATCGCCCACAAACTGCAACCCATAGCCCAGATGATGCAAGCAGCATGCCAAGAGCAGCTATCAGCACTCTCGCCCGAACACATCGGAGAACAGGAGGACAAAAAAATCCGAGCATATATCCTCGACATCTACAATGACTTAGGAAATATGCTCGGAGAGCTGAGAAATGCGTCAGACAAGTAGGAGGGCTTATAGTTCCACACTATCGATGTGAAACTTCAGCAAGCCAGCAGGCACCTTCACCGTCACCTCATCGCCAGCCTTCTTACCCAAGAGTGCATGGGCGATGGGCGACTTGATAGATATCTTGCCCGAATGAAGGTCTGCCTCGTGAGGATTCACGATGGTGTAGGTCATGCTACACTGATTAGACATATTGGTAATCTTCACCTTGCTCAACAGTCCCACCTTGTCGCTCTGTAGGCGCGACTTATCTATGATGCGAGCATTCTCCAATATTTTCTGTTTAAAACTGATTCTACTCAACAGCTTACCCTGCTCTCGCTTGGCAGCATGATATTCAAAGTTTTCGCTGAGGTCACCCTTGTCGCGTGCCTCAGCTATTGCATCACGCACAGCAGGCAGTTCCACCTGTACCATGTGCTGCAGTTCTGCTACGAGCTCATCGTAGCCTTCTTGTGACATATATTCCATGATTGTATCGTTTTTTTCTTTTACGTTTGTTATCTTCGGCGTGCAAAGGTACGCAGAAATCATGAAAGAGCCAAGACTTTACCCGAGTTTCACGTAAAAAGAAAGCCGTGCATAAATATTCACAAGCATACTGCACTTAACTGCGAAAATTTTTTTCCCAGTTAGGAAAAATTATTTTCCCAGTTGGGCGGATTCATTTTCCCAACTGAGAAGCCGTTTTTTGGCAATTCTCGTATGAATATACAGTATAAACATACATTTTATTTCTGTGTTAGGTCACTTACACGAGCGGAGTCATATAAACAGGCAGAAGCAAAGTCTGCTCATCTTTTTGTAAGTCCTTAGTATATATAAGGTATCTCTGCCCAATCCGGTCGGAGAATTTCCTGCAGAACGCATCAAGCGACGCATGGGTTTTATAACCTGACGACTTCACCTCTATCGGACATAGTTTGTTGCCACGAGAAAGAAGGAAATCAATCTCATAGAAATGAGTCTTGTCTTTTGGAAAAGTATAATAAAACAGTCTGTCGCCCGAAGCCCTCAGCATCTGTGCCACTAAGTTTTCATACACATATCCAATATTGGCAGAGAGCTTGTCACTCAAAAGTTTATTGTAGATAATATTTTCCGTAAAATCCTTGTCCCAAAACGCCAAAGTAACAAAGAGACCAGTATCACCCACATAGAGTTTGTACTTTCCATAATCCATCGTCAACGACATTCCTACATAAGGATCGTCCGCATGATAAGCTATATTGATGGTCTTGCTATCTTCCAGACAAAGCAACAATTCATCTATCTTGTCAGAAGGTATATTACCTACCACAGGAGTCGGTTGATAACGCATCAAGTTCCTGCTCAGCTGTGATGGTATCGACATAAAGAGTTTAGAGATACGACCTGTAGGGTCTATCTTTCGAAAATCATCAGCATAAAGTTGGATTATCTGACGTTTTACCAAATCTACATTTTGCAAATTCTTCGTATCAAGATACTCATTGACAGCCTGTGGCATTCCCCCCACAAGCATATACAAACGAAGGTCGCGCATCTTCATACGATTAATCCCCTCACCCAATGACATTCTTTTCTCAAAAACTTGCTTTAGCAACGACATCCCCGTTTCGTCACCCAATGCCCATCTGAATTCCTCATAATCCATTGGGAACATTTCTACACGATGCTCCTCACTCGGGATATTAATATCTTTGGTATTTTTGTGAATACTGATGAGCGAACCTGTCTCTATATAATCATAACGCCCATCTTTCACCAAGTACTTGATAGCCTGACGTGCCTTGGGACACTGCTGGACTTCATCGAAGACTATTACCGACTCATGTTCATAAAGAGATGTCTGATAAATATTCTGAAGATACAGAAAGATATAATCCAAATCCATCAAGTTTTCAAACAAGTCCTTAACATCTTGCGAAGCCTCATTAAAATCTATCAAGATATAAGAACTATACTCCTTTTTGGCAAATTCCTCTACGATAGTAGATTTACCAATACGCCGAGCTCCTTCCAAAAGGAGAGCACTTCTCCCCTTGGAAGTAGTCTTCCATTCCAACATTTTCCCATAGACTTTTCGTCTGAATTTTCTCTCCGACATAATTATTCACCTAATTAGTTCATTTTCAGCTGCAAATATACATAAAAAGATTATATTACCAAAATCTTTTCTGTAAAATTATAGTCTCATACTAAAATCTTTTCTGCCAAATTATAGTCTCATACCAAAATCTTTTCTGCCAAATTACAAACAAGGTTCATGCCGAGCATACCGAAAAAAAGAGGATGTGTCATGATGACACACCCTCCTTATAATAAATGAAGGAAGTTTATTATTGTTTACTTGATAACAACCTTTCTTGTTGTACCATCAGACATCTTGATGATGTTGATGCCCTTCTGCAAGGTGTTGATCTTCATACCATCGATAGTATAGATTTCGAAACTGCTATTCATTGATATTTCGGGATTTTCAATACCACTTGCAATGTCCTCTACAATATTAGCGAAATCCATCCAACCATCAGCATCCTTATATTGAGCTAAAGTGCCTATAGGAACATGGATTGTACAAGTAGATGTAGGAACTCCATTAAATGCACCATACGAAACTCTTGGAGGAATCATGGCATTGACCTTGATGTCTTGAAGTTTACCGCAATTTGCAAAGGCATTTCCATCAATATAAGTTATAGTAGATGGCAAAGAAACTTCTGTCAATTCAAAATAGAAGAAGTACTTGTTATTACTTGATTATCAGTATTATACGCCCTAAGCGGCAGAAAAGTGACCGTATGGATTCTATATAGATACGAAATGGCTAAAATTTAACGTATTTAACTTTCAGTTACATCAAAATTAAATAGATATGGATTGGATAGGGTCGTTTGAACCGACCCCGTAATATGATAAAAAGGAAACAAAGAAGACCATGTAAGGGAATGAATGATAGTAGCCATTCCACATGTTATTACCTCCATAATGGTTCCGTTTCCCATCCCTGCGGAAAGCCGAGAGCTTTTAAGTCAATTTCAGGAAATCGAATGAACAACCATGTTAGTTTGGATTGCATATCATTATTGGGGGATATAACATTAAGAAAGTACTTGATGATGCAAAGATCAAAGTAAGCACGCATGGAATCTGTTGGTTGCGTTATCCATTCTCCTGCGGAACTATTGGGAATTGCTGGCTGAATAGCATTCTGTTTGTTCCATACTCTGGAATGATGACCACAGGCATTTCGAGTAACAGCAATAACCGTGAGCCATGACTCAAACACATTGATAGGTAAACCAAAACGTTTTGCTATACGTTTGCGTATGCGATTTTGTTTGATGTTACGATAAATGGCATTGACGTTTCCAATAGTAAGCAACTCTCCTAAAATCCACGATGGCGGATATGGCTCTGAGTAGGTTCGTTTGAAATGGAGAATGAACTCCTCCTTGGATTTGCTGTATTCCTTGGATATAGCCCGCATTGTTTCATTAAACCTGGAACTATCCAAGAAGTAAGAAGAGTCAGTAAGCCAGAAAGGATTGCCTGTCATATCTGCAGTTATTTGCATCACCGCACGTCTTATAGCAATTTCAATCTTTTCTATTTCATTGAACATGAGCAGTCTCAGTTTCTTGTCAAAGCGATAAAGCATCATCACCTTTTTGAATGTTGAACCTTCCTTATACAAATGTGCTGTTTTGGGCATCTTCAACAAAGGATACATATAAGCAGACAATCTGTAATAACCAATGTTATCAAGGTATTGTATGGCTTTGTTTCTATCACGAATTTGTAAACCTCGAGATTCAAGCAAATTAACGAGATTTTCTGAAGATTCAAATCGTTTTGTAAAGGGAATAAGATTCGCCATATTCAAATGTGTATAAACAAAAAACGCCTCGCACGATTTGAGCATTGTTAAGAGGCTTGGCGAGGACTGACGGTGCAAAGATACGAATAATCATTGATAATACAAACTTTTAAGCAAGAAAAATCACGCAAAAGTGGATTTCTATGACATATTTACATTTAAGAATGTTAAATCAGAGCTTAAAATCATACTTTACTATCCAAACAAAGTGGTTTCCAATATAAAAGTGTTACCTTTGTGATGTCTATACCCATACCGAAAGCCCCGATGGGCAGAGGTTGGGCAGACATATATACATTTAAGGCGAATAAAGTCAACAAATCATATTTTCAAACCAGTAACGTATATTGAGACACCTAATGTGTATCTTTGCATAAAATATCTTTCGTTCACGAAAAGCTGTATGTAACAAGGTATGGAACGTTGACCAGTAGTTGGCTGCCGAATTGATATGCAGTTTTCCGTTCTTATGCAGTCCCTGTGGTGCTGTAAGCAGATACTCACGAAATCTGTTGCACAAGTCCACTTTTATTTCACCGAAGGTACACTTGCCTTGCGTGAAGGTACGAAAGTGCATATAGACGTGTTGCCACTTGGAGTTCTTTTTGTCTGCCAGTTTCTTGAAGTAGGCGAGGAAATCTCCTTTCATCTTCTCCTTGTCGAAGAAATCATAACGCTCGTTGACGATAGCCTCAAAGCGACGGCAGCGTATCGCCTCGGCTCTTGCCGTAAGGTTGAGGTTGTATTTCTGTTCCGTCTGGTTCTTCGGCTTGGCATAGATGTAGATGCCAAGCGACTCATGGCGGATGACTTTCATCGTGCTCTCATCACGATAGCCTGGATAATAGTCAAGATAATAGGACAGCATGTGTCCGTCCTTGATTTTGCGTGTACGCAATGATACGGTCTTGCAAATGTTGCTCATAACTGATATGTATTATTGATGATTATTCGTGGTGAAGTGTCTCTTCACTGCTGGAAAGGAATAAAATGATGCATCCGTGACTCCAATTATTCATAGTAACTGATGGATAATGCTGAAATCACTTGCTTTCACAGTCCTTTAGCAGCTCTTTCTGCCATTGCACGCTCCACATCCGTCTTCAAAAGCAGGTTCTTCACTCCGACTTTTACCTTGCTGATATGGTGAACTCTCACGATATGGCAGATGTTGGCACTTGTCAGACCATACAACTGTTGCACCTGTTCTGTGGTATAATAGCTGTCATCGCTCATGAGGTCAGTCCTGCGAAGTTCTTCAAGATGTTCCTTGGAATAATAGGTACGACCATACTCACGTTTAGTGGGTATCTTATGGCGGTAGGTGTATGCCCTGAGTGCCGACTTGCTCATGCTAAAGGCTTCCTCTACATCATCAGCGGTCACCCATTCCGTGATGCTGTTGATGTCAACGGCAGTACCGAAGAACCCCATCAATATGCCGTTTGCTGTAATAGTTCTTGCCAGCGATACGGCACATCAGTATCTGGTTGCGCTTGGCAGAGGTGTAGAGCCAAGACTTTACCCGAGTTTCACGTAAAAAGACATAGGTTGATAAAAAAAAGAGGGTGTGTCATAAGTGACACACCCTCTCCATTTCAAACTATCGGTGTAAGTTAAGAATCCTAAAACAATCTATTTACCTATTCTTACCTAACATTATTTAATCACAATTTTCTTAGTTGTACCGTTAGAGTAGCGTACGATGTAAAAACCTGATGACGGATTCTTTACTTCGATACCTTGGATATTGTAGTATGCTACAGGAATAGCATCATCATCTTCAGGAGTAATGACTATTCCATCTATACCCGACATTTCAGAAGGAAGACCGGTTCCGGAAACTGCCAGAATATTGGCAACATACCACCTGTCTGATTCGATTTTAATTGCTTTCAGTTTCTTTGTGTTATTCACATCGAAAGAATAAGTTTTCTCTCTAAGGAAGTGATCATTATCATCAATTTCGTCGTCAGTTGTCTGATAACGGTCTGTTTTTCCGCTGAATACCACGCCGAAAGTTTTGCCGATAGCATAATCGTCTGTACGATCCCATCTGCTCAAACTGTAATATTTCTCCTCTCCTTCACTATCATCTTCAAAGATAGGAGTTACATTAATGCCAGCTTGATAATCGTCGCCTGAGAACGCCAACAAGTGGAATTTCTGGCAAAGTACGGGAGTCTTTAGTGTCAATGTGGCAACATCGTAACGCTCACGGAGAGTGACTGAATTATTCTGATCGTAAGGCTGCAGCTCATATTTCAGACCGCTCACCGAATAAACCATTCTGTCTTCACCTGCAATCGCACCTTTCTCCTGCACGCCGGCGGTGTAGAGACTCCAGTAATTATCACTGTCGACCTGACCGGTTACATAAGACTTCGAGGGGAGACCCTCGGCAATAACATCATCAGTCCAGCCTGTAACTTCAAGAGGAACGCATACAGGTACTGCACTCTCAACCTGCTCATAGGCCTCGACTTCGGCGAGAGAAGGATAGAAGAAAGGATTGAGGTTGCAAATTATAGCCAGATATTTGGCATCCCGATACTCGGGGAAGATGAATTCGAGTTCGCTAATATCGCTGAGGTTTTCGAACGTTTTAACACGAGTCATCTTATCCAGCGAGTTGCCAACAGCAATAGAAATGGTATTGTTTATATTACCCTCGTTATCGTTGTCATTTTCGCCACGGTTATTCTCGGGGATATATACTTTGACCTTTGAAAGGTGCCATATTTCGGGAGCTTCGAATATAGCCCAGAAGTCATCGGTGTGACTTGACGGGTTTTCTATGCTTTTGCAGGCTTCTTTCTCTGTATTTCCGTCGGTAAGAGTATTCACCGTAGTTTCGTCGAAAGCAGCAGTAGTAGAATAATCTTCCTTGTAGTGGCGCAATTTTGCGTCAAGTCCTGCAAGGATGTTAGGACGGCTTTCATTGTCGATATACACTTTTACTCCGGCTTCCTTATAGGCTGCACCGTTGGAAACAGTGATAAGAATATCGGATTCTCCCATGAGTTCGCCGCCGGTAACGGGAATTACAAACTTATGAGCCTGCATATCCTCGGTAATGTCACCGATTTCCACATTGTTGCCGCCAATGGCATTGCAGGCGAAAGAGGGATCACGGTCGTCACCATTGAGGTTGTAATTCACGTCGATATATTTTGTATCGCCTGAATTGACTTTGAACTCGGTGGGATTAACGTCAATAGTCATCTTGACGTTGTCGATACCGTAAGCCTCGAATTCCCAAACGCGCAGCGTGCCGCTGACAGAGGGAGAGAAGCGGATATAACGTCCCATTGTGGGGACAATATAATCTTCCTTGATGTTTACGGAACTCTTGTCCTTTTCGTCCACAACCTTTGTCCAGTTCTTACAATCCGCTGAAACTTCAATAGTATAGTTGCGGATGTTCTCATTGTTCTCAGGACCTGACTTACAGTCGTAGATCTTAAAGCCATAGATACGATACAGGCTCTGGCAGTCGATTATTACCCAGTTGTCGGGCGATACATTACACCACTTTTGAGAAGTGCTGCTTGGGTTGGTAATACCGTCAATAAGATTTTCAGGCGTTTCCTTTGAATTGGTACAACCGCTGTAGCTATAGATTTTTTTATGGAGAGCGATATTGTGAAGATTGTTGTATTCATTTTCGCTAACCACATCGATAGCATCGAAACCGGTAGACGAAGTACCGAGTGAATTGGTCGACTCTACGGTAACCTTCTGAGTGCCTTCGGCGAGGGCTTTGACTGTAATCACATTATCGGTAAGATTTCCCTCAACAAGTTGGAGTGTTTCAGGAATGATCCATTTCCAGGCTGTGGGAGATCCGGTTCCGTTGGCTGTAATAGTAACGGTCTCGCCTACTTTCACACAGCTCTTGCTGAGTTTAAGGCTTACGATGGGAGCTCCAGGTTTGGGATACTCGGCAGATTTGCTTACGGGAGTCTGCTGTACCATATCCTTGGTTACAGGAACAACTTCAACCTTCACTGCATCTTCGCTGCCTTCGCGTGTCAGCGCAGGGATATAGAAGGCTTCATCGCGTGTCTGTCCAATTAATTTACGACCAGAAGCAGTTGTAATATAAACGTCGAAATGGTCAAAATCATCGTTCCAGTCGAAATCCCATGTCACGCGGATATCGCCGCCGTTTTCATCAAGGCGGTGTGAAAGTTGCAGGTTCTCTACTGCGACAGTCGCGGGGGTGTATGAACCGGGAAGAATTGCCAGCTGACCGAGATTCATATTAAATGATCCTGAACCGATGAGATTCAGAGCCACCATATATATTGTTTTGCCTTTTAAAGATGAAAGATCATATTCGGCGATAGTCCATCCATTTTTCTTTGAGGTGTTAGCTGCGGAAAGAGTAACGTCAGGAGCTACTGAAGATGCGGTAGAGAGCTTAAGCTCAGGAGTATCTGCACCTTTAAACACAACGCGTACGATACCGCCGTTCTCAACGGGAATCATTGTCTTGTAAAGACGCATAAGAGCTTTGCCACTGAGATTGCCGGAAATCTTGAACGATGAACCATGATTGTAGGCGTCGTCCCAGTCAATAGAGACTTTGAGGTTGCCGCGGTTTTCAATCCACCAGCGCCATGTGGGAAGCACACTCTGAACACCGCTGTGATACCAGTCCTGCGTTCCCTGTTTCTCGCCATTGACAAAGCGATGCTTGCCAACACCAACACACATGTTGCTGACGAAAGGCATGGAAGTAATTGCCGAGCGTTCAAGGACAGCACCTGAAATGCCGGTCCAGCTGCTGTTACCGCCTGTAGAGGGGTCGCCGGCAGTGTTTACCCAAGCTTGCTCTTCATTTTCGAATGTCTGTTTGATGGCTGCGTAGGCTTTTTCACCGTTGTCGTCGGGTGTTCCGAGAAGATTGCGAACGTTGTCTTTCCAAGAGCGCTCTTCCGGGCAGAAGAGTGCGAGCGAGCCTACGTGACCCGATGCGGGGAATGCTTTGTCGAGAGAACTCTGATAGCCTGTAAGACCGGAACGTACACATTGCACACCGGCATAAATTTTACTGAAGGTTTCAGCCTCGGTGCAATTTATATCCTTGCCATAGGATCTGTAGTCTCCTTCCGAATAGTATTCAAGGAACATCGAGGTGTTCTTATGCGACTTAAGGATGGGAGCATCGATAACACCGAGGGCGTTATAGTACATCATCTCCATCTGAGTGTCGCCGGCAGCATCGGCATACGAGTTGAATTCCTTGATAAATTCAGCCCATGTAGCGCTCTTCACGCCTGAACCACTTGTTTCATTGTTGATGAACCAACCGTCGAAACCGAGGTATTTGGCAATTTCATACAGTTTCTTGGCGTATGGATATTTGCCGTCCTCTTTGACTACGATTTCCTTCACCCATTCGGGGTCTCCTCCGAAATCTTTTGGCGGGAAGAAAATCTGACCCAGTATTTTCACACCTGCCTGATGTGCAGCATCAATAGAGCCTGCTGGAGGAGGAATGATAATGCCTTCTGATGCCGAACCGGCCCAATAGACGAGTTTGTCCATATATTGCCAGTAGGTGGGCTGATAGCCGATGAAATTGTCAGCTCCCTGCGAGGGGCTTAATGAACACATGTTGAAAAGGATTGTAGCGTTGCAAATCTGACCTTCGTAGTGCTGAGCATTATTAGCCTTCATCAGCACAGGTTCTTGAAAACGCTTTGCAAGAGGCACACGTGAGCGATTGAATTTTGCTACAGGGTCATTCTCCGGCGACCAACTCTTGATATCGCGTGGATGCCAGCAACCACCATAAGGCTGTTGTGCGTTCAGATCCAGGCTTGTGACTACCGCCAGCAAAGCCGAAATAATGTAAAGTTTGACTTTCATAAATGAAATAATAATAGTTAATATAAAATGTGTTAGGATCTTTTTGATATTTAGAGAAACACACATAGCGAAATAACTACTTACGCATATTTACAAAAGAACCAATGTCCATAAAAATTGGACACAGGTTCATTTTGACTTAGATATAGTACTTATTGCAGGAAATTATTATTTGATAATGACCTTTCGTGTGCTGCCGTCGGAATAACGGACAATGTACAGACCTGATGTAGGATTCTTGACTTCGATGCCCTGGATATTGTAAATGGCCTCGATAGTCTTGTCTCCATCAGATTCTATGGAGTCGATTCCGGTCGTTTTCTCTGCTTTGGCAAGAGCAAGAATTGTAGGATATGTACGGTTTTTGCTATGCTGGAAACTTACTTTCCGGAATTTCTTGGTAGCATCAAGATTAATAGTGAATTCGAAAAGACGGAAATTGTTTTGACCGTCGAAATCATCTACATCATAGATCCAGCTGCTGTTGCTCGCAAATATACGGTCGAAACCATGGAGTGCGGTACCTGTAGCATCGCCATACCAGTCCTGAATTGTAATAGTCTGAGGCTCGTCGGTGCTACCGTCTTCATATCCAACTGTCACTTCTACATCACAATCGCCGTTAGCTGAGATTGCAAGGATGTGGAGTTGTTCACAGAAGCTGGGGTTAACTGCTGTAAGCTCTGCAGGATCATCGTACGCATCAAGACGAAGTGCATTGGGAGCATCGTAAGGTTCAAGTGTGAATACAGTTCCTTTAGAGGTTACAATTGTGCGATCGTCACCGGCAACTGCGCCCTCTTCCTTAACGGCTGAGGTGTAGAGTACCCAACCATCTTTATCAAGGTATTTGGTGGTAAATTCATTCGCGGGAGTGGATTCTGCAATCACGTCATGTTTCCAACCGGTAAATTCAGATGGTTTATCCACAGAAACCTTAACTTTGCATACTTTTGCAAGCTCGCCATTGGTAACAGTAAATATAATCTCACCGTTACCCTTGTCGGAAAGAGCAGTCACAGGAACAGTGAATGTGCATGCGGCTTTATCTTCTGTAATATCACCAAGGATTACACCGTTGCCTGTGAAGTCTGCGTCAGCGCTGAAGTTGGCTTCGCGTGTTTCGCCGTTCATGTTGTATGTGATGACAAGGTTCTCGGTTGATTCAGGAGCTACTTTAAGAGTGGTGGCAGAAGGTGTAAGACGAATCTTCGAGCCGTTCATGTCGGCCAGCGCCGAGATACCGAATACCCAGAATTCAGGACTCTTAGATGCGCGGAAATTCACGGATACGGCATTCTTTTCAGAATTAGCCTTAATTGCGACCTCATTCATACCATATTTGGAACGGCCGAATGTTGTTTCATCTTCCAGTACTTTGAGATCGGTTACCGCAAATTCGTCGATATTGTCAGTATCGTAATCACTGCGAGGTACATCGATGATAAATTCGTCTGAAACTGAGCCATCCTCATATTTGATAGTAGCAGTTATCTCACGTGTCGAAGTACAGTTGCAAAGAACGTAAATCTCTTCGGCAGGAATAGGCTCGGCGAATTCGAGAGTATAATCGGTGTTCTTGTTCTCAACAGCGAGAGCGTTTTTCTGAGTATAGTCAGCGAGCTCGAAGGTTGTACCATTCTTGGTTACGATGATACGGCTGTCGGGCGACGAGATTGCAAAATCGTTGTTGACATTAGAAGTGTAGAAGCATCCATAGCTGAAATCGAGTTCTGCATGATCCTCTACGGGTCTTTCCTCAGCAATGATGTCGTGGGTAAAGCCTTTGGCGATGGCTACAGGCACTACTTTCGGTCCATCGGCTTCAAGCTGGGCATAAGCCTCGACTTCGGCAAGCGACGGGTAGAAGTAAGTGTTGACATCACACACTACGGCGAGATATGTGAAGGGTTCAACCTCAGGTATGTAGAAAGTCAGTTCAGAAACCTCTTTGAGATTTGATACGCTTTCAATTACATTCCAGTTAAAACCGTCGTTGCTGGTGCGAATGCTTATACCGTTGTTTACGAAACCTTCCTTTTCATTATCGTTTTTCCCTTTGTTGGAATTCGGGATATAAACCTTCACTTTGCCAAGAGAGAAACGCTGGGGGTTGGTGAATACGGCCCAGAGGTCGTTACGATACTTACAGGGCAGTTCATACATGTCTTCGGTAAGACCTTCCGATTGGGTGTCGCCATCGGTCAGGTTACCGGTCTTCTGAGTTTTGTAGCTTGCACCGGCCACATAGTCTTCCTCGAAATTGCGCATTTCAGCTTCTGCACCGGCAATGGCATTCTTTGCTGTTTCGGAATCGATTATGACATCAATGAACGTCTGACGTTTGGCGTCGCCGTTCTGAAGAGCTACGCTAACTTCTGCCTTACCAATGACTTTAGCTGTTTTAAGTTCGAAAGTGAAATGTCCGGCACCGTCATCTTTAGGTTCGGTAAACGACACATATGAGCTTTTCGAAGAGAGGATCAGACCGAAATTGTCTTCGGGCTGCTCTCCGTTCATATCGTAGTTCACAGTTACAGTCTGTGTTTCATTGGGCTGCATATTGATAGTATGAGGAGCTTCAACATTAATAAGAGAATTATCACGAGCTGTTATTTCAAATTCATAGATACGGCAAGTGAATCGCTTGTCGGCATAAGGCTGAAGCATTACGTATCGACCAACAGTCGGTATGATGTTGGCGGTATGCACGTTCTCATTCTGGGTTTCGGTAGCATTGGCCACTTCTTTCCAGTCGGTGCCATTGTCGCTCACAAGGATTCGGTAGTTGGCAATATTTCCCTCGCTGGCGCCGTGCAAAAGTTTGCAGTCATATACAGTGAAATCGTAGAGTGTGTGAGGAGTCTTCAGGTCTATTACTGCGTAAGGAGCTGTAGAAATATCGCTCCAGCAGAAATCCTTGTTGTTAGGCTTAGAAACACCGTCAATCAGATATGAAGCCTCACCAATGACGGCACGGCCGCAGTCTGCAATTTTTCCTATGGCAGCATTGTGAACTTCCTTGTATGCGAGGTCGGAGAACACATCAAAGGCCACGCCCTTGAACGAGCCTGTTCCCTGAGCATTGGTGAGTTCAACTGTAATCTCGGGCTTTCCTTCCTTGAGAGCTTCAACCTCTATGGTGGCATCGGTAAGTTCGCCGCGTACAAGTTTTACGTCGGCAGGAAGAGTCCACTTGTACGAGGTAGGATCGTCTGTGCCTTTTGCAGTGAGGGAGATTACATCGCCCACTTTGGCGTAGCTCTTCACTGGGATAACGGTAACAACGGGGGCCGCTGCAATATGGAAGCTTAAATCTTCACTCTTGGCTACTGTTGCCTTGCCGTCTTTCATCACAGTGACAAGTTCGACCTTGATACTGTTTTCGCCGTTCTCTCTGTTAAAACGAGGCACATAGAAGCCTTCGCCACGTGTCTGACCTACAAGACGACGACCTTTTGCACCGGTGACATAGATATCGAAGTGGTCAAAGTCATCATTGTAGTCATAGCTCCATGACAGCCGGAGATCACCGTCGGTAGCTCTCATGTCTCCCTCAATCTTGACATCGCTTACCGCTACGGCGGCAGGATTATAGTTTGCCGGGAGTATTGCGATTTCGCCAAGTTTCAACTCATAATTGTCGTTGGCGGCAGAGGCATTTATGGTTACGGCAATTTTATCGATGGTGGTTCCGTTGAGCGAAGCGAGATCATATTCAGCCACAGTCCAGCCATTCACAGTGTTCTTCTGTGTGGCTGTAAGAGTTGTGCCGCCGAGACAGAGTTGGGGCTCTGCGCCATTGCTCTTGTAGACGAGGCGACCGAGACCACCGTTTTCCACAGCGATCTTGCTATCGAAAAGGTCCCATGTTGTAGTGCCTGAAGGGAGAGAACCGCTAAGTTTAAATGAGTTGCCATGGTTGTAGGCATCATCATAGTCATAAGATACTGTCATGCCGCTCTTTGTGCGGTATGTGGGCAGAATGCTCTGCACTGATGTTGAATTCCAATCCTGTGTATTGAGCTTTTCACCCTTTGCAAAACGATGTTTGCCAAGACCTACGGAGAAAGATGTTGTGAAAGGCATCTTTGTGATAGTAGACATAGCCGACACTTTAGAGCTTACGATGCCGTCCCATGTCTTTTGCTCGCGCTCGAACACTTCTGCCTGAACATCGTATGCTTTCTGACCCGTAAGGTTGCTTTCGTCTTTCCAAAGGTCGTCAGTAAGCACCTTGTAGGTATGCTGCTCAGGTGTGAACAAAGCGAGAGAACCGCCCCCGCTTACTGAGAAACCATAGAGACCGGCTTGTGAACATTCTATACCGGCATAAAGGCGGTGATATGTGTCGGCGGCGGTGCAGCCAAGTTGAGATGCGTAACTACTCTTGTCGCCGGTGTTGTTGTATTCAAGGAACTGCGATGTGTTGCGGTGCGACTTGAGAAGTTCGATAGTGGGTGTGCCTCCTGCGTCATACCACTGGATTTCCATATAGGTGTCGCCGGCTGCATCAGCTGTCTCACCGAAACATTTGATAAAGTCAGACCATTCGTTAACACGCTTGCCGTTGTCAAGCTCCTTGTTGATGAACCAACCGTCAAAACCAAAGTATTTGGCGATCTCATACATTTTGACGGCATAGGGGTATTTGCCATTAGCATCTTTGGTAAGCATGGCTTCTATCCAGCCGTCACGGCCACCGATTGTGCGAGGCATAAAGAAGAGAGTGCCAAGGATTTTGACACCGTTTAAGTGAGCGGCATCTATCGTACCGGCTGGCGGCAATACGAAAATACCTTCGTTTCCTGCACCTCCCCAGTTGATGAATTTCTCCATATACTGCCAGTATGTGGGCTGGTAAGCAAGGAAGTTGTTGTCACCTTGCGAGGGAGTAAGCGAACACATTTTGTTTGTAATGGTAGCAGTCTCTATCTGACCGCTTCCATAATGGTTGTCAATGCGTGCCTGCAGAGGTATGCGGGAACGGTTGAACTTTGCGTCGGCATCTGTCAGAGGCGACCAGTTGATCACATCATCTGGAACCAGCATCCGCTATACGGCTGCTGGGCACTTGCTGAAACTCCAAAAAGAAAGGAGAGCATAGCGACACTAAAAAGTCGATTTAGTCTCATACTGTTAGGGTTTAGTTATTAAATTTAGTAATAATAGGAAGTCTCGCACATAGAGTTTTCTCCCTAATGTTTAGTTAATTCTGACCTTATAACAACATAGAAATGAAAACTACTTACTCGAAAATGATTTTTTTTTCATTTTTTTTTCATCTACACCTCAAAGCTCCATTAAATCCTCATATTCGAGCAGAGTCAAACAAGTATCTTCGTTGGCAAATGAAAAATGTAGGATAGCAGACATCAACATGGCAGGATAAAGAGAAAAATTATTAGAGAAAACTTGTTTGTTTACATAAATAATCGTATATTTGCTGCAGATATTCTATGAAAATCCGCAATAGAAACTTATAAAAAAGCCAATATGATAAAGCGTATATGCCACTTTGACAGCAATTTAGAAGACAGCATCTTCCTGTTTGGAGCCAGACAAACAGGAAAAAGCACATTTTTACGTCAAACTTTTCCTGACAATATCTACATAGACCTCTTAGATACTGCCATTAAAGGAAGATTCAGACGTCATCCTGCCTTGCTTTACGAAATGCTTTCGGATACAGAAAAAGGAACATTGGCCATCATCGATGAAATACCAGAAGTACCAGAACTACTCAACGAAGTACACCGCTTGATGTCGGAAAAAGACATCGTGTTTATCCTTTGCGGGTCAAGTACCCGAAAACTAAAAAGAAAAGGTTATAACACATTAGGTGGCAGAGCATATCCTATGTACCTCTTTCCCTTCGTCAGTGCAGAAATACCCGATTTCAATCTACAGCAAGCCGTCAACTATGGTATGTTACCACCTCATTATTTGGCAAAGAATCCACATCGACGCCTTACTGCCTATATCGAAGTGTACCTGAAAGAAGAAATTAAAGAAGAAGCTTTGGTGAGAAATCTAAACTCTTTTCAACGATTCTTAGAAGTTGCAGCCCTAACGGATGGGGAAATCGTCAACTACAATAATATCGCACAAGATTGTGGGGTAAGCGCAAATACGGTAGGCAATTATTTCGACATTTTAGAAGACACACTTTTAGGATTTAGAATACCCGCCTACACCAAAACGAAGAAACGCAAACTGATGCAGGCACCTCGATTCTATTATTTCGATGTAGGTATAGCCAATCACCTGTTACATCGTCAAGAATTAATAAGAGGCACCGCAGAGTATGGACATGCCTTTGAACATTTGGTGATACAGGAACTGAAGGCTTGGCTTTCCTACAAAGAAAGCACGGAACAATTAAGCTATTGGCGAGCTTATACAGGACAAGAAGTAGATGCCGTAATAGGTGATGCAAGAGTCGCCATTGAGATAAAATCGGTAGAGGAAGTTTTACCAAGACATCTAAAAGGTCTGAAGACTTTTGCGTCAGACTATCCTGAAAGCAAACAAATAATAGTATCGCTCGACCCGATAAACCGAAAGATTGGAAACGTGGAATGTATCTACATCCTCGATTTCTTTAAGAAACTTTGGAAAGAGGGAGTTTAATTCAAGCACTAAGAGGAGGGTGTGTCATCATTCCTTGACACACCCTCATCAATAAAAAAGCCGCTACAGTATGCTTCTCGCACACCATAGCGGTTATTAAAATAAACCTAAAACTTTTCCTGAAAACTTTTTACCGCAGAATTTACCTTGTCGTATTAATATTTTATCACTAACTATATTTTTTCAAAAGAGAATGTTACAGAGTTAGAAGAAGTAAAGGCTTCGCTGCTTAGCACTGGGAGGGCAGGCATCTTGCTAATTATGGGCGGGCAAGATGCCACGCCCTCCCCAGTGCAAGCCTGCCCATAAGCAGCCGAAGCTATTGTCCCTTAACTTCTCGAGCGACAGAAAGGAGCGATAACTTCCTTTAACTCCTTTAACTCCTTAACTTCTTTAACTTCTTTAACTCCTTAAACTCCTTAAAAATATTACTTCACGATATTGGTCTTGCGGATAAAGTCGATGATTTCTGGTACATAACCGAAAGCCAAACCAGTGACAGTATCAGCACAACCATAATATACAGCTATGCGTCCAGTCTCAGCATCGCAGAGCGAAGCACAAGGGAAACAAACGTTTGGCACATCCCCCACACACTCATACAACTCCTGAGGTGTGATGAGATACTGACCCGAACGACCTATCACCTTCCAAGGCTCCTCCAAGTCGAGCAGCGCAGCACCGAAAGCATAGACGTAACCATTGCAAGAGTGGAGCACACCATGATAGAGCAACAACCATCCCTCAGAAGTCTCGATAGGCACAGGTCCTGCACCAATCTTCATACACTGCCAAGCACTCTCCTCAAAGGCAGCAGGCGCCATTACATGACGATGATGTCCCCAATACTCCAAGTCGGGTGACTCGCTATAGAAGATATCACCAAAGGCAGTATGTCCTGTATCACTTGGACGACTCAGCATCGCAAACTTGCCATTGATCTTGCGAGGGAACATCACCCCATTGCGGTTGTAAGGCAAGAAAGCATTCTCCAACTGATGGAAAGTCTTGAAATCCTCTGTCCATGCCACACCAATCGTTGGTCCATGATAACCATTACACCAGGTGACATAATACTTCTCACCTATCTTGCAGACACGAGGGTCGTAGCCATACACCCACTCTCCTACCTCCTTGTCGTCGCACTCCATGCAAATGGTTTCTTCGTTGATATCCCAGTGGATGGCATCCTTACTGAAACCTGCATGAAGCGTCATGCGTCGGTTCTTGTCATCACATCTGAAGACACCTGCAAATCCATCCTTATAAGTTACTACGGCACTATTGAAGATACTATTGGAGTCGGGTAGCTGATTGCGCTGGATAATGGGGTTCTGAGAAAAGCGCCACAGAGGCACATTGCTATTTTGTGGTCTGTCTTCCCAAGGAATATTGGGAAGCGCAGCACCTATGATTTTGATATCGTTCATTGTTATTGCTTAATAAAAAGTATGATTATAGATTGTTGAGAAGCTCTACCTTACCATCGTTGATGAGTTTGATGACCAACTCGCCGAAGAGCGTGTTCTGCCATGCAAACCAAGCACGCGTATAGTTAGAAGCATCATCCTTATGGAAAGACTCATGGATGAATCCCATGCCTGCATCGGTATTGAGAAGCGTCTTCATGCACCAGCGAATCTCGTCGTCGTTGGTAGCCGTGAAGCACTTCATCATGATAGACATAGGCCAAGGCATATCGTAGCCGATGTGTGGACCACCGATACCCTCACCCACCTTACCACGGAAGAAACAAGGATTGTCCTCACTCCATACGAAGCGGCGTGTGTTCTGATATATCGGGTCATTCATCTCTACATCGCCCAAATAGCCCATACCCAAGAGTGAAGGCACATTGGCATCATCCATCAAGAGATGGTTGCCGAAACCATCTACCTCATAGGCATAAATCTTGCCATACTTAGGATGTTCGCATACAGCATACTTCTGCAAAGCTTCCTTTACCTCCTTGGCAAGGTCAGAACAGTCGGCAGCAATCTTGAGCGCCTTTGTCTTCTGAGCAGTCTCAGGTTTCTCGGCTACATGCTTCAATATCTCAGCCGCCTTGTTCATGGAAGATACAGCCATGAAGTTGGAAGGGATGAGGAAAGGAAGAATAGTAGCATCATCAGAAGGACGGAACATAGAAGCGATGAGTCCTACAGGCTTCACAGGAGCACCAAAACCATCCCAGCCCACGGTATCGAAAGCACGGTCGGTCATACGAGTGAAGTGATAAGCCTTGGCTGTCTCCTTGCGCTGTTGCTCATGGAAGGTCTTGAGGATATTCTCGATAGCTTTCATCCAATCCTCGCCGAAGATAGAGTCGTCGCCTGTCACCTTCCAGTACTCGTAAGCTAAACGGATGGGATAACAGAACGAGTCGATCTCATACTTACGCTCGAAGACCTCAGCCTGCATCTGTGTGTCATCCTTCTGCCAACCAGCTCCTGTAGGTCCATCGTTATATGCATTGGCATAACGGTCGATGTTGATACACTTCAGCTGACGCAGGATAACACCACGAAGCATTTTTCTCAATTTCTCATCTTTGTTGGAAAGGGCTATATAAGGCCACACCTGTGCACCAGAGTCACGAAGCCACATGGCAGGAATATCGCCTGTATATACAAAGGTGTCATCATCACCATTTTCGAGCACACGATAGTGAACAGTACTCTCCAAAGTGTTGGGATAACAGTTGGCAAACATCCAGGCGAGTTTGGGATTCTTCTTCAGAAGTTTTTGTACCTCCTTGATTTTCTTCTCTACTGCCGCAGAGGTGAAGAGACGTTCCTCCACGGGTGGACGTTTCGACTCATACTTGCCATTGACAGGTGTCACCACCTTGGTATAGCGATCGTGAACATCTACTTCTGCATGTTCCTGTGCCATTGCTGTAGTCATGGCAGTAAGAAGTGCCATTGTCAATATTGTCTTTTTCATTTTTTAGGTCTGTTATGATGGTTTGTTTTTAGCGACTCACATCTTGCGAGTCTGGAAAATAATAGTCGTTGACAATAAGACCAGTCAGTATTCCATAAAGGCACTATGGGCGATCAGCCACACGAGTGCCCCATTTGGAGGGCTGGCTGCCCATTTGGAGCTCTAAAGTACCACCTTTCATGATGTCATAATACATGATATATGACTTGGTGTAAGGTTTGCCGTTCAACTTGACCGACTGCACATAAATATTCTCCTTGCTGTTGTCCTTACAAATGATGGAAAATGTCTTGCCACCACCCACATTGATGGTAGCCTTGTCCATCAGCGGACTTCCGATGATGTACTTGCCACCAGCAGGCTCTACCTGGTAAAGTCCCATAGCCGAGAGAATATACCATGCCGACATCTGTCCCACATCCTCGTTGCCACTCAGTCCGTCGTAGTCGTCCTTATACATCTCGCGCATGGTCTGACGAATGAGACGCGCTGCCTTCCAGGGTTGGCCTACATAGTTATACATGTAGAGCACCTGATGGCTTGGCTCGTTGCCATGAGCATACTGTCCTATCAAACCTGAGATATCAGGAGAAGCATTGTCGCCCATATTACCTGCCACGATGAAGAGGGAATCGAGCTTGGTAACAAACTTCTGTTCGTTGCCAAAGAGCTTCACCAGTCCATGCACATCATGAGGCACCAACCAGGTGTACTGCCAGGCATTGCCCTCCGTGTAGTCGTCCTGACGATGAACAGCCGAGAAAGGATTGAAAGGTTCGCGGAACTTACCATCGGTACCGATACCGCGCATAAAACCTGTCTGCTTGTCGAAGTACTTGCGATAACTCTGGGCACGCTGAGCAAAATATTTAGCATCGGCCTTCTTGCCCAACAAGCGAGCCACCTTAGCTACACAGTCATCGGCTAAAGCATACTCCAGTCCCTTGGCAACGGTCTCCATCTCTGGGTCTTTGTCGTAAGGCAGATAACCATACTTCTTGAGCAGTCCCAGACCTCTGTCATCACGCAAAGCCGACTGCTTCATCGCTTCGTAGGCTCCCTCCTTATCCTTGACATATCCTTTGAGCACCAGGTCGGCAAGCACAGGGATGCCAGGATTACCCACCATACAGTCGGTCTCATTACCCATCAGATGCCATACGGGCAACTTGCCCTGCTGACGATAGATATTGATAAAGGTATTCGCCACGTCGGGCCACATATCTCGATGTATCAGGGTCATCAGAGGATGCGCAGCACGATAAGTGTCCCAGAGCGAGAGCGTCGTGTAGTTGGTAAAGTCGCCTTGATGCACCTTGCCATCAGCACCACGATACTGTCCGTTGACATCAGAGAATACCGAGGGAGCAGTCATAGAATGGAACATTGCAGTATAGAAGATGCGACGCACAGTGGCATCATCGGTCTCTACCTTCACCTTTGCCAAAGCCTCGTTCCAGGCAGCATCGGCTTGCGCCACTACCTGCTGGAAGTTCCATGCTGGAATCTCTGCCTTCAGGTTCTCCTTGGCATTGGCGATGCTCACTGCAGAGAGTCCCACCTTAATAAGAAGTGGCTGAGCTGCATCAGAAACCTGCACCAACCATCTGCCGCTGTCTAAAGGCTCAATGGTAACAGGCTGCGAGAATTCTGCTACAAAGAAATTCTTCTGGTCTTTTGCCCAACCTGTAGAGAAGCGATGACCAGCCACACTTGTGGTTTTCATCTCGTCCAAGGCATAATCTGTGGGCTTATCCCATCCGATGCCTTGGAAGAGGTCGAGCACCAACTGGGCTTTCTTTACATCGGCTCCAAAGGTGTAACGATGGAATCCAGCACGCTTGGTGGCTGTAAGCTCCACCCACACATTGGGCTGCTGCAACTTCACGGCATAATAGCCAGGACGCACATTCTCGTTGGCATGATGAAACACCACCTCTTTCTGCTTGGCATCGGTAACAGGCAGGAAGGCTACATCGCCCAACTCGCCAATACCCGTACCACTGAGGTGCTGATGTCCGAAGCCTATCAACACCGAGTCGGACTCATGATAGCCCGAGCACCAGTCCCAACCACGCGTATGCTCTGTAGGTCCCAACTGCACATAGCCGAAAGGCACATTGGCACCCAAGAAGACGTGTCCATGTCCACCTGTACCAATACGTGGGTTTACAAACTGGGTGAGGTTGTCAGCTGTCTGACCAAAAGCGGCTTGTGGATGGCCTCCAACCATCACACAAGCCAACAATACTAATATAGGAAATAAACTTTTTCTCATTTTCAGAATATAAGAAATGTTTTATTGAAAAACTACTTAGAGAAGTTAGAGAAAGAATAAGGTGCATCAGCCTCTGTGGTACCGCGCAACATATTAGGCTTTTCAGATAGGCGGAAGGAGATGTTAGCACCTTGCTTCAGCACCTTCATGTCGAGGTAGTTGCGCTCGTACATCTGACCGTTGAGCTGCATCTCGTCGACATAGCATCCGTTACCATCAGCGAGGATGTTAATCTGCTTTCCGTTCTCCAGATGTAGTTTCATCTTCTGGAAATAAGGAGTACCCAAGACATACTGTCCTGTACCTGGGCAAACAGGATAGAAGCCCATGGCAGAGAATACATACCAGGCAGAAGTCTGTCCGTTGTCCTCATCACCACAATAGCCATCGGGAGTAGGTGTATAGAGACGATCCATCACCTGGCGCACCCAGTACTGGCTCTTCCAGGGCTGTCCGCTGTAGCCATAGAGATAAATGCCATGCTGTATGGGCTGGTTGCCGTGTGCATAGTTGCCCATGTTCATCACCTGCATCTCTCTGATTTCATGGATGGTGAATCCATAATAGCTATCATCGAAGACTGGAGGCAAGAGGAATACAGAGTCGAGCATCTGGTTGAATCGGTCTTTACCACCCATGAGGCGCATCAAGCCCTGAGGGTCGTGGAATACCGACCAGGTGTAGTGCCAAGCATTGCCCTCGGTGAAGGCATCACCCCACTTCAACGGATTGAAAGGAGCCTGGAACTGTCCATTCTGCAGACGACCACGCATCAAACCACTCTCCTTGTCGAATACTTTCTCATAGTTCTTAGCACGCTTAGCAAAAGGCTTCAGCTCTTTTTGCGATTTGCCCAAGGCTTTACCAAACTGATAGATACACCAGTCGTCGTAAGCATACTCCAAGGTGCGAGCCACGCTCTCATTGATCTTCACATCGTAAGGCACATAGCCCAACTTGTTGTAATACTCATAACCATGACGACCTGTAGAGTTGACCTCAGGATGAACGGCGTTGGCACCATGTACCACTGCCTGCCACAAGGTCTCGACATCATAGCCACGCAAGCCTGAGAGATAAGCATCGGCTACCACAGAGGCTGAATTGTTGCCCACCATGCAGCCGCGATGACCAGGACTTGCCCACTCTGGCAAGAATCCACTCTCCTTATAAGTATTAGCCAAACCATCCTGTATCTTCTCATTGACAGAAGGATACATCAGGTTGAGCAAGGGGAAGAGACAGCGGAAGGTGTCCCAGAAGCCTGTATCGGTAAACATGTAGCCCTTCTCTACCTTTCCGTTGTAAGGACTGTAATGCACTATCTCGCCTGCACCATTCTTCTCATAGAAAGCGCGTGGGAAGAGTACAGAACGATACAGACAGCTATAGAAAGTACGCAGATGGTCGATATCCTCATCCTCTACTTCTATCTTGCCTAACACCTCGTTCCAGCGAGTTCTGCCTTGCAGGCAGAGCTGTTCCATATCAGCCTGTCCCAACTCTTGTATGTTCAGCCAAGCCTGCTCCTCACTGATGAAAGAAGAAGCTACGCGAGCTTGTACCTTTTCGCCTCTCTTACCTATCTTGAAGGAGATGATGGCACCCACATGGTTGCATTCCTGCTCGTAAGCTTCCTTGTATTCGCCATCCTTGACACTAAGCACAGCGTCAAAGTCATGGTCGAACTCGATGACAAAGTAATTTCTGAAGTTTGCTGGTACGCCACCGCTATTACGAGTGGAAAAGCCCACCACCTTGCGCTGGTCAGGCAGTATCTTGATATAGCTACCCTTATCGAAAGCATCGATAACGACATGAGCACTATCGGTCTTAGGGAAGGTGAAAGCCATCAGCGCAGCACGCTCCGTAGGACAGAGTTCTGCTGTCACGTCGTAGTCGGCGAGATATACACTATAATAATAAGGTGTCACCTTCTCTGCCTTATGCGAGAACCAACTGGCTCGCTGCTCCTCATCGAAAACAGGTTTTCCTACAATAGGCATCAACGAGAACTGACCGTAGTCATTGATCCAAGGACTGGGCTGATGCGTCTGCTTCAGTCCTCTTATCTTCTTGGCAGCATAAGTATACTGCCATCCATCGCCCATCTTTCCTGTCTGGGGAACCCAGAAGTTCATGCCCCAAGGCATGGCGATGGCAGGATATGTATTGCCTGTGGAAAGCCCGTGGTCGGAGTCGGAGCCCATCAAGGGCTGCACGAAGTCCACCGCATTCTGTACATTCACCTTGACAGCTTGCGCCATCAAGGTGAAAAATACGAATATAAACACAACTGATTTTCTTCTCATAGACAATAAGTTACTCTTTATTATCTGAAATTGTTAGGCTGCACACGATTACCACTGTCATCATTGGTATCAGCTACGTCCCACCAGAGACGATTGCCCTGTGTGTTGACCTGCAGAAGCTCAGGATGAGAAGTGAAGTAACTGTTGCTATTCTCACTTAGAGGATAGAGAATACGCTTGATATTCTTACCCATAGGAACGTCACCACCACTATTGTTGATCAACTGGTTAGCCAAAGCTGGGTAGTCGGTGCGACGGAACTCAGCCCATCCCTCATTACCATTAGGAAAGATAGCCATCCACTTCTGAGTGATGATAGCTTCGAGTTGCTTCTCCTTGTCGCCACCCTCGAATACCTTATCGGTAGTAAGGGTCTTCAAGCCATCGATATAAGCCTGTGCCTTGTCGTTGGCAATACCATAGTATTCCATAGAAGCCTTGATACCAGACTTGTAGTACTCCTCGGCAGTACCAGTAAGTTCCATACCAGCCCAGCCACGCAAAGCAGCCTCAGCCTTCAAGAACTCAGACTCAGCATAGCCCAAGAGGAGGTAAGCACGCTCACGACTGAAGAAGTAGTTAGGATCCAAAATTTTACCCATGCTCTTTGGCGCTGTACGAGTGAGTGAGAAGTTCAAAGTACCCATATCAATAACAGGAGCCTGAGCACCACGCTCACAACCTACGAAGTCTTCTCTCTGGCCGTCCTCGCCAGCCTCCAGCGTGCTCGCTGTCATCTTGCTACGATACCAGCTTACCAAGCAACGTGGGTCAATCTTCTTGGTGATAAAGCTATTGCGACCTGTCTTGATCTTATATTCTGTACCACCCTCACTGGCGTTGCGATAGAAGTTCTCCAAGTCTTTAGACATCACACTCTCACCATTGTAGCAAACACTACACATCACTAAAGGATGCTCGTTACCACCATCGTCAGTACCGCCCTGCTCTACAGGAGCATACTTAGGAACGATCTGCATATTGTCGTCGTTGCTCTGCATCAGACCATACTTGTTGTTAAGAGCATTCTCAGCTTCCTTCTTAGCACGAGCAGGGTCTACGTTAGAGATACGCAAAGCCATACGAAGACGCAGAGAATTGGCAAAGCGGAGCCACTTGTTCCAGTCGCCATGATAGCAGATATCGTCGGTGGGATAACCTATCTGAGTAGCATCGCTTGGCTTGATGCTGTCTACAGCCTGCTCCAACATACGGAACATCGCATCGTAAACCTCAGCCTGGGTGTTGTAAGCCACATTGTTGGTCTCAGGAATCTTTGCCTGTACATACTCCTTGAAAGGCATATCGCCATAAGTATCGGTGTTGGCAAGCGCCAAGAAAGCATAGTAGATACGTGTGGCATAGAACAAGTTCTTGTACTTCTTGGTGTTTTCGTTGAACTTATAGGCACGCAACAAGGTACGATACTCGCTGCTGCGGTCGTTGTAGAAATGAGCCCAACGTCTTCCACTCCATCCATCTGTATACAAATAGTCAGGAGATTGACCTGCATGCTTAGGCTGGTTGTTAGCCACGAAGCCCGCATAGATATCATGACTCAGGTTGGTAGTGATCTGATAGTCGTTGAAGAATCCTTCATAGAGGAAGTTGCGGAAAACGGTGTTGGCAGAGCTCAACTCGCTCTTCAGCGCCAAGGTATCTGCCTTGCTTACCTTGTAGTCAATGTTGATGTCGGCATACTTGGTTTTGTCCTCCTCACCAGGCTGCTCTTCACCGCCGCCAGTGGTGTTATCAGGCAATTCGTATGGATTCTTGCTCATATCGTCCATGTCGTAGCAAGAAGCCAAACTTGCTAATGCCATTGACATAAACATAGCCTTGAATATAATTGTCTTTTTCATTGTGTCAATCTGTTTGATGTAAGTGTAATAGAATTTTAGAAAGCTACATTGACTGAGAAGCCGAATGTGCGAGTATAAGGCACGGCAGCAAAGTCGAGGGCCTGAGAGAACATAGAGGTATCGTAACCTCCGTCAGGGTTGCCTGGTGTATGCTTGAGCAAGAAGCACAAGTTGCGAGCCACGAATGACAACTTCACGTTGGTGAGAGGAGTCTTTCTCAACAAGCTCTTTGGCAAGCTGTAACCTAAAGCGAGTTCCTTCAACTTGATGTAAGATGCGCTGTGTACGAACATCTCAGCAAAACCCTTCTGTGCCTTATACAAACCGATGTGAGAGTAGTAAGCCTGTGCACTAACCTCCTTGGTATTAGGCTGACCATCAGCTGTTACACCAGGTGCTACCATATAGTAGTCGTAAACACCATTGAGTTCTTTGTACTCACCACGATAAGCAGTGCGCTCTGAAGTACCTACTGATGTAGCCATACCTTCTGACACGCTGACTACTTCGCCACCAAATCGCATATCGAACATAGCTGTCAGGCTAACACCCTTATAGTTAAGGCTTGGAGTAACTGACATGAGAAGCTTAGGCTCGATGTTGCCGATAGGATGATCGAGGATATACTGCTCCAAGTTACCACCAGCATCGGCACTGGTAACAGGCATAGGAAGACCGTCCTCACCGATAATCATCTGGCCGTTGGCATCGCGCTTGAGAAGGTTGTTGGCATAGATATCGCCCAACTTGCCACCTGCACGCGCACCTACCTTGACAGGCATGTTGCTATCGCCATTGAAGTAGATATGATCTACACCATTAGCCAACTCGTCTACACGAGAGATGTTCTTAGAGAAGTTCATGGTCAAGTCGAAGTTGAAATCCTTGGTCTTGACAGGTGTACCATAAACCATCAACTCGACACCCTTGTTGGTAATCTTACCTGCATTCACCCACTGCTGTGTCCAAGGAGCAGAAGCATCTACGAGCATAGCCTGGTTCTTGGTCTTCGTATAATAATAGGTGAAGTCAAAGCCCAAACGGTTCTCGAGGAACTTCATCTCAAGACCCCACTCGAATGAAGACTTGATCTCTGGCTTCAGGTTGCTGTTCATCTTAACAGTCTGAGGAATTGGCACACGAATACCATTCTCGAAAGTATAGCGACGTGTGTTATAGAGGTTGTATGGGTTAGGATCCTTACCTACCTGTGCGAAAGACAGACGAGTCTTGGCAAATGTCACCCATGCAGGCAGCGGATGCTCGATAGAGCGCATGAAGTCGCTGAAGATGTAGCTCAAGCTGGCACTTGGGTAGAAGAACGAGCGGTTGTCCTTTGGCAAAGTAGACGACCAGTCGTTACGTGCTGTGAGGTCTAAAGAAAGATACTCACGGAAAGCCAACTGCAGAGAACCGAAAACAGAGTACATAGAGCGCTCGTGTCCATTCTCGCTGGCACTTGTCAACTGATAACCTGTATTGAAAATCCAGTTATCCTTCTCGAGCATATTCTTGGTAGATGCACCCAGCACCTCATATTTCTGATACATGATGTTGGCACCGAGGTTGTAACCCAAGCGCAAGTCCTTAGTAATCTGGTTGTCACCCAAGAAGAGGAAAGAGATGTTGTGCTCGAAGTTGTTTTCCTCCGAACGGCTCATATTGTCATCGGTAACAATCTCGCTCCAGTGCTTGCCAGGTGTGCTGACAGCAGAGTTACCCAAACTCAGGTCAGAGGTCTGAATGCGAGTGCGATAGTAGTCGAAAGCATACTTAGCATTGAACTTCAACCAATCGGTGATGTTGACATTGGCACCATAGTAACCGAAGGCACGCCAACGCTCATCACTGTTCTGGAAACGATGACGCACATAGTATGGGTTGGCATACTGCATATCAGGACCAAACCAGTTGCGGTGCAATTGGTCGTCGGTGGTATAGGTCTGAAGATCCTGCAAGCGAACGTTGCCAGGAATCAAAAGCAACTGAGCCACCTCACCATTCAAACCTGACATAGGACGGTTCTCCGCCTTCATGCGAGAAAGAGAAATCTTGCTGTCGGTAGAAAAGATACTTGTTGATCTACCAGCATTGAGGTCGACAATCAACTTATCGAGTGTCTCGTCTTTGAAAAGACCCTTATTGTCGTTGTAACCCAAAGAGAGGCGGAAGTGTCCCTTCTCGTTAGAGTTTCCGAGGGCTACAGTGTGGAACTGCGAGAAACCTGTGTTGAAATAATCCTTCAACTTATCACCATAATATCTGTAAGCGATGTTCTCACCCAAGAAAGAAGGCTCCAATCTACCATCAAGAGGAGCACCGAAAGCCAACTCGCTTGACAAGGTCTTGCTGCCATCCTCACCTTCCTTATAAACGGTAGCGCCCCTTGAACCCTGACCATACTGCTTCTGCATAGGAATGGTCTCAGCTACTTTGCTCCAAGTGAAGTTGGCATTGTAAGTGATGCCGAATCCCTGCTTGTGGCTACCCTTCTTGGTAGTAACATAGATAACACCATTACCAGCACGTGAACCATAGAGGGCTGCAGCGTTGGCACCCTTGAGCACAGAGATAGACTCGATGTCCTCAGGGTTGAGGTCGAGTGACGTACCACCACGGTCGTAGCCACCATAAGCAGAAGCATCAGAGCTCTGGTTGTCTGTGAAAGGCACACCGTCTACCACCCAGAGAGGCTGGTTGTTGTCGGTGAGTGAAGAGTTACCTCGAATGGTGATCTTGGTAGAACCACCAAGACCTGTGCTTGCGGTATTCATCTGCAAACCAGCTACCTTACCGTCGAGAGCACCTGTAACAGAAGGATCGCCAGTGGTATTAAGAGCGTCAGACTTAACGTCCTGTACAGAGTAACCCAACATCTTCTTCTCGCGCTTGATACCGAGAGCTGTAACAACCACCTCGTTGAGCGAATGAGAGTCGGGAAGCATCTGAGCATTTACAGCATGGCCTTCCTTGGCTGCGATGTCCATGGTCTTGTAACCTAAGTAGGTGAACTGCAACACTGGAGAAGGTTCATCGGTCTCGATGGTAAAGTTACCATCCATATCAGTCACCGCACGCTGAGTGGTGCCTTTCACCAAGATTGCCGCACCGATAAGTGGTTCTTTGTTTTCGTCGAGAAGTGTACCTTTGTATGTACGCTTCTGGCGAGGCTGGTGATTCTTAGGGGAGGTTGGTGTTTCTTTCTTCTTCAGATAGATAATGCCATCCTTGATAACATAAGTGACATTCTTGTTGTGCAAAAGCTTGTCTAACACGTCTTCCACCTTACCATTCTTGACCTTAACAGCATTAACCTGCATCTTAGCCAAGTTGTCGTCATAGGTGAACTGATACTTAGACTGTTTCTGGATTTGCTTGATGACTGTTCCCAATGTAGTCTGAGGAACATTCAACGTAACCTGAGCCTTGGCAGCTGTCCAAGAACCAGCAAGCAACATCAGCGCAAAGGCTACTGCTGCGGTTTTTGATTTTTGTAAATGATACCAATGTGTCATAATCTTTGTTTTTAGTCTTTAGGTCGTTAACTACCTACATTGTTGTTAATAAATATCACTTATATAACATCGGAAAACAAAAAAACACTTACTCAAAAAATAACTTTTTTTTGAATAAGTGTTTTTTCTGAATCAACTTTCGTTGGGCGTGGAAGCTTCCACACATGCTATATATATAATAAGGTGTATCCTACTTGATGAGATAAACCTTATTGCCTTTCACCTTGTAATGAATAGGCAGTGTATTCTGCAACAGGTCAAGCACTGAGTCGATAGTTTCTTTCTCCTTGACGACTCCCGAATAAGTGTTGTTCTGGTCGATAGCAGGATCGACTACTACCTGTACCTTGTATATATTCTCCAACAACTTGGCGATGGAGTTTATGTTGGCATTACTGAATGCAGTCTTATGCTCGTGCCACATGGCTTCCTGATAGACATCAGCCTCCGAAACCGTCATGCTGCCCATCCTGGCATCAACGAAAGCCTTCTGTCCTGGCTCCAGTTCGATGGTTCCCTCATCGTTGTTGCCAGCCACTCTCACCTTTCCTTCAAGAAGACTTACCGATGCTTTCTGCTGTTCCTTGTCTACATGAAAGTTGAACACCGTACCCAGCACCTTGACACTCATCACATCGCTCTCTACGATAAATGGCTGATGAGGATCCTTGGTTACCTCAAAATAGCCTTCACCTTCGATTTCCACAACTCTGTCCTCTGCATCAAACTCTTTAGGGTATTTGAGGGCAGACTGCCTGTTGAGCCAAACCTTTGTTCCGTCCGGCAACATCAATGTTGTATCGTTATCGGCTCCAGTCATGACAACTTGCATCTGCATACTGCGCAATGAGTTGTGCTGCAAATAGAACCAAGCCAGTCCGCCCAGCACACATACCACAGCGACAGCTGCTGCACGACGCCACATACTCACCACGCGAGCATGATGCTCAGTCTGCTGTTCTGCCTCCTGTTCTGCCTCCTGCTTTCTGATGCGAGCCTGCAGTCTTTCCTCTGCCATTCGTATCTGTGATTTGGGCATAAACTGCGCCTTGAGTTCATCACTCATCTTTTCCGTTTTGAAAAGTTCCTTTTGTTCTTCAGGAAAGTCTTTGAGCCAATCTCTTATCAGCAGGAGTTCCTCCTCGGCACACTCGCCTGCCAGGAATTTGGCCTTCAACTCTTCGTTTATCCTATTTATATCTTGCATAACCTTTTTCTTTTTAAATGGATGATTCTATAAATACCAATTATGATCCTATAAACACCATAACAATTATTGTTAAGAAAACACTTACTCAATTATCCAAAAAAAACAAGAAAAATAAGAATATTATTCCCAAACGAGAACGAAGCATCTTCAGTGCCTTGTAAATATGGGCTTCCACCGTACGAACGGAAACGTTCATCATGAGGGCGATCTCGCTGTTCTTCATGTCCTTGAGATAACTCAAGACGAAAATCTCCCTGCACTTGTCCGGCAGTTCACTGATGGCTTGATTAATTTTCCTATTCAGTTCTGCATTTTCCATGTCGTGCTCGCCATCACCCATCGAGGAGAGATAGCACGACATACGCATCTCGTTGATGTCTTCTAAAGCCGCAGTGTTGATCTTTTTGTAACGCTTCAGATAATTCAATGCTCTCGAATAGACGGTCTTGTAGAGATAAGACTCTATCTGCGGACCTTCTGTATCCAATGCATCCATGCGATTCCATAGTTCAAGAAATCCTTCCTGAACCACATCATCTGCAGCGTCCTCCCCCACTATACGCTTGGCATAATAGTACATACGGGGATAATATTTTCTAAATATTGCCTGATACGACTCTTCTTTTACTGTCTGCATTACACACACGTCTTTAATTATTAGACCTACTATTTGTTGCCGATAAAGATAGCTTATCACAACAGAAGGCTCACACACCGATTTTCTTGGTCTGCAAAGCAAATACAAATCGAATGCAGGATATCAAGCTTGCTTGAATATTATGCTGAGATGCAGCTTTGCTTCTGCAAAGTTAAACAAAAAGATAATACAAAACAAATTATCGTTTACTATTTTTCCGTAACACGCATTATTTCTTCTTTGAGAAACTGCGTTATTCCTGTTATCATGGTATTTTGCAACCTGTCTATTACAACCAAGAAGGGTCATCATAGACGACCGGCATCGGTTTTCTATGATGACCCTACAATATCATAACACGAAGCGCTTGCGCTGTAAGAACAAGTCATTGCCCCGGATGATTTTGCAAGACAAGGGGAAGCATCACGCTCCCCAAACCTCCTCGGCGATTTCTCGCACAAGATCCAACTTGGCCCACTGCTCTGCCTCTGTCAGTTTGTTGCCTATCTCGCAAGAAGCAAAACCACACTGAGGACTCAGGCTGAGACGCTGGAGAGGAAGATACTTCGCCGCCTCATGAATGCGGGCTATGACTGTGGCCTTGTCCTCGAGCACAGGCGACTTGCTGGTTATCAGACCAAGAACCACCTTCTTGCCTTCAGCCACATACCGCAGAGGCTCGAAGCCACCCGAACGCTCATCGTCGTATTCGAGATAGAAGGTGTCGGCATCCTCGCGGGCAAAGAGATAAGGAGCCACAGCATCATAGGCGCCCTTCGTGGCATAGCATGAATGATAGTTGCCACGGCACACGTGCGTGTTGACGGTCAGCCCCTCGGGCTTTCCCTCTATGGAGAGGTTGTTGACCTTCAGATATTGCAGGGCCTCGTGTTCCAGGGTAAAGCCCGTGCCTGCCATCGACTTCCAGAAATCGTCATCTACAATCATGCCCCAGGTACAGTCATCCAACTGTACAGTTCGACAGCCTGCTGCATAGATCTCGTGGAAGAATGTGCGATAGGCCTTGGCAATATCTTCTATCAGCTCTGTGGTGTTGGGATAAAACTGACGGGTGTTCTCGGCATTCTTTCCCCGGAACAGCTCTGCCAGAAACTGTGCCGGTGCCGGTACGGTCTGCTTGGCCTCTACGCCCTCCTCCTCAAACTGCTTCACAAACAAGAAATCTTTGATGAAGGGATGGTTCTCGCCTGTTATCTTTCCTGTAAGACGGAGGGAGCCTTTCGTGGTTTCCTCGCCATGAAACTGATAACCATGATCCAACTCTATGTGCTCTACGCCGCCAAATCCCCACATAAAGTCGAGATGCCAATAGCTGCGGCGAAACTCGCCATCTGTAATATAGCGCAATCCGTGCGCCTTCTGCTGTCTGACCACTTCTGTGATAAGCCGGTCTTCAATGTGACGAAGTCCTACTGCCGAAATCTGTCCCTCGGCAAACTTTACTCTGGCTTCCTTCAACTCTGCTGGGCGCAAATAGCTGCCCACTGCCTCAAAATGTTGATTTCTCACGTTGCTCATGTTTTTATCTCCCTTTCTTTAATATTATGTGTCATGAGGACTGTCTGCATCCTGCCCCACTGACGGCAGAAATGCTTCTTTTTCGGCTGCAAAGGTAGAAAGAAGAATTTTATCCGCCAAATATTCTTCATAATTCAGAAAAATATGCTAACTTTGCAGTTAGAATAATCGATACACAGAATATTATTCTGTAAAAAAGCACATTTAAAGAAGAATAGATTATGGCAACAGAAGAAAAACTCGACGACATAGACATCAAGATACTGAAGTTGCTGCAACAGAACTCCCGGCTCACCGTCAAGGAACTTGCAGCAAGAGTACACCTTTCGCCCTCGCCTACCTTTGAACGTCAGAAACGACTGGAACGGGAAGGATACATACAGCGATATGGAGCCATCGTCGACCATCACAAGATGGGGTACAACGTCATCGTGCTATGCAATATCCGACTGAAGCAGCACACTCACGACCTGATACAGCAATTCATGGACACCGTGCAGAACATAGACCAGATAACGGAATGCTACAACACCACGGGCGACTATGATTTTCAGATCAAAGTGTATGCACACGACATGAAAGACTATCAGGACTTCATGCTCAACACCCTCGGCAACATTGACTGCATAGGCAGTCTTCACAGTATCATCGTCATTGGCGAAATAAAAGACTCGCATTACATCCCGGCAAGCAGATTGTTGGCGAAGACACTCCTCCTTCTGTGCATCATGCTCTCTTCGCTGTTCTGTATGCCCTTGAAAGCACAGAACCCAGGCGAGACTGTCACAGAGCAAAGCATCAGCAAAAAGGGAGAAAAACATTACTTTTATGCCGTGCCCATTCCCGACAACATCTTCAGCATGATGAAGGGAAAAACATACAAGAAGAATTGTACTGTGCCAAGAAGCGAGCTGCGCTATCTGCGCTGCCTGCACACCGACAAGGAAGGCAGGAGCATCGTGGGAGAAATGGTGGTCAACAAAGCCATAGCTAACGATGTGCTCGACATTCTCTACAAACTCTACCGGGCAAAATATCCGATAGAACGAATGCGGCTCATCGACTATTGGAACGCAGACGACGAACGGGCCATGAGAGCCAACAACTCATCGTGCTTTAACTTCAGGTTTATCTCGCATACCCACACCGTATCAAAGCACGGCAGAGGAATGGCTGTAGACATCAACACACTCTACAACCCCTACCACAAACGACTGAGAAATGGCAAAGAAGTAATAGAACCTGCCACAGCCCGTCCTTATCTCGACCGCAGTAAGAAACACGCATACATGATTCAAAGGGGCGACTTGTGCTACCGACTCTTCAAAGAAAAAGGATTCAGATGGGGTGGCGACTGGAAGCACAGCAAAGACTATCAGCACTTCGAGAAATGACAAAATTTTACCCACGTACTCTGAATCAGAAATTCAACAGCACGTGGGTAAAAGCTTCAAACAAGATGCTTAGTTGTACCAAATAGAATTATATTCTCTACGATCATCTTCTTCGTTGTAGATGTTCTCATACTCCAGGTTCTTTGCCTCGAATGCTTCTAATGACTTTTTCATGATCCGCCCTCCTATATGTTAAAGTTAATAATCTGCTTTGTGATTGCAAATATAGAAAAAAAACAGAGTCACCTTGTCAATAATTCAGAAAAGTTGTGTATTTTTGCAGCATTGTAAAATGTATGAAAATTCTCATTATCAAGCCACACATGAAACTATCAAATACTTTCAACCGACTAAGATGGCGACACTGGTTGCTCCTGTCGTTGCTCGTCCTCGTTCTCGTCATAAAGTGGAACCCATACTTAGGCTACATTTACACCTTATATATATACAGCATCATCGGGAGAATACTATCTTCCTTTTCGGGCATCTTCCCGTTTGCCATAGGCGACATCTTCATCGCCCTCAGCATCGCATGGGTCATTCTTTATCCTCTCTACGAGATTGTCCTTCGCAAACGACTTGCCCGCCGTTTCGTCTTCCTGGCGCCTAAGGGAAACTGTTATCCCAAGACAAAGACGGTGTGGGGAAGAGTGGCAGAATATCTGCTGTGGATCTACGTATGGTTCTACATGGCCTGGGGACTCAACTACTCGCAGCCCAACATCTATCAGCGCACAGGCATGAAACCAGCAGAAGTAGATAAGGACAAGCTACGCGAGTTTGCCTATCGCTATGCCGACAGCCTCAACTTATTGAGTGAAGAACAAAGAGTGAAGAGTGAAGAACAGGAAAGTGAAGAGTGGAAACGAAGAGTGAGTGATGCGATTCTGAATGTATATGAGAAGATGGGACAACGAGAAGGCATCAATGCTCCCTTCAATCCTCATCCCCATGTCAAGACGATGGTGTTCACACCCATCAGTTCGATGGTTGGCGTAACAGGTAGCATGGCACCCTTCTTCTGCGAGTTTACCCTCAACTGCGAAATCCGCCCCCACGACTATCCCGCCATCTATGCGCACGAATATGCACATTTCTTAGGAATAGCCCATGAGGGCGAAGCCAACTTCTACAGCTACTTGGCATGTACATCGTCGACAGACAAGGCTGTGAAGCTTAGTGGTTATTACCACATTCTTCCACATGTTCTCAACAGTGTCTTCAACCTATTAGGAGAAAAGGAGGGCAGACAATTGATAAACTATATTCGCCCAGAGATCATAGAGCTGGTCAAGAACGACCGCCACTACTGGCTCAGCAAGCGAAGCAAAGCACTCAGTAGTATGCAGGACTATGTCTTCGACCTTTATCTCAAGGGCAACCACGTATCAGAAGGTAGGAAAAGCTACTCGGGTGTCGTCGCCCTGATAATGGCATGGGAAGAGCTGCAGCAACGAGAGAAGCGAAACTCTTAAACTGGCACAACAAGACGGCTTACATTCGTCTGGCTTGGGGCGTTCTTTTCATCCCAGGCTTTCCACCATTCTGTTTTCTCTTCTGAGCAAAACGCTTCATCATCTGGCGCTCTAACTCATAGACACGCTGTATCTGTCTCTGGGTCAAGAACTGAGAGTACTTCTTGTAATACTTCTGGCGAATTTCGAGAATTTTCTCACTCTTCTCGAAGCGCTGCTTAATCTGCTGTTCTGTCTGCGCCTCTGTTTCAGCCATATTGCGACGAGGATGAGAACCAAGAGCCCATATCTCTTTCTGGCACTGGGTGTAGGTGTCAACAAACTGGCTTCTCGTCTTATCGTCGAACGCCAAGCTATTGGCAATGTGCTGTGCCTGTTTTTCAGCCAACTGCTCGCGAGAGATGCGCTGCTTCTTAGTAGGAGCCTGAGCTAATGTACTGATACTGAATGTAAGCATGGCAATAGCCATCATTAAAATACTAAATAACTTTTTCATAATCATTATGTTTTAAAATGTTGGATTATCTTTAATTCAAGAAGTTGAGTCTTTAATTATTGAGAAACACATCATCTTGGTAAACATCCAGAAGAAATGCTTGGTCGGCAGAAGACAAGTGAGCGAACGCTTGGTCTACAGCCTTTATACTGTTGTCGACCTGTGGGGACTTAGGACCAGAAAAGTCTATATGGAGAACAAAGAGCACTGCCACTGACGCAGCAACTGCCAGGGCAGCCGTCCATATCACCTGAAAAGCAGAACGCTTCTTCTGCTGCTGCAAGAAGAGAGACTCATGACGATCGTTCTTCACAGCCTCAAGGACATGGGTCTCCATATCCTTCAAGAAACCATCGGGTGCAGAGTAAGGCATACGTTTGCCCACCTGCTGGAAATCGAACTTAGTATCCATATTTTTAATCATTTGAATTCATGTATTTGATAATTTTCTCTTTGGCAATATGATAGCTTGCCTTGATGCTGGTGGGTGTAGAATCTGCCACACGAGCTATTTCGTCGAATCCCAACTCATCATAGTATCGCATATTAAATGCTAACTGCTGCTTGGGGGGAAGCGAGAGGATGGCTTGCTGCAATTTCACTGCCACCTGGTCGGCGTAATCTACATAGTTGTCGGCAGCAAGAAGGCGAACACCTGTTGTCTCCGACTCCATCGACACTTCTTCTTGCCTCCTCTTGCTGATGATGCGCAGAGCCTCACGGGTGGCAATGCGATATATCCAGCTACGCAGAGAACTGTCGCCACGATACTGACCGAAGGAGCGATATACTCTCACAAAGGTGTCTTGTGAGGCATCCTGAGCATCAGCATGCGAAACCACCAGTCGGCGTATGTGCCAATAGACAGCCTCCTGATATTTGGTCATCAGCATGCGAAATCCTTTCTCTGGATTTACCTGTAGCTTTTCTATTAACTCTTTATCGTCTATATTCATAGATATGTCATTTCTTACCTGTTACATCTATTAGACCTCTTCTGAGAAGAAAAGTAAAAAACAGCCTCTACTTTTTTTCTAATCTATGACTCAACTTTCGCAAATGGGGAAGTTAAAGAATTTAAAGAAGTTAGAGAAGTTAAAGCCATATGTTTTACAACTAAATTTACAACCCAAAAGGCTATTGGTTATAACTTCTAACGACCGAAGGGAGTGATAACTTCTTTAACTACCATAACTTCCGTACATGCGAAACTTCAATCTATGATTATTGGAACTTTCGCTGGGGCAGAAGTTTTCGTTCAGGGTTTTATCGCTCCCATAGGTTGCTAAAGTTATAGCGAAAAGCCTTTTTTTTTGTCTTTTTGCATGGACAAGAGGCTGATGATTGCTGATTTTTTGTTACTTTTGCACTACGTTACACAATCAACAAAGTATGATAGACCGCTGTTACATAGAAATTATCAATACGTGCAACCTGAACTGCCACTTCTGTCCGAAGCACAACAGAGCGAAGAGACAGCTCACGGCAGAAGAGTTCGACTTGCTCACCAGTAAGTTGCAAGGCAAGGCTTGTTTCCTCTACTTCCATCTCATGGGAGAGCCCCTGCTCCACCCTCTGCTGCCACAATTCATCACTCTGGCAAGAGAGCGTGGATTCAAAACCGTGCTTACCTCCAATGGCACCCTCCTGCATCGGGCCATGGAACTCTTAGACACGCTGCCTCATAAGATTCAGCTCTCAGTCCACTCGCACGAGAGCAATGCACGCGGCAGACTGTCCGACTATATGGACGAGGTGATGCGCTTCTCCACTCAGGCAGCAGCCAAAGGCACCTGTATGGTGTTGCGCCTATGGAACCAGGGAGGCATGGATCAAGAGAACGAAGAGGTGATGAGTCTCATCGAGAAGTACGTGCCTAAGCCCTGGAAAGAGCGTCCCGACGGATTCCGCCTCAGCGACAATCTCTACTTGGAGTTTGACAGAAAGTTCGAGTGGCCCAACTTCGACAACAAAGAAGAAGGACAGGAAACAGGCAACAGCGAGGAAGACAAGAGTAACGTCAAGGAAAGAGAGGTGTTCTGCAAGGCGCTTATCAAGCAGATAGGTGTGCTGGCAGACGGAAGCCTCGTGCCCTGCTGTCTCGACCATAACGGCGATGTCGTGCTGGGCAACCTCTTCCATCAGTCGCTCGAAGATATTCTCTCCTCGCCAAGGGCTACGGCATTGATAGAGGGTTTCAAACATCATCATGCCTCGGAAGCACTTTGCCGCAACTGCGAGTCGGCACTGGCACGAAACAGCTTCCGAGGTAAAGCACGAAAACAGATATAAGACAAGAAACAGACATGAAAGAAGTATTAATCGTAAGCATAGGCAGCTTCTTTGGAGGCGGCCTGAGATATTGGATTTCCAAGATGGTGCAGTCGTGCAGCCTCATAGCTTTCCCCTTCGGGACCATGACAGTAAACGTGTTGGGCTGCTTCATCATCGGATTTCTCTCCGGCATTTCGTGGAATGGCGGCGGATGGATGAATCCCTCCACCAAGTTGCTGCTCACCACAGGCTTCTGCGGTGGCTTCACCACCTTCTCCACCTTCATGAACGAAGGTTCATCGCTGATGAAGGATGAGCAATATCTCTACATGATGCTCTATCTCTTCGGCAGCCTCATCCTTGGCCTCATCGCCGTGATGGCTGGACATCAGTTGGCAAAGTTTTTCTGAAAAAATGATTCTCTGCTTCATTTTCCCCCTACATTTGTCTTATAACTCAGCACCCCTATTGAAAACTTTGAATAGAAAAGGCTCGAAATATGAAAGCGGCTTCGTAAGCAGTTGAAGCCTATTGCATTATTCTGATAGAAACTATAAAAATATAGTTGACCACTTTAAGCTTTATTAATAATACAGGTTGACTCACATTAACGTAACAACTCATGACAATATGGGTGAACTGAGTAGTTACAACTATTATAGTCGATGTAGCGTATGGTGACGATGAAAGAATGGTGAATGCGCTTGCACTTATCATCGTGGCATATAGCCCTTTGTCGTTTTTTATTCATTTTATCCATCGTACTGAATAAAATCAGCACTTTTTTATTCAATACAATGGATAGAATGAATATTTTTTTGTATCTTTGTCTCGGTTTAATCAATTCATCTGAAGAGAAATGAGAACAATTATCAGTAACCAGAAAAAGGAACGGGATATTCTGCTTTCCCGTCCTTACCTTACACGTCATACCAAATATGATGAGGATGAGCTGTTGGCAAGCAAGCAAATCAAGTTGATAACGGGTCCCAGAAGAACTGGCAAATCGACAGAGGCTTTGCTGATGCTGAAAGGCAGGAACTTTGCCTATCTGAATTTTGATGACGGCAAACTCCTGAGTGCATGGGACGATGATTTGGTTTGGGAAACATTACATGCCGTTTATCCCGACTTCGAGTATCTTCTGCTTGATGAGGTTCAAAATCTGGATGGTTGGCATTTATGGGTTTCCAAACTTTACCGCATGGGAATCAACATGGTTATTACGGGAAGCAACGCCAAATTGCTGAGTAGCGAAATGGCAACATTGCTCACAGGCAGATATATCCAAATAGAGATGCTGCCTTTCAGTCTTTCTGAATTCTTTATCTGGAACCACAGAAATCTTTCGGAAGTATCAGAGATGAAAGACAGCGCATCAGACCTCTCGCTTATTGCAGACTATCTGCACCATGGTGGCTATCCAGAGACTGTAGCAGCAAGAAGTCTGACCCAAAACTATCTCTCCACACTCTTTGATTCCATCATTTGGAAAGACATTGCCAAGCGTCATAAAGTACGCAATGTAGAGGATTTGAACAACCTGGCCATGTATCTGGTTTCTAACTTCTGCAATCCATTCAGTGCCAACGAACTGGCAGAAACGCTGGGATTTTCAAGCGTAGCAACCACCAAGAAGTTTATGGGATATTTAAGTGAGCCCTATCTCTTGTATTATCTGCCACGTTACAACAACAAGTTGAAAGTTATGAAGAAAGCTCCACAAAAAGTATATGTGGTTGACAATGGTTTTGTAGCAGCCAAGGCTTTTAGTGTGAGTGAGAACTTAGGCAGGTTATTGGAGAATCAGGTTTTTATAGAGTTGATTCGTAGGGGGTATCATGCAGAAACATCACTTTTCTATTATCGCTCCCGTAATGACAAGGAGACTGATTTTGTTACAAGGCAGGGTGCTCATGTAGAAAGTCTTATACAAGTATGTTATGACCTCTCATCCGAACGAACGCTCAAGCGGGAAGTAGATAGCATCATTGAATGTGCGGGGGAACTCAAATGCTCCAATCTGATCATTGTCACGATGAATGAGGAAAGAATAATTGAGAAAAATGGTTATAAGGTCAAGATTTTGCCTATATATAAGTTTTAATAAGCTGCAACACTGTGGATACCGATTTGCTAACAAGGATTTTCTACCTATATGTTCTTAGTTCTTCTATCGGATAGCCACGCTTTTTTCTCCTAAAACACTTGCGAAACTTGAATCTTGAGCCCACTTGAAAAAGTCAATTTTACGAAAACATACTCTTGATTATCAATAAGTTGTAAAGACAAAAAATACATTTTTCGACTTTTTCAAGTGGACTCATAACTCAACTTTTGCTTTAATTCTGCAGAATGAAAGAAGAGTCTTAACAACTCTTAAAATATAGTACGTTCAATAAATGCTTAAAAATATAAAGAATATACCAGTTTTTGCTTACCTTTGTTGTAGAAAGGAAGGATTAACTGCCAGAGGTCAACCTCTAACTTTCGCCAGACGTAGAGTCTATAACTTGCTGAAGGCCCTCTGGATTCAAGCTGCAAATGCCAAATAGGAAGGTAGGCTCGAAGCCTAATTAAAGCCTTCCTATATCTGTTTCGATATATCGTCCATCATTCTTTGATACATTCTTTGTTCAACAAATCGTTTACATCCACTTTCAGCAAATCTGAAATCCGTATTAAGGTTTCCAAGTCAGGTTGGCAAGTATTGGTGCACCATTTAGAAATGGTTGCTTGGTCTTTACCCAACATTTCTGCCAACCACTTGTTTGAGCGCTTGGTTACTGCCAACATTATCTTCAATCTGTTTACATCTTTCTTTGCCATACATTATTATAAAATAAGTGAATACGCTTGCAAAAGTACGAGAATAATTTCAGAAAAAGGTAAAATATTTTCAAAATGTATACGGAACATGCAAATAATTGAGCATTTCGCAATATTATTCCTTTCATTGATAATCATAAAATACGAGCGAAAAAGGTTGTTTTGGAGCTTTTTGAGTTACCACTAACACAGAGATAACATAAATATCATTTCATAGCCCCGAACAGTCAAAAGACAAAATCGGAAAATAATTACTTGCGCATAAATGTTTTTTGCGGGAAAATGTATCATAGTATCATTATTTAGTACGATATCCTTATAAACATCTGATACACTGCGCAATACAAGAATGATACTTTTTCGTTTATTTTACAAGAAGTATCATAGAAGTATCATAAATCACAAGAAACATCATTAAATTCGGCCTTTAGTCGATTTAAAAGACTAAAAAAGAAGTGTCTTCTATTCCTGTTTTGAGCCCACTTGAAAAAGTCAATTTTACGAAAACCTACTCTTGATTATCAATAAGTTGCAAAGACAAAAATACGTTTTTCGACTTTTTCAAGTGGACTCTTGACTGAAGTTTCTGTAATACGTAACTTTGCACCACCAAAATTTCGTAAGTTTTGCCCCACACGCCCTGAAGGGGCAGAAACTCTTAGCCCAGGGCAATGGATACAATCAGCACGCCCTGAAGGGGCAGAAGCTCTTAGCCCAGGGCATCGCCCTGGGTATAGTAACAGTTAGCAATGCGCCCTGTAAGGTAGGGTGTTCAAAATCCGTTTAAAATCCGACGCATTTTTTACCTATGGTATTG
>ENA-ORUX01000091-ORUX01000091.1-human-gut-metagenome-genome-assembly--contig:-NODE-91-length-85878-cov-9.711674_pt1 | contig 85878 bp, 81 predicted proteins | sample MGYA00242087_ERZ509225 | MGnify/ENA primary metagenome ERZ509225 (study PRJEB26280, sample SAMEA2338864) | human gut metagenome | biome: human gut; feature: human-associated habitat; material: faeces... | reverse complement strand
TCAATCAGGTAGATGATGCCAACAGGGATTCCAATACCTAACACCAATGCAATCAGATAAATCATTTTGCCTTTAGGAGATACCGGAGTATCGTCAGCTATTGCTTCATCAATAATTTTTGCATTATTCGCTGTAGCAGCTAGTGCGATCGCGTTCTCTTCGCGTTTCTGTAACAGCATCAGATACAAACCAGCTTTGATTTCTTGCTGGCGGGCGATGCTTACATAAGCCCGTTCCTGCCCCGGAGCATTACTGATACGACGAGAGTAGCGACTTGCTTCACGGTCAAGGTTGGATTTAGTGATCATCAACCCTTGCAAAGTTCCTTCAAGAGTAGCCTGTACATTGGCTTTCATAGCACGGATACTTGTATCCAAATTCACAATAGCAGGGTTATTCTCTGTTGATGTACGTAACAGACGTTTACGTTCCACCAACATTTCATTATAACGTTCAATTGCTCCGATCAAAGCAGCATCCTGTAAACCCACATTGCTCGGCAATACTTCGTATTCATTGCCTCTCAGATACTTGCGCAAGTCATTCACCAAACTGATTTGAGTACGGTTCTCCACACTTTTCTTTTCATATTCAGCATTACCAGCCAAGGCGATCTGAGCTTCACTCGACAAATCCGTGATACCGGCATCACGCTTAAAAGACTCTAAATCCGCTTCTGTACTTCCCAATTCTTTTGAAATAATACTAATACGTTCATCAATAAACTCTGCTGTTTTCTGAGCAATTTCGTTTTTATCATTATTCGTATTACGATTATACATCTCTAGTAATTGGTTGATAAAATCCTGCCCACGTTGCAAACTAGAATTTTTTAACGAAATCACGGCCACAGAAGTAGTTTTAGAAGTCGGAGCAATAGACAGGCTGTTACAATACCCCTTTGCCACTCTCATTGGTTTGTTGATAGTCGCAGTTATATGACGTACATTCTTCTCCATCCGAGGTACTTTCGTTCCATCCTGCAGAGTTACCGAATCAACTTCCTGAAAGAAAGCCAAAGTACCCTCATCAGTCGGAAAGATAGCAGGTAGTTTCTCAAAATGCTTCTGATATCCCTTCTCACCTACAGTCACGTTCACATCCATACTACCTTTAGGCTGTAGTGTCATTTCCACTACCATCGGAGAGCTTAGTTTCTCAGCCTCCTGAGGTGTCAAACTCACCTGCACCGGAGACGTCTTGTATAAACCTTTAGCAGGAAATTCATCCTCATCTGCATAAGTTATATACAGCCCCAATTGATTAACCACCTCTTTAACGAGCGTTTTCGAACGCAAAACTTCCAACTCATTATCAATATTCTTGGAAGAAGTCATCAGACCACTTAATCCCATATCCTCCAATTCCGAAGAAAGCCCTGCACCTCCACCCTTCTTCTCATCTTTTATCAAGACAGTAGCTGAAATATTATAGATAGGTGTAGCCCAATGCAGATAAAACCACGCACCAACAAGGCATAGTAACACTGCCCCTACAAACCAAGGCCAATGGATAATATATTTAAAAAGTAATGCTTGAAAATCTATCTGTTCTTCATTAGTAGCATGACTTTTCTCATATTGCTTTTCTTCTTTCATAACTCTTTCTTTTTATTTCAGGATATTAAATAACAAACTGGCAATGGAAACAAGGATGGAAGTAGCAGAAAACCATAGGCTCGTACTAGTTCCGATATCCGAATTTCGAGCTTTCGCTTTATTGGGAGTTACGTAAAGAATATCATTCTGCTGCAGATAATAGTAAGGGGAAAGAATAGTCTCCGCCTTATTCAGATCCAATGGAATTATTTCCTGCTTGCCATTAGCATTCTCCCGTATTAGTTTTACATCATCACGCAAACCATATACGGTCATATCACCTGCCATAGCCAAAGCTTCCAGGATATTCACTTTTTCATTGGAAATCGTGAATGTACCGGGACGGGCAACTTCTCCGATCACAGAAATCTTATAATTTACCATACGTACTGTTACAATAGGAGTTTCAGTAATATAAGGTTTCAGCTTTTCAACGATCATTTGTTCGGTTGCCTTCTTGGTTAGGCCACCAACATGAAGTTCACCCAATACGGGGAAATTGATATTACCGTCGTTATCAACCAAATATTGTTGTAGGACTGGCTGAGTAGTTGTATAACTCAAAGCAGCATTATTCTGCGTAGCCACTGTTAAGTTGAAAGGTGCCGCCAATTCAGGACTGGTACATGACACTACTATCGTTAACAGGTCCTTGGGCATGATCTTAGCATCATAAAGCTCTGCATCCTGGGTATTGTACAATACAACTTCAGCATCCTGCAGGTAAGGTACTTTCTTATAAGACTGGCAGCCGGTAAACATTAATGCCGCCAATACGCAATAGAATAATTGTTTCAATCGTTTCATATATTTCTTTACTTGCTGGGGTTATACAGTTCTTCGTAAGGCCGGGTACCCCATTAGCACGACCACTACGATATATAATTGGAATACTCAGGTAAAATATTTTCACGTTTTCTTTGATGTCGAAATAAACAAACGTAGGATACCTTTATTGTTCCTTCTGCTTCTTCTTTCGCCCTCCGGTATGCCCGTCCATATCCCTCATCCCCGCTATGTCGAGGAACATTTTCAGTTTCCACTCCTCCAGCGTACCCTGATTGATCTTTCGACGGACAAATTTTATCTTATTCAAGAGCCGGGTATGCTTATTCGGGAAATGTTTGTTTTCAGAGACATATGCTCTTAACTCGTCACAGAAAGCAATAAAGTTCCGATCATTCTTTTCTGCCATTCATTCACTATTAACATTATTCATAATCTGACATCCACTTGACAAACAGTTTATTTCCGGCCCTTCTCCCGGACTATGACAGCCTCCAGTCTCCTTGCGACATCAAAGAAAAACATGGGATCGTTATAGTCAATATCCGAATTTCACCAATCATGGTAGGTTTGTTGGCTGATCTACCAACGGGCACACCAAGGAAAGCGGCAATCCGGAATAGCGAATCCTTATGGACAAGATTCAGATTGCTACGATACGTAAACGAGGTTATGCTCATCGTCTTTTTATGGGAAATGTAGGTAAAATTCATGGACTATGATTTAATATACTTCTGTCGGACCACAGGTATTAACACTACTTGTTGACAGATAAGCATTACTTCTTCAATACTTCGAGAACTTCAGCGGCATCTTCCCTGGCAATCTGCATACACCGAGCAACGTACTCTGATGTCATTAACTGCATCGAACCTGAACACTGCTCCATTTCTACGAAATCTGCAACACATTTTTTCAATTCTTCTGTGATCATAATATTAACTTTTGATAATTATTCAACTCACCGTTCTATTATACCTTGCTTTGTCTGTCTTTTGAGGCCAAAAGATGTAATACAAAAGTTCACACAATCCCCTTATCACACCCTTAAGTTTTTTCATTGAAATAAGATAAAGAGATTAGAAAGATTTGACGATATCCACGAAGTCCGCAATAACGTAGTCAACATCCTCCATTGTCATCTTGGTATTGAGAGGGAGAGTAATTTCATTTTCGAACATATGGTATGCGTTAGGGAAGTCCTTGATGTCAAAGCCCATCTTCTTATAAGCTGTCATCATAGGAAGTGGCTTGTAGTGAACATTGGTAGCAATACCACGTTCTGCCATCATCTCAATAATCTTATTGGTCTGCTCACGAGTCTTACCTAACAAACGAACAATATATAAATGGCCGCTTGAAGCGTGATTCTTACCATAGTGGTTCAGTACAGTTACATTTATGTCAGCGAAAGCAGCATCCATTTTCTCTATCATCTTCTTACGCTTTGTCAGCATCTCCGGATAACGTTCAAACTGAATAAGACCAAGGGCAGCTACGACATCGGTCATATTGCACTTGAACCATGGTCCTACGATGTCATATTCCCATGCACCCAACTTAGTCTTAGCAAGAGCATCCTTATTCTGCCCATGAAGAGACAGAAGCTGACAGATACGATAAATACGCTGATTCCAATTGTTGCCCTCCTTCATTGATACTTTACTGAAGGTGTTTTCAGGATCGAGGTCGAGATCAAGTACAGCTGGTTCCTCGCCAAAAGGCAGATTCCACGTCAAAGCACCACCCTCGGCTGTAGTGAAGTTCTTTACCGCATGGAAGCTGAATGATGAGAAATCCGCCATTGCTCCACACATCACCTTCTTTCCTTCTTTAATGCGATAGCCGCCAAAAGAGTGCGCACAGTCTGAACAAATTGCTACACGGCCAATCTTTTTCTGGAGATCTGTTTTTGGACGGAACAAATCCTTCTTGCGCTTTACAATCTCCATCAATCGGTCGTAGTCACATGGAATACCACCAAGATCCACAGGAATGATAGCCTTGGTATTCTCTGTGATAGCAGCCTCAACTGCATTGTAATCCATTTCAAGGCAATCCGTCTGTATATCAACAAAGACAATCTTTGCTCCTACATGATCAACGACAGAGGCGCTTGCTGTATATGTATACGCAGGAACAATCACTTCATCTCCAATTCCGATACCCAAAATACGCAAAGCCATCTCAGCACATGCAGTCTGTGAGTTAAGGCATACGCAGTTAGGGATCTGAACATTTATACTATCGTTCACACCTACATATTTTGCCACAAGCTTCTCCAACTTTTTTGTTCGAGGTCCTGTTGTAATCCAACCACTCAAGATTGCATCACGAACCTCGTTTGCCTCTGCCTCCGTCATGTCAGGAGGACTGAAAGGCACATTTCTTCTTTTCAAATCTGTACTCATTGTTATTTTTTAAATGTATGATAACCGCTATTCTCTTTCTGTTATAATCACTTTAAATGTCTGAAAGATCAGCTTAATGTCATACCAGAAACTGGTATTCTCCACATATTCAAGATATAGCTTAATCTTCTCCTGCATGACTACATTGATGTAGTAATCTTCCGGATCTTCCGCTTTCTCCATCAGTTCGTTCTCGTTACGAAACTTGATAGAGGCAGGATCAGTAATGCCCGGACGAACATCCAATACATGCATCTGCTCAGGAGTCCAATAGTTCACATAATAACGAACCTCAGGACGAGGCCCTACTAAACTCATGTCGCCTATGAACACGTTAATCAACTGAGGAAACTCATCCAACTTGTACTTACGGATGAAATATCCCGAACGCGTAATTCGAGGATCACGTCCTCCAATAGTCACAAGACTTCCCTTGTCTGCCCCGACTCGCATTGAGCGGAACTTAAAGATTCGAAAGTCCTTGTTATTTTTACCTACACGTACCTGACGGTAGAACACTGGACCATCAGAATCAAGTTTAATCCAGACAGCCATTACAAGGAATACTGGACTCAATACCAGCAACCCACACCCACTGGCAATAATATCAAATAATCGCTTCATATTTAATTTTAGAAATTGATAATTTCTATAGCAGGTAGTGGTTACGCTCCACAAGGCAAATTCCATTCGATCATACCTATTCATTAAAAAATACTTTTACCTAAATCCGAAATTTCCCGTATCCATATATTCACCCAACCTTTCAGCACAAAAAGCCAAAAACAGCATTTTCCTCTTTTCCATCATTAACCCATTCTTCAACCTCTTCCTTAGATATTCGCCCTGTTGCAGAGGGTAATGTGCTTGCTCGGGAAGTAGCCAATCAACGCCACATGCCCTTTAAGAGCAAGAAAATTGACTTGCCAGTTTTCTTGGTTGGGCATAGTCTGCACATATTTTTAATGCAAAGCCTTTTTTATCTCTAAACTCTGACCTCTCAACTTTAAGCAATTATCTAGAATTTCTGCCTCATTATCCCTCTCTTCTTTCGTTAACACTCAATTTAAGGCATCCCCCTTTGAAAGGGCACACTTATATGTCCTAAGCCGAGTTAATAAATCAGTTTTAATTTTAACATTGGTTTGTAGCCAAAATGATTTTGTCAGAAGCCATGTCAACATAATCCCTGCACACGTTAAAGATATTTCTGAAAAAAGTTCCGATGAAGTTCCAAATAGAACTACTATGAAGTTTTATCGTTCCAATCAAACTGTGATAAGTTGTTGCCATTTCCTCTTCCTGTATAATATTTGATTTTCAGATATAAAGACAAAAAACAGTCACAAACCCGCAAGCAAAAATGACATGACTATCTATTTTTCAACACTTTAACTACTAAACTCTCAAGAATTAAAACCACATTTTTTCCTGTTAATTAGATAGATAGTTTCATCACCTTTTCACTCGACTTTCATGAATTGATAGCTTGAAACAAACTTCTTTTCAAACAAACTGTATAAGCGGTTATTGAATGAAAACATACGAACTATTCTCCGATTACAGAACATAAAAACACAAAGGCTTCATCAGAAGTGACATAACGGGCAAATTCTTGAGTGATGATTCCTTGAAGTCCATTAAATTACTTACACATATCTACCGGATACATACACAGATAATATATAAGATTCGGAGTTAAATTACAAATACGGCCCGTAGAGATTATCGTTCAAGGTTAATAAAACTAGCCAGATCTTTAGAAGCAATATCATAAGGCAACAATGATGGATAGAACAAGCGTATATATTTCCAAGCAGAAGAACATGGTACTTCGCTTTGTGCCGATACAGCCACTGCATTAGTGGTTTTAATTTTTGCAAAAGCAGACATAGAATGTGTTTTTTACCTCTCATAAGTTAACACTTTTAGTGTACGACAAAGGTAAAAAGTCCGGCCTTAGACATAAAATATAGTTTACCGGACGGTTACCCAACGAAGACTGCTTTTCTGCAATACGATACAACTAAGATCATTCATCAATAGTTGGTGTTTTGGGCAAGCACTATTCATATCCAATGGAAAGCTTTAAAAGTTCAACAAACAAATCCGATACCGTCATTTTCTCAACAAATCCTTAATCTTTTCTTTATATGCTTTCACCACGAACTCGCGTGAGAACTGAGCCTTTACTCTTTCGCGTCCTGCCTCACCCATCTTCTGGCGAGTCTCGTTCGGAAGAGCAAGAAAGCGCTCAATAGCTTCCACAAGAGCATCTACATTGCCTCCTTGATAGACGTAGCCAGTCTTGCCATCTTCCAGCGTTTCCTGACAACCTGGATTGTTGGTAGTAATGAGAAAACGACCGCTTGATGCACTTTCCAACAAGACGTTACTCATACCCTCTCCGTAGGTAGAAGGATGGATAGTACAATGTGCACGTGCCAAAAATGGTTTCACATCTTTCTGACTACCTCGATAGATGACTATATTGTTCTTCTTCAACTGCTCCAGTTCTACCTCATAGTGCATCTCAGTAGGCTCAATGAAACCGAGGATATTGAACTCAGTCTGGGGGTACTTAACCTTGATGCGCTTTGCAGCTGCTATATAATCATCCACACGCTTGTCCTTCAGCACCCGACCAATGTAGTTGAATACGATAGGAGCGCCCTCTTTACCATCTCCACCTTCCAAATAAGGCTGCAATGGATAGCGGTCGGTATTCACTCCCGAGCCTGGAATCAACTTATAATCGCCCTTCACCATCCCTTGATCGATAGCCACCTGCATGTTAGTAGCATTCTGGAACATCATGCAGGCCGACTTCTGATAAGCCATCTTGAAGAGCCACATGATGAACTTCTGCTTCAATCCGCTCTCATTCACTATTGAACCAAGGCCGGTGAGGTTGTTGATGACAGGAATCCCCATCCAATGTGCAGCAATACTTGCATACACATTTGGCTTTGCCGTATAAGTGAGCGCCACAGCTGGACGGTACTTCTTGAAGAGCTTATGGTAGTGCATCAGCAGACCGAAATCCTTCACGGGATTTGTACCACGGCGGTCAATCTCTAGATTATCGTAGATGAAGGGAAACTCCTTCATCAGTTCGAACTTTGGACCATAAGGACAAGAGATCAACATCTCATACCCTTCGGCTATCAATCCCTCTATCAATTCCTTACGGAAGCAATAGACATCGTCATCGTTGTTAGTCAACAACGCAATAACTTGTTTTGCCATATTTACATAATTATTTCAATTAGGAATGGGGCTATTTTGACAATGAAAATAAGTAGCCAATTACTGAAATACAAATCTTCTATTTACTTTCATCTATTGTGTATTTTACGATTCTTGCTGGATTTCCAACTGCTATACAATTATTCAGTAAATCCTTTATGACAACACTTCCTGCTCCAATAATAACATTATCGCCAATATGAACCGAACCTATGATGTAAAAATTGACCCCAAGTATCACATTGTCACCTATAACGGCTTTGCTTGCATTATCACCATTGAATTTATTTCCTATTGTAGTATTGTTTCTACACAAAAAGTTTCTACCAATACTCTAGCATTAATCTCTGTTGAAAAGGGATGAGCAAAATAGAAGCCTTCTCTAATTTCTATAGTTTTCGATATAACGAAATACCTATCTCCGGTCTCCACCAACCAATTAATATCTCCTTTAACGCTCCTATGCATTGATAGAAAAGATTGCGAAAATAGCGGTCCGTATGTAGGGTTGTATAGAAAAAGCATACTGTTTTCTAAATGTAAAACAGTATTCCCCTTACGTCTATTCAAATCGGCATCGACAATCTTTCTTAGGCTTCCTTTGCAGAAATATAGAATAACGTAGGGATATAAAGCCGGCGGAAGAGCTTGGAGCCAACGACTCTAAGCTAGTCTCTTAGCTTTCTTTTGTCCATCATCCGACCTCCCAATATAATGGGAAGGCTGATGGCACACTATTTACCCCTCAACTAACTGCATTTCAATCCTTTCTGCCACACCTCTTATGACTTTAGCAGGAAAGCCAACAGCTACACTCCATGCAGGAATGTCTTTAGTAACAACAGCCCCTGTACCTATAATAGTACCTTCACCGATGTGAACCCCTGGCATAATAGTCACGTTCAGTCCCAACTGACAGCCTTTTCCTATATACACATCCTCATAAAGGAATGGCAGTTTTAAAGCGGATGCGCCCTTGTAATATTGCGACACGTCACGTTTGTGGCAAAGTATAGTAACTCCATTACTCATGATTACATCATCAGCAATATGAATCCTTTCCGGATTGCCGAAATCCATTCTTACCATGTGCCCAATATGAACGTTCTTTCCTAAGTCGCACCCGCAGAACCGCCAGATAGCGGGACGAATAAACTTCTTATTCAGTGGTTCAAGGAAATAACCCTTGTAAGAATAGGTAAACAAAGCTCTCTTCACCATCGTTCCCACAGCAAAACCGATAAACCCGAAGAACGAGATTTGTCCATGCTTCTGCACGTCATTCAGCAACTTCATCTTGTGGAAGATGTGGTAAGTTAATGAAGTGTTACAATGATTAATATCCACACTCATATCCTTTTAATTCATTTATTTTTGATTGGTAATCTTGTTGATGTAATTAATCCATTGTTGACTAATTACATCAACTTTCAACAACTCATAAATTTGTGTTGCTTTCTGTCCTATCGAAATCTGGAATTCCGGATTATCTACAAGTATTGACATATATTTAGCTAACTCTTTTGAATTATCTAAATCCACTAAATAGCCATTCTTCCCATGTTGAATCAAATCTGTAGCTCCTGAAACTTTTGTAGAAATACACGGCAATCCTAGACAAAGAGCTTCAAGTAGTCCATTCGGCATTCCTTCGTACCATGACGAGAGGACAAAACACTTCGCATCCGCAATTTGATCCCAGATATTTTCTGTTGCTCCAGGCAACTCCACAAAATCTTGCAGTTCATACGAAGCAATCAGTTTTTCAACTTCAGAGCGATAACTCCCTTTACCATATATAGTAAGTGTATAATCCGAATGTGAATCATGAAAAAACTTAAAAGCCCTCAAAAGCATATTCTGATTTTTTTGCTTCATCAAGCGAGATACAGAAACAATTCGATTCTTTTTCTCTGTTTTGAGCGCTTTCCCCCTATAGTTTTCATCCATTATTATTGGATTAAAAATGATGAAGATTTTTGATCCAAAATCATCTTTGAAATATACTTTGTTCTTTTCCGTTTGCACAAGAATACCTTTGGGCTTTTGATATGCAATTTTGCGGATATTTCGTTTAATGAAACTATTCCACACATAATTTGGATCGTTTCTTTCCGCAACAACAATAGCAACATTAACACCCGTCAGAGATAGACTAACAATGACATTGTAAGGAGTTAGGAATGATAAAACCAAATCAGGCCTCAGTTGTTGTACATATCTACGAAACCATAACATTTTTTTTATCAAATTAGTGGATCCGCATTCTTTTTCTATACAAACCCTCTTTACTCTATCATCAATAACATAAAAATCTGGAACATCTATCCATGTTATATAAATAACTGTTTCGTAGTTATCTGCGAAACTCTTTGATAATATAGACAATACTCTTTCAGCACCACCAGGGCCAAATGTAGCATCTGATACTAATAGTTTCATATTTATCTGGCTTTAACACTGCTTCTTTGATAAATCATCATGCAATGTAAACGTATCTATTTATTACTTTTGGAGTGGAAGTTTTATCCAAGAACCAAAAGTATAATTCCATTCTTCAGGATAAAAAGGCACAATCCCACCATGATGAAAAAATGTTAATTCACCAAAATAAACCTTTCCATCAACTTCATAGAAATCAACTCTAACCTGTGGAATACCTTTACTTAATTTTGAAGCAAGATCTTTCATTTCTTCGAAGCAACTTGGCTTCGCAGGTGTTGTTCGACCATGCTCATGGTACTGTGATATTGGCAAATGGTTATAGTCTGCATCAAAATAATCAAACTTGACATCTTCTCCTACTTTACCTCTATCCTGCGATACAAACATTGCTCTAACAACACCATCAAATGAGAAGAACTTATAATCTCGTAGTTCCCCAGTTTTTTCATCTTCCATATAAGTTTCGGCAATAACACGCCTTGGAACATTCTTATATGGCCACTCTCGAGTAGAAGCATAATTATCTGCTTTAAGACAGGATTTCAACTTCTTTACAGCTGCAATTTTGTCCAAATTTCGTTTATCTTTCACAACAATAACGCCGCCACTATCGTGAGTTGTTTTCAACACAAATTGATTTGGCAGTTTCTCCCACTCAATATTATCAGGACTATCCCAAACACCTATGGTAGGAATAATATAATCTTCTCCAATGATACTTGCTACATAATCCTTTGCAGCATATTTATCTACCATTACAGTGTATAATGGATTATGATCATATAATTTCTGCCAACATAATTTTTCATTATATGTTTGTGGATTATTCAAATTTAGTTTGCTACCAGTATAAAGATAATACCTTGTAGTAACATACCATTTGTCATCCTTTATCCAGTGTGCACAATCTCTAAGAATTGCTGCAAGTATCAGGCGAGGGTACTTTACAGCCTTAATGAAGTTATTCTTTATATTCATAATTTACAATTGTTTAACCAGTACTCTATTTTGTCTCGATGAGATTCACAGAAAATATAATCATATAGGACATTTCGTTTTTCTTTTGACACAGTTGATGTTAAAATACCCTTTCTCTTAAGCCACCGAACCATACGATTATCCGAGAAATTACCCATCATTATCTCGCTGTTAGAAATACAATCTGTATAATAGCTCTTTATAATTTCTCCCAACCTTTCATCATCAGCAATAATCTGATTGATTGTTTCGATATTGGAAAAGAAATCTTTTCGTTCCATCTCACTCATTTCACGAACAGCAGCTTCTTCTCGACATTGGACATAAGGTATAAGATCAAAAGAAATGGAATCCTGAAATTTCAAACTTAATAAGAACCCTTCCGTCCAAAGATTATTGCGTTTTCCGCTCCAATCAAAACAAAAATTACCTAACCCATAGAAGATAGGCACACCATTGTAAATTTCATATCCACTATAACAATGTTGATGATGGTTGACAATTACATCAGCTCCCATATCTGCAAACCAATGATACGTTTTTTTCATTCTATGGCTAGGGTATTGGAAATGCTCATGCCCACCATGCACAATCACAATTACATAATCAGACAAGTAACGAGCCTCCTTGATTTGATAATAATTATCAATTAAATCAAGTGGAGCAGAACCAGCATGATTATCTGTAGCAACGCTGAACTCTTTTTCGCAAATATTAACTAATGCTATCCTTTTGCCGGCAATCTCCCTCACAAGAACTTTTTGAGCACTTCTCAGGTCTTTTCCACCGCCCAAATAATCAATAGATAAACTATCCAAAATAGATGTTGTGCTTTTACATCCATCGTCACCATAGTCTCGAAAATGATTATTGGCTAAAGTGCAACAGTTGAACCCTATTTCCTTAATCAATTCTCCTGATTCTGGAGTACATTTTAAATTGGGACCTTTTTTCTGAATTGGTTTATTCAGATCACTTACGATCGGACACTCGAAATTAATGATAGAATAATCTGCAGAAGATATTATACTAGTTAATTCGGGAGACACAATTCGCATATCTCTATTCGCAATTTTTACCTTTATTCTATCTTGGGGACAAAAATCACCAGCGATAATGATATTCATATATACTATATTCCATGGATAACTTTAATAATTTTGTTCGCCTCTGTCTGCGAATCAAACTCTAATTCAGCGACTTTGCGACCTTGAGCTCCAATTTCATGGGATTTAACTGGATTTTCCAAAACCCAATTGAGTTTTTCAGAAAAATCGGTCGATGAATTCGGTTCTGCAATGAGGGCAGAATATCCATCCCTTAAAAATAGAGGAATATCACCGACAGATGTAATTACTACAGGATTTCCTGTCAACAAGTATTCTCCTAGTTTTGTAGGAAACCCATATTTCGCTTGAATATTATCAGGTCTATCCAGAGCTAAAATTTCGGCATTCTTCAAAATCTGAGGCATCTCATTTGCACTAACAGTTCCAGTGAAAACCACCTTATCTGATATTCCCAAACGTTCTACTAATTCAATATTGCCGGACTCATCAGATCTTTTCGGTGGTGTACCAATGATGTACAATTTGACATCACAATATTTCTTTGAGGTTATTGCGAACGCCTTTATCAACTCATCAACCCCATCTTTGTTGTTTGTAGCTTTACCACAATAAGCAATATAACGTTCAGATTCAGTCCGCTTCACATCTATAAATCTACTTCGATCTACAGTCATATTAATAACATGAATTCTACTATTATCAACACCTACAGATTCAAAATAAGATTTAAGTTGATTCGATATAACAAACAAACCAGTAAGTTTCGTACAACTTCTCAAATACTTCTCCATATTAGAGAAACGCAATTTGGATACCGCGGGATATTCAGTTCTCTCTTGATAGACTTTAACTCCTTCTTTGCCTACAAGCATGTTAACTAATTGATTACATCCGTATAGATACACGATATCGCCTGCTTTAACCCTTTGACAAAAAATCCAAGAGTATACCGTAATAGAAAGCAAGTTCTGGATTTTTGAATTCTTAACGCCCAGTTTCTCCCAATAATAGTGATATTTTATATGTGGTAATTGGGGAGCTTTACTACCCTTAATATCACTCGTAAAATATACAACCTCTGTGTCGATATATCTAGCAGAGAATTGTTTTATCATTCCCATACACCGATTAGTAACAGCAGTATTGGGTGAATAACTATCTATTACAACGTAGAACTTAGACATGTTTATTTATTAATTGTTCAATCTGTTTTATATTGTTGGCATATTTTTCATTATTGATATACCATGCATCTTGCCTTTTCTTAATGGTAGCAGGCACACCTACTAACAACACATTATCCTCTTTGCAAGACTTTGTGACTACACTATTGGCAGCTATCATTACATTGTTTCCAAGCTGCTCCACTGTAGTAAGTTTAGCCCCAACGGAGACATATAGACCGTCTCCAATAACCTTCTTTCCATTTGTGATGCAGGTAGAAGTATGAAGAACAGCATAATTGCCAATCTGGTTGCCACTACCCACAACGATAGTTCCATAATGTGGGATAACGAGACCATACCCACATACATCGCAAGCAATACTAAAACCCAGTTTGATACCCAATCTACGCTGTTTCATACGATGATAGTTGCCCCAAATTATACCTTTTGCCCCCAAGTGAGAATAATAGTCCGCCTTACGCATATGAACCAAATAATCCATGATATAATCAGGAAACACAATCGCACGTAAACGGGAAAGAAAAGACGGTTTGAAACAGCCTCTATTCATCATATAGTCCGCCTTGATATAGAAATCAAGTTCTTTTTTTGTCCGTATCATACTGTTGTTAGTTTAACTGGGTGAGGAATTTTATCAGCTTGTTAGTCACAGGTTTGGAGCAGAAGTTTGCCGTTGCATATTCGTAAGCTCTCTGGGCTACTTGTTCAGCTTCCGCTGGATGACTCAATATATAGCGCAACTTCTGACTATAAGCATCAGGATCACAAGGCTCCACCATATAAGCAGTAACACCATTCTGTACATATTTATAAATTTCGCCAACATTCGTAACAAGCATAGGCGTTCCACTCATCATATATTCTGCCATCTTTGTTGGAAAACCGCCCTGAGCACGCTTCGTGATAGGTTGCGATGTAACCAGCAAGGAAGCATTGGTAAGTATCTGAGGAACTTTGTCAAAATCCACTCGACCTTTAATGAACACTTTTTCCTCAAGTTTGTGCTCTCGGATAGCTTGTTCAACAATCATCCGATCCTGACTGCTGGGGGTACCAAACAACCATAGCTGATAATCCGGATAATCAGCCGACACCATTGAGAATGCCTTGATGATATTATCCACATTATCTTTTGCAAGCTGCATGTTTCCCATGTAACACAAGTATTTCTGCTCCACAAGTTCCCGTTTCAGCCCCTCAAACCTCTTTTCATCAATGATGGAGTTCAGTATGTACGTAGGCATCACACCTGCTCGTTCATCATAGAAACGCTTGAGGTTTTTGGTCATCAGAATACGCCCCTTAAGGTATCGGTGAATAAACCGATAGGCAAGCTTATGCCAACTGGGGATATCCTCACGAAGTCGTCGAATAGGTTCTGGGAACTCATCGCCTATGAAGAGCATTTTGATACCCAAGCTCTTCCCGATAGGCACGATAGTATAGAGTTTATCAAGCGTATCGAAACTGAGAAGAACGTAATCAAATGGCTCCGAGTCATTCGACCTACGGATTTGCTCTTTCAGTCTTTGTAGCATTGAACACTTATCGCGAAGTTTTCCTAATGTACCATTCCCGTGCTTGAGATAAGACTTGTGGAATGGTATGCCTTCCACAATGCCAGAAAGAGGCTCATGAGTATCAGAAGGTGTCTCCTTAAATGTGAATATCTCACACTTCACCCCGTTCTGCTGAAGCCCTTTGCAATAAGCTAATATGCGAATTGTTGGTGCCATACCTTCAGGAAACTGGTAGGCACATGCTATTCCTATTTTCTTAATCATTCATTCTTTCTGATATTTTTGTATTTTACATTCTTTGCATCAACCTTAAAGGTGCACTCTTTTAGACTTTTATCGATAATACAATCTGAGACTTGGATATTAGAACAATTATGCCATCTGAAAGTATTATTTGTACGCAGCCCATGGACATGGCAGTTTTTTATGGAAATAACTCCTACAGAAGCATTCTCCGCTGTTACACCTTTTATACCGGCAATAATTCCTCCCTTGCAGTTGTAGATTTCAGTATTAGAGACAGTCATATTATGCACCGAACAGTTTGCGTTTGGTTCAAAATCTATGGCATATTCAGGTGCAGTTCCTGCAATATCATGGATGACGCACTTATTTATACTTACCTTATTCGCATACGTGACGGATATTCCTTGACGTCTTGCATGATGAAGGTTACAATTTGATATTGACACATTAGATGACATCCCGCCAATATATATACAGTCTCCCCAGCAATTCGAAATCTCCAGATCACAGATTGTTATATTCCTACCATGTATAATCTGAATGCCCATACCCCATTCTCCTTGTTTTCCTGTATGAGTATTTTTATCACCGATTATCTTACCTGCCCCCTTGACAACAACATCATTGGCATCTCTTATATACAACACAGCACAACCGGGAAAGTCATTAGCTTCCAACAATATATTACCTTCGAGTTCAACGGTTGTATTACTGGGTACGTATAAAGCACCCTTTGTACTAGCAGGTGCTGTTACTCGATAGACGCCCTGTTGAATATGTATTGTGTTTCTGACATTCTTGTGAGCTAAAGCAAAGACTTGTTTCAAAACATTAGTCTTAGTCGCCTCATAAAACATAGAAGATGAAATAGTCGGTACATTCCAAGATCCTTTTATCTTAATGTCCTTAAAAATAATGCCTCTATAATCGAGTTTTGTCATAGTACCTACAATCGTACCGTTCGCCAATGAACCAGCATCGAATACGAGTTTAGATCCTTCTGGAATATAGATTGTCTTTCCTCGTAAATCAAAGTCCGATTTAACAATATAGTTAGCGTTAGCAAAAGTTATTTGCTTCTGAATATCCGATTTTCCATTCAGAACAATATCCTTGGCTGACAATAATGAACATAAAAGAAAGAACAAAAGTAGGGTGAGTAGTTTCATTCGTTAAATCTCCTGTTTTCTTTCATACATGCAATATGAGTATAGGAATATATATAGCATCACGTATATTACGTAACCACGAAACATAGGTTCGAGAACACTACACTCAATTGCGATAAACAAAGTCATTACAGCAAAGACAATTCGACCATGTCCTTTAGGCATGTGTAAGAAAGGATAGCATAGCAAATAGATGAAATACAAAAAACACGGAACGCCAAATCCTACTACTGCAGTAACAAAGTCATTGTGCGTACTCATGTTGGTTATACCAGCAGAATAACCAATGGCTTCTGCACCTGTGCGACCGCCGGTACCTATGAGATAATGTAGGAATCCAGAATCGTCTGAGAAAGCCTTCAACTTTTCTGTCCATATTAATGAACGACTACCTGCAGTAGACGCCGTGTCTGCCTCCATTCGGAAAACCAGCAATTCAAATATACCGGATTCCCAAAGTGCAAAAGTGAACAAACATAGTCCAGCTACAAGCAGTATCTTGTATCTAGACTTAACGTCAGAAAGAAAAATCAATATCAAGCTAGCGACAGAACTAGCAAGGAAAGAGCCTCTACTTGCATTCATCACAATGACGACAAATGAAGTACATACACAAGTAAGCAAAAGGATTGAGTCCCATTTTGATATTTTTATCCTAAACTGCTTGAGCAGCAAAGCAACTCCCATAACAATACCTACTGCGATAATCCCTCCAAACTGGTTCGGATTAATCCAATTGGATCTTTCCATATCACCACTATACGAGAAGATAAAGTATGACTGATTGAGCAGATAAAGTAATGACAATACTAAAGATACTACAGGAAAACTGAAAATCAATAATTTAAGTTGGCCTTCAGATTCGAGCAAAGGAATGAAAAGCAAGCATACAGTCCACCACAACAGAAATTCCTGAGCATCACCCCATACAAGACTAAGCAGCAAGAATGGGGTAATCGCAAAAAAAGCTTTCATCATCCTGTGTACTGACTCTTGGCTCTTGGGTGATAACATGAATGCTAAAATTATCAGGATGACATAATAGTATTCATCAGAAGGTAACAATCTACAGAATGAAGTGCTATTGATTGCATAGAAGCATGTAAACGAGAATATGATATATTCCCTCGAAAAGAAGACAGGAAGCATAACTGCCCCAAATAATCCCAATCTAATCACCATCGAGTAATCCTGCTCAGGCTTTGAGACGGATACCATGGCAATTAGAACGAGTGTATACAATGCTATTACTCTACCATTGCGACTTTGAAGAAGTGAAGGCATCATGAAAAGAGTTTAAGTAATTGATTGAGTATCAAGTCTGTATTAAGTTTGAAATTCTTGCAGTTCCGAACAACAATTTTGCTCTCCTCTGTTCCCTGCATCATTTCTATTATAAAATGACTCTGTTCATCAATGGTTCCTACAAAACCATCAATACCATGGTGCACAAACTCAGGAGCAGAACTATAGTCTGCACTAATCACTGGAACCTTGAGGATATGAGCTTCTGCCACAACGCGAGGGCAAGCTTCGTATGAAGATGGTATAACAAGAACGTCTGCACTCTGTATGTAAGGGTATGGGTTGACACGACTGCCCATCAATTTCACATACTCATACATTTTACATCGATTTATTTCCTCAACAAGCCTATCATACTCTCCTGCCTTGTTACCATCTCCAATGATGTACCATCTAAAATTTGTCAATCCTGCCTCTACAAGTTTAGAGGCAATCTTAGGGATAAAGGCAAACCGCTTTTGTGGTGACATGCGACCTACAGATACCAAAGTGTAAAACTGCTTGTCAAAAGGATCGTTAATAGGCTCATTTGCCTTATCAAAAATCTCCTGCACATCCTGAATATTGTGTATAGCCAAAATGCGCTCATCTATCTCTGGGAAGTATTGAGCAAAATCATCACGTGTTGTCTTTGATACACAAACAATGTTCTCCATTCTTCCATATATTTCCTTCAAACCCTTGGCGCGTTCCTCTGAAATATGATTTTTCAAATAAAGACTCATTTCGGAACGGAACCAAGCGATTCGCTTACAATCCTCGAAGTAGGATACAAACTCCGTAGAGTCTCCTTCCTGACAAGAGGTGACAAAGTCAAAATTGTACTGCTTCTGAAGATTATAAGCTACTCTTTCAAACAGCTTTACATTGTAGTTCTTTGAACAGCAACTTACGATACGTTTTATTATCTTACCTGTGATAAATGCAGCCTTCTTTACCCCCTTATACTCACTCAGGTTGGCAAAACTACTCTCAAGAAGAAAATCACTATTTAGTACATTAATTCCGTTATATACCTGACGAACTGGCCCATCAGCAATCATCGGGTAAACATAGATGTCAAAACTACCATGTTGCTGAAGCATTCGTATCATATTGAATGTACTAAACACAGTTCCACCAAATTCAAACTTTGGCAGGACAAAAAGAATTTTCTTACTCATATATGATTATCTTCTTTTGATAAGATTTATTAACTGAGAGCGTTCCCACTTGCCGATAGCGACAAAAAACCACAAACCTAACTCAATTAACAGGACACCTCCGGTAACTATTGCCTTGATGTACCAAACGTCAAAGCTTTCTGAAATGAAATAGAAAGCTAATAATGAAAGCACAAACAACAACGCACAAGGCGCAAGTACCTTGCCCGTGTATTGTAACAAATTAAGACCTGCTATTCTATGGACCAATGCCATCACTACAGACATGTTAAGAAGCTCGCAGAAAATGACAATAAGAAAAGCCCAGTAATAATCACCTCCCATTTTCAAAACAATGTAAGAAATAATCAACGGCAAGAACTGTAATAAACCTTCCGTGATTTGATATGACTTGATATTACCACATGATTTGAAAAGAAGATCCAATGAAGGGTGAAGGGACCGAACAAGCGAATAGATCAAAATTAGGCGTATAAATACAACTGAATAATCAGGAACCTGACCTAACCATATTTGAAGTATGCCTGGAGTCAAATAAAATATTGGAATAAGAACGCACAATTGAATGAAGAACAGAATTTTCGATGAGAAGAATACCATCTTAAAGGCTTTATCTCGCTCACCTGCTGCCCAAATCTTTACACAATATGGGTTTACAACTACTGTTACATTGTTAATGAATTGGAGTAGCACATTGTTAATCTGGTATGCAATGCCTCTAGCTGCATTGACGACGGTTCCTCCGAACACATTAAGAATCATGTTCAAACCGTTGTGGAAAAGCGTGTATGCCGTAATGCCCAAGAAATTCCAACTGGCAAAAGCCATCATCTTCTTGAAGTAAGCCTTATCCCATAAGCGCTTAGTATGACTTTCAGCAAAGTTTCGCTTACAGTATGTTGTATTGATAACTCTAACAAAGACCGTCACAAGCATCTGCAATACTCCGTATGTTATCAGTTTGTCAAATGGTAGAAAAGTCAACAAAAAAACAATTGCAAGCCGCATGATTCCTTCAAAGATGGACACATAAGCGTAGAAATCCATCTTCTCATGTGCAATAACAACAGCATCGTATGGTACTGTCATAACACTTACGACAGCAGTAAGAACAGACAAGTGGAAGACTACATTTGCCGCAAACAATCTATCTGGTTCAACATTAATTTTTGAACCTAAAAACCATAATCCGACCAATTCAACTAGAATGACAAAAACAACACAAACAACTATATGTACTATTATGCTGATATTAAAAACCAATTGCAATCGGTCATGATTGCCCTGGCCCATCTCATAATTTAAGAACCGTTGGGTAGATGATGAAAAAAGAATTTTAAGTGAGGTAAACATTGCTACCACACTACCCACAAGATTATAGGTCCCGTAATCATCTACTCCAAGTTCTCGAAGTACTACTCTTGATGTATAAAGTGAGATGAGCATCAGTAAACCCATTCGCACATACATGAACAATGTATTTTTAGCAAGTCTCTTTGATGTTGCTTCTGCCATAGTTATTTTTCTATTAATGTATTTGTCCTTTTTTGAATAAGTATTGTATTAATAGGTACGTCTTTAGTAACTATGCAACCAGCTGATATGACAGAATTTTCACCAATAGTAATTCCTTTTAAGATTACCACATTAGCTCCAATCCATACATTTTTGCCGATAATCACTTTGGCAGTAAAATACCCTCCCCGATTATAAATATCATGATCGTGATCATAGATGCACACATTTGGGCCAATAGTTACTCCATCAGCAATAGTTATGGACTTGCGTGCCATAATAATCGTATTTCGATTAATGAATACACCAGAACCTATAGAAAAGATCGAATTATCTCTAACCGCAAGGGTAACATTTTGACGCATAGAAAAACCGGATCCAATTCTTAATTCAGAATTATTTCCGACTTCAATATTTGCGAAATCTTTAATATTGGGCGTGCCAACAATAGATATTTTGGAGGAACGATGTTGCATCTGGAGCAGTATTATTCTTATCCTGATGCGTATCTTATGATAATACTTAAGCAATCGAATCATATCTTTGAATTATTGAAGTAATAATCGCCCAATTTTTATCTTACAAGCATATTTCACAAAGAAATACGAAAATACAAGAGTGGAAAAGAAACCAACGAATTATTCCTATCTTGGGTAAGTCCGTATAATAATACAGAAATTTCAAGATGTCTCATATAAGAAAAGAGCCAATTCTTGTCGGATCAGTAATCAACAGAATAATGATCAAAAAATCCCCTCAATAACTATAACACTTATTGCAGTTGTTCAGCAGTTTATCTCGTTGAGGGTAAAGATAGTATTCAAAATAAAAAAAAGAACAGATAATAACCGATTGTGTTAATGCGAAACAGACTTGGCATTCGAGCGGATAAAACTATAAGAATTAATGGGGCAACCAACCTTATTTGTTCGTTAACCTTAATTCCCTAAATTATCCAAGTAGCCAAAAAGCAAACAAACAACATCGGCAAATACCAGATATGACCAATTCCGCACGCCAAATCGTATAGATATCTTGGAAATACTATATCCATTCCATAAAAGTGTATAGTAAACTAAAAATAATACTTGGAATAACTAGTCGCTTAAACTTATTAGTCCCCCCAATAAATACTCCTTCTTTCTTGTCAATACAGCATAAGCATATACATAACCAGAGATAAAAGTGAAAGACTCTAACAGAAATGAATATAACAGTTCTTAGATCTAATGACATGCTTTTACCTTATGAATGCCAATAGACAACTGCCAAGTGGAGGCTGTAGGTGGAAAAATCACGAACGAATGCATACATCATGTCTATCTCTGAAAGCCTTGATTGTGAGGCAATACGAAATTTTATTTCTGATGTACTTGACATTGTTGATAAACAATCACTTTAGACCCGTTAAGGACCTAAAGAGACAAGATTTTATTTAGTTAAAAAATTAAGTTTAATTTAAACATCAGATTACATGGTCATGGGGTTAACATTTATGTGGCAACAGATTGACCAACCCCTCTTTTGTAATTTTCTTAATCCGACAAAAGACAGAAGGCGATCGTCAGTTTTCGGGAGTCATAAGTTTAATATTTTTTAATCAAACTGCTTATTATCTCTTATCAGGTCACGAGATCACGGGAGCAGGTTCCGTTGACCTCATGTGTTTCTATCCTATTTATATGTCCTTGTAGACAGGAACATCATTGTCGAAAGGAATCAGACAGCATTTTTCTTCGCCACAAATTCTTTCGCCTCTTTGTAGTAGACTTCGATATTCTCGCAAAAGACATTGAACGCACAAGCCTCACTACCTTTAAACCACTCTTTGAGATAGTCGTTGAACAGAAATCCTTTTTGGAATCTCAACTATGAGAGTTCAAGTTCCTTTAGTATGCCAAAGATCCCTTTCTTAATTGTGCCCTTGAGAGCCTTCTCATCCTGCATTTTCTTCAAGATGTCGACTATGGATTCTGGACTTAGTACTTCAATTATCATATTATTAACTGTTAACTTGCTTTGTTTTGAAGCGTGCGGAGGATTCAAGCCTCTGTTAGCACCTGTGCGCACATTTAACCATTGTTTACTTCGCGAGGTTTGCAATACCTTTAAGTTCATTCTGAATGTACTCGAGGCTTGCAATCTTTGCCTTGGTTTCTTCAAGGTTGAGGCGACGAGTGTTGTCAGAATTGAACTCTAAGAGGGTGCAACGCTTGCTATCACCTTCAATAAAGAATTGGTCGTAGTTAAGGGAACGGTTGTCAGCTGGTACGCGATAGAAATCACCCATATCCTCGGCCTTGGCGCATTCCTCGTTGGTGAGAAGGGTCTCGTACATCTTCTCGCCGTGGCGGATGCCGATGACCTTGATGTCTTCCTTCTTGCCACCAAAGAGTTCGCATACGGCCTCTGCCTGAGTCTGAATGGTACAGGCTGGGGCTTTCTGAACGAGGATATCACCGTTCTGCCCATGTTCGAAGGCGAAAATGACGAGATCGACGGCTTCTTCGAGCGACATGATGAAGCGAGTCATCTTTGGCTCAGTGAGGGTAACAGGGTTACCGTGGCGAATCTGATCGATCCAGAGAGGGATAACGGAGCCGCGGGAGCACATCACATTGCCGTAACGAGTGCAGCAGATTTTGGTGCCGCCAGAATAGCGAGACTTAGCCACAGAAATCTTTTCCTCGATGGCCTTGGTGATACCCATGGCATTGATAGGATATGCAGCCTTATCTGTAGAGAGACAAATTACAGCCTTAACACCTGTTTCAATTGCTGCTGTCAATACGTTATCTGTACCAATGACGTTTGTCTTTACGGCTTCCATTGGGAAGAACTCGCACGATGGTACCTGTTTGAGGGCGGCTGCATGAAAGATGTAGTCAACACCTGGCATAGCATTCTTACATGACTGGAGATTACGCACATCACCGATGAAGAACTTAATTTTACTTGCATATTCAGGATATTTAACCTGATATTCATGACGCATGTCGTCCTGCTTCTTTTCATCTCGTGAAAAGATGCGAATCTCAGCGATGTCTGTATGAAGGAAACGATTAAGAACTGCGTTACCAAAAGAACCGGTACCACCGGTAATCATCAGAATTTTACCTGCAAAAATTGACATAATTATATAGTGTTTTGAGTCTATTATTCTATTACTACTTTATCGAAAAACGTGTCGGGACGCTCAGAGTTGAAAATTTCATTGCAATACATGACTGTAACAAGATCTTGGGTGTCAGAAAGATTGATGATGTTGTGGGTATAGCCAGGAAGCATGATGACGCTCTGAATCTTGTCACCACTTACTTCGTATTCAAGAATCTCAACATTTGGGTCGTTCTCATTACGAAGTTGAATAAGCCCATGACCACTTACTACAATGAACTGCTCCCACTTAGTGTGATGCCAGTGCTCCCCCTTGGTAATTCCGGGTTTGCTGATGTTGATACTCACTTGCCCACAGTTCAAGGTATGGAGTAATTCCGTGAAACTACCTCGATTATCGATGTTCATCTTGAGGTCGAAGATGACCTTCTCCTTGGGGAGATAGCTGAGATAGGTGCTGTAGAGACGCTTGGCGAACGAATCGGCAGGAATCTCAGGAATCATCAAGGTCTTTGGCATCTCGCGAAACTGGTAGAGAAGTTCTACGATTTCTCCAAGTTTGACGTGATGGGTGATTGGTACTGCGCAATAACGGCCTTCAGGTGTAAAAACTGCATCTACGCCATCAAACTCACAATGATGTTCCTCTCCCTTCAACACACAAATCATTTCCTCAACAAGGTCGTCAATATATAGAAGCTCCATATCTACGTTAGGGTCATTGATGGTGATCGGAAGGTCGTTAGCAATGTTGTTGCAGAAAGTGGCGACAACACTGTTGTAGTTCGGGCGACACCACTTACCGTAGAGGTTCGGGAAGCGATAGACAAGTACTTTGGCTCCTGTCTCTTCACCATATTGGAACATAAGTTCTTCGCCAGCCTTCTTACTCTTGCCGTATTCGCTTGTACCAAAGCGACCAGCAAGAGTAGCTTGGATAGAACTGCTGATCATTACAGGACAGTTATTCTTGTACTTCTTGAGGGTATTCAAGAGGACAGTAGCAAAGCCGAAGTTGCCTTCCATAAACTCCTTGGGATCCTGCGGACGGTTGACACCGGCAAAGTTGAATACAAAGTCACAATCCTTACACCAGACATCAAGCTGTTCAGGGGTAGAGTCAATGTCATATTCATAAACTTCGTCAATGAGAAGGTCGCCATAGTACTTGGCTTTGCCCGTCTTTATATTACCTAGTTGAGCACAGATATTCTTTCCAACAAACCCCCGTGCCCCTGTAACTAATACTTTCATATTTTCATTAAATTTAAAACTTACGCCATACCATTTTGTTTACGACTCCTACGTAGGACTGAATGATCTTAACTACCTTTGTGCTAACATTTTCATCAGTATAGCTTGGCACTGGTGTACCATAATCACCATTCTTAATTAGTTCCACTGCTGTATCAACAGACTGGAGGAGACCATTGATGTCAATACCAGAGAGGATGAAGCCTGCCTTATCTAGTGATTCGGGACGCTCGGTAGAGGTACGGATGCAGACTGCCGGAAATGGATAACCTACGCTGGTAAAAAATGAACTTTCTTCTGGGAGAGTCCCTGAATCTGATACTACTGCAAAAGCGTTCATCTGGAGGCAGTTGTAGTCGTGGAAGCCAAGGGGTTGCTGCACTTGTACGCGAGGGTCGAGTTGGAAACCTGAAACTACGAGGCGATTGTGTGAACGTGGGTGACAACTGTAGAGGATAGGCATGTTGTATTTCTCTGCCATGGCATTGATGGCAGAGAAAAGACTAAAGAAGTTCTTCTCTGTGTCGATATTCTCTTCGCGATGTGCGCTCAAAAGAATATATTTGCCCTTCTCCAAGCTAAGACGTTGGTGAACATCGCTTGACTCAATCTTTTCGAGATTCTGGTGGAGCACTTCTGCCATCGGTGAACCAGTAACATATGTGCGCTCACGTGGTAGTCCACACTCTGCAAGATAACGACGTGCATGCTCAGAATAAGCAAGGTTAACATCAGAAATAATATCAACGATACGACGGTTGGTCTCCTCTGGGAGGCATTCATCCTTGCAACGGTTACCGGCCTCCATGTGGAAGATAGGAATATGAAGGCGTTTTGCTCCGATGACACTCAAACATGAGTTAGTATCACCCAAAACGAGAACAGCGTCAGGCTTGGTAGCTACCATGAGTTTGTAGCTGGCATTGATAATGTTACCACAAGTTGCGCCAAGGTCATCGCCTACAGCATCCATGTACACCTCAGGATCCTTGAGTCTGAGATCTTTGAAGAAAACGCCATTGAGGTTGTAGTCGTAGTTCTGGCCAGTATGTGCAAGGATAACATCAAAATACTGGCGAGTCTTGTTGATAACGGCTGCGAGACGGATAATCTCGGGACGAGTGCCGACGATTATGAGTAACTTCAGTTTACCATTGTTCTGGAAACTGATATTTGAATAGTCTGTACGGAGTTCCATATTATTGTTTTGATTGAATTATTCTATTGTTCCGTAATATTGGGAATACCACTCTGCAAATGCCCTCAAACCTTCTCTAAGTGATGTGGTTGGCCTAAAGCCAAAGTCTTGTTCAAGTGGTGTTATGTCTGCGAATGTGACAGGTACATCTCCTGGTTGCATTGGTACAAGTTCCTTATGTGCTTCGAAATCGTAATCTTGAGGTAATACCTTGGCACGAATCAATTCTTCCTGAAGGATGGTCACAAAGTCCAATAGATTCTCAGGAGAGTTATTACCAATGTTATACACCTTGTATGGTGGAATTGGAAGTCCATCCTCTCCGTTCTGCTTCTCTGGAGCATGCTGCAGAATGCGAACAACGCCCTCTATTATATCATCCACATAAGTGAAGTCACGCTTGCAGTTGCCATAGTTGAATATCTGGATGGTCTTGCCATCACGAAGCTTGTTGGTGAAACCGAAGTAGGCCATATCAGGACGGCCGGCAGGACCATAGACGGTGAAGAAACGGAGACCGGTTGATGGAATATTATACAACTTTGAGTAGGCATGCGCCATAAGCTCATTGCTCTTCTTTGTAGCCGCATAGAGGCTGACAGGATTATCCACCTTATCATCAATAGAATAAGGCACTTTCTTGTTTGAGCCATACACCGAAGACGAAGACGCATAAACCAAATGTTCCACCTCATGATGGCGGCAAGCCTCAAGGATATTGTAAAAACCGATGAAGTTGCTCTCGATATAAGCATCAGGATTGGTGATAGAATAACGTACTCCTGCCTGAGCTGCAAGGTTTACTACAACAGCGATCTTGTTCTCGGTGAAAATCTTCTCGACAGTTGCCTTATCAGTAATGGATGCATGAACAAATTCCCAATCTCGGTTAAAAGCCTCTATTTCCTTCAGACGTTCATACTTGATGTTTACATCATAATAGTCTGTGATTGAATCAATGCCAATGACTTTGATTTTTTTCATATCATGAAACAGACGCTTGACAAGGTTGGAACCGATGAAACCTGCTGCACCAGTAACAAGGACTGTCTTGCCTTCGAGATTTACATTATACTGTACCATAAGTTAATCACGTTTAAAGATGTCACGAGTATATACTTTCTCAATCACGTCATCAAGGAATGAATCATAGCGATTAGCGATGATAACCTTGGACTTTTGCTTGAACTCTTCAAGGTTGTTTACTACAAGGGAACCAAAGAATGATGTTCCATTTTCGAGAGTTGGTTCATAAATGATAACCTCAGCACCTTTGGCCTTGATACGCTTCATGATACCCTGTATAGCCGACTGACGGAAATTATCACTATTCGACTTCATGGTAAGGCGATAAACGCCAATCACACACTCACATTCCTTGGCAGTATCCCAAATGGCATTCTCGTTATAATAGCCAGCCTTACGGAGGACAGCATCTGCAATGTAGTCCTTGCGTGTCCGGTTTGACTCGACAATAGCAGTCATCATGCATTGAGGTACTGAAGCATAATTTGCAAGAAGCTGCTTTGTATCCTTAGGTAAGCAGTAGCCACCGTAGCCGAATGATGGATTGTTGTAGTGGGTGCCGATACGAGGATCCAAAGCTACACCATTGATGATGGACTGTGTATCGAGTCCCTTTACCTCTGCGTAGGTATCAAGTTCATTGAAGTATGATACTCGAAGAGCGAGATAAGTGTTGGCGAAGAGTTTCACTGCTTCTGCCTCCTTCATGCCCATGAAAAGCGTATCGATGTTTTCCTTGATAGCCCCTTCCTGAAGAAGATCAGCAAAAGTCTTTGCATATTCTTCTGCATTTGGATTACCAATAGCTGCAATAGCTGCATTCTCCTCATCCCATTTCTTATCTTGAGCAGAAGGAAGGGGCTTTGGATAACCTACAATGATACGTGAAGGCCAAAGGTTATCTTCAAGAGCTTTGCTTTCACGAAGGAATTCTGGTGAGAAAAGAAGGGTGAAATGATGACCCTTGAGGGTAGGATCTGTCATGAACTTGAGAGCGTACTTCACATAAAGGGAACGTGTATAGCCTACAGGAATGGTACTCTTAATAACCATAACAGCATCGGGATTGACGCTAATAACAAGGTCAATGACATCTTCTATATGGTGTGTGTCAAAGAAATTCTTGGCTGGATCATAATTTGTAGGAGCTGCAATCACTACGAAATCTGCATCCTTGTAAGCAGATGCACCATCGAGGGTAGCAGTCAAGTTCAGTTCTTTTTCGGCAAAATACTTCTCAATATACTCATCCTGAATAGGTGAAATTCGATTGTTAATTTTCTCCACCTTCTCTGGAATTACATCGACAGCAGTTACTTTATGGGTCTGTGACAAAAGGGTTGCTATTGAAAGGCCTACATAGCCTGTACCTGCAACAGCAATTTCTAATTTTTTAAACTCTCTCATATTTTTTGAAGTTTTAGTTGTCATAATTTTGAAATTAAGAAGTGCCAATTATTTACAAAACGAGCACCTTAATCAGGTTTTACCCAGAAAATCTTGAAAGTTTCTGAATATTCTGGATATTCGTCGAGACATTTCTCTTTGAGTTCCTTCTCAATATACTTCTTGTAAGAAGGATCAACAAGTGTAATGACAGCACCTTTGAAATCTACGCCAGAAAATCGCCCCATATACGCCCTGCAATGGACGCGTAATATTATAGATACTGATAAGTTCTGGCGATCCAGACTCATAGTTGTGAATGTTTGATCCGCAAGAGTCGAATGAGTACTTTCCAAAAAGATGGAGGTTGCCTGCTTCCCATACAATCACGTCCAAACGTACACATCGATACTCAGAATAGAAATGTTCTGCTCGCTTTGAAATGAGTGGGGCATCACGTCTCTTGTTGCCTCGAAGGTTTCCCTTGGAATGTCACGAAAGAATGTCTTATCAAATGTCTTGAGTAGTTGGTGCTGATAAACGAGCATATTCCATGCCGCTATCTTGCACTCAAAGACTCGAAGGTTGTAATCGGAATTGACAAGATTTCTGTTCAAACCACTGAAGAAAATGCCAATTTCGAACTCTGGCATCTTTGGATTACGCTTGAGATGCGCCATAGATTATTCCAGTTATCGATCTAATACCTCAAACCGAGGTGAATTCTTGGATTTAAACTCCGGTACTACTTTCTTCATCAACCTCACTGTATCCATGATCTTTACTGTACGCGACAACTTCTCGAACTCTCCATAGGTATCAAGGATATCAGTATATTCATAATGACGTACCTTAGCTATCATAATTTTCTTATTCTCTGTAGGAATCGTATTCTCCTTATCACTCAGGACTTCCTCATAAAGCTTCTCACCCGGACGCAATCCCGTAAACTCTATCTCAATATCTTCACCCGGACGATAACCGGCAAGTTCGATCATACGAGTAGCCAAGTCAACAATCTTCACAGCCTTGCCCATCTCAAAGACAAAAATCTCATTGCCCTCACCCATAGTAGCGGCCTCCATTACCAGGCGACAAGCTTCGGGAATAGTCATAAAGAAACGGATGATATCGGGATGAGTCACTGTGACAGGACCACCATTCTCGATTTGTTCCTTAAAACGGGGAATTACAGAGCCGTTACTACCCAAGACATTTCCAAAGCGGGTAGTGATAAATTTGGTATGACCTTTCACTTTTCCCTCACGAATAGCACATCCCAGACTCTGTACATAGATTTCTGCCAGACGTTTCGAGCATCCCATTACATTGGTCGGATTCACCGCCTTATCGGTAGAAACCATGATCATTTTCTCAGCTCCGTATTCTACAGCCATATCAGCAACCTGACGCGAACCGACCACATTGACCAGCACAGCTTCACAGGGATTTTCCTCCATTAACGGAACATGCTTATAAGCAGCAGCATGGAAGATTACCTGAGGGTGATAGATATCGAACACCATACGAAGACGCTCTTTCACGCGGACATCTCCAATGACAGGAACAAAATCAAGACCGGGATAATTCTTCTCAAATTCCAGACGGACATTATGCAGAGGTGACTCGGCAGAGTCAAACATGATCAGTTTCTTGATATTCATCTGAGCCAATTGCCGGCAAAGCTCGCTACCAATACTACCGGCAGCTCCTGTCACCAACACAACCTTGCCACAAAACTCTGTCATCACCTCCTCCATATTAATATGAATTTCTGAGCGACCCAGCAAATCCTCAATCTTGATAGGACGTACCCACTGGTGAAAACTTCCGTTTTCGTCAGCCTCACTAATACTCGGAGCTATCAGTGTTTTCAACCCGTTTCTTTTACAATACTGAAGCAAACGTCCTTCCTCTTCACGGGTATTCTCATAGCGGGCAAACAAGATGCCTCCGATACATTTCTTATGAATCAGTTTATTGAAGCACTCTTCATCTTTAAAAGAATAAACAGGAAGATCAGCCACACGCCGAATAGAATTACCTGTTCCATAAATACAAAAGCCTACAACTTTATAATGAGAACTGTTCAGTAACCGGACTTTCAATGCCACACTCTTATCATCAATACCATAAATCAGAATACGCATATTCTTTTTATTCAGTACATTCAGCAAGAATTCATAAACAATAATCAACTGTATACGAAACCCAACCATAACAATAAAAGTAAGCATAGCGTCAAACAGTACAAAAATTATTTTCTGACTGTTATGTAATCCCGTCTGTGGCAGAAGAAACCAAATGACAATGGCTATGCAGACAGCCTTTATGAGCACACTTCCCGCCAACCTCCATAATTCCTTCAACTGGGAAAAACGGATCGTATTACGATAAGTATGAAATAGAGTAGCCCCCAAAACACTCGATATAACTGAAACCGCCAAGATATGGAAAAGCGAAACTATTTCTTTGGAAGTTTCCGTAATATAATGAATGCCAATAAATGACACCCAAGTACACAGTAAAGCTATGAATGTATCGATTCCCAATACAACCCAATAACTAAAGTAGTTTTTCTGTAAATAATGAATAAAACGGTCAAATGCGTGTTTCATAATTTAAATCCCCCAATTAATTATCATATATTCTTACAACGCTGATTATAAACAACTAGAATAATAGTATATAATCGTACATAATTATATTATTTCTATCAAATCAGGATTTACTTCTACACCCACCGAAAAGAAATTAGGCAGTTCGACAAGAAGACGTTTGACTTTAGAGCCACGGGTAGTAAGCAGACGGCCTTCATAACCTTCAAAAGGACCTCCAATAATACGGATCATACGACCATACATTGTATCGCTTATCTCTTCAGGTAAATAATATTTAGGATTTTCCGAACCTCGGACAGCACGTATAAAACGCTCCATATCCAAATCGGCAACCATCATAGGCTGACAATAACCGCCACCTTTCTGGTAACGATATTGAAGGGTCGGTATTTTACGAACAAACAGATCTAGAACTTCTCTTGTATCGTGGATAAAAAGCAGGTCCTGCATAAACGGTACTTCTTCACGAATTCGTTTGCCATTTTTCAACTTTAACCGCCATTGCATAGGAGTAAATACTTCTAGATGTTCATCACTGAGCTGCTTATAAGCAGGCAATTTAGCATTGGGACGTTTGAGGTCACGCATTACATACCAATGCATCCGTTGTTCATCTTTCAGGAGCGCCATAAAACCTCAAGCCAATAGTTCTAATCCTACCTGATTACATACAACGTTATATATCAAGTAGTTATCATCATATTTCACAAAAGTTAGAGATCTCTCCCCACTATTATTAAACTTTTTCATCTTCACCATACAAGATGCATTCAAGGTCTATTTACAACCTTACTTTTTATTTCTCTCTATAAGAGAAATACCAACGGGCACAAAGGTACGTAATTTATTGGAAATAATAGCATAAAACATATATAATTTTGGGTAATTGCTTCTTCTAGAGAAGGATTTACTTAACAGATGTTTAATCATTATTAATTATATAATGATTATAACTGTCTGATATTTAAACCGTTGAATTAAATGTTACATCTTTTTATTTATCTTATAGAGAGAACCATATTTTGCTAAACATATTTAGCTTATATCAATATTATCCCTTCTTGTAGTTTCTCTTTAATAGCCAGTGCGATATCATTATAGAATTAAGAATGATATATAATGACTATTAAACCGTTCCGAATTCCCGTTTTACTTTGTTATACCCTTGCTTTAGGAAAGTTTTAATATGCAAAAGAAATAACAGTAAACCATACATATCCTTTGATACATATTGCCGATTTACAGTTTCATGGCTATATTGTAGATTATCTCATCTCTACAATGACTTAAGAATAAGACTGTTCGCCTTGTCTACCAAAGAAGCATCCAATGAGGCTAGATAAATGCGAGTAGTGTTCTCCGAGTCATGTCCCATAGCTTCACTGATAACAGACAAGGAGATATTTTTACTTTTGGCAATACTAGCCCAGGCGTGGCGGGCAACATATGTAGTTAAAGGTATGGATAATCCTAACTGCATCCCAAGTCTCTTCAGTTTTAGATTCACCAAATGGGCAGTTTTTTTATACTGTTTCCTTCCGTCCACTTCCATATCTCGTATAATAGGTAGTAGGTAAGGGCTCCCCTGAGTATCATACTTGTTAATTATTTCTTGCATTGGCTTCTCCCATTTGATGAACAACTGTTGCCCTGTCTTCTGTCGGCGATAAGACAAAATACCATTCTGCAAGTCTTTCTTTCTCAAAAAAGCCATATCAATGAATGACATACCACGCGTGTAAAAAGAAAACATAAATATATCCCTTGCATAAGCCAGAGAAGGACTCTTTGTTAAATCAAGCTCCCTCAAACGGCGAATCTCCTCTAACGGAATAGCACGTTTAACCGTCTTGTCTATCCCTGTATATACATATTTAAAAGGACTTCGCTGAACCGTCAAGTCCTTCTCCACAGCACGATTATAAATAGCCCGAAGATTCCGCATATAATAAGAGGTGGTATTCGGACAAATACCGGTAGATTTTAAAAAGCTCTCATATTTCATCATCAAACTGGAATCAACTTCTTCCAACAGGACATCTTTCCCTTTACGGAAACGTATGAAGCTGTTTAATGTAGTCATATAAGTTTCAGCAGTACGGTGTTTCCCGACTTGATTTAACTCTTTGATAAGATTTAGAGTAAAGGATACAAAACCATTATTCTCTGTGGATGCACAATAAAGCTCCACCAGACTATCCGAAGTATAAGCAATGCCTGAACGTTCAAGACGAGTAATAATATTCTTCAGTCTTATACTATCCTCCATCAGAGAATTCTTCAAAGAAAGCAAGTAATCTCTTCGACTTTCACTGGTTGCTGAAGGTAGAATAACCTCCGAATGTATCGCATCCCATTCTGCAGGAAACAACTTGTATCCGGTATGTATTTGTCTTACTATACGTTTATGAATCACTTGATAGAAAAGTGTACCTTCTTTCGTAGCAACGGAAGATGCACGGAATTTTACTTTTACTGTTGCCATACAAAATTATTTCTCTAAATAAATTATAATCAAACGTAAACTTATAGATATTGAATGATCTGAATAAAACGTTTTATCTGAATTTAACAATAATCACTCTCCATAATTCACATTTCATTATTTCTTCACTACAGAACATACAATAATCGAAATAACTTGTTGCTTTACCTTATTTTAATAACTAATTCTTGTTTTTTATACTCCCAAAGCTTTCCATACAACAGATTTCCGATTCACTGAACTTTCCTAAGATTTCTTTTTTCAGTATAAAAAATCCGTCACATATCTATCTCATCCAACACAAAGCATTCGCCTTAACCTCAATTTGGTAGATTTCTCCAATTTTGCTTTCAACATCCTTAGCTCATTTGCTATCGGCTCGGGGAGAGCAATGTCGTATCGTGAGTTACGACCAATATTCTCCTGCTGGGGTGAACACATTCTGACGGGACATTAGCTGCCCATTCATCCGTACTGCTGCCTACAAAGATAAAGTTGCCTTCACCCAGGTTCACTTTCAATTCCTTCAGCTCCAGACGCAAGGGAGGAAGGAGAAGTTTACGTCTCATAAAACAATACGCACAGGAGTGTTCACATTCACCTTTCAACGGGTTATATGTATGTGAAACGAAAGCATACATATTCCCTGTACTTTTATTCAGTGCCATACTGGTTATTTTTTAAAAGTTCGTCGTTAATAATTTATTTAATACTTGATACACAGTTCCAGTCCTACGACCGACTAATCTTGTCATATCAGCTAATAGCCAGTTTATAATTCCCGACAGTCCAACAGAATCATATTTTTCACGGCTCTCCGGAAAATAGTTGTCTTCTCATCCATAAGACATGTTTTTTATAACTGGCATTAATGTAGAGGTTTCATTAAGGGATTGGGATGATTCGGATTCTCCTGAATGGTCAACCGGTCCATATCTTCCTTTTTCTGCCACATATAAGCCTGATACTCCGGACTGTCCTCTTCCGCCCATTCAAGATTGATGGAGTTGTAATTCAGGTAATCCTGATCCTTATGCAGTACCCGCGGCCTGCTCATCAGAGAGTTATCACCGGCTACAAATTCCGCTTCCGCCATAAGAGCATCAACACGCGCACGTCTCTCGTCAATAGAACCATAACGGTTCTTACGATAATAGCATACGTAAGGATCCACAGAAACCAGCCGATCCGTATCGCTGTCACCGATTACCGTGACTACAAACAGTTTTTTCCTTTTATCAAGTATGGTACCATCCGACCGTACCACCAGTCCGTTATCCAGCTTTCTTTCCTTGTCGATCGGAGAATACTTCGGGACCTGTTTCCATGTAAGATTCAAGGCATGACAATTGCCCGGATTATTATCCTTATGAACCGGTACATATTTCCTGCCATCCCGGGGCATAGGACTGAAACAGATGGCTACAGCTTCATCAAGAGGTATTTCTCCATGGCTTTTCGTATCCAGATATTTACTTCCGTCCGGGTATGCCCGTTTTAGCCCCCCCCCCCAGTATGACAGCCTGATCCTGCAAAAACCGTTCATTAAGATGGAATTTCATCACTGGTATGATATCCTGGGCTATGAGGAGTTATCAAAGCTTGGTTTTCAGGAAACCGATGTGGAAAGGGCCTACAATACGGTATGCGCACAAGAGGCGATAAGGGATACCTGCAGACGGACATTCAAAGCGGGCGTTTCATACTCCAGGCAGGAGGTAAAGGGAATGCTCCAGAAGATATATGACAGCATCGGACTGACCGGGAAAACAGCCAAGGCTAAAGAGCTGGCACAATATCTCCCCGTCATAGAGAGGCAAAGGATGAATGAGAAAGGCAAGAGGGGGTATTTTATAGAAATCCGGGAAATGTAAGGATAGAAGCAGTACGTTCAGTTCATAACAGGACGATACTGCCATCTTTTTTCTTCTTGACAGGTATAAAGCTTAAGGTGAGACAGTCAGCAGGGATAGTAATCGCACATCAACAGTTATTCATCGGGAAGTAATTATTCCGAAGAAAAAAATAACCCTCACAGATATACCCTAACCTACTATCATAAAAAATGAGAATTATTATTCCATGCGCTAACATCTAATATCATATATTACACAGATAATTTCGTATATAATGATAAAGGATTCAGTTTTGCTAAAGGGAAATAATGGACAGACCTATCTACCATAGACACTTCCTAATTATAATTGCAAGTATATCCCGCATCAGAAAGATACTTAGGAGAATATTACGAATGAATTATTATGATTCAATCTTTAGGAATGATAACTTACAGGTTAACCGAAGGCAGAATATTTTGTGAATATATTACAACTATTATAATAATCACTCAGACGGCGTTTGCCTACAACTAACGAATACAATATTTTAGTGCATTTTTTTCATAAAATCAGCAATATTACTTTCCATTTAAAATCCAAACCAAGTTGGATAATTCATCAATAATTAACTTTTATATTATATCTTTGTGTCAGGGTGTTAAGAGGAAGTAGGCTCTGCTGAGGAGCAACCTACCAGCAATAAGCATCCTGACGGTACGCAGTAATGCTACTTGGGGAGGCGGTCACACGCCTCTCTTTTTGTATTACTGATACTGTCTGATATGGCTAAGAAAACCTAACCAAAATCCTATGGTAAAACAAACTTTCCACAGCAGACACCTTGGGCGGGCTGCAAATTCCTTTATCAGTCAAACCATTAATGAGAGTTACAAACTTAAAAGAGCGGACTCTCAAGCCGCAAGTAATAATTAAGTATTTCTCTCAAAAGAAAGCTGTTTTACCTTATAGGATTCCGTATTATTTGACAATACACGACACATATTCCTTTTCGTATTTAAGTACAAAATAGACTCTGTTCACCAACCGTCGGGCAATCTTCACAATCGCTTTCTGAGGGTTCATACGCTTCCGGTATTCTGTGTAAGCCATTGTCATTGCAGGATCTATCCGGATGGCAGTCCACGCGGATTCAACCAATAGCCATCGAAGCATGAAATGGCGACGTATAGTCATATTGCTGACCGAATCATTGTCACCACTGGAATGGCACATGGGAACCAAACCTATAAAAGATGCCAGATGTTCTGCACTATTAAACCGAACTATATCATCAATCTCCACCATTAAGGTAGCGGCGGTTGTAATTCCTATTCCGGGAACTGATGACAGTAAGCGTATCGGTTTAGCAAATGGCGCTTTTCGTGATATTTCACGAATGGCGCGGGTTTCCTGCAACAACATCTTCCTCAAACGGATGAACTGTTCAAGGTGAAGTTCCAATATTTTCTTACCATACTCTGTGGAAAGTTCAAGGCTATGCAGCCATCTCAGGAAACGTTTGGACCAACAATGGGACGAACATCGGATAAACTCCTCTGGAATCTTCACTCCATGAAAATGTAACAGTGACTTGATTCTGTTCTTGGCACGTGTACTGTCTTTCACAATCAGGGTTCTCATCCTTATCAAAGAGCGAAGTTCCAAGGTTGCTGTTCCCGGAACATATATACCCTCCAATGAACCGGAGCGTAACTCACGGGCCAGCTTGTTACAGTCAACGGCATCCGTCTTACGCAGTTTTTCCTTGCTCATTGTCGGAACATCGGCGGGATTGACCACAATGTTGGTGATTCCCAAATCTGTCAGACTCTCGTGTATCCAAAAACCGCAGAATCCGGCTTCATATACAGAGAAGTAATTGGCACCAGGATAATTGCTGACAAGATACTTGTGCAATAATTCCGGTTCAGGACTTTGGCTGAATCGCTTCAGAACACTGTGCTCTGATAAAATTGCAACCGACCAACTTTTCAAGTGGACATCAATTCCTACGTAAATATTTTGTCCACTAAAATCTAATTTGTTTCTTTGTACACACTTCATAAGCTATATCGTTATGAGTTAATATTGTTTTTGTTATACACAAAGTTAACTATAATGGTATAGCTTTTTTAGCGCTATCTCACGTTATCCATCACTTCCGGTTTTAAACATAGGAACTTAAATAGGATATGTTTTAGAGTAAAAAAATGTTGCATCCTGTTGACTGGTTAAAGGGCGGTTTGAATGCAGAGAAATATTGCAGAGTCCGGTTGCTCGTACTATAAAAGGTAGTTGATGAAAATGAAACCTCAGTGACTATCGGGGGATAGAGAAGACAATGCAATTACTAAAGGGATAAGTTGCGATAGTTGTCTTAGGTATTTTCAAGCAGACGCAGTAGGACAAATGAGAACATGTACTTATAAAATTGAAAAAACAATATACAGCTTCTTTCGATAACCCACATCTTGATCTGTTATCCATTCATATATGAAATGTATGTGGGGAATTATAGTAACATATGGAATTTAATGTATATTCCATTTACTGCTATCAAATTTATTTAAACTGTTATTTACACATTTATGTTGTATATAGGGGGTGTCACACGTTTACACCCCTCCTGATAACACTGCCATACGTGACATAACTCACTAATAAACAAGGGGTGTGACTGTAATATAAGAAAATTCCCCAAATGGAAACTCACACTGGAAACACCGTCATTCATAAGATTTACACCCCTTGCTCATGTACTTTACACCCTACATTCATACACTTTACACCCCATAAAAAATGCGGTGGTACAAATAGGAACATCTACCTGTTTGTCATAATTGATTATTCTCATATTTTCTAAAGAGGTACCTAAGCTTATCTTTTGAAATTCCAAGTTTTTTGGCTATGGTTCCTAATCCAATTACTTTTCCTTTTTCATCTTTTGTACCTCTGCGACTATGCCACCATTCAATCTCTTCCTTTGTCTGTTCCCGCCTTGCCGGTACAGGGGACTGGCGACCGACAGTAACATCAGTTATTGCCTGTAGTACGTTACTGTCTGTTTTAGAAAACTTTGTAATATATCTCTCCATACAGTAATTGGCAATATAGACAGACAAGTTCTCTACTGCTTTGCGTTTTCTTCTCTGGTCAGCATCAGGATTACCGGCCAGCATGTGAAGGACAATTGCACAATGGAAAGCAATACAGGCAATTCCATTCCTCATGCCGTTACGTTCTGCTATGTGATCCTCCAGATATTGCTCATACTGCTGATCGGTCCATTTCTTCAAGGCTCTATTTACATAATCGAGATTGACCGCATACTCGCCACAAGGAATATCACCGTTAACCGGATCGTGGTAGAAACTGTATGTACGCCGCCATTCATCAATCCGGTCTCTGATATTCTCCAATGCAGCACCTTCAGGCAAGTCTAAAGTAGGAGAGTCCGCAGACAGTTCAGGAATCACGGAGAAACAAAAACGACGGGCAGTTCCACCTTCCACCTCTTTCTCATTTATGAGTGAATCGACAGCGTTGGGGGTACCTGTAAACGTACAATTAAAATATACAGGAAAAGATCCTCTGGTAGAACTTCTGCCGTTATTGTTCTGGTATACCTCATCATTATCAAACGCATTGCGAAGATATGAAAATTTAAGTCCGCCCTTTCTAGAAAATGCCTCGTACACTTTGACTAATTCTGTTTCCATCGCATATATGTGAACACCCCGGTTAAAAGCAAGGATATCCATAAATTTGGATGCGGAAACATTGATGCCTGCTGTCTGGATGATTTGTTGACAACCCTCAAGTTGCAGTTTATTGCGGTCCGATTCGAGAATGCGATGAAACAATACCTTATAGACAGTATTGAAATTACCCTTACCCGAGCCGCTGGCACCCTCTATTATCGTAAGCAGACTGGGAGAGTGAAACTTCTTGTCTAAAAACTCTGCACGTACTTTTGAAAAGCATATACCACCGAATGCCGAAAGCAAATGAAGCATCATTGCGTCCTGATAGCCATCGGGAGAGGCAGCCAAAACATCCGCCAGAATAGGAATTGTAGAATAATCAGGCATAACGTACTCCGAATGAAACTTTTCAATCCACGAATGCAGCGACAGCTGGGATACACAGCTTTCTCTCTGACAATTGGAAGAGTACGCACTATTCTGTCTAAGAAGCAGATCTTTCTTAATCTCACCCGCAGCATTTTTCTTCTGTATGTCGTTTTCCGTACGGGCATTATCAAGATCAATCTTGTTTCGGGTTACTCCCTTGTCCTTACGAATCTCTTCATTTGTATCAATTTTCTTTTTATACTTGTAAAAACCAACGCCGGCAATACCGAGAATTAAGCATGCGCTACCAAATTTCAGCATACTAAGAAAAGGGGCTCTACCTTTGTATCTAATTCCGGTACCAAAAGGCCCCTTCAGATATATAGTTTCATTTGACATATGTTTAAAATATAATGAAGTGTTACCATCACTCCGAATGATTAATATTCTTTTTATTAAGCCTCCTTATCAGCTTTTGGAGACTCTACTAAGGCATTATTCTCATTACGAGAAGCTGTGCCGTTTTTTAGATTGCCAGGATATTGCATACTGGTCTTTCCATCCTCCCATGATAGCGTTACCCTGCCCCGCATCAAACACAAACACACCCTGCGGAATCTGCTCATGCATATACAATACGCAATGAGAATGCTTTACAGACCCTACATAACTTTAATCCAACCAAAACGATTACTATTTTCCATATTTTTATTTTGTGATAGCCGGGGAGCTTATCCCCCGGCCATCTGATTTATAACTGCTATTTACTAATAAATTCACGCAGACTCTCCTTCCAATACACAGAAGTATGACCCAAGGACCGGACTTTTGCCACAAAGTCACGTATCTGCTGGGGGGTATAGTCTTTCTTACCACTAAGAATGCCGATCTTGTAATGGTCACAGAAACCAAGCGTTTCCACAATCATGGCAAACGAGAGGGCAGGATCAATGACAGGCTCAATACTCGCCCATGTACTTATACCGGCATTATGCAATTCAGCCATGGCATGAACGCGCTCCATATTGCTACTTGCACCGGGTTCGAGATCATCACGGCCTGTTAACGTAAAACCGACAGAGATTAGTCCCTTATGGGATAAGGCATTCTGGACAGCAGGATGATGGAGCCAGTCCGCACGCTTGGTAAGAACTTTACAGAAGACACCCTGGGACTGTGCCTCATCCATACATCTGAAATTGAGTTCAATGGTTTCAGGCAGGCAGGGATCGGACACAAAGTTGAAATGAAGGCCGCCATCCTTAATGATGGTTTCCCTATGCCTGGTCAGTTCCGATACGAAAATTTTAAAAGCGGTCTCGGTATCAACGAGTGATTTCTTCAAAGACACAATGTTGCCTCCAAGCCTACCTGCCATAATGTTATGGTTATTAAAACAGTAGGTACAACTATGGGGACAGCCATTATATAAATTGCAGGCCCAATTGCTGTATTCACCGGCCTTTCCGCCCGGTTCATAAATAGCCTTACCGTGAAAATTGTTTTTTTTCATTGTCGTAAAATATTAAGTTTATTAATAGGTCGTTTGATACATCTCATTTCAAAACAAGTCATAAGTAACTGTGGAATAAATTATTTCTCTTCTTTGACAGTTTTATTCATGACCTTCCTACTCAGATGCCGTTCCATACCTCCCAGTGATACACCATACTCGGCGGCAATCTGTTTATGGGACATTCCCTTTTTTGCCATCATATTCCATTTTCTGATCATACCGGACGTAATCCTAGTTCTCGTACGTTTTTGAGAAATAGCCGTTTGTAACAGTATAGCTGTTTCCATATCATTCACCACATCATCAAATACGATAGACATCTTTTTTGTCTGCTTACGTCTCTTGACAAATCGGTCACAGACCCATACACTAATAAAACCTGTGGCTGTTATGCCAAGTACTGATGCGATTGTTGTTGTATAGTTCATAACTGATTCCTTTTAAAAGTATTTCTAATCTTATTAATTCGGCTATCTGTTACGATCACAACCCAGACCTTCTTCGGTAAGTGGAAACCTCCGGTCGTTAGTTGAAAGATTCTCCAAGAATATCTTAAATCTGTTACTACCTCTAGGCTTCCCCTATTCCGTTTTATACAGTTATCGCTCTTTATATTCTGCCAGTTTGTACCTGTTGTCATCCGCTTACGCTCTTCCTGCATACGATGAATGTGAAATTGTTCGTTCTCCTGCATTTTACATAAAGAAGCAATTTCAATCTCCCTCTGCTTGTTTGCGAATACATCATTCTGCTCCTTTATCCTACCGTGGGATTTAATCGCCGTTATAAGATAACAAACAGAACCTAAAGCAACCAATGCGAAACCTGTCCCTATAAAAAGGTATTCGGTTGTCTTCTTAACTCCCGGTATCTCGATGATTCGAGCAATGTTGTTTGAATCAGGTATTAATCTCATTTTTGTAATTTACTTTTATTTATTAGACTATTTATATGAACATTATTAAGTTTCAACTTGATTTGAAGTGCCGCATTGTTCGCGTAAACCTCCTCATCTAGTTCAATTTGCTTCTTGTACCTATGATGAAGGCAACAAAGGCCAAAGCCAGCAACACTTAGAATTAAGTATGTACTACCCAATTTTAGGATACTAGGGAACGAGGGTAAACCTTTGCATTTGCCTCCAGTATCATAGAGTTTCTTGATGTCTATATTATTCAACATATAATTTAATTTTATGGAGTGCTCATGTACTACCAGCAATCACTCTGGGTTAATTATAAGATTCTTTTTGTTCAGCCTCCTTATCAGCTTTTGGAAACTCTACTAAGGCGTTCTTATCATTTTGAAGTGCTGCGCCATTTACAGATTCCAATTTCTGTCCATCTTCTAAGATTTTAGTGGTTGCTTTCTAAATTTTCGAGAGCAAATATAAACAATAAGACAAAGGGGGAATCCTTTTGAAATCAAGCTATTATACAAAGATACACCTGATAGTAGGTTATCTTATACATCCATAGATTTGTACCTATTAAACTACGTATGAACTTCATTGAAGGTCAATTGACTTTTCATAGATTCTTTCTTGATTTATGAACAGACAGCTCCACTGTTGAAAACAGCCGGTGTATTTTCCAGCGAAACTGTCTATTCCGGTTAATTACCTGAGACTACTTGCGCCCCCATTTTTTATTTGACACTCTCAATATGTCCAAAGCCCGCTCAACATCAATTACAACGACCTTACCGTTTTGGGAAATAGCTGCATCAATGACACCGCTACTCTTTATGCGTTGAGCTGTCGAAAACGAACACCCCAGAACGAAGACAAGTCCGAACGTGCCGTATACCAATCCTTTATTACTTAAAGAAGTCGCTACCGGCCTGACTTCTCCGCTACCACTCTTCTGCATCCTGAATTTAAGACCTTCCAAAAAATCAGAGAGTGTAGTCTGGAATAAAGACATACCAAGGATATCTAAAATACTTTTTTCCATTCTCATATTTATTATATTTAATAATGTAATCAAGCTTGAAAACGGGGCAAATATAGACATTATCTTTGATGTAGCAAGCTAATATTCAGATATATAAAAGCTAAAACAGAGCTATACAGAATAGCTGAAATATAGCAAGAAAATAGCTGGAATAATTTACAAGGAAACAAAAACTCCCCTTGTCCGGGAAGGGACAAGAGGAGTGGATAAAGCAATACAGAATGATGGTTTCAGAAGAGTTCATAAAGAAACACAAGAAGGAATTTCAAGTCCTTATCTTTCTCTCTTACAAAATAGTTATTCTTTTTTAGTGCAGGAGAAACCCTGTTATCATCCACTAAACCCTGTTCGGTCATTCTAGAGAAATCACATGAGGGATTCTTATTTATACGCCCGGTAAAGAGAGATTTGCCCATTTTCCATTTGTTGTGATATGGAGCACATACAATGCCAATGAACAGTGAGAAACTCCTGGGAGAGGCAATCCATTCAATGGATATGGTACCCTCAGACTTCTCACCCCTGCCAGTCAACACATAAGTCAACAATTCTAGAGATGTCTTTTCATGAAAATACTTACCCCGCATTCCATTAAACAATTTACCAATAATCTCATTGCTCAGAGGAAGGCAAAAAGTGGAATTAGAAAAGACAGGATAAGAAATAACAACTTCACTGGTTCGCTGTCCATCAGCCGCATTTTCTTTAGGAAGGGGAGACATTGTTTCAAGATGCTGGGTGCAAAAAAACAAGTCATGCTCTTTAGGCACTTCTCCGGCAAATAAATCAGAAGCACCAACGGTCTGCTCTGCCGAAGACTTATGCAACGGCTCAATATTGTTACCTTTTGAAAAGCGTCCGTTATCCTCAGGAACAGATAGCCTGATATGAACTGTAGTACAATTGTTTATTTTATATATATTCCCTGCATGCTTCCAACTTTTATGAGAAAGATTATCCAAAATGAATGTCTTGGAAATCTTAGGATCAACTACCATAAGGGTAAGCAATTTTTCTCTTATCTCCTTACCTTTGATAACACAATAAGTGACACCCGCTCCCGCAACTGCACCAGCAACAAAACAACTAACTTTCCCCCATATGGCAGAAGAAAGATGTCTACCTGTGGAGGATAACATGGAGGTATATGCATTTCCTACGATACATCCAATTGCGTTTTCCATATAATTATTTTTTAAATTAATAAAAATGGTACCCTATTTTCCGAGAACCGCCCCAAATATAAGAAAAAAATATAATTACACCATATTATCTACGTACTGAAAAAAAGCACTTATTTAGTAAACTATTCTTTATCATTAACGTCATCTTTATATTTACTCCTAATAAGCTACGTATAAACTTCATTGGAGATATCAATTTCATTATAGAATTTTGCCCTCACATTCACCAGTGAAACTGTTGTCTTTGAAGTTGCATCACTCTTTCCAATCTGCTTAACCGAATCATTAAAAGTAGGCATTTCCCAATATTCTTCTCCTTTTTATTATATTTATGAATAGAGACTGCTTCACTGCCAATATTAGCTAACACTATTTCCAGCGCAACAATCTAGTCCAATTCATTATTTGGATTACTTACGCTCTCTATTTCTATTTGGCCTCAAATAGATCAGAGCTTACATTTCATCAACCTAATACTTCTTGCATTATTTTTTTGCAATCAAAGTCTTTTATTACAACTATTATTTAAATGTATCATTGAAAATAGCTATATTTGCGACTAGTTTATTAGGACAGATATGAACCAACTTTAAGAACAGTACGCATAAGTCTCTGATAATCAGATATACATACAAATTTACATGATTATTTCCAATTCTTAAAATATTCATGTACTTTTGCACAAAACTTTAAGTTTATGATACAGTCGATGACAGGATACGGCAAAGCTACGGCCGAACTTCCAGATAAAAAGATAAACGTAGAAATCAAGTCGCTCAACAGCAAAGCAATGGATCTTTCCACTCGCATCGCTCCGGCTTATCGTGAAAAAGAGATAGAAATCCGCAACGAGATCTCCAAAGTACTGGAGCGCGGAAAGGTGGATTTCAGCCTCTGGATCGAAAAAAAAGAGAGTGCGGAGAGCGCAACTCCGATCAACCAGGTGTTGGTGGAAGGCTATTACAAGCAAATTCAGGCTATCTCGGAAAACCTCGGTATCCCCGTACCGACCGACTGGTTTCAGACGCTGCTCCGCATGCCGGATGTCATGTCTAAAACTGAAATTCAGGAGCTTTCGGAAGAAGAATGGCAAATGGTACGCGCCACCGTTCTCGAAGCAATCGGACATCTGGTGGACTTCCGCAAACAGGAAGGCGCTGCACTGGAAAAGAAATTCCGTGAGAAAATCGCCAACATCTCCCAACTGCTCGAAAAGATAACTCCTTACGAAAAAGAACGGGTGGAGAAAGTCAAAGAACGTATCACGGATGCGCTCGAAAAGACTTTGAACATGGATTACGATAAAAACAGGCTGGAACAGGAACTGATCTACTACATCGAAAAGCTGGATGTCAACGAGGAAAAACAACGTCTTACCAATCACCTGAAATACTTTATCAGCACATTGGAAAGCGGTAACGGACAGGGCAAAAAGCTCGGATTCATCGCTCAGGAAATGGGACGTGAAATCAATACGCTTGGCAGCAAGTCCAACCACGCCGAAATGCAAAAAATCGTCGTGCAGATGAAAGATGAGCTGGAACAGATCAAGGAACAAGTGCTGAACGTGATGTAAAAAAAATCTTCATTCTTCATTCAACATGACTGGTAAGTTAATTATTTTTTCTGCCCCTTCTGGTTCGGGCAAATCTACCATTATCAACTATCTGTTGACGCAGGATTTAAATCTCGTATTCTCTATTTCTGCAACCAGCCGTCCTCCACGCGGAACGGAAAAACACGGAGTTGAATATTTCTTCCTCACTCCCGAAGAGTTTCGTTGCCGTATTGAGAACAACGAGTTTCTGGAATACGAAGAAGTGTACAAGGACCGTTATTACGGAACACTGAAAGAGCAAGTGGAAAAGCAACTGGAGAAAGGCCAGAATGTGGTATTCGACTTGGATGTAGTGGGCGGATGTAACATCAAAAAGTATTACGGTGAACGTGCCTTGTCTATTTTTGTACAACCGCCTTCCATAGAAGAACTTCGCTGCCGGCTAACAGGCCGGGGCACGGATGATCCCGAAGTAATCGAATGCCGTATCGCAAAAGCGGAATATGAAATGACTTTTGCTCCCCAGTTTGACCGGGTGATTGTCAATGATGATCTGGAGACAGCAAAGGCTGAAACGCTGAAAGTGATCCGGGAATTTCTGGAGAAGGAATGAAAGAGCCTCTGAAAAAGCGAATAGAAAGCATAGAAAAGCAAGAAGGTGCGACTGAAAAGTTTATGTATCTGTGCGGTATTATCGGCATTGTCGATATAGTATTCGGTATTCTTTCGCTTTATCTGCATTTTTGGATAGCCGCTGGCATCTTTTTCTTAATTGCTGTCAGACAAGCAATCGTTTTCCCAAAATGGAGAAAGAAGCTAAAGATGGAAAAGGAAGCCAAAAGATTGAAGTAAGAAGTCAAGGCTGAATAACCTGAAGCAAAGAAGGAAGAGTAAAAAGGAGATAAAACGAGCATCAGAAAGAAGGAAAGGCAAGAATGGCAGAAAGCAGCAAACTAAAAACCGGAATATTCAGCGGATCGTTCAATCCGATTCATATCGGACATCTGGCTCTGGCCAACTACCTCTGTGAGTATGAAGGTCTGGATGAAATCTGGTTTATGACCAGCCCGCAAAATCCACTGAAAGCAGGAACGGAGCTATGGCCGGATGAGCTGCGTCTCCGGTTGGTGGAGCTTGCAACAGAAGGATACCCCCATTTCCATGCCTCGGACTTTGAGTTTCATCTGCCACGCCCTTCATACAGCGTACATACGTTGGAAAAGCTACACGAAGCCTATCCGGAACGAGAATTTTATTTAATTATCGGCTCGGATAATTGGACACGTTTCGACCGCTGGTATCAATCAGAACGCATTGTCAAAGAAAACCGGATTCTTGTCTATCCCCGCCCCGGATTTCCGGTAAATGAAAACGGACTGCCTGAGACAGTCCGCTTAGTTCATTCGCCTACCTTTGAGATAAGTTCTACCTTTATTCGTCAGGCACTCGACGAGAAGAAAGATATAAGATATTTTTTACATCCGAAAGTTTGGGAGTACATCACAGAATATATCCGGCAAAAAGGAATAAACGAAAGTTCATCTACTCCTTCAGGCGATGAAGGGTAATCATTATTATTTCTGCCGGAGCACCGATACGGACAGGCATTTGAGAAGTACCGATTCCGTTTGTGACAATCAATGGCATTTTTGTTGAATTATACGCCAGCCCGGTCAGAAAGCGAGTGCCGTAATGAGAGTTTTGTATCGGGGCGTAACCGAATACACGGACTTGTCCGCCATGAGTATGCCCTGCCAGAGCAATGTCCGTGTTAGCTACTGAAACATCTTCCACATAGTCCGGAGTATGAACCAATAAGATGACAAAATCGTTGGGTGAAAGCGCCAGCGTAGGCGACACGCCATTTTGTTTCAGATCGAAAGGGTTGCATACACCGGCAACAATAATCTGCTGGCCGTCTTTGCGCAACGTATCGACCTCGTGCTCCAACGGGCGCATTCCGTAATGCTTCATCGTACGGATGATTTCATCATGACAGCGTTCATAATCGTTATTTCCCATCACTCCGAAAGTCCCCATCGGTGTTTTCACACGGGCCAATGCGGCAAACAACGGTTCCACATATTCACAGCCTTCCTGATAATCCCCTCCCATCAGCAAAACATCCGGCTTCTGATCGTTCAAAAGACGGACAAGGTTATTTAAGCCTTTCTCTTTCAGCAGGCTTTTGTAATGCAAGTCGGAAATAAAAGCGATACGGAAACCTTCGAAGGCTTCGGGAACATCACGGTGCGTGAAATCATATTCTACCACACGGTCGATGCCGCTATAAGCGGAAGAAGCACTCACGGTGGAGGACGTGATCTTCGTTCCGCGAAGAACTAAGTTACGTTCTTCCTGTTCGGAGACGGTTTCTTTCTTTACTGTTTTCTTCTGCTGTTTCGTCGAAACTTTCAGATCAGCAAGCTGCGAATGATCCGGAGTAAACAGACCGTCAATAATGGCAGAGCTGTCAGGACGGACAGAATCGACATTGAGAACAGGACGAGGCAAAGTCGATACGACATTCTTCTTCGATTTACAAGAAACGAACAGGAACAATACGAATACTATGAACAGGATATTTGTTTTCTTCATTTTCTTTTATTTTTCACTTCTTCTTTCGTTAGTTTATTGGCTACATTCCGAATGCCAGACCGGCTCATACATTATAAACTGATATTACAAACTGATGGCGAACGAATACCAATAACACATTCCCCCACTATTTGAGGCGCAAAGATAGGAAAAATCATGTATCTTTGTCCGCCAAAACTTATTATTATATATTAAATCATGGAAGAAGCAAAACGTAACTCACTGTATGCGTGGATATTATCAGCACGTCCTAAAACTCTGACAGGAGCTATCACGCCAGTCATGATCGGTAGTGCACTTGCCTATATGGATGGACATTTTCAATGGTTGCCTGCTCTGATCTGTTGCCTGTTCGCCAGCCTGATGCAAATAGCCGCCAATTTTATCAACGACCTCTTCGACTACCTCAAAGGAACCGACCGCGAAGACCGGCTGGGACCGGAACGAGCTTGTGCACAAGGCTGGATTTCACCGAAAGCCATGCGAAACGGAATCATCATCACCGTACTATTTGCCTGTCTGATCGGCTCTTCGCTGTTGTTCTATGCCGGATGGGAGCTAATCATAGTAGGACTTCTCTGCGTGCTATTCGCTTTCCTTTATACCACAGGGCCTTATCCATTGTCCTACAACGGTTGGGGAGATATTCTGGTCATCGTCTTTTTCGGATTCGTCCCCGTAGGCGGAACGTACTACGTACAAGCCTTGACATGGACGACAGACACCACAATCGCTTCTTTAATATGTGGGCTGCTGATTGATACCTTACTGGTAGTCAACAATTACCGTGACCGGGAAGCGGACGCGCGAAGCGGAAAGCGAACGGTCATCGTCCGTTTTGGCGAGAAGTTCGGAAGTTATCTTTATTTGATGCTGGGGATGACAGCAAGCCTTCTGTGCTTTTGGTTTCTCTTCGAAGGACACTTATACGCCGCCCTCCTTCCATTACTCTATCTGATTCCTCACTTCCTCACATGGAAACGAATGGTCCGGATACACAGTGGCAAAAAACTAAACAGCATATTAGGCGAAACTTCACGTAATATGCTGTTAATGGGTATTTTGCTATCGATAGGATTCTTTTTAAATTAAGAATGAGGAATGAACTAAATGAAGAATGAAGAATGAAGAATTGGCTGCGCTATTATACTGCATAATAATTCTTAATTCTTCATTCTTAATTCTTCATTTAAATCATTTTCCGTACATCTTTTCGTAATATCCTTGGTAGTCTCCGCTGGTCACTTCTTCTACCCAGTCTTGATTTTCCAGATACCACACGATTGTTTTCACGATGCCATCTTCAAATTTTGTTTCGGGGTACCAGCCCAAAGCGTTGGTGATCTTTGTAGGATCAATCGCATAGCGTTGGTCGTGTCCCAGACGGTCTTTGACAAAAGTAATCAGGTCGTTGTTGATCCAGTCGATAGATATTTCTCCGTCTTCGCCTTTCACTTTCTTCTTGAGGATCTGACGATATTCCGGTTTCTCGGTCATTAGTTTACGGATGGTGGCAATGGTCAGTTTCACAATCTCAAGATTGGTTTCTTCGTTGTGGCCGCCTACGTTGTACACTTCGCCTTCTTTGCCTTCACGCACTACCAGGTCGATAGCTTTGCAGTGGTCTTCTACATAAAGCCAGTCGCGTACATTGCTTCCATCACCGTAGACAGGCAGATGTTTGCCTTCGAGTATATTCTTGATAATCAACGGAATCAGTTTTTCCGGGAAATGATAGGGACCGTAGTTATTGGAACAACGGGTAATCGTTACCGGCATTTTGTAGGTGTCGTGATAAGCCATGACAACCATGTCCGCACTTGTCTTGGAAGCGCTGTACGGGCTGTGCGGACAAAGCGGAGTTTCTTCCGTAAAGTAGCCCTCGGCTCCGAGTGAACCGTACACTTCGTCGGTAGATACCTGATGGTAGCGAACTCCTTTTCTCCAAGTAGGATATCCTTGTTCGTCCTTACCCATTACCCAGGCACGACGGGCACAATCCAACAAGTTCTGCGTTCCAAGAATGTTTGTAATCAGAAACAGTTGCGGGTTCTCGATGCTGCGGTCTACATGGCTTTCGGCAGCGAAATTCACCACATAGTCGAAACGGTATTCGGCAAAGAGGCTGTCTACCACATCGCGGCTGCAAATGTCTCCTTTGATAAAAAAACAACGTTCGTTATCAATATCTTTGGCAATAGTTCCCAGATTACCTGCATACGTCAGGGCGTCAAGAACTACCACTTTTACGTCGCTGTGCTTGGCCAAGATATACTTAATATAATTGGCGCCAATAAATCCTGCGGCACCGGTCACCAGATAAGTTTTCATATATGATTATTTATGTTTATTTCAAGGGTTGTTTTGAGAGTTCTATCAGGTATTTACCGTATTCGGTCTTTTCGAGCTTCTGTCCGAGCAGCAGCAATTGTCCGGACGAAATCCATCCTTGCCGCCAAGCTATTTCTTCGATACAGCTGACGTAGAAGCCTTGCCGGTTCTGAATGGTGGCCACGAAGTTGGAAGCCTCGAGCAGACTGTCGCAATTGCCGGTATCCAGCCAAGCGAATCCGCGTCCGAACAGTTCCACGTTCAGCGTGCCTTCTTCGAGATACAGGCGGTTCAAGTCCGTTATCTCATATTCTCCACGAGCCGAAGGCTGGAGAGAAGCGGCTTTTTCCGTTACGGTAGCGTCGTAGAAGTAAAGTCCGGGAACGGCATAATTACTCTTTGGCACCAATGGCTTTTCTTCCAGAGAAACGACTTTTCCCTGCCCGTTAAATTCTACTACGCCGTAAGCCCGAGGGTCTTTCACGTAATAGCCGAAAATGCAGGCTCCCTTTTCCACACTGGCAGCGCGCCGGAGCATGGCGGAAAACCCCTGTCCATAAAACATATTGTCCCCAAGAATCAGACAACCTGCCTCACCATTCAGGAAATCAGCTCCCAGCACGAAGGCTTGCGCCAGTCCGTTAGGTTGTTCCTGTATTTTGTAAGAGAAAGACATTCCGAGCTCCTCACCTGAGCCCAATAAGTCCTGAAACATCGGCAAATCACGCGGAGTAGAGATGACCAGCACCTCCCGTATTCCTGCCAGCATAAGCGTTGACAGCGGATAATAAATCATCGGCTTGTCGTATACGGGCATGATTTGTTTGGAAATCGCTTTGGAAAGCGGATAAAGACGAGTGGCGCTTCCACCGGCTAGAATAATTCCTTTCATTGTCGTCTGAGTTATTCATTTACTGCGTGCAAAGGTCGGAAAGAAATCTGACGTGACAAAATGAATTGTAAGAAATCTACCCTGCCAGTTCAATTACTTCCAAGTCCTTAAACGTTCCGTTGTCGATGACAAAGCGCACCATTGTCCGCACTTTATGGAATCCGGACATGCCAGCGGCACCGGGATTGATGTGCAACATGTCCAACGTTTTATCGTATTTCACCTTTAATATATGAGAGTGTCCGCTGATAAAAAGTTTCGGCGGACGAGCCATGAGGCTGCCGATGACGGAAGGGTCGTACTTGCCCGGATAACCGCCGATATGCTTGATCAAGACCTCGGCTCCATCTACCGTGAAACGGTTTACCTGCGGAAACATCTTCCGTATTTCCTGCCCGTCTATGTTTCCGTAAACCGCCCGGAGCGGACGGAAAGCCGCCAACTTCTCGGCCACTTCTACCGAACCGATATCTCCGGCATGCCAGATTTCGTCGCATGACTCAAAATATTCGAGATACTTTTCGTCCCAATAAGCGTGGGTATCGGACAATAATCCAATTCTTGTCATAATTTTCTTTGTTTAGTCCTGCAAAGATACTATATTTGGGAAAATCTTAAAGCACATGGAAAGCAAATATAATTATTTTAAACGTGATATCAGCTGGCTCTCATTCAATTATCGGGTGTTGCTCGAAGCATTGGACGAGCGTCTGCCGCTATACGAGCGCATCAACTTCATCTCCATCTATTCTTCCAACCTGGAAGAGTTTTACAAAATTCGGGTGGCAGACCACAAGGCCGTTGCATCCGGTGCCACCGAAAGCGATGAAGAAACCGTACAATCGGCCCGTGAACTCGTAGAAGAAATCAATCATGAAGTAAACCGTCAACTGGACGACCGTGTACGCATTTATGAAGAAAAGATACTGCCCGCCCTGCGCAAAAACCATATCATATTCTACCAAGACAGACATGTAGAACCTTTCCATCAGCAGTTTATCAAGGACTTTTTCCGGGAAGAAATCTTCCCTTACCTGCAACCCGTGCCCGTATCGAAGGACAAAATTGTCTCTTTCCTCCGGGATAACCGGCTCTACCTCGCTATCCGTCTTTATCTGAAAGATGAAAAGAACGCCACCAACCGGAAGCCATCTTATTTCGTCATGAAACAGCCGTACGCCAAAGTGCCCCGTTTCATCGAACTTCCGTCCCATGACAACCACTTTTATATCATGTTCACCGAAGACATCATCAAAGCGAACCTCAACCTCATTTTTCCCGGCTACGACGTCGACTCCAGCTACTGCATCAAAATCTCCCGCGATGCCGATATCCTGATAGACGACACCGCCAGCAGCGCCGACCTCGTGGCACAACTGAAAAAGAAAGTAAAAAAGCGCAAAATAGGCGACGTCTGCCGCTTCGTCTACGACCGAGCCATGCCGGAGGACTTCCTCGACTTTCTGATCGACGCCTTCCGCATCCACCGTGACGAACTTGTCCCCGGTGACAAACATCTGAATCTGGAGGACCTGCGTCATCTGCCCAACCCGAACAAGTCTCTCCACCGCATCGAAAAGCCGCAACCGATGAAGCTGACCATCCTCGACGAAAAGGAATCCATCTTCAACTACGTCGCGAAAAAAGACCTGCTGTTATATTATCCGTACCACTCCTTCGAGCACTTCACGCACTTCCTCTACGAAGCAGTGCACAACCCGGAAACACGTGAAATAATGGTCACCCAATACCGGGTAGCCGAAAACTCCGCTGTTATCAACACCTTGATAGCCGCTGCCCAAAACGGCAAGAAGGTCACTGTATTTGTCGAACTCAAAGCCCGTTTCGACGAAGAGAACAACCTCGCCACCGCCGAAATGATGCAAGCTGCCGGCATCAAAATCATTTATAGCATCCCCGGCCTGAAAGTACACGCCAAAGTAGCCCTCGTTCGTCGTCGTGGGCTGAACGGCGAGAAAATCCCCAGCTACGCCTACATCAGCACGGGCAACTTCAACGAGAAGACCGCCACCCTCTATGCCGACTGCGGACTTTTCACCTGCCGCAAGGAAATAGTGAACGACCTCTACAACCTCTTCCGCACCCTGCAAGGCAAGGAAGATCCGAAATTCACCACCCTCCTTGTCGCCCGCTTCAACCTCATACCGGAACTGAACCGCCTCATCGACCGGGAAATTTCCCTTGCCGACCAAGGCAAAGGCGGACGTATCATCCTCAAGATGAACGCCCTCCAAGACCCAACAATGATCAACCGACTCTACGAGGCTTCCGAGCACGGCGTACAAATCGACCTCATCGTCCGCGGTATCTGCTGCCTCATCCCGGGACAGTCATACAGCCGTAACATCCGTGTTACCCGCATTGTCGACAGTTTTCTGGAACACGCCCGCATCTGGTACTTCGGCAACGAAGGCCGCCCCAAAGTGTATATGGGCTCACCCGACTGGATGCGCCGCAACCTCTACCGCCGCATCGAAGCCGTCACTCCCATCCTCGATCCCGACCTGCGCACCAGCCTGATCGAAATGCTGAATATCCAGCTCGCCGACAATCAAAAAGCCTGCCTGGTAGACGAAAACCTGCAAAACGTATTCAAGAAAAAAACACCCGGCACACCCAACGTCCGTGCCCAATACGATTTCTACAAATGGCTGTTTGGAAATGAAGAATGAAGAATTGCTTTGCAGCGTAATAGCGCAACCAATTCTTCATTCAAAACGAATCGGAAAAGAATATATTTAGGCACGGATTACACGGATTAACACGGTTTTAGTGCTATGATTACGTAAAACAACCGTGTTAATCCGTGTAATCCGTGCCTAATCCTCAATTTATAATTTAGTTTATTTCTGTACGGATTTGAGCTAAATGAGAAGCTAGCAGTATCTTTATTGGGGCCGAATAAAAAGTCGGTAGTATCTCAAATCTCCTCCTTCGGGAAAGAGGGGAAGCCATGCGGATAGTCAGTTCAAATCCATGCAGACAGCTAGCTCAAATCCGTACATAAATAAGTGACCAGTTACAATAGCAAACCAACTCAACGATTCAAACTCCCCCTAAAAATAAACGACAATACAATCCATTAAAAAAGAAGTTTCTTTCCCACATCTTTTTTCTAACTAACAAGCCATCAGCAACAAACGCCCTACAACCACACAAGCAATATAGCAAAAAACAACCCCACCGCACCACATCCCCCTATCATCTTACATACTCCCCTCTCAAACATCCCCCCGCATGCATCCCACCCTGCATGGTTCCCCCGGCCTACTTTTTTCTCCGTCAAGCGAGCGCCCGTAACGAAGCGTTAAGAAGGGCAGACTGTTTGAGCGTAGCGAGTTTCTGCCCTTTAGCGCAGTGAAGGAAGCGAGTAGGAGAAAAAAGTAAGCCTTGAATTTTTCTTTGGTTCTTTCTTTTGTTTCAAGACAAAAGAAAGAACGCTGTAACACAAATGTAACATGTATGACATCCCCCTGCAACCTCAAATCCCGTCCTTTGCACCCGAAAAAAATAACATACACAACTTTCTTTATGGAGACAATTTACTTATGCATTATCATTTTCCTGTTCGTCCTCGCCGTCTTCGACTTGATAGTCGGTGTCAGTAACGATGCAGTCAACTTTCTGAATTCGGCGGTAGGAGCCAAGGCCGCCTCGTTCAAAACCATCCTTTTCATTGCCGGTATCGGTATTTTCATCGGTGCCTCCCTGTCCAATGGTATGATGGACATTGCCCGGCACGGCATCTACCAGCCCGAGCATTTCTACTTTGCCGAAATCATGTGTATCCTGCTCGCCGTCATGCTGACCGATGTCGTCCTGCTGGACGTATTCAATTCGATGGGGATGCCCACCTCCACCACCGTTTCGCTGGTATTCGAGTTGCTCGGAGGCACCTTCGCCCTCTCCCTGATCAAAGTAAACAATGACGCCACTCTCGCCATGGGCGACCTGATCAATACCGACAAAGCCCTTTCCGTCATCATGGCCATCTTTGTGTCCGTAGCCATTGCCTTCTTTTTTGGTATGTTAGTACAGTGGCTCGCCCGCATCATCTTCACGTTCAACTACACGAAAAACATCAAATACAGCATCGGTCTGTTCGGTGGCATAGCCGCTACTTCCATCATCTACTTCATGCTGATCAAAGGGCTGAAAGACAGCTCCTTCATGACTCCCGAAAACAAACAGTGGATACAAGACAACACCCTCTTGCTGATCGGCAGCTTCTTCGTCTTCTTCACAATACTGATGCAAGTGCTCCACTGGTTCAAAGTCAACGTATTCAAAGTAGTGGTACTGATGGGAACCTTCGCCCTCGCCCTCGCCTTCGCCGGTAACGACCTTGTCAACTTCATCGGAGTTCCTCTCGCAGGCTACTCCTCCTTCATAGATTACACCACCAACGGAACAGGAACAAGCCCGGACAGCTTCCTGATGACTTCGCTGCTGGGTCCTGCCAAAACCCCTTGGTACTTCCTGATCGGAGCGGGCACCATCATGGTCTTCGCCCTCTGTACCTCTAAAAAGGCACATGCCGTTATCAAAACCTCGGTAGACCTTTCCCGACAGGACGAAGGAGAAGAAAACTTCGGCAGCACACCGATGGCACGCACACTGGTCCGTTTCAGCATGGCTCTTGCCAACGGAACCTCCCGCATCATGCCCGAAGGCGCAAAACAATGGATCAACTCCCGTTTCCGTAAAAATGAAGCCATCATAGCCGACGGAGCCGCTTTCGACCTCGTCCGTGCCTCTGTCAACCTCGTTCTCGCCGGACTGCTCATCGCCTTGGGAACATCACTGAAACTGCCCCTCTCCACTACCTACGTCACTTTCATGGTAGCGATGGGTACCTCGCTCGCTGACCGTGCATGGGGACGTGATTCTGCCGTTTATCGTATCACAGGCGTTCTGAGCGTCATCGGTGGCTGGTTCATCACTGCCGGAGCCGCCTTCACCATCTGTTTCTTCGTAGCTCTCGTGCTGCACTACGGTGGCAACATCTCCATCATCGCACTGATCGGAATCGCCATCTTCATCCTGATCCGCAGCCAAGTGATGTACAAAAAACGCAAAGCGAAAGAGCAAGGCAACGAAACGCTGAAACAACTGATGCAAACTTCCGACAGCGAAGAGGCCCTGCAACTGATGCGTAAACATACCCGGGAGGAACTCGCCAAAGTACTGGAATACGCCGAAACGAATTTCGAACTGACCGTCACCTCCTTCATTCACGAAAACCTGCGCGGACTGCGCCGTGCCATGGGCTCTACGAAATTCGAAAAGCAACTCATCAAACAGATGAAACGCACCGGAACCGTAGCCATGTGCCGTCTCGACAACAACACCGTGCTCGAAAAAGGGCTTTACTACTACCAGGGCAACGACTTCGCCAGCGAACTGGTATACAGCATCTCGCGCCTCTGCGAGCCTTGCCTCGAACACATCGACAATAACTTCAACCCTCTTGACGCCATTCAAAAAGGTGAATTCAGCGATGTAGCCGAAGACATCACCTACTTGATTCAGCAATGCCGCAAGAAGCTGGAAAACAACGATTATCAGAATATGGAAGAAGAAATCCGTCGTGCCAACGACCTCAACGGACAACTCTCGCAACTGAAACGCAAAGAATTGCAACGCATCCAGAGTCAAGCGGGCAGCATCCGGGTAAGTATGGTTTATCTGACTATGGTGCAGGAAGCGCAAAATGTAGTGACTTACATCATTAATCTGATGAAAGTAAGCCGTAAATTCCAAATGGAAACAGAAATGCCGTAAGGCTGCTCATCCCCAAAGCACACAACAAAAGGGTTTATCTTCAAAAAGTCTATCCAAATGAATCAAAGTATGCATTAGAGATAAACCGGAAAAAGCAAGAAGGGCTGCTCCCAAATAGAAATGAGGCAGCCCTTCTTATATTATAATAAGGTAGAACCTAAGCATCCGTCGTCTTGAAAACGAGCGAAGCCCTGCCCGAAAAAGAACACTGATATCGAAAAAGAGGAAGATAAAGTTGCGATTACAGTAAGGGAGTCGTGAAACCTAGTTGCGGAAGCAGTATTTATAGTCTGATTTACAATAAGATAAGGCAGAAAAAGAGAAAAAAGAGGGACTTTAAAATATTAATAAGTCTTAGAAGAACTTGGTACATTCGTAATTGTAAACTTACCATCAATATCCGTGATAGTACCAAGAGTAGTACCATTCACCAATACGGAGGCACCCACAACAGGCAGGCCATCTTCCTCGGCGGTTACCACACCGGTAACTCGGGATGTCTGCGCTGTCACCAGACCTATACCCACAAAAAGGAAGGTCATAAAGAACATCAATTTTCTTTTCATAAATTCTCTCTTAAATTTAACCTATAAATAAACTTCTAGTCTCTAACAGGCTGCAAAGATAACACTATTTATATCAAAATTAAAAAAGTGTTACGTTTTTAACTATAAAGTAGCATATTGAAAGAATTTATCAAAGAAACAGATACAACAAGAAGGTTCTATTATTAATTTTGAGATATTTGAGCAACATTGTGCGACATAAAGAAAGTGTTAAAACCGGCATTATCATAAAAAAACATCAGGAAATCATTCAAAATGGTATCTTTTTATCATTTTATGCTTAAATAGCCTCAACAACACTTAACGCTTCCGGAAAAGAGAATCCCCCATTATACCAAGTTCTTCTAAAACTTTGCGCGTTTCCTATGTAGGAATGGTTCCGCAAACTGTAACGATCAAACAAGGAGTTATCAACGTAGTATTAAAAAGTGACGCCAAAGCACTGGATGAAGTAGTAGTAACGGCAATGGGTATCTCACGCGAAAAGAAAGCATTGGGATATGCCGTTCAGGATGTAAAATCCGAACAACTGACGCAAGCTTCCAACTCCAGTCTGGCAGGAGCGCTGCAAGGAAAAGTATCCGGTTTGGATATCAAACCTTCGAGTGGTATGCCGGGGGCATCTTCGCAGATTACGATCCGTGGTGCACGTTCTTTCTCCGGAGACAACACTCCTCTATATGTGATTGACGGAATGGCGGTAACAAGTACCCCAGACGTGGATACACAGATACAGAACAACGGTAGTGTGAGCGGTGTGGACTTTGCCAACCGTGCGGTAGACATCGACCCGAACGACATTGAAAGCATCAACATCCTCAAAGGACAGGCAGCTTCGGCACTTTACGGTATCCGTGCTTCCAATGGTGTGATCATCATCACCACCAAAAGCGGTAAGGGACTGGAGAAAGGCAAACCACAGGTCAGCTTCTCATCCAATGTCAGCTTTGACGTGATTGGCCGTCTGCCCGAATTCCAGAAAACGTATGCGCAAGGGTCCGGTGGCAATTACAGCCCTACTTCGGGGCTATCCTGGGGACCTAAAATCTCCGAACTGCCCAACGACTCCAACTACGGCGGTAACACCGACAATGAATTCACCCAAAAGCACGGCAAGCAATCCGGCAAATATTATGTGCCGCAGCGCGCCTCAGCAGGTCTCGACCCTTGGGCTGCTCCACAGGCTTACGACAACGCAAAAGATTTCTTCGAGACAGGCGTGACTTGGAGCAACTCACTGAACGTAGCGCAAACACTGGAAAAAAGCTCTTACTCCGTATCGCTGGGAAATACGCATCAGGATGGTATCATCCCCAAAACAGGTATGGACAGATATAACGTGAAAGTGAGCGCAGAAACAAAGCTGACCAATAATTTCACGACAGGTTTCGCCGGAAACTACATCACAACTTCCATCGACAAAGCGGTAACTTCCGGAAACGGTCTGCTGAGAACCGTTTACGCATCTCCCGCAAGCTACGACCTGGCAGGTATTCCCAGCCATGTGGACGGTGACATCTATAAGCAAAATTCTTTCCGCGGCAGTTTTGACAACGCTTACTGGGCGATAGACAACAACAAATATACGGAAGACACCAACCGTTTCTTCGGAAATATATACGCCAACTATCAAACAGATTTCGGCACCGCCAACCATAAGCTGAATGCGAAATACATGGTGGGTGTTGACGCCTACACCACGCACTACTCCGACAGCTACGGATACGGAAGCAACACCGGAGGCGGTCGCGGCCAGATAGAAAACTACGGCTGGACAAACGCTACCTACAACTCATTGCTGACCATCAATTACGACTGGCACATCAATGACGACTGGGGCCTGAATGCTGTAGTCGGTAACGAGTTTATCCAAAGCAACAGAAAGAAATACTACGAATACGGATCAAACTACAACTTCGCAGGGTGGAACCACATTAACAATGCCACCACTCAGCAAACGGAAGAGGAAAGATGGAAAAACCGTACAGTCGGTTTCTTCGCCAACGTATCGGCTGCGTACAGAAACATGCTTTATCTGACAGTAACCGGACGTCAAGATTATGTATCCAACATGCCGCGTGACAACCGTTCGTTCTTCTATCCTTCCGTGTCAGCAGGGTTCATCCTGACAGAACTCGAGGAACTGAAAAACGACGTGGTCAATTACGCCAAACTGAGAGTTTCTTATGCAGAAGTAGGACAGGCAGGGGATTTCCTTGAAAATTATTACTCGACTCCAACGTACGGAGGAGGTTTTTACTCGCTGAACCCCATTATGTACCCGATCAAAGGTACCACTGCGTACACCCCTTATTACACCATATTCGACCCGAATCTGAAACCTCAGAATACACGTTCTTACGAAATCGGTGCTGACGTGAATTTCTTCAACAACCTGATCACGTTGAACTACACTTATTCGCGCCAAAACGTTACAGACCAAATATTCTCAGTTCCCTTGGCTTCTTCTACCGGCGCCAGCAAACTGTTGACCAACGGTGGTAAAATTCATACCGACACGCATGAAATCACATTGGGCTTCAACCCGATCCGCACTAAGAATATCGACTGGGATTTCGCTTTCAACTGGACAAAGATTGACAACTATGTAGACGAACTGGCTCCGGGCGTAGAAAACATCTCACTAGGAGGTTACGTCACTCCACAGGTTCGCGCATCGGCAGGAGAAAAATTCCCTGTCATCTACGGCGTAGGTTACAAGAGAGACGCTGACGGCAACCGACTGGTTGACGAAAACGGTCTGCCCATCGCCGGCGAAGCGCAAGTGATCGGAAAAGTTTCTCCGGATTTCGTAATGGGCTTCAACACTTCATTACGCCTGTGGAAATGTACCATCAGCGCCGTTCTCGACTGGAAACAAGGCGGTCAGATGTACAGCAGAACCACCGGTCTGTCCGACTATTACGGTGTAAGCAAAAGAACAGAGAACCGTGAAGGAACAATCATCTTTGACGGTTACAAACAGGATGGAACCAAAAACGACATCGCCATCACAGGAGCCAATGCACAGCAAGTGTACTACAGCCGTCTGAACGATATTGATGAATCTTCCGTATATGACAATTCTTTCATCAAACTTCGCGAAGTTGCAGTGAGCTACAAAGTACTCCAGAAAAAATGGATGGAACTTTCTGTGAACGCGTTCGCCAGAAACATTTTGGTTTGGGCGCAAATGCCTGACCTCGACCCGGAAGCCAGCCAAGGAAACAACAACATGTCCGGAGCTTTCGAAGACTATTCAATGCCGCAAACAGCTAGCTTTGGTTTCGGCTTTAATATTAAATTTTAATCTGCAAGACAATGAAAAAATATAAATCAATAGGAAAATTGCTGGCAGTTTCTTTCTTTACTGCTGTCATTGCTTCTGCTTGTACGGAAGATGCAATGGACAAAGTCAACAAGAATCCCAATAATCCGCAGGATGCCCCGGCGAAATTTTTGATAACCGACTTGGGAGTCAGCACTGCATTCAGTACAGTAGGGGGAGATTTTTCACTCTATTCGTCCGTTTATATGGAACACGAAGCGGGCATCGGCAACCAGCTCTACCGCGCAGAAGTCCGCAGCGGTGAACCGACCACTGCCACCACTTACAATAATGCGTGGATCAGCGTTTACGCCAATATTAAGAATGCAAAAATTGTGATCAATAAATGCCAGGAAGATCCCTCGGAAAAAGGAAATGTGGTAACTGAAGCGATAGCCAGAATCCTCCTGGCTTACAACGGCGCGGTAGTAGCCGATGTGTTCGGAGACACTCCTTTCAGCGAAACAGGAATCTTGAATCCGGACGGTACGCCGATGTATATGCAGCCTAAAATAGATTCACAAGAATCTATCTACAAGGAAGTTATGCAGAACTTGGATGACGCCATCACGCTCTTGAAAGATGGAACAGCCGAAGACGAAGGTCTGTCCGGTGCAGTTGGATCTAAAGACCTCATCTATGGGTCGGACCCGGATGCACAAGCCGGCCTGTGGCTCAAGACGGCTTATGCCCTGAAAGCACGCTATACAATGCGCTTGCTCAACAAAAGCGCCAACCAGACAACTGACCTCCGGAATATCCTGACCTATGTAAGCAAATCATTTACAGATGCAAGTGAAGAGTGCAAACTGGATATTTATGACGGCGACTCTCAGTTAAATCCTCTCTGGGCTTTCAGTTATAGCCGCAACAGTCTTGCTGCCAGCGAAAGCCTTATCGAGAAATTTGCAGAAAGAAATGACCCGAGAGCCCCACGGTCATTTACTCAACCTGATCCGAGCGGAAATGTCGCTTACGGAGGTGGTGCAAAGCAAGCCACTACAATCGATGCTATCAAAGTGGCTCCTAACGGCACCCCTCAGGAATTACAGAATAATTACGGCATGTCTATGGCCTCATGGGCTATGACTGCGCCTACACAACTGATCAGCTATCATGAAGTTAAATTCCTTGAAGCAGAAGCACTGTGCCGCCTTGGAGGCAGAACTGATGATGCCAAAGCAGCTTTGAAAGATGCAGTTGTCGCCGCATTCTCCAATCTGGAAAATACAGTTGCCGACGCTGCCAGAAACTGGTTAGGTGGAAAAGCCGACTTTTTGGGTAATGCCGTTGCTGAAGCTTATTTTGACAACGAAGTAGCTCCTCTCTTTGCCGCTAACCCATTAAAAGAAACAATGATACAAAAATATCTGGCATTCTTCGGAGCATCCGGCGAATCTCTGGAAGCTTACAACGATTATCGTCGTATGAAAGGCGCAAACGAGAATTTAGTGGAGCTGAAAAATCCGCTGAACTCAAACAGATTCCCGCTGCGTTTTGGTTACGGAGCAGATGACGTATTGGCCAATGTAGCCATTAAAGAAGCCTTCGGTGACGGGCAATACGTATATTCCGAACCCGTTTGGTGGGCAGGCGGAAGCCGATAAAAATTGCTCTTAAATCTCTCAAAGGAGAGCTTTACATAGAGTCGTTTCTGAACTCTAACAAATTAACGGAAACGAACAGAAATAGGCTGACCGTGAGGTTCGCCTATTTTACTTTTAAAGGCTTTTCCCGCCAAAGGGGCAAGCCACTCCAACGTCCGGGTTACAGGATCAATCTGAAAACCCGGTTTACACTGAAACGTCCGGACATAGTTGACGGGGACAATGTGGATTTTCATATATAAGAATCCATATAATCCCCGTCAGCCATTTGTTAATATCACAAATACAAAACAGGAAAAAACGCCTGCGTTGTTATACCTTATTTCTACTCTTCAATACCGTTTTGCCGAATAAAGATCGTTTTTACCGAAGCAAAGGACTATTTACCGGGAAAAAACGGCTTACCAGACAAGTTCGGGAAAATACTTCGTCAGCGTACCGCGAAGAATCGACAACGTAATCGGCTTCACCAGCACTTCACTGGCTCCCGCATTCATCGCATTCTCCTTGTCAGAGCTGAAAGCATAGGCAGTCTGCATGATGATAGGAATTTCCTTGTTTTCCTCGCGAATAATCTTTGTAGCATCCAGTCCGTTCATCACAGGCATTTTGATGTCCATCAGGATCGCTTTGGCCTCTTTGCCGTATTCCTTGAACAGTGCCACGATTTCTTCACCGTTTTTCGCCCACTGTATATCACATTTCTTTCCGATGATTGCTTTGATCAGTTTGAAGTTGCTGTCGTCGTCTTCAGCCACTAGGATAAGAGGTCTGAATTCATTTGTTTGTCCGCCTTCCATATCGTTTCTATATTATTTTTAAATTTATTCTTTTTAATTACTTTTTAGTCAACATATTTCAGTTAATAATGCTTTTCAGCCCGCAAGTTATAAAAAAGATTGATATATTTCGCTATCTTTGCGCCTCAAATTATAAAGAATTGTATGATTTCCATAGACGGACTAGCCGTAGAGTTTAGCGGCACTACCCTATTTAGTGATATTTCTTTCGTTATCAATGAAAAAGACCGCATCGCCCTGATGGGAAAAAACGGAGCGGGGAAAAGTACGTTACTCAAGATTCTGGCAGGGGTCAGACAGCCTACCCGTGGTAAGGTATCGGCCCCAAAAGACTGCGTGGTAGCCTATCTTCCACAGCATTTGATGACGGAAGACGGCAGAACGGTGTTTGCCGAAACAGCACAGGCTTTCGCACATCTGCACGAGATGGAAGCACGGATCGACGCACTGAACAAGGAGTTGGAAACGAGAACAGACTACGAAAGCGACAGTTATATGGCGCTCATAGAGGAAGTATCCGCCCTGAGCGAAAAATTTTACTCCATCGACGCCACCAACTACGAAGAGGATGTAGAAAAATCATTACTTGGTCTCGGTTTTACCCGCGAAGATTTCCAGCGGCAGACAAGCGACTTCAGCGGTGGCTGGCGCATGCGTATCGAACTCGCCAAACTGTTGCTGCAAAAACCGGACGTACTCCTGCTCGACGAGCCGACCAACCATCTGGACATCGAATCGATCCAGTGGCTGGAAGATTTCCTGATAAATAACGGCAAAGCGGTCATCGTGATCAGCCACGACCGTAAATTCGTGGACAACATCACCACCCGCACCATCGAAGTTACGATGGGACGTATCTACGACTACAAAGTTAACTACTCCCAATATCTGCAACTGCGCAAGGAACGTCGCGAACAGCAACAGAAGGCTTATGACGAACAGCAGAAATTCATCGCCGAGACGGAAGCATTCATCGAACGTTTCAAGGGGACGTATTCGAAGACTTTACAGGTGCAGAGCCGTGTCAAGATGCTGGAGAAACTGGAGCTGCTGGAAGTAGACGAAGAAGATACCTCGGCACTACGGCTGAAGTTCCCTCCTTCGCCCCGTTCGGGCAGCTATCCTGTCACGATGGAAGGCGTAGGAAAGACATACGGAGACCATGTCGTATTCCGCAATGCCAATCTGACGATTGAACGTGGCGATAAAGTGGCTTTTGTAGGCAAGAACGGTGAGGGAAAATCGACGCTTGTCAAATGTATCATGAACGAGATCGACCATGACGGCACACTGACACTGGGACATAATGTACAAATCGGATATTTCGCCCAGAACCAGGCCTCGCTGATGGATGAAAACCTGACAGTGTTCCAGACAATTGACGATGTGGCCAAAGGAGAAATACGCAACAAGATACGTGATTTGCTCGGTGCATTCATGTTTGGCGGACCGGAGGAGTCTATGAAAAAAGTCAAAGTGCTTTCGGGAGGGGAACGTACCCGTCTGGCAATGATCAAGCTCTTGCTGGAACCGATCAACCTACTGATTCTGGATGAGCCGACCAACCACCTCGACATGAAAACCAAAGATATCCTCAAACAAGCGCTGATGGATTTTGACGGTACGCTGATTGTCGTTTCGCACGACCGTGACTTCCTTGACGGACTGGTGACGAAAGTTTACGAATTCGGCAATAAGAAGGTGACAGAGCATCTTTGCGGCATCTACGAATTCCTCGAAAAGAAGAAAATGGACTCGTTGCAGGAACTGGAAAAGAAATAATAAACAATAAAAAGACATGATCTGCTTTAGGTGAAAAGAAAAGTATTTGTATATTTGTCACATTATATCTGAAACAGATAATTTGAAATGGATGAAACAAGGCAATTATATATTATAAGCGGATGCAATGGAGCTGGAAAAACAACAGCTTCTTACACTGTATTGCCTGAAATATTATTGTGCAAAGAATTTGTCAATGCTGATGAGATTGCAAAAGGGTTATCACCGTTCAATCCGGAAAGTATGGCTATAGAAGCCGGACGTTTAATGTTGAAACGTATTGACGAGCTATTGGCAGCAAGAATTAGTTTCTCCATTGAAACGACATTAGCGACTCGCTCGTATACACGACTCATTACGAGAGCACAAAATGCCGGATATAAAGTAAGCCTGATCTATTTTTGGCTGAATTCTCCGGAATTAGCAGTCAACCGTGTATTACAACGGGTCAACGAAGGAGGGCACAATGTGCCTATAGATACAATCTACCGCCGCTATCAGGCAGGCATAAACAACCTGTTCCGAATATATGCGTCACGTGTAGATTATTGGTTATTAGCAGATAACAGTGTCTCTCCCCGAGTAATCGTAGCCGAAGGCTGCCAACAAGGTGAGGACCGGATATACGAACTTGAACTTTTTAATCGCATCAAAAGTTATGTCAAATAATGAAATGCAAGAATTGAGTGATAAACTGCGGCGTGGGCTTCAACTGGCCGAACAACGGCTACTGGAAAAAAATGCCCGCCACGGTAAACTCCTTAGCCAAGGCACGCCCGATGGAAAAGTGATTTACGTTTCCGCCACAGAATTGCTCGAACGCTTGCAGGAACAAGAGAAAGAGAAAAGGATAGGGTCGGAAAAGAAATAATGAAGTTTTACAATTAAAGATATATTGGAAGTTTCACTAAATTTGAAAGCATTTTTGTAAAATAAAGGATGAAAGGGAAGAAACGATTTATAGTAACGATGCTGTTCATTATCAACATTATTATGTTGGTAGCCGCCGTTATTCCCCATCATCACCACCCCAACGGGATGATCTGCATGAAGCAGGACCAACCGGTTGAGCAGCAATGCCCCAACCACCATCATCACCCCGCCAGCGACTCATGCTGCAGCAGCGAATGCATGACACGCTTCCATTCTCCTATCCCCTCCGTACACACTGACAGCGGTCCGAACTACGTATTCATCGCCACCCTGTTTACGGATGTGATCATCGAACATTTATTACGACCGCAGGAAAGACGAGTCAAGAACTACTACATCTATCGTGAATCCCTGCATGGTACGAAAATTCCTCGTACCTCCTCCCTTCGCGCCCCTCCCTACTCTGTTTTTGCGTAAAGACGTAAATGCAAGCAAGTTGCATCTGCGTTACTCTATCTTTGCAGCGTAAAATAAACAGTAAAACTTAGTAGGGAAATTACATTTATGAAGAAACTTATCTTTATAGGAGTGCTGGGCTTATTCGCCCTTGGCTCTTGCAATAGTAAAAAGACCGGTCATGAAGGACATGACCACGAAACCGTCACACACAATCATGATGAGCACGAAGGACATGATCACGAAACAGAAGGACATGACCACGAAGCCGAAGGTGCCGACCATTCACACGAAGGTGAATGCAGCGGAGGCCACGACCACGACAAGGATGCCGGAAAGAGCAGTAAGGCTGCCGGCGAACACAGTGAACCAGCCGGAGAACACAGCGACGAAATCATTCTCCCGAAAGCGAAAGCCGACGCAGCCGGTGTGAAGGTCAGCACCATCACACCGGCCCCCTTCCAGCAAGTCATCAAAACAAGCGGACAGGTATTAGCTGCCCAAGGAGACGAATCGGTTGCCGTAGCTACGGTAGCCGGAGTCGTTTCTTTCCGTGGAAAAGTGACGGAAGGAATGAGCGTTGGCCGCGGCACTCCTCTGATTACCATTTCTTCGCACAACATCGCCGACGGTGATCCGGTACAACGTGCCCGAATCGCTTATGAGGTGTCTAAAAAGGAATACGAGCGAATGAAGTCACTTGTCAAAAACAAGATTGTGTCTGACAAAGATTTCGCACAAGCGGAGCAGAACTACGAGAATGCGCGTCTCAGCTACGAAGCACTTGCCAAAAATCATTCTGCCATAGGCCAGAATATCACCGCGCCCATTGCCGGATACGTGAAAAGCATTCTGGTCAACGAGGGAGACTACGTCACCATCGGTCAGCCACTGGTCAGCGTGACGCAGAACCGCCGGCTTTTCCTCCGCGCTGAAGTATCGGAAAAATACTATCCATACCTGCGCACTATCAGTTCCGCCAATTTCCAGACTCCTTATAATAATAAGGTGTACGAACTGAAAGAACTGAGCGGCAAACTGCTTTCCTTCGGAAAAACGTCCGGAGACAACTCATTCTATGTGCCCGTCACTTTCGAATTTGACAATAAAGGCGAAGTGATTCCGGGATCATTTGTCGAAGTTTACCTGCTTTCCTCTGAACTGGAAAACGTGATCTCTTTACCTCGCACCGCCTTAACGGAAGAGCAAGGTATCTTCTTCGTATACCTGCAACTGGATGAAGAAGGCTATAAAAAGCAGGAAGTAACTCTCGGTGCCGACAATGGCAAAAGCGTACAAATACTGACCGGAGTCAAGGCCGGAGACCGCGTAGTGACCGAAGGGGCTTATCAGGTTCGTCTGGCAAGTGCAAGCAACGCCATACCTGCGCACAGCCACGAACATTAGCGGCAGCAGCAAGGTGCCGTAAGCGGATTTCCTTGTAGTGCACACAGAATTAGTTATAATTACGCAAGTTTACCCCCTGCACAGCTTCTTCAAAAGTGAACGGGGGAACCAAACTTAATCAATGAAATATCATGCTAAATAAAATCATACATTACTCCCTGCACAACCGACTGGTTGTGCTCTGCGCGGCCATTCTCCTGCTCATCGGGGGAACTTACACCGCCATGCATACGGAAGTAGACGTGTTCCCCGACCTGAACGCCCCGACAGTGGTCATCATGACCGAAGCCAACGGTATGGCAGCCGAGGAAGTGGAACAGCTCGTCACCTTCCCCGTCGAAACAGCCGTAAACGGGGCTACCGGCGTGCGCCGTGTCCGTTCTTCGTCGACCAACGGTTTCTCCGTTGTCTGGGTAGAATTCGACTGGGGCACAGATATATACCTCGCCCGTCAAATCGTCAGCGAAAAACTGGCGGTAGTCAGCGAGTCACTTCCTGTCAACGTAGGCAAACCCACGCTGGGCCCCCAGTCATCCATCCTGGGCGAAATGCTGATTGTCGGTCTGACCGCCGACTCCACCTCTATGCTCGATCTCCGGACGATTGCCGACTGGACCATCCGCCCGCGCCTGCTCTCCACCGGAGGGGTGGCACAAGTAGCAGTGCTCGGAGGTGATATCAAGGAATACCAGATTCAGCTGGACCCCGAACGGATGCGCCACTATGGGGTGTCGATGGGCGAAGTAATGGCTGTCACCCAAGATATGAATCTGAACGCCAACGGAGGCGTACTTTATGAATTCGGAAATGAATACATCGTGCGCGGAGTACTTTCCACCCAAAAAGTGGAAGAACTCGGCAAAGCGGTAGTGAAGACGGTGAACAGCTTTCCGGTGACACTGGAAGATATCGCCGACGTAAAAGTTGGGCCGAAAGCCCCGAAACTGGGTACTGCCTCGGAACGTGGCAAACCCGCGGTATTAATGACCGTCACCAAACAGCCCGCCACCAGTACACTGGAATTGACGGACAAACTGGAAGCTTCCCTGCAAGACCTTCAGAAGAATCTGCCTGCGGACGTAAAAGTTTCTACAGACATTTTCCGCCAGAGCCGCTTTATCGAAAGCTCTATCGGCAACGTGAAGAAGTCCCTTTTCGAAGGAGGTATCTTCGTCGTCATCGTACTTTTCCTGTTTTTGGCCAATGTGCGCACCACACTGATTTCACTGGTGACACTGCCTCTCTCACTGCTCGTCTCTATCCTCACGCTTCACTACATGGGGCTGACAATCAACACGATGAGTCTGGGAGGTATGGCGATTGCCATCGGTTCGCTGGTGGACGACGCCATTGTCGATGTGGAAAATGTATATAAGCGGCTGCGGGAAAACCGTCAGAAAGCGGAAGCTGAACGACTCAGCACACTGGAAGTGGTATTCAACGCTTCGAAGGAAGTGCGAATGCCGATTCTTAACTCAACGCTGATCATCGTTGTCAGCTTCATCCCTTTGTTCTTCCTGAGCGGAATGGAAGGACGCATGCTGGTGCCGCTGGGCATTGCATTCATCGTGGCGCTGTTCGCTTCTACGGTGGTTGCCCTGACACTGACTCCGGTACTCTGCTCGTATCTGCTGGGCAGCAACAAGACCAATAAAGAACTGAAAGAATCGTTCGTAGCCCGCTGGATGAAAGGCATTTACGAGAAAGCGCTGACATGGGTGCTGGCACACAAACGTGCGACGCTGGGAGGTACAATCGCCCTCTTTCTCGTTGCTCTGGGGGTATTCTTCACACTCGGACGCAGCTTCCTGCCTTCGTTCAATGAGGGCTCGTTTACCATCAATATCAGTTCGCTGCCGGGTATTTCGCTGGAAGAGAGCAACAAAATGGGACACCGTGCCGAAGAACTGCTGCTCACCATCCCCGAAATACAAACCGTAGCCCGCAAAACGGGACGTGCCGAACTGGATGAACATGCGCTCGGAGTAAACGTTTCGGAAATAGAGGCCCCGTTCGAACTGAAAGACCGCCCGCGCAGCGAACTCGTTGCCGAGGTACGCGAAAAGCTCGGAACGATCACAGGAGCGAACATCGAAATTGGTCAGCCCATCAGCCACCGTATCGACGCGATGTTGTCCGGTACGAAAGCAAATATCGCCATCAAACTATTCGGAGATGACCTGAACAAGATGTTCTCACTGGGAAATCAGATCAAGGGAGCCATCAGTGACATTCCGGGAATTGCCGACCTGAACGTGGAACAGCAAATCGAACGCCCGCAGCTGAAAATACAGCCCAAACGGGAAATGCTGGCGAAATTCGGCATCACCTTGCCGGAATTCTCCGAATACGTGAACGTGGCGCTGGCAGGAAAAGTCATCTCGCAAGTGTACGAGCAGGGCAAAAGCTTCGACCTCATCGTGAAGGTGAAGGACGACGCACGCGACGAAATGGAGAAAATACGTAACTTAATGGTGGATACCAACGACGGACGCAAAGTTCCGCTGAACTACGTAGCGGAAGTCGTTTCCTCGATGGGACCGAACACGATCAACCGCGAAAACGTAAAACGGAAAATCGTCATCTCCGCGAATGTAGCCGACCGTGACCTCCGCAGTGTTGTCAACGATATTCAGAAGCAGGTTGATGCCTCCATTCAGTTGCCCGAAGGCTACCACATCGAATATGGCGGCCAGTTTGAAAGCGAACAGGCAGCCAGCCGCACCTTGGCGTTGACCTCTTTTATGAGCATCGTCATTATCTTCCTGCTGCTCTACCACGAATTCCGCAGTGTCAAAGAATCGGGTGTGATTTTGCTGAACCTGCCGCTGGCGTTGATCGGCGGTGTCTTTGCTCTCGTCATCACGACCGGAGAAGTGAGTATTCCGGCAATTATCGGTTTCATCTCTCTGTTCGGCATAGCGACCCGTAACGGTATGCTGCTCATCAGCCACTACAACCATCTGCAACAGGTAGAGGGATTGAACGTGTACGACAGTGTGATACAAGGCTCTCTCGACCGTCTGAACCCGATTCTGATGACGGCTCTCTCCTCTGCCCTGGCACTGATTCCGTTGGCTTTGGGCGGTGATTTGCCGGGCAACGAGATCCAGAGCCCGATGGCGAAGGTAATTTTGGGCGGACTTTTAACATCGACTTTCCTGAACGGTTTCATCGTTCCGATTGTTTATCTGATGATGCACCGGAAAAAAGAAGGTGAAGTCGCTGAAATTCAGGGAGGAACGATAGAGGCTGCAACAGAAACCGTGTAGCCGGCTACGGAGGATAAATAGAAACGAATAAAGAAAAAAGTATGAAACGAATCATCATTATAGGCTCTTTGATAAGTTGCGCACTTCTCGCCCCGACGGGCGAAGTGCGCGCCCAAAGCGGTATCGAACAGGTTTTGAAGAATATTGAAACCAACAATAAGGAGTTGCAGGCAAATGCCCAGCTGATCGCTTCGCAAAAGCTGGAAGCCAAAACGGACAACAACCTGCCTGATCCGACATTGTCTTATGCTCACCTTTGGGGCGCGAAAGATAAAAACGAAACGATTGGCGAACTTGTTGTCTCGCAAAGCTTCGATTTTCCGAGTTTATACGCCACCCGCAACAAACTGAATCGGCTGAAGGCAGGTGCTTTTGACAGTCAGGCGATCGTTTTCCGGCAGGAAAAGTTACTGCTGGCGAAAGAGGTGTGCCTGGACATTATTATGCTCCGCCAGCAAAAGCACATTCTGGAGGAACGGCTGCGCAATGCGGAAGAACTCGCCAAAATGTACGCTAAACGCCTGCAAACCGGAGATGCGAACGCACTGGAAACGAATAAAATCAATCTGGAACTGCTGAATGTCAAAACGGAAACTTCGCTCAATGAGACCGCCCTGCGTAATAAACTGCAGGAACTGAACACATTGAACGGCAACATCCCCGTAGTTTTCGAAGAAAGCGCGTATCCCGCAACGCCTTTCCCCGCCGACTATCAGATGCTGAAATCGGAAGTGCTTTCTGCCGACCGCACCCTGATGGCGTTCAACAACGAAAGCCTCGTTGCCCGCAAGCAGATCGCCGTCAACAAATCGCAATGGCTCCCGAAGCTGGAACTCGGCTATCGCCGGAACACGGAAACCGGAACTCCATTCAACGGAGTAGTAGTCGGCTTCTCCTTCCCGCTTTTCGAGAACCGTAACAAAGTGAAGATAGCCAAAGCACAAGCGCTGAACATCGACTTGCAAAAAGACAACGCCGCCCTGCAAGTGGAATCTGAACTGGCGCAGCTTTATCGGGAAGCCAAGACACTGCATACTTCGATGGAGGAATACCGGAAAACCTTTCAGGCGCAACAAGACCTCGCCCTGCTGAAACAAGCTCTGACAGGGGGACAAATCAGTATGATCGAGTATTTTGTGGAAGTATCCGTCATTTATCAAAGTCATCAGAATTATCTCCAATTGGAGAATCAATATCAAAAGGCGATGGCACGGATTTATAAAAGCAAGTTATAAATTCTTCTTTATTTCGTCTTTATGATTGAATAAATAAAAAGAATGCATTACATTTGGGGAGTATAAAAACACTAAACTATTATGAAAACTAGAACCCTCTCTTACTCCTCCATTTTGTTTTGCATTCTTCTTTTATGGAGTGCCTGCAAAGAGGATGCCGACGCTCCTCTCCGGTTTTATGACAGCAAATACGAGGTGCCCATGGGTGGAAGACGCTACCTGGGAATTGAAAGCGGAAACGGAGATTACTCACTGGAAATTGGAAATGCTCACATCGCAAGCGCCGGAACAGAAATCGGCTGGAGCGGAGTTCCTGCCGGATGCCAGATTTACGTAACCGGTATTCTCACCGGAAGCACTTACCTGAAAGTGACGGACAATGCCACACAGGAAACGTGTACCCTGCCCATCAAAGTAGTGGATAACTACGAAGATATAAATCTGATTCGCAACTCTATACGTCCCAACATAGACAAGAATCTCCTGCCCGGCATCGACGACATCTTTCTCATCAGCAACGCTGCCCGGGACGCTTACTTCTTCAAACAAGGAAAGCAAACTGCCTTTTCATCAGGACTGGAGTTAATCACCAAGGGAAGTTATGCATTGGAACAAGGAACGGAGGATAGACTGACATTAAGCCTTACTTTTTCGCTGGACGCAGCACCGCCCTCAGAACATAAATTCATCTTATGGGGAACTCCCTACTTATCTCACCGACTGGACAAGAACCTGCAACTGAACTGGGGGACACCGCCTCTCGAAGATACCCGGACATCGCCCGAGCCGCCTCCATCCTATACATTGGAAGAAATTACGGAAGGAGGAGAACCGGGAACAGGCAGACAAATCGGTTTCATGCTGAATTATAAGGAAATACCTACCGGAATACTTCCTTAAGAATGAACTAAATGAAGAATGATGAATGAAGAATTACTGTGCAGCGTGATAGCGCAGCCCATTCTTCATTCAAAACTGTACAGAAATGAACTAAATTATAAATTGAGGATTAGGCACGGATTACACGGATTTCACGGTTTTAGTGCTATGATTACGTAAAACAACCGTGTTAATCCGTGTAATCCGTGCCTAAATATATTCTTTTCTGATAAAGAATGAACTAAATGAAGAATTACTGTGCAGCGTGGATAGCGCAGCCCATTCTTCATTCTTCATTTTAAAAAGTCCGTATTTCCTCCGGCAAATACCCGCTACGGATGCGCCATTCCTGCGGATAAAGATTATTGGCCCGATTACCGATATTCTTCACAAATCCGAGAGGAATATTCCGGTAAGTAAGCAATACATAACCGCGAGGGGCTGTTTCCGACAAGGCGATAGCCTCTTTTCGTAAATAAGCGATAGCTTGTTCATAACTCACTTCTTCCGTATCAAAAGCATCCTGCCGCAAAAGTGAAGCACTCATAGCCAACGCATGAGCAGGACTCAGATCCTTTCCCTTCACCTCACCTATCAGTACACCTGCCTGCACCACTTTCAAATACTGCTTCATGGCAGCCAGCTCATCCATATATTGCTGCGGAAAGGCTTTTACCTCTTTTTCTTCCGCCAACAGAGCATATCTTTCAGCATTTTCACTGTTCAGCCAACTGCCTGCCAACGTCCTATTTTCTTTCGAAACAGGAGAAGAAGTCACCGCCCCTCCTTTCTTATCTTTCTTCTTTGCAGCCTTCACTTTGGAAAAAGAAAATACAACATTCTCCTCCTCTTCCACTTCCGGTTTGCGAAGTGCGGCCAAAAAGAAACCTTCGCCTTTTGTCTTATGGGGAAGGAAATGATAGACAGGAAAACCCTTCAGAGACTCGCCCTCTCCACCGAGTAAATTCCCCGTTATATTCCACTCTTCCCGGACATCCAAAGGCAGCAGTTCGGCACCAAATTCTTCCTGAATCCAGCGTACGTTCTCTTCATCTTCTTTGGTATTATAGGTACACGTACTATAGATCAATATACCTCCCGGTTTCAGACAAGGCCAAATGTCCGCAATAATCCGCCGCTGACGCTGCCAGCAGATTTCTACGTTTTCCGGGCTCCACTCCTCCACAGCTACGGGATCTTTACGAAACATTCCCTCACCCGAACAGGGAACATCAGTCAGAATGACGTCAAAGAAAGACGAAAGTGCCGAGAAATCAGCCGGATCATTATTGGTTACGACCACATCCGGATGTCCCCACTTAGTCAGATTCTCCGCCAGCACCTGAGAACGGTTTCGGATCACCTCATTCGCCACAAGCAGACTTCCTTCGGGAAGCACACTACGCGCATGAGTAGACTTCCCGCCGGGCGCCGCACAAAGATCGAGCATCATCACCGGAGCACTGACATATTGCCGCAACACCTGCTCCACAAACATGGACGACGCCTCCTGCACGTAATAACAACCGGCATGAAACAACGGATCGAACGTAAACGTCAGACGCTCATCAAGGTAGTAGCCGCCGGATGCCCAAGGAACTTTGTTTAATGAAGAATGATGAATGAAGAATGAAGAATGGGCTGCGCCGGCATTTTGTGAAAGTGCTCCCAACTTTTCATTCAATCGAATGCTGACAGGAGGTTCTTGCTGCAAGGCGACAGCCAGTTTTTCATATTCTTCGTTGCCCAACAAGGCGCGGGTGTAGTCGATAAAAGAAGCGGGTAAATTCATTTTTCATTTATTAATTCCTGCAAATATCAAAAATATTTCGTCTCTTTGCAACTTTCTGACATACGAACTACGTCTAACAGACAAAGAAACAAATAAAAAATAATCATATGAAACGAATTGTAATTGCTTTACTGGTCCTGATGACCATTTTTTCTCTGGCAAATGCCCAGAAACAGACCACTGTTATCAACGATTCTACCGGAAACGTAAAAGTGACCGTAACCAAGGACAAAGATGCAAAAACAAATGCCGGCAATACTGCCGTGACAGTAGTCGGTATGGATGACGAAGACGCCGATACCACCCATGTAAGTACAAGCAAAGCGAGCACCCCTCGCGGACCGCACGGAAAAGCAAGTATCTCCATCGTTTCTGACGATGACGACTTCCCGTTCAATAATTTCGGAAATGCAGTCGGAGGAGGCATTCTGGTAGCCATTATCAGCATCATTGCCATTTTCGGAATGCCGGTATTCATCATATTTGTAGTCTTCTTCTTCCGCTACAAGAACCGGAAGGCACGTTATCGCCTTGCCGAACAGGCACTTGCAGCCGGACAGCCGCTGCCGGAAGGATTCATCCGGGAAAGCAAACCGACGGATCAACGCACGCAAGGTATCAGAAACACCTTCACAGGCATCGGACTCTTCATATTCCTCTGGGCGATTACCGGCGAATTCGGAATCGGAGCGATCGGACTGCTCGTTATGTTCATGGGAATCGGGCAATGGCTGGTCGGCTACAAACAACAAAATAACCAAGAGTCCACCTACCGGACCTCATTCACAGACAGAGAGAAAAACGGCAGGAACACCGGAACCGGCAATTTCAACACTCGCTTCACCGAAGAAAAAAACGAAGCTGTCAATACAGAGTCAGAGTCCGCCACCGAGAGGAACGAAACAAGAATCCCGGAGAAAAACGACGAAGAGAAGAACGAAGAAAATAAATGAGCCAACTCAACGATATATCACTAGTCGCACAGGTCGTGGTGTTCAAAAACACCAGGGCCTTCGACCAGTTGGTGCAAAAGTACCAGTCGCCTGTCAGACGTTTCTTCCTGCATCTGACCTGCGGTGACAACGAATTGAGTGACGATCTGGCGCAAGATACCTTCATCAAAGCATACACCAATCTGGCTTCTTTCCGAAACTTGTCGAGTTTCTCTACGTGGCTGTATCGTATTGCTTATAATATATTTTATGACTATATTCGCAGCCGAAAGGAGATGGCGGACCTGGATACCAGGGAAGTAGACGCTGCCAACTACACGGAACAAGCGAACATAGGGCAGACAATGGATGTTTATCAGTCACTCAAATCGCTGAAGGAAGTGGAACGAACCTGCATCACGCTGTTTTACATGGAAGATGTAAGCATCGACAAGATTGCAGGAATCATGGGAATACCGGCAGGAACAGTGAAAAGCCACCTGTCGCGTGGAAAAGAGAAATTAGCAACGTATTTAACAAGAAACGGTTATGACGGAAATAGATAATGATAAACTTCTGAAAGATTTCTTCGCAGAGAACAAGCGGGAAATAGCCGACAACGGATTCAGCCGTCGCGTCATGCACCAACTGCCCGATCGCAGCAATCGACTGGCACGTCTTTGGACGCTATTTGTAATGACAGTAGGAGCAGTGCTCTTCATCACTCTGGGCGGACTGCAAGCTGTATGGGAAACACTGAGGGAAGTACTGATCGGCATGATCAACCACGGTGCAGCCAGCCTCGATCCGAAATCAATCATCATTGCAACGGTCGTCCTGCTTTTCATGGCCGGACGGAAAGTAGTATCGCTGGCATAACAAGCATTGCCGTACCTTGTGCCAACGGCTTGTCACAGTTGTGCCATTGCATTGGCACAGCAGTGCCATCGCGGTGGCACAACTGTGACAGCCCGTTGGCACAACCCTGACACCCGAAGGGAACAGCCGTGACAAACCTTGGCACTGCTGTGACACTACGACGGAAGCAGAAACAGAAAGCTTTGTAAACAGGTAAAGAACTTATTGACACCTATTTACAAAGCTTTTACCGGATCAATCTGAAACCCCGGTTGTTTTCTGATTGTTTCTTTCTGTACGGAAATGAACTAAATTATAAATTGAGGATTAGGCACGGATTACACGGATTAACACGGTTGTTTTACGTAATCATAGCACTAAAACCGTGAAATCCGTGTAATCCGTGCCTAAATATATTCTTTTCCGATTCGTTTTGAATCGACTTTAGACATAAGAACAAAAGAACATATTTCCTGCATAGCTTTTATAGCAAATTTGTTCTTTGGGGCTTATGTCTAAAAAAAGAATCATTAGTTCATATCAGCACAGTATGGAGTTCAAACAGGGTTTCCGGACTGCCCCCTTTTACCTTTTCCTTTCCCCCCCAAAAAAAGGAAAAAACAGACGAGTGCTTATTACATCGGACTCAAGTTATCATTGAAGAAACATTAGAATAGAGAGCAGTCTGATCAGCTCCTATTACACCGGGCTCCGTTATTATTGAAGAGATTCCCTGTTGTTTTTTCTGTTAAATTATAATAAATATATCCTTATCTCCCGATAGCTCCAAACATAGATGTTGTATCTTTGTTACCTTGTAAACTAAAATAGCGAGAAGAGTTTTGAAACTACGTATATTTATTTTATTCCTGTTTTTGTCTTTATTCCGTGCTCAAGCGGATGTCATCGACAGTTTGATGACACACCCCAGAGACTCTATAGCCCTGACAAGCGATTCCCTTGTATTACGTTTCTTGTCAGAGTCGGGGATTCCTATATCCGACAATAACAAAGTCAAGCTGCTAAAAAGCGGACGAGAGAAGTTTATCGATTTATTCAGCGCCATCCGTGAGGCCAAACATCATATCCACCTGGAATATTTTAATTTCCGCAACGATTCGATAGCCAATGCGTTATTTGCCCTACTGGCCGAAAAAGTGAAAGAAGGGGTGGAAGTACGGGCCATGTTCGATGCGTTCGGCAACTGGTCGAACAACAAACCGCTCAAAAAAAAGCATCTCAAGAAAATACGCGAACAGGGAATCGAGATTGTCAAATTCGATCCGTTCACCTTCCCATATATCAACCATGCGGCCCACCGCGACCACCGGAAAATAGCCGTTATCGACGGTGAAGTCGCCTATACGGGAGGAATGAACATCGCCGACTATTACATCAACGGACTCCCCAAAATCGGTACATGGCGTGATATGCACATGAGAATCGAAGGGGATGCTGTCAATGATCTGCAAGAAATATTTCTCACCATATGGAACAAAGAGACTAAACAAAACATCGGTGGCGAAGCCTACTTCCCCCTCCACAAGGGGCAGTCGGACAGCACCCAGGTAGTAGTCGCCATTGTCGACCGTACACCGAAGAAAAACAGCCGCATGCTCAGTCATGCTTATGCGATGTCCATCTATTCGGCACAAAAGAACGTGCACATCGTCAATCCGTATTTCGTACCGACTTCCTCCATCAACAAAGCGCTCCAGCGCACGATCGAACGTGGTGTAGATGTGACAATCATGGTTTCTTCCGCCTCCGACATCCCGTTTACACCGGATGCCGCCCTCTACAAACTCCATAAACTGATGAAGAGAGGAGCCACTGTATATATGTATAATGGCGGCTTCCATCATTCTAAAATAATGATGGTCGATGACATTTTTTGCACAGTAGGCACCGCCAACCTGAACAGCCGCAGCCTCCGGTACGACTACGAAACGAATGCTTTCATCTTTAACAAGGAAATCACAGGGGAACTGAACGAAATGTTCCGGAACGATATAGAGCATTGTACGCAACTGACACCCGAGTTCTGGAAAAAGCGCTCACCGTGGAAGAAGTTCGTCGGATGGTTTGCCAATTTATTCACTCCATTTTTGTAATTTTGCATCGCACCCATTTATTGGAAAATTATTCGCTATGAAACAATATTTAGATTTACTCCATCGCGTACTAACCGAAGGAACGGAAAAAAGTGACCGCACAGGAACCGGAACGATCAGCGTATTCGGGCATCAGATGCGTTTCAACCTCGACGAGGGTTTCCCATGTCTGACGACTAAAAAACTACATCTGAAATCAATCATCTACGAGTTGCTCTGGTTTCTGCAAGGGGATACGAATGCGAAATATCTGCAAGAACACGGCGTGCGCATCTGGAACGAATGGGCGGACGAAAACGGTGACTTAGGACATATCTATGGCTATCAATGGCGTTCGTGGCCCGACTACGACGGTGGATTCATCGACCAGATCAGCGAAGCCGTAGAGACCATCAAGCACAATCCCGACTCCCGCCGTATCATTGTAAGTGCTTGGAATGTAGCTGATTTAAAGAACATGAATCTCCCTCCTTGCCATGCCTTCTTCCAGTTTTATGTGGCAGACGGTCGGCTGAGTCTGCAACTTTATCAGCGCAGCGCGGACATATTTCTCGGAGTTCCGTTCAACATCGCATCATACGCGCTCCTGTTGCAAATGATGGCGCAAGTAACAGGACTGAAACCGGGAGACTTCATTCATACACTCGGTGATGCCCATATCTACCTGAACCATCTGGAACAGGTTAAATTACAGCTCAGCCGCGAACCACGCGCATTGCCTCAAATGAAGATTAATCCGGATGTGAAGAGTATTTACGACTTTAAGTTCGAAGACTTCGAACTGGTGAATTACGACCCGCATCCACATATTGCCGGAATAGTAGCGGTATAAAAAAGACATGAGTAAAGTATCAATCATCGCCGCCGTAGACCGTCGAATGGCTATCGGCTTTCAGAATAAACTGCTTTTCTGGTTGCCCAACGACTTGAAACGTTTCAAAGCATTGACCACCGGAAACACGATTATCATGGGAAGAAAAACCTTTGAATCGCTCCCGAAAGGGGCGCTGCCCAACCGCAGGAATATTGTGTTATCCTCCCGACCGGAAACAGTATGTCCCGGTGCAGAAGTCTTTCCATCACTGGAAGCAGCCTTGCAAAGTTGCAAGGAAGACGAGCATATATATATCATCGGAGGCGCAAGCGTTTATAGACAGGCACTTCCCTTTGCCGATGAGCTTTGCCTGACGGAAATAAATGACCTTGCTCCCGAAGCTGATGCCTTCTTCCCGGAAGTATCTCCCGCTCAATGGCACGAAAAAAGCAGAGAGGCTCATCCTGTGGATGAGAAACATCTCTGCCCGTATGCTTTTGTAGATTACGTGAAACAGTAAGTCTGTTATTTAATACAATTAATCTTCATCTTCTATGTCGACCATAATGGGCATCTGCCGCTTTATGGCTTCATGGAAGGAGATCAATGTTTCAGTACGCGCCAACCCCAGAGGCTGCAACTTATCATGGATGATACTCAGCAAGTGGTGATTGTTCTTCGCGTAAATCTTGATAAACATATCATATTTACCTGTAGTGAAATGACATTCGACTACTTCCGGAATTGCTTCCAAAGCTCTTGTTACCGAATCAAAGGATTCCGGATCTTTCAGATATATACCGATATAAGCACAAGTTTCATATCCTATCTTCTCAGGATCGATGACATATTCCGACCCTTTCAATATTCCCAGATTAGTCAACTTCTGAATGCGCTGGTGGATAGCCGCCCCGGAAACGTTACATGCTCTGGCTACTTCCAGAAAAGGAATACGCGCGTTCCCTGCTATTAATTTCAGAATTTGCTCATCTAAAGCATCTAATTGATGATGTCCCATTTTTGAATCAAATTGTTTTAATCAATGAATCTTTCATGCAAAGTTAGCTATTTTTCGGCAACAAATACTATGATTTATTACTTTTATTTGCAAATATCGAATAAGTCAACAATAGTTCGTACCTTTGTGAAAAACATAAATATACTATTTATATGAAACAAATTTGCAGTATTCTTCTTTTTTTCCTGGCATCAGCAGGAAGTTATGCGCAAAACTTTGCAGATTATTTTCAGAATAAAACGCTGAGGGTGGACTACATTTTCACCGGAAACAATAAACAGCAAGCCATCTATCTGGATGAGTTATCACAACTTCCTTCCTGGGCAGGTCGTGAGCATCATCTGTCCGAGCTTCCGCTGGAAGGCAACGGGCAGATCATCGTAAAAGATCTTGCTACGGGACAATGTATTTATAAGCATTCCTTTTCTTCACTGTTTCAAGAGTGGTTGTCCACCGATGAAGCCAAAGAAACGGCACGGGGCTTCGAAAACAGTTTCTTACTTCCCTATCCCAAACAGCCGGCAGAAGTAGAAGTTGTTCTATTTACTCCCCGCAAGGAAGTGATGACCAGTTTTAAGCATATTGTCCGCCCGGAAGATATTTTGATTCACAAACGCGGAACAACACATGTCACCCCACATCGATACATGCTTCGCAGCGGTAACGAAAAAGAGTGCATAGATGTAGCTATCTTGGCAGAGGGATATACGGAAAAAGAAATGAATGTATTCTATCAGGATGCGCAGAAAGCCTGTGAAAGCCTGTTTTCTCATGAACCATTCCGGTCAATGAAAAACAAGTTCAACATAGTGGCTGTAGCCAGCCCGTCTATTGACAGCGGAGTCAGTGTGCCCCGCGAGAATCAATGGAAGCACACGGCTGTTCATTCCCATTTTGATACTTTTTACTCAGACCGTTATCTGACTACAAGCCGGGTGAAAGCCATCCATAATGCCTTGGCAGGTATTCCTTACGAACACATTATTATTCTTGCCAATACAGATGTGTACGGTGGAGGAGGAATCTACAACTCATATACGCTGACTACTGCTCACCATGCCATGTTCAAGCCAGTAGTAGTCCACGAATTCGGACATAGTTTTGCGGGCTTGGCGGATGAGTATTTTTATGAAGACGATGTAATGACGGACACCTATCCGCTGGATGTAGAACCATGGGAACAAAATATCAGTACGCGGGTAAACTTCGCCTCAAAATGGGAGGATATGCTTGCACCGAATACACCTGTCCCCACCCCTGCCACACAGCACCAAAGCTATCCGGTAGGTGTATATGAAGGCGGTGGTTACTCAGCCAAAGGCATATACCGTCCCGCATTCAATTGCCGTATGAAAACGAACGAATATCCCGAATTTTGCCCGGTCTGCCGGCGTGCTATCCAACGGATTATCGAGTTCTATGTTCCTTAGTCACAGGCAGTCATAAGAATTCGATCAGAAATCTTATGTATCCGATATAAAAAAACAACCGATATAAAAACAACCGGCATCATAACAACTGGTATAAAAACAACTAATATAAAAACAACTGATATAATAACAGAAAAGCAATATTGTCAAACTTAAAAACCCAAACCGTATGATCAGATTTCAACCGATTACTACATCGGACGTGCAACATTACAAATTTATGGAAGAACTTCTTGTCGAATCGTTTCCACCGGAAGAATACCGCCAACTGGAGCATCTTCGTGAATACACAGACCGGATAGGCAACTTCCATAATAATATCATTTTTGATGATGACCTGCCTATCGGCTTTATCACATATTGGGACTTCGACAGATTCTACTATGTAGAGCATTTCGCCACCAATCCGGCATTGCGCAACGGAGGTTACGGCAAACGCACTTTAGAGCACCTGTGTGAACACCTAAAATACCCCATTGTTCTGGAAGTGGAACGCCCGGTAGAGGAGATGGCTAAACGCCGTATCAATTTCTACCAACGCCATGGATTCACACTTTGGGAAAAAGATTACTATCAACCACCCTACAAAGCAGGAGATGACTTCCTGCCCATGTATCTGATGGTGCACGGTAATCTGGATGCAGAAAAGGATTATGAAGAAATAAGACATAAACTTCACACAGTAGTTTATGGAGTCAAAGAATAAAGCAACTTGAAATATAAGTTCAGGCAAAACCTGACAAAATACAAACAGCATCAAAAAAGAAAGGGTGTCCAATTGCTTGGACACCCTTCTCTTATATATCAAATTAACTGTTTATTTCTCACCACGTTTAGTAGACGAATAGTTAATCTTCAAAGCGTAAGATTTTCTAAGAGCATTCTTCACGTCAGTGATAATACCCATTTTTGTTTTTTGGTCTACTTTCAGAGACACAGTCATCTTAGCTTGGTCACCCTCATTCATACTTGCGCGTTCCTGGAAAATGAAGTCTTGTACTTCGCCCACTTCAGCGTAGCTGTCGTTGAGCTGAATACGACTTTCAGTACCCATTTTCGCACGATATTCCTGAGTCGGTTCACCCACATAAATGAATGTTACCAGTGATTTCTTCTCCAGTTTTTCGAGCTCAGTACCTTCCGGAAGTGTGAACTGTACTTTTAAAGTAACCTCACGCATTGTTGTTACAATCATAAAGAAGAACAACAAAGTAAAGATAAGGTCAGGCAATGAAGAAGTATTCAATGCCGGCATTTCACGTTTACCAGTTTTATTAAATTTTCCCATTACTTACCTCCTTTCTCCGTATTTTTTAGGTTCTGCCTCAGAAATTCTCTGCGGATAGATTTCACGAATTGCTTTTTGCTGTTCGTCATTCAATTCCTCATAAGGTCTCTGCCATTTCTGAAGAGCTAATTCATTTCTCAATTCATTGTATGCAGCAACAAGTTCGTTCTGCACGCTGATATATGCCTGATAAGAAGACCCGCGGTCATTCTGCAAAGAAATTACGTGCTTGTCGTTAACGAGAGTCGTACCAAAAAATTCCACATTCTTCTGTGTCTTTTCAGGCATATGCTCCGCATTACCGGCATTCGCAATAAATTCTTTAGCTCTTTCTCTCAGCTGATCAACACCGATATAATCATTACCGCACATCAAAGCATCATCCTTATTCAAGTATACCTGCAAAATGTTACGTTCTTTAATCTTATCCGTATTCTTTTGATCTTGATCTTCGGGTGGTGGAGGCAAAAGTCTTGCCAAACCACGGTCTGTATCCATTGATGTTGTAATCAAGAAGAAGATCAGCAACAAGAAAGCGATATCCGCCGTAGAACTTGAGTTAATATCAGGAACTTTTCTTTTTCCTCTTGCCATTGTTATTACTTATTAAATTGAGTATCCTCAATTGATTATGATATTTTTTTCTTTATGCCACTCGCGATGATTGCAACGATTGTTACAAACAACAGGATGTAGATGGAATAAAGGAACATATCAGTTATTTTCAGCCAGAAAGGAACGTTGTCACTACCATCATAACCAGGAATATTCATCGGTGTTCCGTCACCCATAGCCCAAGCTACAACTAAAACAACAACCAAAAGAACCAAACCAAGCAAAGACTTGATAGCGCCTGCCGGATTATCTTTCAAAGCTGCACCAAATTGGAATACAGCAGCAATAATAGTGGCTGCAACAGCTAAACCAAACAAAACATACATCAAGTAGAGTAAGGCATCTGTTTGAGCCGGCTGCCACATTTCGGGATCTACTCCCGGAATTACTGCATCGCCTGTAGCGTCTCCTCCGAAGAAGAAGATACCCATTACGATCAGTATGATGGCAAACATCGCATACAGCGCGTAGTACGATGCTTTATATGTTAACTTACTCATTTCGAATTATTTTTTGTATTTCAGATCATATTTGATTACCATGTCAAGCAAAGAGATAGAAGAATCTTCCATTTCGCTTGTAAGAGCTTCAATCTTAGCAAGTACGTAGTTGTAGAATACCTGAAGAATCAAAGCAACGATCAAACCGAAGATAGTTGTAATCAAGGCAACTTTCATACCACCTGCAACAACCGTCGGAGAGATATCACCTACCTGCTGGATCTTATCAAATGCCTGCACCATACCGATTACAGTTCCCAAGAATCCGAGTGACGGAGCCATTGCGATAAACAGTGTGATCCATGAACATCCTTTTTCAAGGTAACCAGCCTGTACACCACCGTAAGATACTACTGACTTCTCAACTACGTCGATACCCTGGTCGATTCTCATCAAACCCTGATAGTAGATAGAAGCAACAGGACCTCTGGTGTTACGTGCGATGTCTTTAGCAGCTTCAACATCACCTTTTTCCAAAGCAGCTTCGATAGATGCCATGAATTTTTTTGTGTTGATTTCAGCCAAGCTCAAATAGATGATACGTTCGATACAGAAAGCCAAACCGATTACCAAAGCAATAGCAACCAAACTCATGAAAGATGCAGTACCTTCGATGAATTTAACTTTGATTTCTTTGTGAATACCACCTTCTTCTGCAGCAGGGGCAGCAGCCGGAGCAGCTTGAGCAGCAGCAGGAGCAGCTTGTTGTTCAGTTTGTTCTGCTGCAGGAGCGTCTTGAGCCTGAGCAAGTTGAATTGAGCCAAATGTAAAGGCCCCAATCACAGCAACAATTGCAAATAACTTTTTCATTGTGTGTCTAATTTTTAAGATTA